>Ga0315277_10011021_pt1 | contig 11407 bp, 13 predicted proteins | sample YL17G05_15_MG_FD_203695 | JGI IMG/M metagenome (GOLD analysis project Ga0315277, IMG submission 203695) | Sediment microbial communities from Yellowstone Lake, YNP, Wyoming, USA - YL17G05_15 | ecosystem: Environmental > Aquatic > Freshwater > Lake > Sediment | place: USA: Wyoming | collected...
GCACTCCATCAAAGCACCTCCAGGCGTCCCTCTCTCTTCAACTCATCTACGATCTGGCAAATCAATTTATAATCGAGCTCCAAGTCTTCCTCGACCTCGGAAGGATAAGCTTCGCCCCTTTCCTGGAAGTACCCCATGACTTCCTTTTTGGCAGTTTCATAATCAACATCGCGATATTTTATGGTTTTAATAGCCGCCAACTTGTCCCTGATGGCATCTCTCACGAAGTCAGAGATATTCAGGTAAACGCCAGAAGCAACTAATTGCTTTATCTGTTCTAACTCCACAGCAGAGACCTTTGAACCTATAACATGCCCTTGTGATCTGGTAGCTTCCATCATTGCCTTTTAAAATCGTTAACCCAATTAAAAAACATTTCGGTAAACCGGAGAAGACGGGCTATTATGCAATTTACGCTGCCGAGGGTGAGCCGCCTCGTGAGGGAGATGCAGGGATGCGGCTTTGGCGGCGCAGGTTAGGCTGCAGGAGTGGGATGGCCAAGAGCTTCTGCCTGTAGCCCAGAACCTTAACTCTCCAGGAGACAGACTGAGGTGTCTACTACTATCATCGCCTCTCCTCGACGAACTCCGACATTACATCCCGGTCCACTTTGATCCTGTATCTTCTGGCCACATTGGTGATTCTTCCAGGCATGAGAACGACGAAAGCTTTTGTTCCCTCACGCAGATCGACATCCTGCAGAGGTTTGAAGACGCCGCCCTCGTAGACTACCTGGATCTTTACTTCCGGACCCTCAGACATATCAACCTCTTGATGACAACAAAGGGTGCCATTGAGATAAATAATGTTTGAGAAGGTCAAAAGCATTGACTTTGCCGATGGCCAGCTCCGCCAGGCGACGGCCCGGCGTCCGCGTGCGAGCGGGGGTGCGTGCCCGTGAGCGAGTGCAGGCCGGGCGGCGGGGAGCGCCCGCGGGCTGGTTTTTCGGTGGGGCTCGGGCTGCGCTGCAGTGGCGCTCCGGATCATCAGGGCGCGCCGAGAATTGGCGACGGCAAATCTCAGCTGCGGGTGCTGGGCAGGCGAATCGTGATCGCAGCCGGAGCGGTCGGGCAGGACAGGCGTTTGGGCGCTGGGGCGAGAGCCTCAATCCCTTTCCCAAGGCTGGTCCCCGGTGGACGCCTGATCACACATGGCGTTTATAGTATCGTGTGCCCCCAGGGAATAAATATCTGGCTACCTCAGCCTCGGCTTTAAGTGGAATCTAACTAATAAAATTGATATGGGAGGATAAATCAATGGGCACTATTTACTTCCCGCTCAGTAAAGAATTGGAGGTAGGTTGTTTACCTATTACTATAAGATCTTCATTAAAAAAGAATCACAGCCTATAAAGTAGTTCAAATGCTTTAGAGGCTGTTTAACCATAATTCAATCAGTCACTGGAGTAGATTCCTGCTCCCAACCACCAGGTATCATCCACCTTCGTGACATAGCTAAGCTTGAATCCCGGCGCCATGTTTCTTGCTGGATCTGGATAGATATAGTAAGTGAATCCGCCTCCGCTTTTGGCCAGAGCTATCATATCTCGAGTGGATTCAACGCCGTTGGGATCCGTAATATCAATCCTGTTCTTGCCTATTAGGTCTGGCTGAATAGGAAGCGCCAGGCTGTTACCCGCGAAGTCATAGGCAAAAACATAAAGGCCTTCCTTGAAGAACGTACCATTCTTGTCATTGAATGCCTTCAAAGCCTTATCTTTCCCATTATCTTTGGCGTATTTGACAGCGGCCTCGACGAAATTGATGAGATTATTCCTAGACTCCTGGCTGAAGTTCGCAGACATGTTGGACAGATAGGTTCCAGAGGCCAACCACCAGGTGTCATCCACCTTCTCGACGTAAACCAACTTTAGCTCCTGCTTATTATTGTGAGCGGGATTGGCAAAGACGTAATAGGCATACCCATTACCTCTATTTGCTACAGAAACCTGGTTCTTGACGAATCCAACTCCATTAATATCTTTCATATCCAGCTGGCTCTTGCCGACGAAATCCGGTCGATAGGGGTTAGCCAATGCGACGCCATTGAAATCACTAGCAAAGACATAGCGCTCACCCTTAATGAACTCGGCCGACTTATTATTATTAAACTCCTTAATGGCCATCTCCTTTCCATTAGTTTTGGCATAGGCCACTGCATTATCTACAAATGCGATGAGGTCCGCATGAGGTATGCCTGCAGATGCTGCCGATACACTCGCAATTGAGCTGTTATTTCCTGGAGCTGCCTCGGCACAGATGCCGGGAAAAATAACCACTCCTAGGAAAAATAGAATTACACAGACTTTAAGCAATTTCATAAAATACGATGTGTTTTAGTGATATATAATTTTAGTGTTGGGGTTGACAGTCCACATAAGCGAAGCCCCGTATTTCTTACTAGTAAATCCAAGAATGAAAACCTGCCGCTGCCGATGTCCACGTGCGAGGGATGAGAACCCCGCACGCTTACATGAGAACAACTCAATATCCAACTCTATAGCCCCAATTAAAACAACGATGACTTGTAATTGGTTTACCACAACCAGAAATTTTATTCCTTGAGGTATTATTATAGTCAATGCTCCACAGGTCTGGCGCGGCCCGACCCTGGCCGCTTTCTGTTGGTCCCACTTTGGCATTTTGACCCAAACCTTTTTCGTTAGATCTTACATTCCCTTGAAGAAGATATGGAGGGATTTGATGAAGATAACGCCACCCACGTGATATTATTGAGAAACTGTGCATGTGACCTGTCAAGCTTCCTGTCCCAAAGGAGTTCGGCCCAATGAGATACTTCAACATAGATAAAAATCAAATCAGGTGATATTGATGAAATACGCACTACTATATGGATTTGTTCTCATCTCGATATTTTTAGCCCTCTTTGTCGAAGGTGTCAACGCAGATAATGTTGCAGCTTCAAAAGAGATTATTAATGCCACCATGGCTAATAATGCAAGTACGGTTAGTTCAAACGAATCACAAATGAAAACCATCGGCATTATCGGTGGGGTAAGCTGGGTGTCATCAATCGAATATTACAGACTGATGAACGAGATGGTTAACAAGGAACTTGGTGGGTTGCATTCGGCAAAGATTCTGATGTATTCTATAGAATTCGGGGATTTTTCAAATGAGGAGCGATTGGCAGAAAAGGGAGACTGGAGCCTTATGAACAAAACGATTTTTGGTGCGGCACAAAGCCTTAAAAGAGGCGGTGCAGATTTTATTGTAATAGCCTCCAATACGATGAACTCACTTGCGGATGATATTCAAGAAAAAGTCCAGATCCCTGTTCTCCACATTGCCGATGCAACTGGTGAAAAAGTGAATAAAAGTGGAATAAAAACTGTTGCTCTGTTGGGTACAACGTACACCATGGAGCAGAAATTTTATCGGGATCGTCTGGAGAAAAAATACGGACTCAAGGTGATTATTCCCAATGATACCGAACGGGAATACATCAATTCGGTGATATTTGATGAGTTATGTGCCGGAAAGATATATAACGAATCAAGAGAGCGATTCGTTCAGATCATTAACCGTCTTGTGGATGAGGATGGTGCACAAGGAGTCATATTGGGATGTACCGAGATCCCATTGTTGATCAAACAAAAAGACGTAGAGGTGCCGATTTTTGACACCATGACAATACACGCAGAAGCTGCGGTAAAATATGCTCTGAATAGGACATAACCTTTTTTACTCCGCGGGCTTGCCATTCGCTGCTCGTGCCCAGCGAGCAGCCTGCTCGCCGAAGTACATATAACATTTTTATTCTACATTCTTATTTTTCTGTTTTCTGCCCATTAAGCATTTTTATAAGACACCTTTCCACCTCAAACTCCCCAATGGTACGCGGCGGATTTTGGATTTTCTATTTGATTTTACTGATAGCGAAAAATCGCTATCCTTGAATTGTAAACCTAATTTTGCTAAGACATCAGGAATGAGGGGTTAGGCTGAAGAGGATTTGGGCCGATTTGGGAAGATTGTATAAGATGATATGTATGACTTGAGAATTGCTTATTATTTGAAAGATGATAATAAAAATGATTTTCAATGCCCTCAGGGGCAAGGCAGAGTCATGACGGATGCGTTGCCGCCAGTCTCCAGCGTCATATGTATATTTGTGTATCCCATGTAGGTGCCGCCCATGACGTAGGCCGGGACAGTGCTGGCGCTCTTCTGGACCCTGGCTCCGATCTTGGCCGTTCCCTGCACCTCGGACGCAATATCGTAGACTGATGCCGCACTGGTCTGGATGATGGAGGTGTCCTTGACCAGTTCCTCCAGATTGGAGTAGCTCTCCGAGTAGACGGAACCTGTCTCATAATTCTTAGCACAGAGAGCATTCCGAAGGTCACTCTGAGTCAGAGACGGCGCGTATGTGGAGGGGGGCTTGTTCTGAAAGACGCCCCATTCGCTCATGCTGATTTCATCGTAGGCTGGGTTATTCGAGTCACCGTAGACCTCAGCGTCAATGGTGCGGGAGACGGTGCCGCTGCCCCTTGTGCCTGTGACCATCTTCTGCCCGTGAAAACCGGCTTCCGTCTGATAGATGCGCATGTCGTCCATGTATCCCTGGTTATAAATCCAGGAATGCTCAGTAAGGTTTTGGGTAGTTCCCTTGGCCGTGGGAACGAGCATAGCAGCGGTGGCGATAACACACAATGCCGATATCATCAACAATCCGGGCAACCATCTCATCTGAACACCTCAACCCTCAGGATTACATGAAGATGCATTGAATATAAATCTGATCCTTAGCTCTTTGCCCTTGGTGCTTTTCTTCCTATGCGCTTGATATCCGCCAGGCGCTTCTCCAGAGATGCCTTCAAATCGGGCGAAAAACCGGCACCGTTATAGTCCAGCCTGGCGGCTATGGCCAGCTTTCCTGCCAGCGCGCGCGCTGCCTTGCCCCGCAGCCTCTTTTGGGCTCCGATCACGGCCGGGTGGCGGTAGATGATGCCGTGCTTGGGCGAGGGGGCAGTGCCCTTGAGATGCTTGAACAAGGACTTCTCTGCGCCCATGATCTGGAGGGTGCTGGAGGGCATCTCGGCTAGCCGGCGCAGGCTGCCGGCGCGGGAGATGAGCCTTGCCGCCAGCACCGGTCCTGCCAGGCAGGAGAGGTTGGGAGCTATGCTCTCCACAGCAGTGCTCACTTCCCTCTCCATGGCCGCCCGGGCATCCCTGAGCCCCAAAACCACTCTCGCCAGCTCGCCAGTTATCTCGTCCCCGGAAAGGGCCACCGCCAGATCCCTGCCATGCACAATCTCCTGTCGGCGCAGGCGTGACCACTCATAGAGCCTCTCGTCCAGCAAATTCACAGCCTGGTTCAGGTCGTCCAGAGCCTCCACGGCCTGGAGCAGGTCCTGCTCCACCGTGGTCAGAATTTTGAGCTGTCGTCGGACCAAGCCCAGGGCTACCTCTCTCAGACATGAGTTGTAATCCTGGTCGCTTTCCACGAAGCCGCAAGCCTTGGCCAGGGCGCGCAGATCGGGCTGCAGGGAGGGACAGCCCCCTGTCTTGGGACCAAGCAGCGAGTCGATCATCTCTCCTGCGTCTTTGGCCAAGAGAGATGACCCGGATTCCACATCAACCTTTCCAAACCAAGCCGGGATCTCCATTCACTAAATCTGCTTATGGGCCAAGCATAGATCACTTTCGGCCCGCACCGATCCTATTTAAATACTATCTGATCCTAGCTACATCTACCTCTCAATAAAACTTAGGGGGCAGAATGGTATGAAAGAACTTGTGGATCAGATATCTGCTCGCCTCAGGGATCAGAAGATCGAGGTCCCTGAGGAGGAGATCGCATCTCGCTTAAAGAAGCTCATCGAAGACTTCCGGGTTCCCGAAGGCGAGGCCAGAAGGTCTGTCTTGAATTACTTCCTGAAGGAGCACGGGGTTGTGGCTCCGTCCAGAGCAAGCTCGGAGAAAGTCAAGATCTCGGAGATCTCAGGGCCCGGCAGATGGGTGGATCTGGAGGTCAAGGTCCTGGACCTCTGGGAACCGACGACCGAGACTATCTCTCAGACCGGCCAGATCGGAGATGAGACTGGAACCATAAAGTTTGTGAAATGGACCAAGTCTGAGCTGCCCGATCTAGAGCTGGGCAAGAGCTATATCTTGAAGAAAGTGGTCACCGACGAGTTCCAGGGCAGGTTCAGCGTAAAGTTGAACAAAGCCAGCCAGATCGAGCCGCTGGAGAAGGAGGTGGAGGCCAAAGCGGGCCTTGGCGCGATGCGCGGGCAGCTTCTCAAGATAGTTGAGATCAATGAGCCAGGGCTTTGGATCGATCTGAGGGTCAAGGTGACGCAGCTCTGGGAAACGAACAGCGATGCCATCTCCCAATCTGGCCTGATTGGAGACGAGACCGGTTCCATGAAGTTTGTGAAGTGGGCCAAGGCGGATCTGCCCAATCTGATGGAGGGCAAGAGCTATTATCTCAAGAACGTGGTCACTGACGAGTTTCAGGGCAGGTTCAGCGTGAAGTTGAATCGAACCAGCCAGATCGAGCCGCTAGACATCGATGTGGAAGTAGGCTCTCAGGCGGCCGAGTTTGCAGGCGCCCTGGTGGACGTCCAGAAGGGCTCGGGCCTGATCAAGCGCTGCCCTGTTTGTAAGCGCTCTCTGGCCAAGGGCGTGTGCAGCGAGCACGGAAAGGTGGAGGGCACCTACGATCTGCGCATCAAGGCGGTCATGGATGACGGCCGCCGCGTGCAGGATGTATTGATCAACCGGGAGACCACGGAGCGCCTGGTCGGTCTAACTCTGGATGAGGCCAAACAGATGGCCATGGAGGCGCTAGATCATGAGGTGGTGCGCGGCCTGATAGAAGGCAAGCTGGTGGGCAGATACTTCAGCCTCACTGGCCCAAGGGTAGATCGCTACCTGCTGGTGGAGACCATAAACGAGGCCAAGCCCGCGGTCACGGCAGACGTGGACGAGCTGATCGCGGCAGTGGAGGTGATCTGAAAATGGCAGGATTCTCCCGAGAGGTGGCCCGTAGGATCTTCATCGAGGAGCTGAAGAGCTCCAACTACTCCTTCCGTGACGGCGAGGACCAGCATCAGTACGCTCCTCAGTATCTGCTTACGCCTACAGGTGCGAAATGCAACCGGGTCTTCGTGGTCGGCACCCTGACCGAGAAGGATGACATCGGCAGTGACGCGGAGTACTGGCGGGGTAGAATAGTCGATCCCACAGGCAGCATACTGATCTATGCAGGCCAGTACCAGCCCGAGGCGGCTCAGATCTTGGCGAACATCGAGGCTCCGGCCTTTGTGGCCGTGGTGGGCAAGCCCAATCTCTACCAGACCGAGGACGGGAACATCATCATATCGGTGCGAGCTGAGTCCATCCAGCGGGTTGACGAGACTACGAGAAACCAGTGGATAATGGACGCGGCTCGGCGAACCTTGGAGCGGCTGAAAGCGCTCTGGAGCGCAGGACCCGTTTCTGTCTCCGGTGACTTCTCCACAGCGGACAAGGCGCCCGCATCCTTGCCTGCCCAGGATGGCCAGAGGGCCCTGGAGCATTACCATACCGACGTGGAGCATTACAGGCAGATGGTGATTCGTGCTCTCTCCTCGCTGCGGGGCGATCTCTCACCGGGCCGGAGCGAGCCGAAGGCCGAGACGGCCCCCAAGCCTGAAGCCAAGGTCGAACCACCCCTGGAGGCGGAGAAGCCCGGGCCAAGGAAATCCAAGCCCAAGAAGAGCAGTCCATTGAACGCCTGGCCGGAGCAGGAGAATGAAGAAGAGGTGGAGACCTTCAATTTAGGCAAGAAGAGCTGAAAAGTTTTATATAATGTGCTGAAGCTCTATAACATGGGTGAACCAACATGGTAATTGGAGTAACGATGGTGAAGGTGGTGCCAGGACAGGAGAAGGCCGTCTACAATGCGCTGCAGGAGATCGAGGGCATCAAGGATGTCTACCATGTCTTCGGCGAGTTCGACTTCGTGGTCATCATTGAAGTCGAGGGCCTCAGCATGCTCAACAAGCTCGTGGACGTCATTCGCGAGATAGACAACGTCACTGCCACCCAGACGGTGGTCGGGGCTGAGCTCTAGCCCTCTTTTCACCTTCCTATGGAGATCGCTGAGGAGCTGGCCAAGCAGCAGAAGGCCATCTCCGTAGCCGAATTTTTTGAGAAGAACCGTCAGATCCTGGGATTCGACTCGGCGCCGCGGGCGCTGATCACCTGCGTGAAGGAGGCGGTGGACAATTCCCTGGATGCCTGCGAGGATGCAGGGATATTGCCGGACATCTTCGTGCAGATAAAACGCAGCGGCGACTATTATCAGGTCATCGTGGAGGACAACGGGCCGGGCATTGTGGCTGAGGAGATTCCCCGGGTTTTTGCAAAGTTGCTTTACGGCTCTCGCTTTCACACCCTGCGCCAGAGCCGGGGACAGCAGGGCATCGGCATCTCCGCGGCCGTCCTTTACTCTCAGCTCACCAGCGGCAAGCCTACCAAGGTCATCTCCAAGATCGGTCCGGGCCGGCCTGCCCACTACTGCGAGCTGCTGATAAATACGGCCAAGAACGAGCCCGAGGTGCTGAAGGCGGAGGAGGTGGAGTGGGAGCGGCCCCGGGGCACACGCGTGGAGCTGGAGATGGAGGGCTCCTATGTGCGCAGCCGACGCCAGTCGGTCTTTGGCTCTCTCAAGAGCGCGGCCATAGTCAACCCCCACGCCCGCATAACCCTGATGGAGCCCGAAGGTAACGTGGAGGTCTTCGAGAGGGCCACGGAGGCGCTCCCCAAGAGGGCCTACGCCATCCAGCCCCATCCCGCCGGGATCGAGCTGGGCGAGCTGATAAAGCTCCTGCGGTACACAGATAAAAAGAAGCTGCGCGTTTTCCTGAAGGAGACCTTCTCCAGCATTGGCTCGATCTCCGCCCAGGAGCTCTGTGTCAGGGCAGACCTGGATTCCGAGCGGCAACCATCAAGCCTTGACCACGGGGAGGCAAAAAAGCTTCTGGCGGCGTTCAAGCAGATCAAGGTGAAGGCTCCCCCTGTGGACTGCTTATCACCAATAGGCGAGGATCTGATCAAGGCCGGGCTGGAGAAGGAGTACCGGCTGGACTTCATTGCCACCACAGTTCGGCCTGTTTCTGTTTATTCGGGCAATCCCTTCCTGGTGGAGGTGGGCCTGGGCTTTGGCGGCGAGCTGGAGAAGGAGAGCCGAGTGGAGATCCTCCGCTTTGCCAACCGTGTCCCTCTGGTGTACCAGCAGGGAGCCTGCGCCATCACCCATGCTGTGGAGAGCGTCTCCTGGAAGAACTACTCTTTGAGCCAGCCCACAGGCGCCGGGGTTCCCGTCGGACCGGCAGTTCTCCTGGTTCATTTGGCTTCCACGAACATTCCCTTCACCTCGGAGAGCAAAGACGCCGTGGCAGATATGCCTGATATCCTGGTGGAGATCGATTTGGGGCTAAAAGAGGTGGCAAGAAAGCTGCGCCGCTACCTGAGCCGCCAGAGCAGTCTCTCTGAGCGCCGGGAGAAGGAGGAGATCATCAGAAAGATCCTGCCCAGGATTGCCAAGAAGCTCTCCGATGTCCTGGAGAAGGAGGTGCCGGATATCGGACCAGTGGTGGCCAAGATCATGGGCAATCTGCTGGTGCACCGTCATGCGGCGCAGCAGAACGGCCTGACCGCGATCAAGATCGAGGTGGAAAATCACAGCGATCTGGTGAGGGCCTTCAAGCTGCACGAAGTGCTGAAGCAGAAGGCTGTCTTTGTCTCACCTCCAGCCAAGGTCATTCCTTTGGGTGACGGCTACGATTACCACTGGAAGCTCTCTTTGGGCCCGGGAGAGCGGGCATCTTTGAGCTACAGCGTTCCTTCTGATGGTGCGTCTTTGGGGGAGCCGGTGGTGGAGGGGCTGGAGGCAGAGATCGTCACGGGGGCCAGGGTGATCTAACCAATGGAAAAGGCAGAGAAAACCAAAGAGAAGCTGCTCGGCCTTGCCAGTACTCTTTACAACCAGTTCCAGCAGGGCATCGTGCCCCATATCTCCCTGCCCTCCCGGACCAAGGGCAATATCGAGTACAGCTCCAAGGACGATGTCTGGGTCTATGGGGACCAGGAGACCTTGCGCAGCGTCAAAACGGTGCGCGGGGCCAAGACTCTGCTCAAGACCGTTCACCTGGCGGAGCTGCTCATCAAGGAGCACCTGAAGAACAATCGCGGCTCGACCCTCAGGGAGATCTACTACATCTCAGAGAACTGGGATATGGCGAAGTTCCACGAGCAGGCGGAGAGCGACAGGCTGATCGAGGACCTGGAGATCGTGACCGCGCTGCAGAGGGAGGACTTCCACATCCGGCCGGAGGAGGACGGGGCGGCGGTCTTCGGGCCTCTGCGGCTGCGAGAGCAGACCCGGCGCGGTGAGCGCGAGATGCACTGCCAGGAGGACGTGGGCGAGGCTGGCTACCAGATACCCTTCCATGTGGACAACATCCAGTTCCTGAGCCACGACGCGAAAATGGTCATGGCCATTGAGACGGGCGGAATGTATGCCCGGCTGATCGAGAACGGCTTCGATGAAGAGTACCAAGCCATCCTGGTGCACATCAAGGGGCAGCCTGCCCGGTCCACGCGGCGCGTCATCAAGCGGCTCAATGCCGAGCTCAACCTGCCGGTCGTGGTCTTTACGGATGGCGATCCCTGGTCCTACCGCATCTTCGCCAGCATCGCCTACGGAGCCATAAAGAGCGCCCACCTCTCCGAGCATCTGGTCACTCCTGGGGCCCGCTTCCTGGGAGTTCAGCCCAGCGATATCGTGGACTACAACCTATCCACGGACAAGCTCACCGATCAGGATATCCAGGCCCTGAGAGCGGAGCTGACCGATCCGAGGTTCAACACGCCCTACTGGGAGAAGCAGATCAAGCTGCAGATGGACCTGAAGAAGAAGGCTGAGCAGCAGGCCTTTGCCGGCAAGGGCCTGGACTACGTGACCAAGACCTACCTCCCGGAGAGGCTGTCCGAGATGGGGATCATCTAAGAGGCCAAAGGTTTATACTTCTCAGGGATACATGTCCAGATCCATGAAACGCGATCTTCTTGATATCCTGGCCTGTCCCCTCTGCAAGGGGGATCTCTGTTTGGAGGTCTTCGAGGAGAACGATAAGGAAATAGTTACGGGCAAGCTGTGCTGCCAATCCTGCAAGGAATGCTACCCCATTGAGGACGGAATACCCAATATGCTTCCGCCTGACCTCAGGGATTAGCGTCTCAATCGTCTCTGCGAACGAAGCTTCACAGGCGAAATATTTATACAATATTATGTGTAACCTCTAGGGGGAGGGGGATGGATTGGATTACGTTATTCACATCAACAATGGCAACGAAACGGTCAAGCCCATAGTTCTTCGTCTTCTTCCCGG
>Ga0315277_10011022_pt1 | contig 11407 bp, 8 predicted proteins | sample YL17G05_15_MG_FD_203695 | JGI IMG/M metagenome (GOLD analysis project Ga0315277, IMG submission 203695) | Sediment microbial communities from Yellowstone Lake, YNP, Wyoming, USA - YL17G05_15 | ecosystem: Environmental > Aquatic > Freshwater > Lake > Sediment | place: USA: Wyoming | collected...
ACCAAGGTATCTTGTTTTTATTCTCACCTACCAATTCGGTCAATTCTTTTTTCCTTCTTTTATATCCTCTGGTTAAAATGGCGACTTTTAATTTTTTTTCTTTCAGCTTTTGAGAAACATAAATCACCAAAGGGGTCTTTCCGGTTCCGCCCAAAGTTATGTTTCCTATACTTATCACTTTGGCTTTAAGTTTTTTGGGCTTAACCATTCCGCTTTGGTAAAGAAAAATTTTAAAATGATAACCCAGTCCATAAAAAAGAGAAAGGATATAAAAAAATAACTTAAGCAGAGGATAGAAAGAGAATATCTTTTTTCCCTCTAGAGTTTTCTCAAGAAAATTTCTCATTCCCAGACGGGTCTTGTTCATTTGCTCAACTTCTGCTTAAGCTGAGATAAGATCAAGTGAACGATCTTTTGTGAAGCTCCACTCTGTTTCTTTATGGCCTCTTGCGCCGCCTTTCCCATTCTTTTTCTTTTATCTTCATCTTTCAGCAAATCTAAGGTCTTGGTATAAAGCTCTTCTTCATTTTTGATCTTTATACCTCCCCCGCATTGGATCAGAAGATCCGCTGCGGTTTTAAAATGATCCACATAGGGTCCGAAGATGACCGGAACCCCATAAATAGCCGGCTCCAACAGATTGTGCCCCCCTATGGGGACCAAACTTCCCCCCACAAAAGCCACATCCGCTAGGGCATAAATCCCAGCTAATTCCCCCATGGTATCTAATAAAATTATCCTTTGGTTTTCAAGTGGGGTTTCTTTATCGAGTTCGCTTCTCCGAACAAAGTCCAATTCTTGATGCGAAAGCATTTTTTCTATCTTTTTGATTCGGTCAAGATGTCTGGGGGCAAAAACAAAGAGAAGGTCATCGCCGTCCTTTTTCAATCTTTTGAAAACCCGCACCAAAATCTCGTCTTCCCCATTTCTGATGCTCCCCCCTACCATCACCTTAAGGTCTTGAGGAATGGACAATCTCTTTTTGAGCACATTTTTATCAATTTCTGAGATTTGAGTTATCATTCGATCAAATTTCAAATTTCCTAATACTTTTATCTTGTCTTTTTCCGCCCCAAGTTTTTTTATTCTTTCCGCATCCCCTTCAGACTGCATACAGAAAAGATCGACATAGGATAAGGCTTCAGAAAAGAGGCTTTTTAACAAAAGATATTTGGATAACGATTCACCAGAGATTCTCCCATTAATCAAAGCCACCCAACACCTTCTTTGTTTCGCCTCCTTGATTAAATTGGGCCAAAGCTCGGTTTCCACTATGATCAAGGCACAAGGGTTAAGTAAAGCTAAGGCTCTTTTTACAAATCTTTTTAGATCCATGGGAGCATGAAAAATAAATTCAACTTCTTTTTCTATGGATCCTGCGGACAAAATCCGCTCTGCTTCTTTTTTTCCAGATGTGGTGACTACAGAAACAACCAAACTATATTCGGGGTTGATCTTCTTCAACGAAGGGATGATGGTGGAGAGTGCTTTGACTTCGCCTACCGAAGCGGCGTGAAGCCAGATAATCTTCTTAGTTGAAAGAAATTTTACCTTCTCTTTGGGCAATCTTCCCATTCGCTCCCAGCCCCCACCTTTGTCCAAAAGTGCACGCAGGAGAAGGTAAGGAAAAGAGATGACGGAAGCGAAATTTAAAAAGAGATTGTAGATTGTATACATTTTGAAATTTTCTCAGACTCTGAACGCGACACAAGTGTCGCTACTCCACACTTAATGAAAATAATTATCCGCCTTTTGAGTCAAATCAACCAGCCTTTTTTCTAACTCCTCTCTTTTTTCCTCTAACTCTTGGGGAGTGGATTCAAGCGGGACATAAATTGGCTCTCCGATTAGTATCACAGCTTTGGAAAAGGGCTTAGGGATCAAAAATCCGTCCCAGCTGGAAAGGGTCCAGCGACTCTTGGCGGCGTTGGTGATAGGTATTATAGGCATTTGGCTTCTCTGAGCGATATAGATCGTTCCGAGCTGAACCTTGAATTTTGGTCCTTTGGGACCGTCCGGGGTTATGGCTACATCGTATCCCGATGCTCCCCTATTTACCATCTCAAAGATGGCTTTTGTGCCGCCCCGGGTAGTCGAGCCTCTTACTGAAACAAATCCTAACCTTTCTATGATCCGGGCAATCAATTCCCCATCCCGATGCTGGCTGATTAGCACATGAATCTTCTGCCCGCGGTGTGAATAAGACGAAATAAGCATCCTTCCGTGCCAGAAGGCATAGATAACCTGACCTCGGTTTTTTCGAATTGCATCTAATTTTTTTTCTCCGATCCATTTTATTCTCAAAGTCTTTCCCAACAAAAATATGAAAATTGGACCAATTAAGGAGATAAAAAACAAAAGCAGATTATCTTTAAATGTTTTGAACCAATCCTTCATCTACACAGTCTAAGTGTCAGACCTGACTTCTGACAACTCATTTTTAAAGTTAATCCTTAAGCGAAGATGATGCCATTTATTATCTGAGCGGCTCTTTTGGAGGCGCCAACTTCTCCGATCCTCTCTTTGACTATACTTAGTTCGTCTTGAATGGATTTATATCTTTGTTTATTAGTCAAGATGTCATACATCTCTTCTGCTATATTCTTAGGGACGGCTTTATTCTGTATATACTCGGGAACGATCTTTTTCCCGGCTACCACATTAGCCAAAGCGATATTTGGTATACTCACTAAACTTTTCGCAAGAAGATAAGTCCAGAAGCCTGTTTTATATAACACCAAAAATGGAGTGCCCAGGATAGCGGATTCCAATGTAGCTGTTCCGGAAGCGACCAGAAGAATATCGGAATGCTTCATCAGATCATAAGTTAGATTCTCGACAATCTCAACCTTACTTTTAAATTGACCCAATATTATTTCAACTTTCTCTTTCTTAATGGTGGAGGCTAAACCCAACATAATCCTCAGAGTTTTGATCCTTGCTCCCAGAAGTTCGGCGGTCTGAACCATGATAGGCAAAATCTTTTCCACTTCCTGCCATCTGGAGCCGGGAAGAAGTCCCAAAAGCACTTCATTTTTTCGCAGATCAAATTTGCTTTGAAAATCCTCCTTGGATAACACCGGTCTTACAACTTCCAAAAGCGGATGCCCCACGAATTCACAATCTATGTCAAATTTTTTGTATAGCTCCTTCTCAAAGTGGAAGATCACAATCATCTTATCTATCAGCCCTTTCATCTTTTTCACCCGATTCCCTCCCCAAGCCCAGACCTGGGGGCTGATATAGTAAGTGATGGGAATTCCCATCTTCTTTGCTCTTTTAGCAAATCTCAAATTGAATCCCGGATAGTCTATTAAAACCACCAAATCCGGTTTTCTCTGTTCTGCCAATTTTACCATGGTCTTCATAACTTCTCTGATCAGCCCCAAATTCTTTAGCACTTCAAAAAAGCCCATGATCGAGAGCTTATCGATGTGATAAACAAGCTCCATTCCTTCTTTTTTCATTCTATCCCCACCGATGCCGAAAAATTGGAGGTGTGAGTTTATATTCTTTAGCTCCCTTATCAAGCTCGATCCATGCAAATCGCCGGAGGCTTCTCCGGCTACGATTAATATTTTTTTTGATTCATTCATTGTGCAATGGAGTGTTCAGCTTTAGCTGAACCGGGTCAAGCTAAAGCTTGACACTCCACTCTCTATGTTCTTTGACCAGTTCTCAGCCACTTTAGTGGCGTTAGCACTAAACCTGACTAAAGTCAGTTAGAACAATATGTTTTTACCTCACCCCCTATCTCCCCCTCTCCATGAAATGGAGAGGGGGATGGGAGGTGAGGTCTAACCTGAAAGCTTTATGTTCCACTCTCCATGTTCTTTGGCTTTGCCCGCAATCTCTAAAGCTACCTCCAATGCTTTTTTACCATCTTCCCCGGAAACCTTTGGACGGGTTTTGTTCTTCACGGCATTCAAGAATGATTCGATCTCTGAGGTTAGCATATCTTCGCTTTTGATTTCTGGCTTCTCATAGATTATGGTTTTACCCACCTGGCCTGCGGGAATATTCCCAATTATGGTTTTTTTCTCTTTTTCTTCTGGGGGGACAAAATCGGCATCCACCAACTTATAAATTTCAACTGATCTTTCCAGAAAATCTAAAGAGATATATGAATTTTTCTGGAATAGACGCATTTTGCGCAAAGGATGGGCAGAGATGCGACTGGAGGTAATGTTTGCCACACAGCCATTCTCAAAGGTTAAGCGGGCATTGGCAATATCTTCGCTATCGGAGATCACCGCGACGGCGGCCGCCTCAATTCTCTTCACTTCGCTTTTCACCAAACTTAAAATCAAGTCGAGGTCATGAATCATAAGATCCAATATTACGGCTACATCCGTCCCCCTGGGATCAAACTGGGCCAACCGATGGGATTCGATAAATTTGGGCTCAAGTTTTAAATTCTCTATGGCTTTGAAGGCAGGATTAAATCTTTCGATATGGCCCACCTGAAGAATTAGTTTCTTTGCTTTGGCTAAAGATACAAGCTCTTCCGCCTGCCTGACCGTTTCGGTGATGGGCTTTTCGATTAACAGATTCTTTCCTTGGCTTAAGATTTCAAGTGCCAAAGAATAATGATAGATGGTAGGGACGACCAGACTTACTGCATCGAGTTTCTCCAAAAGATCATTTAAGTTTTCGAAATATCTGGTATGAAATTCTTCTGCGACTTTTTGGGCTTTTTCTGAATCGGTATCGTAAACGCCCAAAAACTGTGCTTCTGGCATCTGAGAATACACGCGAGCATGATGCTTGCCCAAATGCCCTACCCCAATGACTCCAACTTTGATCTTATCCATCCTTTCTGCCTCTTGTCTAAGAGGTGAAAGGTTAAAGGTGTTAGGTTAAAGGTAAAACCTTACACCTTAAACCTTTTGCCTTTCAAAAAAATATAACAAAACGTTTTAGGTTAGTCAATTAAAGTTTAACAGAAGTTAGAAGTGGGAAGTTGGAAGTATAAAGCAAAATTTGGTTATTGCTTCGAATTACAGATGAGAAAAATTAACACCCTATTCTTGCTTGACAAGAATGGGTAATTAACTCCATGGGGTTGTTTAATAACCACATGTTTCTTTTTATCTTTTAACTTCTTTTAAAACTAACCTTATTTTATTATTCCCCTCTCACTTTTGGCGATGAAATCTAAAATGGTTTGAACTTCAGGAATTATCTCAAGTTCAGATTTTATCCTTTCCACGGCTTGAGAGGTATTTAGCCCCGATCTGAATAGCAATTTAAACGTCTGTTTTAAGATCTCGATGGTCTTTTCGGGAAACCCTCTTCTTTTCAAACCGATTATGTTCAATCCCATGGTTTTCAAAGGATATCCCCCTACTAAGGCAAAGGGACATACATCTTTTTGCACCCGGAAGCCTCCACCAACTATAGAATGAGCTCCAATTCTTACGAATTGGTGCACTGGCACCACCCCTCCGATTATAGCATAATCTCCGATCTCCACATGACCGGCTAAATTGGCTGAATTTGCCAAAATCACATGATCGCCCAAAAGGCAGTCGTGAGCCACATGCGCATAGATCATGATAAAACAATCTTTGCCTACAACGGTTTTCTCCCGATATTTTGTGCCCCGGTTTAGGGTGGCGTATTCTCGAATAACGGTATTGTCTCCTATGGTTAGAAGAGTCTTTTCGCCCCCAAATTTTAAGTCTTGAGGTAAAGTTCCCAATACCGCCCCGTGATGGATCTTGCAATTTTTCCCGATTATGGCTCCGGAATCTATTAAGACGTGTGAGCCGATTTCGGTTCCTGGACCAATCTCTACCTCATCGTTAATTATGGTGTAGGGACCTACCTTTACATCACTTGAAATGCGGGCATTTTTATGGATAATAGCGGTAGGATGAATGTTCACGATTTTTAGGTGTAAGGTTTAAGGTGAAAGGTGTAAGATTTTACCTTTAACCTTTTACCTTTTATTTATCAACAATTGTTGCCATAAGAGTCGCCTCGGTGACCAACTCGTCGTCGACAAAAGCCTGCCCTTTCATTTTGCAGGTGCCCCGGCGGAATTGGATCATCTCCAGCTCAAATCGAATTTGATCCCCCGGCAAAACCGGTTTTCTGAAACGAACCCCATCGATCCCCATAAAATAGACCAGCTTATTCTCCGGGTCATCCACGGTATTCAAAAGGAGGATTCCTCCAGCTTGCGCCATCGCCTCCACTATTAAGACCCCCGGCATTATCGGATGCCCGGGAAAATGACCGGAGAAAAAAGGCTCGTTCATGGTCACATTCTTGATCGCCACCACTCTCTTTTTGGGTTCGATGTCCACTACCCTATCCACCAATAAGAATGGATAGCGATGAGGCATTATCTTAAGAATTGCATTTATATCTAAAAGATAATCACCCTGAGCTTTCTTTTGATATTTAGTGGTTATCAGCTTCTTTTCGTATTCCTCCCGGATTTTTCTCACTAAAGCTACGTTGGCTGAATGTCCTGATCTGGCAGCCAAAACGTGAGCCTTGAGCGGCACCCCAATCAAAGATAGATCGCCCAACAAATCTATGGCTTTATGTCGGCAAGGCTCATTGGGAAATCTTAAGGGAATATCATTCAAGATTCCGGATTTGCCTATGAACACATGCTCTTTTATCCCATAAAGCTCTTTAAGATGATCGATCTTTTTCTCGCAGTCGTCCTCGTCACAGATGACCAAAGAATTGTGTAAGCTCCCGCCTTTGGCTAAGCCCTGCTTCTTTAACTCCTCTAATTCATGGAAAAAACAAAAAGTTCGGGCTGGAGCAAATTCTTCTATAAATTCCTTCTCCAGAGAAACTAAAGAAGTATACTGCGTGCCCAAAGCTGGATTGCGGTAATCTACCATGAAGGTAATTCTTAAGTCATCCGATGGAACCACCACCAGATCTATGCCTTTGTCCTTTTCAGAGTAGAAGAGGGGAGTATCTATTTCCATATAGTTTTTAGGGGCATCCTGCTCTGCTATTCCAACTTTAAGAATCGTCTGCACAAAGGGCAAAGCGCTTCCGTCTCCCACCGGTGGCTCGTTAGAATCCAACTCCACTCTAACGTTATCTAACTCTAACCCTGCTAACGCGGACAAAACATGTTCCACCGTATAAACCTTTGCGGTCCCCTTTCCCAGAGTGGTTCCTCTGGTTATATCCACCACATGGTCTATGTCCGCTGGGATTTCCGGCGAATCGGGTAAATCGGTCCTTACAAAGGTAATGCCGTGATTGATGGGAGCAGGCTTGAAAGTGATAGTGGTTTGATGACCGGTATGCAGACCAATCCCGGAATAAGAAGCAGGTTCTTTTATGGTACGTTGCAACTTGATCATGTTAGCCTTCGTATTTCAAAGTCACTTTTTAAACATTCGCAAGAAAATAAACCAGCTTTTGCCAGAAAAGTCAAGGAGAAAATACTGTGGAGTTTTCGCATTTTTTCCAATCCTCACCTCGTCCATATGGACAGCTACCAACCTCCCACCTTTATGCAAAATTCATATGGGTGCTTCGCAACTTAGAAACTTCCCCATGCCCTGCATACCCTTGCCCTTTTTGGTTAAAATCAAGGTTTGTCTAATCAGCTTTCTTTTCGAAAGACCGGATAGCCATGAAAAAGCTGGAATAAATGCATAAATCTTTCAAGGACCAAATAAAAAGCCTCCCCGCTTTTATCGGGGAGGCTTTTGAATTTTTCATTCTTAAAAGGATATTGTCTATTCTCTGATAAATTCCTCGCCAGGAAACAAAATCAGGCTGATGCTATTTAGGTGAGTTTGTCGAACTATGCATTTGCTCTGTCACTATCGTGGGAGTGACAAAGATGACCAGATCACGATTGGCGATCTGCGTTTTGGTATATCTGAAAAGATATCCTATCAAAGGAATGTCCTTCAAAATGGGGAGCCCGGTATAGTTCTTTATCTCCTCCTGGGTGGTCAAACCCCCTATCACTGCAGTCTGCCCATTCTCCACCACCACATTGGTCTCAGCATTATTGGTATTTATGATGACGCCGTTAGCATCAAAGGTGTAGGAGCTTCTTTCCGGTTTCAGTTTCAAAAGTATTCGGTTCTCGGAGGTAATGTGAGGAGTGACCCTTAAGATGGTTCCCACTTCGGTGAAGGTGATAACCACGTTTCCAGATTGATCGAATTGTTTTATAGGAATCTTCTGTCCCATTTGGATGAAAGCTTCTTTATTATCCACGGTGGTGATTTCCGGATGTGCTACAATTTTTCCTTTGTTGCTGGAGACCAAAGCGGAGACGGTAGCCTCCAAATCAAAATCTGTTTGCGCCGTAGCATAGGTGAATGTGCCAATGGGATCGCTAACTTTATTTGCCTTTTGATCAAAACTTGCCTCCGGCTTGGCTCCTTCCAAAAGGTCCGCAGCCTCCCTGGAGATGATAGACCAATTGATCCCCAATTCAGTCATCGCTCCAGATTCAACCTCCAAAAGCCGAGTGGAGATTTTGATTTGGTCGGTCTCCTTATCCAAAATATTCACTAACTCTTTCACCCTTTCAATATTTTCAGGAATGTCTCTTATCACTAAAGAATTAGTTCGATCATCGGTGTCCACCGTCCCTCTTTGAGAAAGGACAGCTTTTACGCTTTTAACCATATCGCTGGCTGTGCCATATTTTACTGGTATCACCTCTGTTTCTAAGGTGATTAGAGTCTTTTGGTCGGATTTATGTTTCTCAATTTGCATCTGCTCGTTCATATAGTCTTGGGTGGGAACCACCCGGATATACCCGGATTCCTCCACGCCGGACAGGCTATAGGTCTGAAGCAGGATATCTAAGGCTTGGCGCCAGGTAACCTCTTGAAGGGTCATGGTGACTGTGGTATTTACTTGGGGAGAAACCACGATGTTGACTCCGCCGTAATCCGCCAGGAAGCTCAATACCGAATGTATGTCCGCATTTTGCAAAGTCAGGGCGGTTATGGGCTTCCCTTGCCCCCGGGATCCGGTTGATCCCACCATGGAAAAGCTTGCCAAAAGAAGGATCGCCGTTCCAAAAGCAACGCCGGAAAGTTTTAACCATTTTGGTTTTTTCGAATATGTTTTCATGACACTACCTCTCTTTTAATATCCGGTGGAAAGTTCCAAGGCTATGGTTCTTGACCATCCATATTCCTCTATTTGAAAGATGACCTTATTATCCTCCACGGAAATCACATATCCATTTTTGATCTTATCTCCACTTTTCAGTATGTACCCATATCCCTTCTCATCCTCAAGTAATGCTCGATTGCCCTCCTCATCTTTTAAAACCCCTACCAATTTTAGGCTTTCGAACATGGGAAGTGGAATCTTGCCAAAGTCGGTACTTATCCTCTCGGTCAAGGGAGCGAAAGGATCCCTTCTGTCCTCACCAAGATAATAGATGACTTTTCTTTGAAAAACCACCTCTAATTCGGTTCCTTCTGGTTTGGAAACAACGATTAAACTTTCTGGCGGCACCGTCTTTTCCTTTATAGATTTCTCCTCGGGACTTAATAAGGCTAACTTCTCTTCTTCCGCCGCCGGATTCATAGACTTAGTTTCGCTCCCCTGTTTAGGTTCCTTTACTACTTTTCCAGCCTCGGAAGCGGAGGATAGAGCTTCTTTTTGAGATGGGAGGGACTCTTTTTGAATGGGTTCCTTCTCACCTTTTGCGGTCGGACTGATAGAGCTAATTCTGCTCTCTTCTGGCGATTTTTTTACAACTTGTTCGACCTCAGCTGTCGAAGATATAGTTTCTTTTTGAGGGACGGTTGCCACTTTCTGAATGAATTCTTTTTTGCCAGATTCCTTTGCCGAGGTCTCTTCAGTTCGACTCTGCTCACCGCCTTGAGCTTGCCGAAGGGAGGAACTCTTTTCTTTCTCAATCTTCAGTGGTGCTTGGGAAGATGGTTTTGGAAATGAACCCTTAGATGCTTCTTTTTCCACGGTAATCTCACCCTTTTTATCCTCCCCTTGCTCCGACTGCAATTTTTTGTCTTTTTGATTAGGAGCTGAAAGAACTTCAGGAGGAGTTCCCGCTGTGGCTAAAACCACCTTCTCACCGGTTTGCTCAGAAGCCTTCTCTCTTTTTTCTACATCTTTTCCTGTGGATTCAAATTCAGACTTCTTCGGTTCCGGTTTAGCCATTGAAACCTGCGAGGTTTCCTCTTTTGTATTGATCTCCGAAGTATCAGCAAAACTGAGTGGTTTTTCAAAAGTCGCTTTTCTCTCCGCTTCCTCTGGCTTGACATTTTCGGCTGGCTTGAGGTCAGGTCGGCTATTATTTTCAGATGAGATCAAGAGAGTATCTTTAGATTTAAAGCTTTCTTCGGTAGTTTTTTCCAGGGGGATGGAGGAAGCTAATTTATCAGGTGACGATGTCTTTACATTTTCCCCGGCAGTCCAGAAGGGGAAGCTCAAGTCTTGAGCCGTCAATATGGCAATGGCTCCCTTCTTTTCCTCTCCTCTCTCTACTACCTTATAGATAGCTGGTTTGTCTAAATCCAGAACGATCCTTACAATTTTTTCCGGCTCAGCTTGGAACTGACTGGTTCGGATAGCTTTTATGGCGCCAAGTGGAAGAGACTTTGTAAAATTATGTTGAGGCAAGTTGTAAATGGCATCCTGGCAATCGATGATTACTCTATAGGGTTTCCCCTCTTCTGTCTCTGCGGTGGAGTGGACAAATTCGAAGGGTTTATCTGCGTAAATGGTGAGTTTGGTGAAATTACCCTCTTTTTCCAGACTGATGTCACTGATCCGACAAGTTCCCCAAGAGGAACTGGAGCATAAAAAGGAGCCAACTACGCCAGAAAAAATAAACATGACCAAAGTCAACCAAAGTTTCATCTTTAAAATCTTTTTTCTTTTCATAAAGTATTCCCTTTAGGGCTTTGAAATCGAGCTATTTCTAAAACTCAACCTTTTTGAGTTTCTCCCCTTCTTGAATGTAATAAGTGTTCAGTTTAAAGGAGGCCGTGATGGTTTTCTCCTCGGACTTGGGGGCCTGGGTCTCTTGAGGCACCCCGGTTATGGTCATCCCGGAGACACAAGCAATGAAAGGGAAATTCGCTATGTTGCTTAGGAAATTGCCAAAACTGTTATACGAGCCGGTTATCTCGACAGTAAAGGCGTTAGCGTTATAAAAGTCAATGGGAGTCGCTCCCAGAGGAACAACCTGAGTGATGCTGGTTTGGCTGAACTGAGCCGCAAAATGCATTTGAGTCAAAAACAAAGGAATCTGTTTCTCCTCCGGCAACAGAAGCTCCACCTGTTTGTATCTTTTCAAAAGCTTTTCATATTCCGCCTTCAGGCTTTCAAAACTTTTGGCTTTCATTTCCACATTCTTAAGATTGGTCAAAATACTTTCATATTCCATTTGCTTTTGGCTGAGGGCTTGCGA
>Ga0315277_10011023_pt1 | contig 11406 bp, 10 predicted proteins | sample YL17G05_15_MG_FD_203695 | JGI IMG/M metagenome (GOLD analysis project Ga0315277, IMG submission 203695) | Sediment microbial communities from Yellowstone Lake, YNP, Wyoming, USA - YL17G05_15 | ecosystem: Environmental > Aquatic > Freshwater > Lake > Sediment | place: USA: Wyoming | collected...
ACATTTCGTTTCTGTTCTGCAAATCGGCGACACGGTATGCCAGGGCGCGGGCCGCCTCTAATTGGCAGGCCACCTCAGCCAGCCGATTACGAACAAGCGGGTTCCTGGCCAGTGGCTGCCCGTGTCGCTTGGTTTTATTGCAGAATTCCACCAGGTCTTCTAGTCCGCGGATCATGGTCATGATTTCGTTTATGCCAGATCTCTCAAAACCAGCCAGAAGGTTTACAACAGCCCAGCCTTCGTGTTCTTGACCGACAATATTTTTGGCTGGCACATGAACATCGTCGAAATAGACCTCGCAATAAGGAGCGTGGCCATCGAGGTAAGGAATTGGCCTTATTGTTATCCCCGGCGTCTTCATATCGAGTAGAATGAAGGTCATGTTGTGATGCTTTTTGGCAGCCGGGTCTGTCTTGAATACGCCGAAGCCCCAGTCACCTTTGTGAGCGCCGGTGTTCCAGGTCTTCTGACCATTTATAACGTACTCGTCGCCCTTCTTGATTGCTGTTGTAGATAGAGAAGCGAGGTCTGAGCCGGCATTGGGTTCGCTCCATAGCTCACACCACATGACTTCTCCCCGGGCGATAGGTGGCAGAAATTCTCTCTTTATTTCTTCGCTTGCGGCCTGCAACAAGGTCGGGGCAAGCATTTGCACTCCAAAAATATCTACTCCGGGAGTGCCATAGTATCCCCTGGCTTCGGCAAAGAGGACGCGATCCATCATGTCGCCTTTGCCGCCATATTCCGGTGACCAACCCAGGGCAAGCCACCCCCTCTTGGCAAATTCCTTGGCACAATACAGATTGTATTCCCAACACTTGTCATCTTCGTAGATGGTCTCAAATCCCAGAAAGTTGGGTGGTCTTCTTTTTTCGAGTTCTTTACATACGTCATAGAACTCCTGTTTGCGAGCTTTTTGTTCGTCCGTGAGCGCAAGATCCATGTCTACCTCCTTTGAGTCTGAGAATATTGTGACTGGGCTGCTCGAATTTGCGCCTTATTTTAGTTTGTGTAGAAGAAATTGTCAAAAGGCTCATGGCAGTACGAGCCTCATAGCAGAAATTGAAAAGAGCGGAGTTCTGCCGCCATCGGCAGGGGCAAGGAGATCAGATCACACCCCTGGTGTGACTTGAAAGATCACGTTTGCTAAGGACGGGAATTGCCTCAGGGACTAAAAATCCCTACATAAGAAATACGGCCTCCCTGAAGACTGTCAGATAGGCTGTGCAGACAATTCGGGATTGATAACCACCGAGAATTGGCTGTTATTAATCCTAATTACACTATTTCCAGTCTGACTCTCTTGTCCTCTTTCGCTGCCTTTACTCGAAGTAATGTCCGTAGTGCCTGAGCTACGCGACCCTGTCTGCCAATAACTCTTCCCTTGTCATCGGGAGCAACCTCTAATTTCATTAGTAAGCCTTCATCAGTATTTTCCTCGGTGATCTTCACCGCATCAGGTGCTGCGACAATGGATTTGACAATGTATTCCAGCAGGTCTTTCATTTCGCCTCCTTAAATAGTTAGTTTTGGTCTGAGGTCGGCTTAACCTTATCCATAATGCCCAGTTTGCTGAGCAAGCTGCGCACCGTATCCGTCGGCTCTGCTCCATATCTAAGCCACTTCAAAGCTTTTTCTTCATCAATGGTGACAGCTGCGGGATCCGTCAAAGGATCGTAATGGCCGATAACCTCGATGAATTTGCCATCACGGGGAGAGCGGCTATCGGCTACTACCACTCGGTAGAATGGTCTGTTTCTCCTCCCCATACGGCGTAGTCTGATTTTAACCATTTTTCAGGGTGATTATCTCCTAAATGCCGGTGTTTGTCAATGGTTCTTGGCTCAGGCGGCATATTTTAGTCAATCCCAAAAAGTCTTGCGACTCTAACAAGGCTAGTTGTGGTACATATATCCCAATCCCCGTTTCCTCGCATGTACCTAGCATATTAAGGGCTTTTTGTATGACTTTGATGATTTACAATCAAAATGGAATGCTTTATAATCCAGGTTCTGTGATTCAAGATATGAAAGTGTATGCATTACACAGGTGGGACCTGACCGTTGCTCGAGCAATGGAAACGTAATTGAGCCTGGCGAAAAGGATGATAGTTGAAAACGAAGTCATCAACTCCCATTCCGTTGATGGTCAAGGGATGGCTCATCCCAGGAGGTGCAAGTAATGGATATAACACTGTTTGAAGTCTTCCGTACCGGCGTTGCCACTACTTTTGAGAAGTATGCTTTGATTGCAGTCGTAGTAGTGGCTATAGGCGGCTTACTTTATGCCGCCTTTCTTAACCGCCAGATCATGAGGGAGTCGGAAGGGACAGAAAAAATGAAGCACCTTTCCTTGGCTATCCGCACTGGTGGCAATGCTTATCTTAAGCGGCAGTTCCGCACGATAATCGTAATCCTCTTCGTCTTAGCGGTGTTTGTATTCTTCACCGGGTGGTTCTCTCCGTCACAATACAACCCCAATTGGGTTATCGGTCTGGGTCGGGCTGGTGGCTTCTTGATTGGCGCTGTATTCTCCGCCCTAGTAGGCTATTTGGGGATGAATGTGGCAATGCGAGGCAATGTCAGGGTGGCTCAAGCTGCCCGCAGCAGTTTTGCCAAGGCTCTCAAGATAGGCTATCGCACCGGCACCGTAACCGGCATGCTCACCGACGGTCTTGGGCTTCTCGGTGGCACTGTACTCTTCATTATCTTCTTCAGGGACGCTCCCCTGGTGCTAATAGGCTTTGGTTTCGGCGGCACGCTACTGGCCCTGTTTATGCGTGTTGGTGGTGGCATTTATACCAAAGCTGCTGATGTCGGGGCTGACCTGGTGGGTAAGGTAGAAAAGGGAATTCCCGAGGATGACCCCCGAAATGCCGCGGTGATTGCTGACCAGGTCGGTGATAACGTGGGTGACTGTGCCGGAATGGCAGCCGATATCTTCGAGTCTTACGAGGTTACCATTGTTGCTGCTTTAATCTTAGGGATTTTGCTAACCATTGCCACTGGCGCCCTTTACTGGATTATCTTGCCGCTTTTGATACGGGCTTGCGGCGTTCTGGGTTCCGTTATTAGCACCTATACGGTTGGACGTGGTAAGGGGGAGAATGCAATGGATGCTATACACCGTGCTTACTGGCTCGGTGCAGCCATCACTTGTATATCTGCCTTCCTTTTTGCCCATTTTTACTGCCACGACCTTCGTTTCTTCTGGGTGATAATGATAGGTGTCTTCTTAGCCATAGCCACAAATTATGTCGCCGATTATTACACTGGAGACAGACATGCCCCAGTAAAGGAAATCGCCAAATCAACCAAAACTGGACCAGCTACTGTCATCCTCTCCGGGTTTGGCTGGGGATTTGAGAGCACTGTGATGGCTATAATTGCTATTGCATTAGCCATCTTAGGCTCAGCAATCGTGTGGCAGAATGGTATCCCCGGTTTCGACATGATATCAGGCATGCCAGCAAGTTTACTCTGCATATTCTATGGTGTAGCCCTCTGTGGCATTGGTCTACTTACTTTGACCGGCAACAATATTGCCATGGATACCTTTGGTCCCGTAGTTGATAATGCCAACGGCATCGCGGAAATGGCAAAACTCGAACCTGAGACTCGCCAGACTTTGAATGACCTGGATGCAGTGGGCAACACTACCAAGGCTATCACCAAGTGTATTGCTATTGCTTCGGCAGTCCTGGCAGCAGTGGCTCTATTTGCTGCCTTCTACGCCGACTATCAACTTAAAACAATTGACTTAATTCAGTGGAAGGTCTTCGTTGCTTTCCTTATCGGGGGTGCCATACCGTTTCTGTTCAGTTCCCTCACCATTAGAGCTGTGGGTAGAGCGGCACATGAGATCATAAATGAGGTGCGTTACCAGTTTACTCATGTAAAAGGGGTGTGGGAAGGCACAGTTGAGCCTGACTATGCCCGGGTGGTTTCAATTTGCACTGGAGCGGCTCAGAGGGAGCTGATCACTCCGGCACTTTTGGCTGTTCTCTCACCCATAGCCATAGGCTTACTCCTTGGTCTGGAAGCGCTGGCAGGATTCCTGGCAGGGGTGATACTGGTGGGGCAACTGCTGGCAGTATATATGGCAAATACGGGGAATGCCTGGGACAATGCCAAGAAGAGCATCGAAGATGGGTTATACGGTGGCAAAGGCTCTGAGGCTCACAAGGCAGCGGTGATAGGCGATACCGTAGGTGACCCACTTAAGGATACTGCCGGGCCAGCTTTGAACCCGCTGATTAAAGTCATTAACCTGGTTTCGGTCCTTGCTGCCGCACTGATGGTGGTGGTAGTAGACGGTCAAATTGTGTCACGGGGACTCACACCGGTTACCGTTGGCGTAGCAGTAGCAGCGATTGTAGTTATAGTTGTAGCTGTCTGGCGTTCGAGGAGAGAGGAATCCTTCGGCCGCGAATACGAAGAAATAGAAGGCGTTTCTTCAACGAATCCAAAGAAATAGAGCCCGCGCGACAGATGAAAGCTAAGGAGCTGTAATACAGGTGATTCAACGGCCCACCACGTTTGGCTTCTGCCACTGACAGGAAGAGCAGAAACGCGCTGGGATGCTTCGTCTAAGGGGAGGCGGTCATAGGGGAAACCTCACGAAGTTGTGTCCCCGCCATACCTCTCGCCTGGGGGGATGGAAATCACAGACAAAACCATGAGAAAGACTATGAATTGTTCTCTTTAAGCTTTGTCATAAAGCAGTAATGCTTTATAATAATCTGTATGAGAGTGCAGGAATTGCACGGCTGGGAGGTGAGCACCGCCAGAGCAAGGGAAATACAGCTGAGTCTGGCGAAACAAGTGATAGCTGAAGACGAAGTTATCACCCCGCGCCTCATCGCCGGTATCGACATATCTGCCCCCGATGCTCAAGGTGTAGCCAGAGGAGCAGTGGTGGTTCTCAGTTACCCTGAGTTCGACATAGTCGAGGTCAAGGTAGCTGAAGGTAAGATTAGATTTCCCTATGTTCCCGGTTTATTATCTTTTCGAGAAAGTCCGTTGATTCTGGCTGCTTGCGAGAAACTGTGTAGCCTTCCCGACCTTGTCCTGGTTGATGGCCAGGGTATTGCCCATCCCAGGAGATTTGGGCTCGCTTCACACGTGGGGCTTTTTCTGGATTTGCCTACCATAGGCTGTGCAAAATCTATCCTTTGTGGTCAGCATCGGCCTGTGGGAGAGGAGACTGGCTCTCATGCTGAACTACTTGACAAGGGGGAGCTTGTTGGAGCAGCGTTAAGAGCTAAATCGGGAGTGAAACCCATTTATGTTTCAGTGGGTCATAGAATCAGCTTGGCATCGGCCCTGCAATGGGTGATAAGATGCTGCCGTGGCCATAGACTGCCTGAACCCACCCGCATGGCTCACCTCGCTGCTGGAGGCATGTTGACCCCCGAACCAAGCTGCCAGGGGAATTTATTCGATTAAGGAGAAGTCAATATGCAAGAAGAGAAGGAAAATCTGGGAGCTCTGCTTCGCCAAATCTCAGACCTCATGGTGCATCTTTGACATCCCTGACAAGGAAGAGGAAATCGCCCGTATAGAGTCGGAGTCAGCACAACCTGATTTTTGGCGTGACCCGACTAAAGCTCAAGCTATCATGCGGAAGCTCAGGGGCAAGAGAGATTTGGTCAATGTCTGGCGCGGGCTAGAGAAGAAAACTGCCGATCTTCAAGAAATGATTGCTCTGGCTATTGAAGAACAAGATCACTCCCTTAAAGAAGAGATACGACTGGAGCTAGAGAAGCTGAACTCACGGTTTGAGCAGCTGGAGAGCCGACAGCTTTTTAGTGGCGATTATGATAGTCGAAATGCCATGCTTGCTTTTCATGCTGGCGCTGGCGGCACAGAGTCTCAGGATTGGGCAAACATGTTGCTCAGGATGTACTTGAGGTGGGCAGAGCGGCATGACTACGGGACTGAAGTTTTGGATGTCTCCCCGGGAGAAGAGACCGGTATCAAAAGCGCCATCGTGGAGATTAAGGGGGATTATGTCTATGGTTATCTCAAAGGCGAGCACGGGGTACACAGATTGGTGCGGCTATCCCCCTTTGATGCCGACCATGCCCGCCACACGTCTTTTGTCCTGATCGAAGTCCTCCCTGAAGCTGAAGAGACGGTGGACATCAAAATAAACCCGGAGGATCTGAGGATAGACACTTTCAGGTCCAGCGGTCCGGGCGGGCAACATATGCAAAAGACAAGCAGCGCCGTCAGGATAACTCACTTGCCTACAGGTCTGGTAGCTACATGCCAAAATCAGAGGTCTCAGCACCAGAACAAGGAAGCTGCATTGAAAGTCCTTTATTCTCGTCTCCTGGAGCTTGACCGCAAGGGAAAAGAGGAGGAGAGAGCCAAGCTGAAAGGCAAGCGTATTGAAGCAGCTTGGGGAAATCAGATTCGGAGTTATGTTCTCCATCCGTATAAGATGGTGAAGGACCACCGCACCGATTACGAGGTTCACGATGCCGAAGCCGTACTGGATGGAGAACTGGACGGATTTATCACTGCCTATCTTCGGTCTAAAGTGGGGAAATGATTAGACGCATCGCGTTAATGACTTCGGCACTCCTCTGGCTTTTGAGTCCCTCCTTTGTCGTGGCAGAGGCTGCTATTGCAGTCACAGCTAGTGACGTGGATGTGAGTTTCCCAAACCGGGCTGTGTTCACCATCCAAGCTGAAAGCTATGTTGATATCGTTGATGTCCGTCTTTGCTACCAGGTAGATAGGATGAACTACGCTGAGGTCGTCAGTGAAGGTTGGGCTGACTTTACTCCGGCAAGCAAGGTGGAGGCTAGCTGGGTGTGGGATATGACGAATGCAAGCTTGCCCCCTGGCGCTGACGTTACATATTGGTGGATAATTGAGGATGAGGATGGCAACAGGGTTGAGACCTCTCCTAGGATAATGCATTTCGATGACAATCGCTATGCCTGGCACAGCTTGAATAGTACCGTAACCGAGGGCGGAGGGATGACCCTTTTCTGGTACAACGGCGATTCCTTCGCCCGAGAATTGATGGATGCTTGTGAAGAAGGACTTGCCAGGCTCACTCAGGCTATTGGCGCCTATCCGGAAAGGCCCATCAAGATATATGTCTATGCCTCCACCGATGATCTAAAAGGGGCCATGGTATATTCCCAAGAATGGACCGGGGGCGTCGCCTTCGTGGATTTTGGCATAATCGCTATTGGTATTCCGTCGAGCGAGCTTGAGTGGGGCAAAGAGGCATTGGTTCACGAATTGACACATCTTGTTGTTCGTCAGGCAACTTTTAGTCCCTATGGACAGCTTCCTCTCTGGCTTGACGAAGGGTTAGCTACATATAACGAGGGTGGGCTTGACCCTCTCCTTCGCTCAAGCCTAGATAAAGCTATTTTGGAGGGCACACTTATTTCAGTACGCAGTCTGTGCAGTCCTTTCTCGGCCTACACTGATAAAGCTCGCCTTTCCTATGCCCAGAGCTATAGCCTTGTGGAGTATCTTCTGGATAGTTATGGGCAGGACAAGATGCTGGATTTGTTGACTCTCTTGAAGCAGGGTCGGACCTACGATGAAGCTTTGACCGAGGTCTACGGCTTTGATATAAATGATCTCGATGCTCGTTGGCGAGCGACACTGATGACTACGGCAGCTCCGATTCCGAAAGCGGGGCTGCATCCCGCCCTAATTACTGCGTTAGCAACATTGGCAACAGGACTGGCTTTATGGGGTGCTCTGGCTTTGAGGAAGCGGAACAATGGGAGGTCCTGTGGCACGTCAACTACGCGGGGCAAGCCATGAAGGACTCTTTTACGGTTCGCGATTTGCCTCTGAGTGAACGCCCCAGGGAAAGGCTGCTCAAGCTGGGCAGTGAAGCACTTTCTGCCCAGGAGATCTTAGCTCTAATCCTGGGTCGAGGAACTAGAGGTGAGTCTGTTATGATGATTAGCCAGAAATTGCTGGGCCGGTTTGGTAATCTCAAAGGCGTTGCCAACGCTTCTGTGGAGGAATTGACTCAAACGAAAGGCATCGGGCCAGCCAAGGCGGCGCAGATTAAAGCTGCCCTTGAATTGAGCAGGAGGCTGGACGCCGATGCCGGTGAGAAACCCAAGCCCATTCTCAAATCCCCGGACGATGTGGTTGACGAAGTGAGGAGCCAGTTGAAAGGTAAGAAGAAAGAACATTTCCTGGTACTCTGCCTGGATACCAGAAACAGGTTGATAAACCGCAAGCTAGTTTCCATAGGCAGCCTGGATACGAGTATTGTACATCCTCGCGAAGTGTTCAAGGAGGCAGTATCTTCCTGCGCCGCCTCAGTAATCTTTGCCCATAATCATCCTTCGGGTGACCCTGAGCCATCCAAAGAGGATATTGAGCTGACCAAGCGACTGGCTAAAGCCGGCCAGATTATAGGTATTGATGTCCTTGACCACATCATCGTGTGCGATAGGAGTTACTTAAGCCTGAAGGCCAGGAATTTGTTCTAAGTCAATTTACCACAGCTTAATTTGTGAGATATACTATTGAGCGAGTGAGCATCGTGAAGGCTAGCGAAAAAAGCGAGGTTTTCTTTTTTCCTTATGATAGAGGCAGGGCTTTCCTCAGGGGGTTGAGGACTCTTTTCTCCAAGGTAGCCGATATTGTCTCTACGGGTGATTCCGTAGCCGTGAAGGTGCACATGGGAGAATACGGCGGTAGTGCTTACCTCCACCCGCCGATAGTGCGCCGGGCATGTGACCTGATCAAAGAAGCTGGAGGCAAACCATTTGTCACCGATACCACTACTCTTTATCCGTTGGGGAGATTCACTGCCAGCCAGTACCTGGCTACGGCAGCCCGCAACGGCTTTACCGAGGAATCGGTAGGAGCGCCTGTGGTTATCGCTGACGGGGAGCAAGGTTATGACGGAGAGTGGGCAAATATCCCCAGGCGGATCTCTGGTTGCTCTTTAGATAAGATAAAGATAGCCAGGAGGATTGCCGATGTCGACTCTCTGGTAGTTCTCTCTCATGTGAAAGGACATATACAAGCTGGCTTTGGCGGCGCTATCAAGAATGTGGCTATGGGCTGTGTTACCAAGGATTCGAAGGGCGCTCAACACAGGGCGAATCGGGCTATCATCGACATCTCCAAATGCAACGGCTGTGGACAATGCGTTGAAGCATGCCGATTCAAGGCCTTGTCGCTAGTCGAGGAGAAAATGGTGCGTGATGATGAGAAATGCCTGGACTGCAGTCAGTGCCTTTATCTCTGCCCGGAGGCTGTTTACTCCCTGCCTCCCGGGGCTAAGGAGAGGTTTCAAATCTCTCTGGCTCATGCCGCAGCTGGGGTACTGGGCCGATTTCAGTCTAAAGTGGCTTTCATCAATTTCGTCCAGGATGTAACGCGGTCGTGCGACTGTGTCGCGCCATCAGGTTTTCCAGTAGTTCCCGATATTGGCATCCTCGCCTCCAGGGATATGGTAGCCATTGATAAAGCATCGTTGGACCTGGTTGCCCAAAGCAAGCCGCTGGGGGAATTCGCGGGCATCAGGTCTCCCGATATACTGGGCAAGATAAATGACGCGGATAGCCTGGTCCAAATAAGAACCGCCCACCAGCTTGGCCTGGGCAACACTGCGTATGAGCTATCTGTAGCGAAATAGACAGCGGTGCAGACAGACTCCAAATACTAATTTCCAAACACTAAACAATATCAAATGACAAAGCTCAGAACTCAAACGAAGCTCTAGGAAGAAGTAGTTTTGTCATTTGGATTTTGACATTTGGGTTTGTTTATGATTTCGCGCTTAGGATTTGGCCTGAAAGATGATGCAAGACAATATGGAAGACATTGACCTGGCTCGCTCTCTTCTCAGGGAAGATAAATGGAACCTGGTAATAGTGAAGAAAGGGCAGGTTCTTTTCGGCTCCAGAGAGCGCGGAATAGCCCCCTTTTTTCAAGCTGTTCGTAGCATAGGCCAGGATTTACATAATGCTGCGGTGGCTGACCGAGTTGTGGGGTTGGCCGTAGCTATGCTGTGTCTTCATGCCCGGGTAAGCTCCGTGTATGCTGGCATAGCGAGCCGGGGAGCTTTTGACATGTTAAAGAGGAAAGGGGTAGCCGTTGATAGCGAAAGCACAGTGCCTCACATCTCCAACTACGATGGCACAGACTTGTGTCCTTTCGAGAAACTGGCAGAGAGCTGCCAAAAGCCTTCTCAGTTGGTGGCAGCGTTAAAGTCTCTTTTTGGCGAAGGCGACCAGTGAAAAGAATTTGGCAGTTTGCAGTATTGTGTCTTCTTTTGGCGGCTTTGTTGGTTTCGCCTTCGATTGGTTGCCAGTTTTTCAGCCGTCAAGGCGTCCTTAATCTCTGGGACACAGGTCCTCTAACGCTTGACCCGGCAATTTCTGCCGACATGTCTTCTCATACCTACGTCATGCAAATCTTCTCTGGCCTGGTTCGCCTTGACGGTGAGCTGAACATGGTGCCCGACATTGCTGAGAGTTGGGAGAAAAGTGCCGACGGCAAAACTTACACCTTCCACCTGCGTCAAGGGGTGAAGTTTCATGACGGCAGGGAGGTCAAAGCTGCCGATTTCAAATACTCCTGGGAGCGGGCGTGTGACCCTGGCACTGGTTCTGGCACAGCTGCTACGTATCTGGGCGATATCGTCGGCGCCAAAGATATGCTGGCGGGAGAGGTGGGAGGAATCTCCGGGGTTGTAGCAATTGGTGAGTATACTCTTGAGGTTACCATTGATGCTCCCAAGGCCTACTTCCTGAACAAGCTAGCTTATCCTACCGCTTTTGTGGTCGATAGGGATAATGTCGAGTCTGGACAAAGCTGGTGGCAGGATCCAAATGGCACAGGACCATTTAAGCTAAAGGAATGGAGGCCAGGGCAGCAATTGATTTTGGAGCGCAACCAGATTTATTACAGCGAACTCGCCAAATCTGAGCAGATCGTATTTCGCTTTCTCGCCTTTTCGCCGATGGCCTTATACGAAACAGAATGGATTGATGTCGCGCCTGTTTCCGTGAATTACATTGACCAGGTTAGTGACGAGACTAACCCGCTTCATCAGGAGTTGGCTGTAGCGCCTGAGCTCAGCCTCTACTATATTGGCTTCAACACTGCTCGACCTCCCTTCGACGATGTTAATATTCGGCGTGCCTTTTGTCTGGCTGTGAATAAGGAGCATATCGCTAAGGTTATACTAAGGGACATGATAAATGAAGCTGATGGTATTTTGCCGCCGGGCATGCCTGGCTATGACGAAACTCTCGAGGGACTGGCTTACAGTGTGGAACAGGCCAAAGAACTTATCGCTGCCTCGAAATACGGGGATGTCTCAAACTTACCTCCTATCACCCTGACTGTTGATGGCTATGGCAATAGCATTCCTGCTTATCTGGGCGCCATC
>Ga0315277_10011024_pt1 | contig 11406 bp, 8 predicted proteins | sample YL17G05_15_MG_FD_203695 | JGI IMG/M metagenome (GOLD analysis project Ga0315277, IMG submission 203695) | Sediment microbial communities from Yellowstone Lake, YNP, Wyoming, USA - YL17G05_15 | ecosystem: Environmental > Aquatic > Freshwater > Lake > Sediment | place: USA: Wyoming | collected...
TCTATCCACTCCTCTTCGTGGCGCAGACACTCTTGTCCGCGCTTCCTTACTGTGCAGGCGACTTTAGCCGCCATATTTTAATCTCATTTCCCCAGCGCCGCTTTGATCTGCTCATCCTTCTTGTCCTGCTCACTCATTTTTCTATCCACTCCTCTTCGTGGCGCAGACACTCTTGTCCGCGCTTCCTTACTGTGCAGGCGACTTTAGCCGCCATATTTTAATCTCATTTCCCCAGCGCCTCCCGGATCTGCTCATCCTTGAAGCCGACAATGCACCGGCTCTCATTGATCACCAGGGTCGGAAACGAGCGCTGCGGATTCCATTTCTCAACCTCCTTGATTATCTCCTTCTTCTCCAAGGCGCCGAGCAGGTCAACCTCCAGATACCAATACTCCACCCCTAATTGATCCAGCAGCGACCTGGTCTTCCGGCACCACCCGCAGGTGCTTAACGCATAAAGCATCACCTTGCCTCTATTCTCCCCCTTGACCTTCTTTGCCTCCATCATTCCCCCTTTCTGCTTGGTTCCCTCTGAATATGCCTTAGACCCCCTACCCTTCTAATACTAAATTATTTTCGCTTGAATTTCATCCCAACCATTGATCACCGCAAGCCTTCCCCCCTCTTCTTCCGAAATCTTTCCGCAAAAACTTGACATCGGTTTTTTTCTCATTATACTCCCAAATTTGGCTGCGCCAGCTGGGGCGATTCAGCCTCTGGATTGAGTGAGGAAGTTTTTCAGATTTGCCCGGGCGCCGACGCCGGGAAAGAAAATAAATTTGCATATCAAAATATATTGATTATATTATATTGTGGGGAGCCGGTATCAGAAAAGAGAATGAGCCTTGAGCAAGCTCTCGCCCCTCCTTTTTCCGAAACCCGGCTCCTCGCCATTTTTTAGGCCCTTTTTGATCCCCCTATCCTCCGTAGCCTCTTCTCGCCTGAGCAATCTGTCGGCGAAGGAGGATCGCCCCTCCTTTTTCCGAAACCCGGCTCCTCGCCATTTTTTAGGCCTTTTTACCGCAGGAACGCAGAGAATATTTTCGTTGATAAGTTGATAAGATGACAAACTCCTTACTGTGCGGGGGACTTTAGTCCCGATACCACTGTGCGGGGGAATTTAGTCCCGACACCACCTCACTTTTTTAAACGCGCCTTGATTTCGTCGGCATAACGATCCCGAAAATCATCCGCGGCATAAATCGTCTCAATCGTGCTCCCGTCAATGGTCACCAGGGTGATCTGGAGGAACTCATCCGAATCGCAGTTATAGGTGGCGGCGATTTCCATTTTGCTCTGGGTGCACTCAAGTTCAAAGGGGAGTTCTTTTACCGGCTTGATTGTTTGCAATCTTCTTCGAGGCTTTATATTCTCAGAGTAGAAGCTGTTAATGAGACAGCTTTGATTGCAATAAAAAATAGTTACTGGACAATTTTCAGCTTTAGCGGCAATAGATTCTTTTAGCCCCTCAGGTATTCTGATCTCGGTTGGGGATTTTCTCTCTTCCCAAGGAATGAAATAAGCGAACTTTGTCAAATAGTTCATAGTAGAATGGTATCTCTGATCCCAGTGCCGGTAGCTCCGCCCAACAAACACAAGCTCGGATCCAGTTCTTCTTAGCCCCATAGCGGAGCTTAGTAATAAGAAGGCGGAGATGATATAGGCAAGAAATGTCAGGATAAATACCCATCGCAATTTAAAGGTCCTTTCCCTTAATTTAGGAGACCAGAATCCAGGAACCCCTTTTTTATAATTCAGGAAAGACTCTCCAAATCTCTTTTCAAGATCGTGATCTTCGCTTCGGGTTATCAGATATAGCCCAATTATCAAAATCAGCGCATTTACCAGTTGGAATGAAACTATTGCCCGATCCAGGTATCCTCCGGCCAGCATACAAATGCTGGATAAAGTAACCAGAATTGCTGCCAACAACTGAGGATGACGAAAATAGAGATAAGGGCCCTTGGCAATTAATTGATCCTCAATTTTTGAATAAAGAAAGCTTTGTCTAAATCCCAAGGTAATTATGCTCCAGATGGCAAAAATTAGGCTAAGCAACAGGACAACTATCGGCGGGAGAGTACTTTGATTAAGCCACAAGGGAATCGCCCCCGGGAAAAAATCAAAAAGAATAATTGGGAATATAAATGGCATCAAAAACCTGTCGGTTAATATAAAAAAAATAAAACAAAAGAGAAAAATCATGGGAAGAAAAGATGGATGATTTTGGAGAAACCCCGGCAGATAAAAATCCGGCTCTACCGAAGCGATTTCCAGCCAGGCCCAGGCGATCACAAGAATCCCGAGCGGCCGGACCATCCCCGAGAACCAATAATATTTCCTGCCCCATCCGGGATAATACCGGGCGGTCTGACGGGTGGTCCAGAGAAAAAAGATTCCAACCACCTGCAGAACCGGCCCCAGCCACCAGGGAAAGGGCGACACATAATTCCAGAACAGATAAATCGGCACAAACATCTCACTTCCAATTTTTCCACACCCGCGAAAAAGATTCAACCAAAATCGGGCGATGAATATTATCCGGCGAGAAGTTCCGCAATCCGGTCTGCGGCGCGGGTGGCCAATGCCATAATGGTTAGCTGGGGATTTACCCCGATGCTTTCCGGAACCGCGCTCCCGTCCACCACGAACAGGCCGGGCACGGAGTGACACTGGTGATCCAGGTCAATGGCTGACACGGCCGGACCCGGGCCGATCCGGGCGGTTCCGAGCGGATGATATGCGCTGAGGAAAAAATCGCGCGGATGCCAGACCCGGGATTCAAATTGGATCACATCGCTCTCCGAGCTGATTTCAAAGCCGTTATAGGTGGAACAAAAAATCCGCTCGGCGCCGGCTTTTAGAAAGATGCGAGCCAGAATGGCCATTCCCCGGACCAGGTTTTTGAGATCGGCCTGGTTCATCCAATAAAAAACCAAAGGCCGGCCCTTCAGTCCGGGACGGACCCGTCCCCGGCTCTTCTCCTCCACCATAAACCCGAAGGAAGCCACATTGGGAAATCGTTCCAGCATTTCCAGATACTTCTTGCCCGCCCCGGCCTGCTCAATCGCCCAGGCCGTGAGCGGGATATTGGCTCCTTCAAACATCAGGCCCTCTCCCCGGAACTCGTCCACGCAATAGCCCTGGGGGATACATTGGTGGATGCGCAGATCCTCCCCGGGGATGATCGCGGTCAGGCCGGCCGCGGGGTGAAAGGATAGATTGCGTCCCACCCATTTGTTTTTGCGCGCCAGGTTATTTCGCTGGATCAAAACCGGCGTGTGCAAGGCGCCGGCGCAAAGGATCACGGCTTTGGCCAACACGGTCAGGCGAATGGTCTCCCCGGTTTTGCCTCTGCCAAAAGCCCGGACCCCGATGGCGCGGTCTCGTTTGGTCAGGATTTCATAAACCGTGAAGCCGGTGAAGAGCGTGGCTTTTGACTTGAGCGCGAGCGGGAGATAACTCCGGTTGGTTGACTGCTTGGCTCCGTGAGGGCAACCCTGATAGCAAAGCGCCTGTCCCTCGCAGGAGACCGCGTTTCGGCGCAGATACATTGAATGATACCCGAGCTTATCAGCGCCGCGCCGGATCACCTCCCCGATCGGGCCGACATATTTGGGGTCTGCTTCTTTTACCTGGATAATCTCTTCCACCCGCGCGAAATACCGCTCCATTCGCTCCGGCCGGAAATCAGTCATTCCCTGCTCGGCCCAGCGCATCAGCACTTCATCCGGAGTTCTGAAACAGGTTCCTCCGTTGATGAAAGTGGTTCCGCCCACGGCCTTTCCCCAGGGAAGAAGTACCAGGGTATTGCCCAGGGAGAATGTTGCCTGAAACACCCCGAAGGTATGATGCTCCCGGCCCAAGAATTTGCCCGCCTCAATGATCGCCACGGCCAAGCCCTTTTCCGCCAGCTCCTTGGCAACCGGCCCGCCTCCGGCGCCGGTTCCGACCACAACCGCATCCGCCTCCAGAACCTCATCCGCGTCAAAGTCGTCAGCAGGCAGAATCTGCCTGGCCCAAGCTTCATTCGGCTCAGCCGCGATCGGCTCGGGTCTTAAGCCAATGGCGGCCCGGGCCCGGGCTTGCTCGGAGGGCTCGCCCATCAAGCCCGGGATCAGATCGTAGATCAGGGCCGTGCCCAGTCTGCGAAGGGCCTCTTCGGAACTGGCGAAAAAATATTTGAGAGGAGTAAGCAGGATGCGAAGGAAGCCGCGCTTCAGGCCCGAACCGGAATTCTGCCATTGTTCCAGCATCCGGATCCGATCTTCCGTAGATGCGTGGGAGAAGCGCTTGCCCAGGCTCAAGAAAGAGAGCGCTTCAAAAATAATCAACAGCGATCCGAAACCCAGGCGCATCATCCGGAATCTGCCCAGGACGCTCTCGGCGCGCTTGATCGTGTCTTCGCCCCCGGCATCCAGAATCGCTCCCGCGGGAAACGCGGTTTTTGCCAGAAGGATCGCGGTTTTGCGGAAAGGGAACGGAAGCGGCTCCCGGCTCAGCCACTCGCTCAGCCGGCTCTCTTTCAGAACCGGCCTTTGGCTTTGGGAAAGAAAGCGGAATAAAAAGACCACGCCCGGGACCGAAGTCAGCCAGATGATAAAAATGTAAAACCAGTTCCCGTTGTTTCCCAGGCTCATAAAATCAAGCCCGGCCGTGCCCAGGTAATCCAGGAACAGACCGGAAAAGATGCCGGCCCCGAGATAAAGGGACAGGGACACACGAGGATGAGGCATAACTTTGGCGAGGTCCGATGCCAGGGCAAAGCTCATCCCGAGAAACATCCAGCCGATGTTGCGGGAGAGCGGAGAATTCAGGATCGGCCATAGACCCCGGACATAATAAACATCATAGCGCGCTCCATAAATTTCCAGCAGAAAATTGAGCAGAGCTATTCCCAGGCCGGCAATCAGCGCGGCCCGGATTTTCCTGAAATCCGGCCGCATCCAATAGAGCAAACTGACTGCCAGCAAAGGTCCGCCGATCAGCATCAGCAAGGATATGAGCGTCGCCTTCATTCGCTATCCTTCCCGGCCCGGGTCAATTTGAGTCGGAAATGATGAGCCTGGATTCGGAAGAAGTTGACCAGCAAGGACCAGGCGCGGGAGGACGGCTTTTTCCAATCAGGGGGTTTAATTTCTTGCAAGGGAACGCCGCGCAATTGAAAATTCGGGCTGAGCCCGGCTTGGTCCAGAAAAGAAAGATACGGGATGGCCTTGATCGGATACCCCATAATTTCCGCCAATGCCCAGTCGGCGCAGATGGCATCATCCGAGCTGAGAATAAAATCGGTGGTTTTGGGGGAGCCGAACGGTCCCTCTCCTTCGCCGCTGACGATCCCGTCAATCACCACCAGGTCGGGAGTGAAATTGCGATAGAGGTCCAGGAAAATCTGACCAACCGGGTCGGCAAAGCCTTTGGTATGGTAAAGCAAAAGCTTATGGCCGGCCGGGGTAAGCCCGAGTAAATTCTTGAGCGCGCCGGACATCTTGTAATAGGCATGGGTCTTGGCCACCGGGAGATCAATCAGGAGATGCGGCTCAAAGAGCAGGGCCGGGAATTTATCCTTCCCGAATCTCCCGCCCAGGTCCCGCTCCACTAAAGGCTCCCTGCTCAGGTTGACAAATTTCACCCCTTTTTCTTTCAATACTTTCTCCTGCTCGCTCCCCAGATAGCAGGGATCCAGGTCCCACCAAAAAATAGAAGCGCTCTCAACCGCCAGGATCTCGGCCCGGGGAGCGGCTTCCCGGATCAGATCAATCAATGCGGCCAGCAAACCCGCGCTGGTCTGGGTGCCGGGCATTCCTCTTCCGCCCCCGGCCAGGTTGAGCTTGAGCAGGATGCAAGAGCTTTTTGAGTCCAGCAACTCTTTGAGATAAACCAGGCCATCCCAGGCATCCAGGGATTTTTTCAGCGCGGATTTCAACTCATCCTCAACCCGGGCTAAAGATACCACCCGTTTCCTGCGTTCAAATTTCTCCCGATCCTCACCAGACCAGCGCCAGTCCAGCTCTCGTCCGAAATCGGCGAGGATATAAATCAGCGCGCTGATCGCCAGGGCAAAACCGAAGATGAGAAGAACGAACAGGGGCTCCTGCCTGGCCAGAAACGGCAGGGCGCCGGCCCGGAACTGCTCCAGGCTTCCGACCCAAAACAGCCGGCGCGAAAAAATGACGAGCAAGACCGGAAAAACGATAAGGGCATAATCCAGGATTTTTCTTCCCAGCCCGGGCTTCTTTTGCTCGGCCCGGGCGGAGACGCCGAAGCCGAGGGTCATCGCCGCATAGTAGCCGAGAAAAGCCAGGATCACCCAGACCCGCGGGACCTGATCCGCGTCCAGCCAATACATCCAGCACCAGTCCGGATAAATCAGGTAGCAGTAAATCGCCAACGGCATACAAAAGACGGTCTGGAATAAGAGCGCGGACAGATAGCAGCGGTTAAGGAACAGCGAGCCGGAGCCCTGGATTTGGCGGGAAGCTGCCCACCCGAAGATCAAGCCGACAATGAATAAAAATCCCCAATCCGCCCAGATGGTGGTCATAACCAAATCCTCCTGGAATTGATTATACCAAACTCGCGGAAAAAATGCCTATGCCCAATCAGCCGCCCCGGGCCGGGAGGTCAATTTGTCAACCTACGCCAAACAGTTGGAACCGTTTTTTTAACACAAAGGCACAAAGAACGGAAGAATTTTTTACCGCAGATGGACGCGGATGAACGCCGATAATTTTTGAGATCTTAGATTTGTAATCTGAGATTCAGCGCAACGCGCTGACGGGGCCTCTGCCGTTATCTTTAAACTTTAGATCTGACCCCCAAGGTCTTACTTGACCCCCAAGGTCTTACTTGTTTTATTTTCCTTTGGTATTATATAAAATTCCCAAACCACTTCTTTTTCATAGTTAAGAGTATATTTCTTTTCATTGTACTTTGCTGGATATGCATAAACTATTTGTGCTCTGGGTAATCCAACATTAAATTCAATTTCCTCTTCAAAAAATAAATAGACTCCAACAACTTGCATTTTTGTTCCTAATGGTGCTATGAAGAATGACAAATCCTCATATTCCTTGTTATTATATAATTCAGAGATTTTATTCTTAGTTTCAAGAGGATTCATTGCTGAAACTTGATTTTTAATTGTATCTGGATGATCCAAAATAGCTTCATTGAATTTCTTTGCAGGCCTTTCTGCCCCCCAATATGTGGGTGGATCGGTAATTATTGCAACCGTCTTAAGTGGATCAATAAATTCCAATATACCATAGGCACGATCATCTTCATACCCTAATAATAGAACCAATATACTGTTTTTCTTATCCAGTCGACTTCCTCCAAAGCGTGGCAAAATTGTTATATCTTTAACCCCCCATGTTAAAGATTCATCATCAGGATAAAAACCTTTTGTGTAAAGAATCCTAATTATTGCTTTTGGGTATCTCTCACGTAAAAATTTTAGTAAACTCAATAAATAAGATTTCGTAAAAGTAGTAATATCTACAGTTATTCTTTCTATAGAATTATTTTCTTCAAAGGAATCCTCTAAAAAATACCAGAAACCGTAAGGATTATATTTGTCGCAAAACTCCGGCTCGATACTTTGTATATTTTCTATATGATGAAAAAGATTGCCACATATTATTTCTTGATGTTTTCTGCGCAAACCAGCCTCATTGTCCGCTAAATATCTAATTATCAGTGCCCTTCTTGCTTTATAACTATCACTTAAATGATTTACGGCATTAATGCATCTTTCTTCAAAACTAATACAACATATAAAGAGATCATCTGGTTTATCTTTCTCTATCTGTTTTATATTACTTACAGGCCTAAGGCTCATTTTTTCATGCCTCCATAACTAAAGCTTTTCATAAATTCCTCTAAGTTATCTTCTAATTCTCTTTCCATTGTTACATTATGCCAGCCACAACGTTTACCGGAAAACATTTCTACTGGGTCAGATTGAAGGTCAGCATCAAATATCATTTGGGTTTTGCTCTTGTGTTGCGCATATGCGAATCCTAATTCTAATACAAAACATGGGTCTCCTTTATCATCCTTTTTTTGTGCACTTACATCTATTATCTGAATTTTCGATGATTTTATGGAAGCACACTTAAAACATATAGGATCGTTAGTTGAAATGTCTGAAGGCATAATCGGATATAGATGATATTTTGTAGAAAGAATATTAATAATTATTTCTTCAGCTTTTTTATTTTGGCTATGAAAGGATATATATACTTTATCCAAACCATTTTCTATACGATCTTTAAATTGACATTTTCTATCAGGCAAAAAGCCTTTTAATATACATTCCAGGTGACCGCCTAGCTCCCACCCGTGCTTGTCTATATTTCGCCAATACCAATCCTTGAAAGTTATCCCTTTTTTTTCATTTTTTTCTTTATCCCATTCTCTAACATCGTGTTCTTGTAAAAAAGGATGCCACGCCCTTTTATATTCAGAATTAAAGGTCTTCCCAATATCCTTGACATCCCAAAAAAGGAAGAATGGTTTTCCTATACCGATTGCTAAGCCTATTTCATATGCGACACCTGTTGAAATAAAATCGGTCACATCAGCTACGACATATATTGATTTGTTTATAGCATCGAAAATGTATTCTTTGTAATTCCCAGCATATTTATTTCTTAGGGTCCATACATCAAGGTAAAATATATCTTCTCCGCTGTATATCCTTTTTGAAAAGTTTATTTTTTCACCTCTAATTGCATTGACGGCTTTCTTTATTTTTCCAAGCCTTTCCTTATGTATTTCAGCATAGGGCCCAGATCCGAAAACCCATGGTATATCCGTTGTAAGAATTAATGAAGGTACTGGCGTAGTTTCACCAAATAATTGTTTTGATTTGCTTTTTGCTCCAAAGGGGTGAGAATCAGGATCTCCTTTCAAGGCTTTTTTAATGGAATTTTCAACTTCTTCTTTTGAAAGTTCCAGATGTTTATTGCTTTCCCAACTTATTCCATAACTCGGGCATATTAATCTATTTAGTTCGATTTTGCTCGGAATAGCATCAGGATTAAAAATTAGGGCAATTAAATTTTCCTTTTTATTAACAAAAAGGTCTCTACTTAAAATAGCTTCTCTAATGAGAGGCAAATATAATGAATCAATGTCTTCTACAGGGATACTGATTTGGGTTCCTTCAAATTGTTGTTGCATTTGTCTCTTTTCTAAATCATTTACAGTATTGCAAATAAATGATCTTATTCCCAAGAAGTATTCTCTATAATCCTTCTTAGACGAAATTCCTACATCTCTATATCTTCGGCTTTTCTTTACAAGTGCTTCAGACTGGGCCATACCATCAATTTTTGCAGATGTAATATTCCCAAGTTTTCGCTGTTCCTCATATGCCGATTGACAAATTTCCAAAAATACAAACGGATTAACCATTGATACTTTAGCAATACATTCAAATCCTTGAAAACATTTTTGCCTTAGATTCCTTTTACCTTGATCAGCCACTATTATGCCTAATTTCGCAAAATTATTAGCTGGGGTTCTCTTATAATCCCAATCCTTTATTTCTTCTGGCTTTTCTGAAGGTAGTAAAGTGTCTATATTAATTTCAGACATTTCTTCCTCGGTAAGGTTCCATTCAACCATTACTTTTCTATTGGCAAATATTCTAAAAAATTCGATATGGTCTGGGTTATTTGGATCGCAGTCTAAAATAAGTATATCAAAATCCCTTTCATATTCTACATGGAGAGACGCCACATCAAAATAGGTTCTTCTTGTGCCAATTTTTACCGTGAGAAAACCCAGATATTCATGACGAAGAAAATTATTTAGTATCAGAGACCCCAATTCTTCCAAATCTTGAAGATCATCTATTAGAAGGCATAATCTTGGAATGGAAAAAGGTTTTATTTCATCATAAAAATCTCTGAGAAATTGTAACAAACCACTTAATTTCCAAAAGGATGAATATCCATATTCTTCTGGCTTAGATCTTTCTGGGGACAACTGATTAAACAAATCTTGTAACTTCCCTTTGATGTAATTGCTTATTTCTTTTAGGTTATTAGGAAGCTGCTCAGGGGATGCCGGCTTAAAGCCGATATTCACTGTTTCATTATAGCTTAATGGATTTAATTTTGCGATAAATCTTTCGTTAAAAAATCCAGTAGATATTTTGTTAATTTCTCTATTAAATACTTCTGAAAGCTGATCTGTAATTTCTGCAACTACAAGCAAACTAAAAAAATGCTCAAACACATCTGTTGTTTCAAATTTATTATTCTGCTCTACAAATTTAATGGTATCTATTGATCGCCCAATATAAATGCCACAATAATCCAGCTCTTCTATTTTTTTACTGTTTTCACTGGAAGATTGAACTTGAACTGAGAGGGATTTTAATAGGATGCTCTTTCCACTACCTTTTGAGCCTACAATTATACAATGCTTTGAGGGATTTTTATATGTCTCGAAACCTGGAGGGTCAGAAAAAAGCCGGTTTACTTCATCAGGTGTCATTGCTTCTCCGCTTTTATAACTAAAAGGATTTTTTCCCAATGGAACTTTCACTTAATCCTCCCTATGTATCGCACCCGGTTTCTTGCAAGCAACCCTGGGGGTCAGGTCTAAACTTTAAACTTAACAAGGCCATCGGGTCCAGACCCCGCCATGAGACAAGCTCCGTAATCTTTGCGGACAGATCCTTGATCGCCATCAGTCTCCTCCTCTTGCCATGGTTTTCCTCTCCTTGCCCATTTCAGCAGAATTCAATGGGGCTGTCAAATGCTGAACAGTGGTCAGTGGCCAGGGCTCAGTGGTCAGTGAAATTTCCGAATTCCGAACTCCGAATTTTCGCGGCTGGCAATTGTCAAATTTTGTCACCAGGCCGCAGGTCTTGACCGATTCATTTTAATGAGAGAAAAAGTTGTTCAATATAGCTTAACGATTTTTTTCAGGTCTAAGCCCTTGAATCAGAAAGTCATTCCGCTCTTGTTTAATATTGCTAAACGGAAAGTTTTATTAGAGCATTTTTGCAATTTTTGGAGATTGCTTTATAGAATCAAGGGGTTAGGCGGAAAAATGGGCTGGAACGATTTTCGTATATATGGGGGGCATGCGAGTTTTTCTGGGGAAAAACTCGCAGTTGATATGTTGATAGGTTGAGAAGTTGATAGGGCAATTCGAATTCCCTTATCAACCTATCCACTTATCAACTCCATAAAAACGCATCATAGTTCGATCCCCACAAGAGTAGGGGAAAGACCCATCCGACTGGATGATCGCGGCGACAACGCATGTGCTCACAGAAACATCATGCGCGGCAGAGCCAAGGTAAGCCATTGGCAGTTGAAAGGTTGAAGGGTTGAAAGGTTCAAAGGGAATGTGAATTCCGAATTCCCAAAGCCTAACCCC
>Ga0315277_10011025_pt1 | contig 11406 bp, 5 predicted proteins | sample YL17G05_15_MG_FD_203695 | JGI IMG/M metagenome (GOLD analysis project Ga0315277, IMG submission 203695) | Sediment microbial communities from Yellowstone Lake, YNP, Wyoming, USA - YL17G05_15 | ecosystem: Environmental > Aquatic > Freshwater > Lake > Sediment | place: USA: Wyoming | collected...
TGGTCAGAACTGTGGAATACAAAGGTGCATTCTGCTTTGGGAACGTACTAAGCAACTGGCGACACACGGACGCCTATCAGTTGAAACGCGAGAGGGTTCTATCGACAACGACCATTCAACAATTTCACCGGAAGATCGACACTTCCTATGATCTTATTAGGTTTGCGCATGTTCACTCCGCACACCAATTAGAGCGGTTACTCAAAATGATAACCTCCAAAGTGGGAGCAAAATAGGACTGACCACAGACGACGGACAAAAAGCATAAGGACACAAGAGCACAAGGGAAGAAGAACGAGGAACGAGGGGCGATAGACGAGAGAGATGTTTCTCGATGGCGAATAAATGGCCAAATTGGTTCTTGCACCGGGATTGGAGATACACTATATTTAGCTCAGTGCGATGGTATGTCGCCAATTTTGCCGGCAGGTGCGATTGGCAGTCGGGAGGCTTGATGGTTCGAGGTGTAAAGGACAACATGGCGGGGGCGGGCAGCGGCGAGCGGGAGATGCCGACAGGTTTGATGGCAGTTTCACTTTTCAGCTTGTCTTTTGGGACGGTTCTCTTTGCGCTGGTTTTGTTCCGGCTGGTGAGCTTCTTTATAATGCCGTCCCTTTTTTTCGATTTGTTGTTCACGGTCTTTCCCGTGGGGGCATTTATCGGAGCCCGCTATTTCTCGATTCGTTTGGGGTCGTTTATTCGGGCGATATTGCTGCTGTTAGCGGTGATGGCGTTATCCGTGCCGGCGATCCTGACGGCAAAGCACTTTCCCTATATGCGGGCGCACTGGGGCAACATCGAAGTTGCCAAGCTGATTGGACAGATAGCCGTGTTTACAGGATTGCTCCTGCCCTTCTTTGGGGCGTACGGACTGAGTGAATACATCGGCTATCAAGCAGGCCGTCGCTGCCTCGGCGGAAGGATGCAGGTCGTTTACGGATTGTACCTGTTCGGCGCTGCGGCGGCGTATCTTGCCCTTATGTGGCTGCCGAGCCGGATCGGAGTGGCGAAGATACTTGTCGTGGCGCTGGGTTGTGTCGGTCTGGCGCTTTTCACAGTCGCGCGAGGACGAAGAGGGATTCGCGTAGTCGCCGGCATTGAAATGGCGGCGGCGGTTTTTTGTCTGGCGATGCCTCAGCTTGAGAAGCATTTCCTGGCTCTCTACAAAGGTCGAGAGAGCATGTCAACCTGGCATTACCAGAGTCACGAAGGCTGTAAAATGGTGTTCCAGAATTGGGGGCGGTACAGCCTTTGCGAGGTAATGCTCTCGGCGGACGGGAAGACTCATTACGGGTTCTACAACGACTTTTTTCAGTGGGAGTACACGCGGCCGGACGGGTTCGGGTGGGGGACGCTGGGCGCCTTTGCCTTGCAGATGGTCGAGCCGAATTCGTCGCGGATTCTGATCATCGGGGCCGGCGGCGGCAGGCAGGTGCGTTTCGCCAGCCAGCTTGGCATCCGTGATGTCGCGGCGGTCGAACTGGAGCCGATGGTCTTTGAGGCGGTCCGGAGCGAGCGGTATTTACGGAGTCAGTTCAACGACGTTTACGAAACAGCGGGCGTGCGGCCGATTATAAGCGAAGGGCGGCGGTTCGTGGAAAACACTGCTGAACAGTTCGATCTGATCTACCTGCCGAGCGTCGGCGGTTATCCGCAAATGATGCTGGAGCCCGGGAACATGATTCGCACACGAGAGGCGTACCTTTCGATGATGCGCCGGCTGACGGACGACGGCATGCTGGCGATATGGTATCCCTGGGGGCTCGATGAGGGTGGGATTCTGACCAGCCAGTACGTCCGCACGCTTCGCAGCCTTGGATTCAGGACGGAGGCATACGCCAATGAGTATGAGTATCTGATTCTGTCAAATCGCAACCCGCAAAAGGGATTTCCGAGGCCCGAAGATATTACTATGGCCGCGCTGCTGTACCCCTGGATTCGGGACGCCGATGACGAGGAGAAACGCCACGTTGCGGTACGGCCGTACGTGGTCTATGACGATCCTTGGTACGTCCCCGTCACCGACGACAAGCCGTTCCTCGGCGGAAACATACGAAACATCCTGCCGATAGGGAAGGTGCTGCAGCTTTACGGTTTCGGCGGAGGCGTGCTGGTCATCGTGGGTATAACGGCGGTTGTTGCCCTGCGACGGCGAGGCGACCCCCGGATTCCAGGGCGATCTTACTTCTCGGTCGCCGCACTGGCCTTTCTTCTCGGGGCCAACTTTCTGCTGACGGAGCACTACCTTGTACTCGGCCTGTTCCGCAAATGTTACGTCTATTATGATGCCCTGATGCTCGGGGCGATTGGGTTCCTGGTCCTCACGGGATTGGGGAGCCTTATCACCAACCGCCGCCTCCGCCCGATCGCCACGTGTGTCGGCGCGGCGGCCATGATAATCCTGCTGATTGGTTCCAGCCGTCTTCCCGGAACGGCTGTCGTCGCATTGGTCGCGCCCGTGGCCCTGGTGACCGGGAGCTTCTTCCCGTCGCTATTTGATCTGGCCCACCGTAATCCGCTTGCAGTCTTTGCGTTCGATGCAATCGGCGCCGGGTTTGGCGCACTGGCGGCGAGCGTCGTTCCCGTTGCGCTGGGACTGACGATGTTCCTGTATCTGGCCGGGGCGATCTTTCTGGTCACAGCCGCCGCCAATTCGCTTTTCCACCACCATTTGCCGAACTCTTAATCGACGCGATACTGGTTGGGATCGCGAGTGGCATGGTCGTAGTGCTGAAGGTATAAAGTGTTGGTCGGTTCTATTAGTAGAGCCTGTCCGGCGTGGTAGCGTGAGGCATTGAGCCGTCCCATTTTGAAGTAGATTCCGCCGAGACGGTCGTGGGCTTCGGCTGAATCGGGCCAACGGTCCAGGCAGCGGCGGAGCAGACCCTCGGCCTCGGCGAGGTTGCCGTCGCTGAAGCGGATGCCGGCAAGATTGACAAAAGTGTTCGGCGAAGGCGGATACTTCTTTTCGATGAGCCGCGTGTAGATCGCCGTTGCCTCCGGATAACGGAGGGCGATAAAGAGCTTATCCGCCAGACGTTCGGCCAGGGCGTCCTTATGCGGCATTGCGGCCACCGCGTTCTGCAAGGCTTGTATCTGGTGCTGTAATTCCGTCTCGTAGCTTGACACTGCCGACTCAGCAGGATTGACCATCAGAGCCGCCTCAAGAGCCTTTTTTCGGTGGAACGGAAGGCCTGACAGCTCGCAAATATGCGCGCTGAGAATATGTCTGGTTGCCTCGAAGCGCCGCGCTATTTCGGCGCGGTCGTATTCTCCATCGGCGAAGTTTGTTACATACGGTGTTACCGGCCTGTGGTGCGTTGCGAGAATAGAGAGAGATTGCTTTTTGTGCACTTCTGAATGCGTGCGACTTGCGGCGCTAAGCTCAAGGAGGGGGAGATTGTCGGTGTGCCTAAGCGGTCGTTTGCGCACATTGTTGCCGGCATACTGGAGTATCGCGGCGACGGCATCCCCATCACAAACGTGGCAATCGAGGAGGTCGTACACGTCGTGAATCGCGATCTCAGCAAGGTCCTTCGATATCCCCTCCCGACGCAATAATGCTGAAGTGTGCCTAAAATCGATACGGAGAGGCGAGAGACTGCCCAGCAGCACACAATGGCTATTGACGCAATTGCTCGCCAGCCAAACCGAGGCGTGGGGGAATATATCACGGAAACCGGCAAGGATCATGCACAGCTCGCTGGGCGGCAAATCCAGCGGGATGCGACAGGACAATAGCCCCCCTGCTCGCAGCCGCCGCCGGCAATTCATGAAGTGCTCAACGGTCAAGAGCCTTGATCTGCCGGGCAGACTCAGGGACACCACGTCATTTATAATTATGTCAAACGTCTCGTCGGACAGCCGCACGTGACATTGTCCGTTCGGCACGACCTTACGAATTTCGCCATCAAAGATAGACCCGCCATTGACGCTCTGGAGGTCCTTGCCCGTGTCAAACACGACGCCGGCGGGCTGGATGATTGTGCCGGCCTGCACAGGAAACTGCGGTTCCATCCGGGCAGTCTGCACAGGAAGAACGCCGATTTGAAGAATTCGCTTGGGATCGCGGTGGAGACATAGAGGGATATAGCTTTGAAGCATCTGAGTCGCGCGAAGCGAGAGGCCCGACCCGTACAGTTCAACTCCATCGACTACCAATACGCGTTCGCCGGCGGCCATCTCGTTGACGGCAACGGTTCCGCCCGGCCCGGCCTTCATCCACAAGAGCTTGCCCAACTCGTGATTGACGGCAAACGTACCCAATACCGGCAAAAGGACGAATGCAGCAACGAGCCAGCCGAGCAGTGCCCCGACCGTGCCGACAGCCTGCACGTGGGCGATTCGCCGGCCTTCTGCGGTGCCGCCCCGCAGACAAACGGTTATGGCAATTGCCAAAGCCGCGCCCATCAAAAGCGCCGGCAGGAACATAACTGCAAACGTTTCGGCAAATCGAGTCGGCGGGAGACACCATCCGCTGCGCCAAGCCATTAGGGCGAGCACCCGTTCGAGCCTCGGAAGGAGCGATAGTAACCACACCGAGGCGACAATGCCAAGGGACACCAGCATCAGCGATAAACCGAGCCGCAGGATGGCGCTACGCGGGCGCGGAACGATCAGTCGCGCCGACAGGCAGATACCAACGGCGATGCCTCCGAGAAAGATAATCATGATCATAGCGGATGAATAGAGCGAGGGAGTCACCGTATAGACCAGGAGACTCCTCAACAACGCTGCGCAGGCCAACGAACAGAAACAGGCAACGCCAAGTGCGGTCAAGGCCAGGCCGAGTGTCGCGCCGTTCAGCGTTTGCGCATAGGTCGCATGGCTGTTCCGCCGGTGGCTCTGGGTGAGGAGATTATTCTTAGGCGGGGCGATAGCTGGACCGCGCCAGATGGCAAACGCTCCTAAACAGACTGCGGAGCAACCCGCCAGAACAAGTGATGTTCGAACACCCACAGCCGGCAATAACAGGAAGACCGAGACGAAATAGCCGACCGCTGCTCCGAGGATTGTCACTCCGTAGAGACAGGCCACCGCCCGCCCGCCGTCGGCGTTGTGATCGCTTATCAGCCGCCCGAGCGCCGGCAGCGTCCCTCCTATGAATAACATCGCCGGCAGGACCGCCAGGGACATGCATAGAGACGCACCCGCTAGGGAAACGGGAGCAGGCTCAACCGCACGATAGAACCAGGCGCAAACAGTCGAGACGCAGGCGCTCGTCGGCGAGAATCCGAACGCGCACAGGCCGATACAGATCTCCAGCCAACCGTACAAGATAATCGGCCGATAGCGGGGCCCCGCCAGCCCGGCGCACACTTCCGCGCCCAGGCCCAAGCCGAGCATCGAGACGCCCAAGAGGGCGACGACCGCAAACGGTCCCTCGCCCACGACTGAATGGACCATCTGCGCCGACATCGAAACGAACGCCAGACTCACAGCGCCCGTCGCGAAGGCAAGAAGGAGAGCTATGGAACGGAATCTGCGCGCACCAGAGTCCATGCTCTGCGTCTCACTTTTCGTATCTTGTCAGATGCTCTGTGCCAATTGCCGGCTTCATCCTAAGCTCCTTACGTACGCTTAGCCACAGGGATGTGTGACGTGATGCGATCATCAATCACACACCAGCAATCTTCTATTGAGCTACCCTTCCCCAAGATACTTCAATTATACAGCATTTGCCGGAACTATCAAGCGGAATCCGCCGACATCTTGCTTTTTTGGCCGAAAATAGGGCGAAATCGGCGAATTCGAATGAAAAAAGCGGATGGACACGAGCGTTAATCTTGAAACCGGCGGGGGCATTTTGGTATTATACCGAATAGGATGCGCCTGAAGGGCATCTGCGAGCTAAAGCCTCGGATTGTGCAATACGGCTTGCTTGAAGAGCGTCTTAAATAGGGTGATGGTTGTTTTGTTCGCGCGCCCCGGTAGTTATTTGGAGTTGCGGCACCTAATGAAGGCATCATTAATACGATTTGGAGTTTTTCTGACGGTCATGGTTGCCGCTGCTGCTGCCGCTACCGTGCAGGAGCCTTTTGAGAGTGGACCCGCCCCAGTCCCTGAGAGTGAAATAGACAAGCTCGTCTTCGCAGACCTGCAGCGGTCGGGCATTGAACCGGCGAATATCTGCTCGGATGCCGTCTTTGTTCGTCGGGTCTATCTTGATGTCATCGGGACTCTACCGACGGCACGAGAGGCGCGGGAGTTCATAAGGGATGAGACAGCGAATAAGCGTGCCGCGCTGATAGATCATCTGCTTGAGCGTGATGAGTTTGCGGACTACTGGGCGATGAAGTGGAGCGACCTGCTGCGGGTGAAGGCGGAGTTTCCGATCAATTTGTGGCCCAATGCGGCACAGGCATATCATCGGTGGATTCACTCATCGATAAAGGAGAATATGCCATACGACAAATTCGTTCGTGAAATGCTGACGGCCACGGGGAGCAACTTTCGAGTGCCGCAGGTGAATTTCTACCGCGCGATGCAGAACAAGAATCCGCAGACGATAGCCCAAATGGTCGCGCTGAGCTTTATGGGGGTCCGCACTGCGAATTGGCCGGAGGACCGTCTGGCCGGTATGGCTGCATTCTTTTCGCAGATAAGCTACAAGACGACGGGGGAATGGAAGGAGGAGATTGTCTGTTTCGATGCGGATAAAGAGCCGGACCCGAACGCACCAAAACTGCCGGCAAGGCCCGTCTTTCCCGACGGGGCGAGAGCAAGCGAAATCTCCAACAAAGACCCGCGTCAAATCTTCGCTGATTGGTTAGTCAATCCTAAGAACGAATGGTTCACGCGCAACATCGCCAACCGCTTGTGGTCATGGCTGCTTGGTCGCGGGATTATTCACGAGCCGGATGACATCCGTCCGGACAATCCGCCAAGCGATCCGGAGCTGCTTACCTATCTCGAGAGCGAGCTGATCTCGGCCAATTACGACCTAAGGCACCTATACCGCTTGATCCTAAATTCCAACACGTACCAGCTTTCATCAATTCCGGCGAGCGACAAGGCCGAGGGCGAGGCGAACTTCGCCTTCTATTCCCTGCGGCGTTTGGAAGCGGAGGTATTGATCGACGCATTGAACCAGATTACCGGCTCGACGGACAAATACTCCAGCGCAGTTCCCGAGCCGTTCACGTTTATCCCGGAGGACCAACGGGCAATCGAGCTGGCCGACGGGAGCGTAACCAGCTCTTTTCTGGAGATGTTCGGGCGGCCTCCGCGAGACACGGGACTGGAATCGGAGCGAAGCAACAGGCCCACGGCGGATCAAAGCCTTCACATGCTCAACTCGAGCCACATCCAGAGAAAGATAGAGCAAGGGCCGAAATTGCGGTCGCTGTTGCAGAGCAGGCAAACCGCCGCGGATGTTATCAATGAGATATATCTGACTATACTTTCGCGTTTTCCAATGGAGGATGAGGCAAAGGCGATGGCAGCGTACGCCGGGCCCGACAGGACAAAGAGACGCGAAGCCGTAATAGACCTGATTTGGGCATTGATTAACAGCCCTGAGTTTTTATACAGGCATTGACGATGCAATGATAAGGTGACGATATGAGGATTGGAGACAATGAAAGCCGGGATAGCCTGTGGGAGATGAAGATTTCGAGGCGCCGGGCGCTCAAGAAGGGGCTGGCGGGCGCGGCGGGATTGGTGCTGGCAGAGCGACTGGCGAGCGGCACGGCAGCGGCGTCACAGCCAAAGGCCAAATCGGTGATCCAGATATGGATGTGGGGAGGGCCGGCGCACATAGATACTTTTGATCCGAAGCCCGACGCCGGGAGCGATTATATAGGTCCATTGAACAAACCGATCAAGACAAATGTCGATGGGATAATTATTGGGGAGCTGCTGCCGCTGCTTGCCCAGCAGGCGGATAAGTATTCGATCATCCGGAGCATGACGCATGGAATCAACGGCCACGAGACGGCGTCGTATATTGTTCAGACGGGCCGGGAATCGGGCGACGGGCAGGTTTATCCGAGCGTCGGGGCGGTTGTGTCGCTGTTCAAGGGATACGACGCAGGGTACAAGGGTTTAGTGCCGCCCTACATTGTTCTGACAACGCCGCAGGGCCGATTTTCAGAGGCGGGATTCCTGGGGTCGAGATACAAACCTTTTGCGACCGGCGGCGACCCGGCAAGGACGCCGTTCGTTGTCGAGGGGGTGGTCGCCCAGGGTATCACAGCGGAACGGCAAAAGAGCCGACGCGAGTTTCTGGATAAGCTCAACACTATGGGGCGGGCCGTGAAAGGCAATCCGCAGATTGCGGCGTTTGAGGAGTGCGGCAGGCAGGCGTATGACCTGATCCTGGGCGATGGGGGCAAGGTTTTCGACCTTTCGCAGGAGAAGAGCGAGCTGAGGGAGCAGTATGGTCGGAGCACCTTTGGCCAATCGTGCCTGGCGGCGCGGCGGCTTGTCGAGCGCGGCGTTCCTTATGTCACTATCAACTACCGGGGCTGGGACACGCACAAGGAGCATTTCCAGGCGATGCGTCGAATGCTGCCGGATATGGATAAGGGTATGGCGACGCTGCTGCAGGATTTGTCCGAGCGCGGCCTTCTGGAGAGCACAATCATCTGGTGGGGCGGCGAATTCGGCAGGACTCCGAAAGTGGACTGGGAGGCGCCCTGGAACGGGGGTCGCGGGCATTATGGAAAGGTATTCTCGGCGGTGGTGGCCGGGGGCGGATTCAAGGGCGGCTGCGTCGTCGGGGCGTCGGACGAAAAGGGGGCGGAAGTCAAGGAGCGCCCCGTCTATCCGGTGGATTTGATCGCCAGCATGTACGAGCTGCTGGGCATCGATCCTAATGGAAAGCTGCCCCACCCCCAGGGCCTGGAGGTTCGCGTAACGGCCTCGGCCGCTGACGGCGCCAAAACGGCAGGACGCTTGAAAGAGATTATGTAGCCAAGAGAGAATGTTATGAAAGAAAGTCGCCGGCAGATAGTTCCTTTCGCTTTACTAATCCTGGCCGTCTTATCGCCAGTGGCGTCCCTTGCGGGCGCTGCACGGAACGCGCGAAAACCGGGTATCGGCTTTGTCTATCCCGCGGGAGGACAGAAGGGCCAGACATTCGAGGTGAAACTCGCGGGACGACTTCTGGACGGAATAAGCGAGATTACCGTCTCCGGAAGCGGGGTGAAAGCCGAACTTATTGAGCACGTAAAGCCGCTCAACGGCAGAGAGATCAACCTGCTGCGAGACAGGCTGAAGGAACTCGAGGAGAAGGTCAAACCGGAAAAACAGACGGACGGCAAGAGCGTATCCGGCGATAGCGTAAAGACATCTGAAAATGCCGACGGCGAGACAGACACAGACATGGATGCAATGAGGGAGGAAATGGCTGAGATTAAGGAGAAGCTCGCCAATCCGAAGAACAGAAACCGAGAGAATCCGCAACTTGCCGAAGACGTCAAGCTAAAGGTAACAGTGTCTCCCGATGCCGAGCCGGGGCGGCGAGAGTTGAGACTCAAAACGAATCTTGGCTTATCCAATCCCATCGCTTTTTATGTCGGCGAACTGGCGGAATACAACGAGAAGGAGCCTAATAGTAAGGAGCCTGACGCCGGCGCCCCCTCAAACCTGCCGCTCATTCTAAACGGCCAGATTATGCCCGGCGACGTGGACCGATTCCGCCTGAATCTCAGCAAGGGTCAGAAACTGGTAATGGCCGTCAGTGCGAGGGAATTGATTCCTTATCTTGCCGACGCCGTGCCGGGCTGGTTTCAGGCCACTTTGGCGCTCTACGACGGCGACGGCAAGGAGCTGGCTTACGTCGATGACTACCGTTTCGAGCCTGACCCGGTCCTGTTCTACGAGATTCCTCGAGACGGGGAATACATCCTCGAGGTGAAAGACGCGATTTATCGCGGGCGCGAGGATTTCGTCTATCGCATCGCCGTTGGGGAGTTTCCGTTCGTCACGAGCATATTTCCGCTTGGCGCCCGAGTAGGCGACGCGGCAACCGTCAAGCTGAACGGGTGGAACCTGCCTGCCGATGAGCTGAAGATAGACGCCACAGACAAAAAGCCTGGACTGATTCCGGTCTGCGTGCATAACAACGGCCTCGTTTCCAACACCGTTCCCTTCGCCCTCGGCGACCTGCCCGAATTGCTTGAAAGAGAGCCCAACAGCCGCGAGGCCTTCGCTCAGGCAATCACCCCCGGCATTGTCCTTAACGGGCGCATCGACGAGCCGGGCGATTGCGACATTTTCAAATTCGAGAGCCGCGAAGGAGACAAGATCGTTGCTGAAGTCTATGCGCGTCGGCTCAACTCGCCCCTTGATTCAGCCCTCAAACTGACCGATACAGACGGCCGGGTAATCGCGGCAAACGATGACCACGAGGATAAAGCCTCAGGGCTTGTCACGCACCACGCCGATTCAATGCTCACAGCGACGCTTCCCGCCGACGGAACATATTATCTCGAAATCAGCGACGCACAGGAAAAAGGAGGTACGGCCTATGCCTATCGCATCCGCATCAGCCCGCCGATGCCCGATTTTGAGCTAAGGGCCGTTCCATCCAGCATCAACATCCGCGCAGGGGCGACCGCTCCCATCACGGTTTACGCGGTGCGGAAGGACGGCTTTGCAGGGGACATTACTATCAGCCTGACGGCGGCGCCGGAGGGATTCTCATTGAAAGGCCCGCCGCTGACAGCGGAGAAGGAGAGCGTAGAACTGACGCTTAAGGCCCCGCCGGCGGCTTCAAGAACCCCGATAACACTGCGTCTGTCGGGCCGTGCACAGATTGAGGGGCAAGAAGTGGTCCGCAAGGTAGTTCCCGCCGACGACATGATGCAGGCCTTCATATATCGGCATCTGGTCCCTGCAGAAGACCTGGAAGTAGCCGTCCTCGGACGAGCGGGAAACAGTGGAGCGATACCGAAAAAGCCCAACAGCGATAGACCTTGACGGGATGAGACTGCATAAATGGAACTGGACATGTAACCTCAGACAAGCAAAAGACTTGGCCCATCTCAAAAAAAACATTTCATTGGTAGTGGTAACTGATAAAATGGGTTCGAAATCGAATTATCACGCAAGGAAGTGAAACAGTTTTGCCAAAGATCAGTGTAGTCAGTTGCGTTAATGACTTCGACAAGTATAACTGCTGTGTTGGGAGCTCCCTCCAGCAGGAACAAAGAGATGGAACAGTTGAGCGGATACCCATCAACAATACTTCCAATATTTTGTCAGCTCCCGAAGCGTTAAATCAAGGACTTAAAAAAGCTTCCGGCGAAATTGCCGTTTTTTGCCATCAGGATGTTAAATTTCCCCAGGGGTGGCTTGAGATATTACTGGAGCAAATATCCATTATTGAAAGGACACATAAGAACTGGGGCGTTTTAGGCACATTTGGTATCGCTAAAGACGGCACACCTGTGGGCCATA
>Ga0315277_10011026_pt1 | contig 11406 bp, 10 predicted proteins | sample YL17G05_15_MG_FD_203695 | JGI IMG/M metagenome (GOLD analysis project Ga0315277, IMG submission 203695) | Sediment microbial communities from Yellowstone Lake, YNP, Wyoming, USA - YL17G05_15 | ecosystem: Environmental > Aquatic > Freshwater > Lake > Sediment | place: USA: Wyoming | collected...
GTTTGAGGAGGAGCGCTGATGCGCCTCGCCCGGCACCTGCTCACGCGGACCTACAGGTACCTGCGCGGCGAGGTGCTGGTGCTGCCGAGCAGGACGGCGGCGCTGGTCTTCTGCGTGGGTCTGCTCATGGTGCCCTTGTTCATGCGCCACCCCTACTACTTGCGCATGCTCATCCTCGCCAGCATCTTCGCGCTGTTCGCCGCCAGCTGGGACCTGCTGTCCGGCTACACGGGGCAGATGAACTTCGGACACGCGCTCTTCTTCGGCGTGGCGGCGTACTCCGCTGCTCTCCTCAACATCCATACGCCGCTGCCGCCCCCGCTGACCATCCCCCTCGGGGCTATCGCCGCTGTCGCTGCCGGGCTGGTCGTGGGTGTGCCCTGCCTGCGCCTCCGGGGCCCCTATCTGGCCTTGGCGACGCTCGCTTTCCCCATAATCCTCACCGCCATCGTCTTCGCCTTTCCTGACACGACGGGCGGCGAGTTGGGGGTCTGGGGCATCGACAAGCTGTCCGGCTCCCGCGTTACCGACTACTACATCTGCGTGAGTGTGATGCTGGCGCTCGGCTTCGTGATGTGGAAGCTGGGCAACTCGAAGACGGGGATGATCTTCCATGCCATCCGCGAGGACGAGATCGCGGCCCGAATGTCTGGCATAAACACCACCCGCTACCGGCTGGTTGCCTTCAGCCTGAGCGCGCTGTTCGCCGGCGTCGCCGGGGGGCTGTACGCGCACTTCATGCGAGTGGCTGGTCCCTCCAGCTTGGACGTGATGCTGTCGTTCCAGGTCATCATCTGGGCAGTTGTAGGAGGCATGGGCACCATCTACGGCCCCATAGCCGGCGCCTTTGGCCTCTATCTGCTTACCGAGTGGCTGCGCATCGTGCCGGAGACGCGAAATCTGATCTTCGCCGTGGTGGTGCTGGTCGTCTTGCTCATCATGCCGGAGGGGCTGACGACGTGGGCGCGGGACCGGATCGAAAGAGACTGTCCGCGCTGTAAGATGAAGAACCTGGTGGTGCGCCGTTCCTGCCGGGTCTGCGAGGCCGCCCTGGGCGAAACGGGAGCCTAGAGGGCTACAACCCCAGGTACGTCTTCCTTATCGACTCCTGCTCCATTAGCTCCGCGCACGTTCCGGCGGCCACCACCCGGCCGTGGGAGAGCACGTAGGCCCTACGCGCGAGCTCGAAGGCGGCGGCCACGTCCTGCTCCACCAGGAGAACGGTGACCCCTGAGCCCGCGATCGCCGCCACCCGCTCGAAAACGTCGCGCTTCACGCCCGGTGCGAGGCCGTTCGAGGGCTCGTCGATGCAAAGCAGCCTCGGCTGCAGCATGAGCGCACGGCCGATGGCGAGCATTTGCTGCTCACCGCCCGAGAGCGTGCCCGCGATCTGCCTGCCGCGGGCTTTAAGCACGGGGAACAGCTCATGCACCTTCTCCAGGTTGCGCCGCTGCTGGCGGCCGTCTTTCACGAGATGGGCGCCGGCGAGCAAGTTCTCGCTCACTGTCATCTCGCGGAAGGGCCGGCGGCGCTCGGGGCAATGGATAAGCCCCCTCTTCACGATGTCGTGCGCCTGCAAGCGGTCGATGCGCTCCCCTGCGAAGGTCACCGAGCCCGCAAGCGTGATACGCCCCGCGCTGGACGAGCGGAGCGCTTCCTTGTCCCAGCGCACCAGCCCGCTGATGGCGCGCAGGACGCTGGTCTTGCCGGCGCCGTTGGGGCCGACCAGCGCCACCGACTCCCCTTCTTCCATGGAGAAGCTGACGTCGCTCAGCACGCTCGCCTTGTCGTAGGAGACGGAGAGGCCTTTGACCTCAAGGAGCATTACAGGCGGCCTTCGTGCCTATGTATGCCTCGACCACGGCCGGGTCGTTCACGACTTGCTCCGGGGTGCCGTCGGCGATGAGCTCGCCGAAGTGCAGCACGATCACCCTATCGGCGAGCCTCATCAGCTCCGGGAGCTTGTGCTCAACGATGATCATCGCCGGGCCCTCGCTGTGCAGCCGGCCAAAGCGCCCCCCCTTGTGCAGCCGGGAGATGGACTTGGCGAGCAGCTCGGTTTCTGCGGGATTGAGCCCTCCGAAGGGCTCGTCGAGCAGCAGGAGGTCGGGGTCGGTGGCGATGGCGCGGGCGATTTCCAGGCGCTTGAGATCCCCCTGCGAGAGCGAGGAGGCGCGCTCCTTCGCCAGTTCCGATATGCCCGCGAACTCAAGGGCGTCCAGCGCCTTCGCGTCCGCGCGCTTGACCCATTCTCCCCTCCTAGACGCCCGAGGAGACATGCACGAGACCATGACGTTGGACAGAATGGGCAGACGCCGGAAGGGGCGGGTGTTCTGGAACGTCATGCCGATGCCGCGGTTGACGATGTCCCAGGTGGGCAGCCTGGTGATATCCTCGCCGCGAAAGAAGACGCGGCCTCGGTCGGGGCGCAGGACGCCGCAGATGAGGCGCAGCAGCGTCGTCTTGCCTGCCCCATTCGGCCCGATGAGGCCAAGCACCTCGTTGTGCTCCATGCGGAACGAGACGCCGGTCAGCGCGGCCACGCCGCCGAAGCGCTTGCCCAGGCCCTGGACCTCGAAGAACGCGGACGCCATCGAGGTCTAGTCCTCCAGCTCCTCGCGCAGCTCCCGGTGTGAGACCTTGCCCACGTCCGTCTTCGGCAGCTCACCGCGGAACTCGAGCAGCTTCGGCACCTTGTAGTGGGCCAGGTTCTGCTCGCAGTACTTGAGAATCTCTTCCTCCGAGACTCTCCCTCTGGCCTCGGGCTGGAGCACTACCACTGCCTTCACGTACTGCCCGACCTTGGGGTCGGGCACGCCGATGACGCCCGCCGCTTTCACCTGGGGGTGCCGGTACAGCACCTCTTCCACGTCCCGCGCGAACACCGAGTAGCCCTTGTACTTGATGAGGTCCTTCTTGCGGTCGAAGAAGTGGAAGTAGCCCTCTTCGTCCATCTGCACGAGATCGCCGGTGCGGAGCCAGGTCTCACCCCCTGACTCCAGGAAGACCTCGCGGGTGTCCTCCGGTTTGTTCCAGTAGCCCGTCATGACGTTGGGGCCCTTGACGATCAACTCGCCGACCTCGCCCACCGGCAGGAAGTCCGCCGTCTCCGCATCGACGATGGCCGCCCCCATGTTTGGCAGCGGCAGGCCGAACGACCCTCGCACGCTTCTCCCCGGCGGGTTGCAGTGGCTGGTTGAACTGGTCTCAGTAAGGCCGTATCCCTCCATTATGCGTGTACCCGTGCGGCGCTCCCAGTCCTTGACCGTCGATTCGTGAAGGGTGTCGGCTCCGCACGTGATCATCTTCAAGCGCTTCCAGTTCACCCGCTCGGTCTTCTCATGGTCCTTCAGGTACTCGTACAGCGTGGGGACGCCGTAAAAGGCGGTCGCAGACTCCGCTTCAACGCCGTCGAGGATCGCCTCGACGTCGGGGGTGGTGAACACCACCAGCGTGGCGCCGTGGAGGAGACCGCTCAGCATGACCACCACCTGCCCGTAAACGTGGTAGAAGGGCAGAAAGGCCAGGATTACCTCCTTCCCGTCCTCGAATATGGGCCAGAAACGGCGGTTCTGAGTGCAGCACGCGAGCAGGCTGCGATGCGTCAGCAGCGCACCCTTGGGGAGCCCGGTGGTGCCGCCGGTGTAGGGCAGGGCGGCCAGATCCTTGCCCGGGTCGATGTCTAGCGGCGGAGGCGCCGCGGGGGAATCGGCGATCAGCTCCTGGAATTTGTGGTACCCGGCCCGCGAGAGGATCTTGGGGCTGGGCACGTGCATGTCGCGGTAGACGCTGCGCAGCACGCTCTTCCCCAACACGCGCTTGAGCGCGGGCAGGTAATCGCCTATGCCCGTGAGCACCACGTGATCCAGGCTGACGTCGGCCTTCTCCACGTTGTCGTAGAGCAGGTCCTGGCAGATGATGAAGCGGGCCCCGCTGTCACTTAGCTGGTGGCGGACCTCGATGCTGGTGTAGACGGGGCTGATGGGTGTAAGCGCGGCGCCCGCCTTCAGGGCACCGAAGTAGGAGATGACAAACTGTGGGCTGTTGAGAAGGTAGAGGGCGATCCTGTCGCCCTTGTGCACGCCCAGCCGCACGAGGGCCGCGGCCAGGCTATCGGTGCGCTGCCGCAGCTCCTTGTAGCTCATTCTCCGGCCGTAGAAGACGATCGCCGCGCGGTTGCCGAACCTCGCACAGGCCTCATCGAACGCCTGCGGGATCGACTCCTCGGGAACGGGCACGTCGGGGGGTACGCCCTCCGGGTAATAGCGTAGCCAGGGCCTTGTCAGGTATGCGGCGGCCGTTTCGCTGGCCGGAACATCGAGTGCGCACATCGCCTATCTCTTTCCCTGCTACAGGCCCTAGCGCCTGCGCAGCGGGCACCATTATAACACCGGCAAGGGGTGCTCACCGTCGCTGTCGGGCCAAGAACGCCCACGAGGGTGCACGGAGTGACGCGTCAGCAGAGCTCCCGCCGGCAAAGACAGCTGCGGTCCCGCCCAGCCGTGTCCCGAGGATGAGCGTCCTTTACAGGGGCTCAAGCGGTGCCTATAATCTCTCGTAGACCAGAAGGCGGCGGGGGCCGCATTTTTGCTGTCCGAGAGGTGGTCTTGCCGTGGCGGTGATTCCCATACGGCTGCTGGGTGATCCCGTCCTGCGCGTCAAGTGCAAGCGAGTGCCCGCAGCCGACAGGTCCTTACAGCGCCTGATCGACGACATGGTCGAGACGCTGCGCGCGGCGCCAGGCGTCGGTCTGGCGGCCCCACAGGTGGGCGTCCCCCTGCGTGTGGTCGTGGTCGAGTCGGCGGAGGATGAGCTGTACTGCCTGATCAACCCCGAGGTGGTGAAGCGCACCGGCTCGCGCACGGTGGAAGAGGGCTGCCTGTCCCTTCCTGGCTACCGTGCCCTGGTGTCGCGAGCGGAGGCGGTCGTGGTGAAGGCGCGCGACCGCAACTACAAGCCCGTGCGGATAAGAGCCAACGAGTTGCTGGCGCAAGCCCTGGAGCACGAGATCGACCATCTGGATGGCGTGCTCTTCGTCGACTACCTCAAGAGCCAGGACGAACTGTATCGCGTCGACACCGGCCCGCAGCCGGTGCCGCAGGAGCAGGATGTCCCTGCCCGCTGAACGCGCCCGCGTTCGAGCGCCCGTCGACTTATCTTCGCTCACGGAGTTCCTCAACCGCCGCGTCTCCGAATGGTACTTCGTCGGCGGCTACGTGCGCGATCGCCTGCTCGGCCGGGAGACGCACAATTTCGATGTAGTCGTCGGGGGCGGCGCGCTGGCGCTGGCGCGGGAGTACGCCGGCCTTGTTGGAGGCAGCTTCGTGCCGCTGGACGAGCAGCGCCAGGTGGCGCGTGTGGTGCTGCCCTACCATGAAGGCTCTCCGCGCGACCAGGTGGACTTCGCCGCCATGCGCGGCTCGCTCACCCAGGACCTCAAGACCCGCGACTTCACGATTGATGCGATGGCGCTCTCGGGTTCGGGAAGTCTCCTCGATCCGCTGGGCGGCCAGGAGGACCTGCGCGCGGGCAGGGTGCGCGCTGCAAGCGAACGCGTATTCGCCGACGACCCGGTGAGGCTGCTGCGCGCTGCGCGGATAGCGGCGCAGCTTGGCTTCCGCGTGGAGGCGGGCACGGAGGCGCTGGTGCTGCGCGACCGCGCGTTGCTAGCGCGAACGGCGCCCGAGCGCGCGCAGGAGGAGTTGTGGGCAGTCCTCGTGCTGCCCGGCGCCGGCGATGCGCTGCGAGCGCTGGACCGGCTGGGGCTGCTCACAACCGTGTTCCCCGAGTTGGAGCCGGCGCGCGCCGTCGAGCAGCCGAAAGAGCACCGATGGGACGTGCTCACACACTCCCTGGCCGCCGTGGACGCCGCGGCATTGCTGCTGCGGGAGCTGCCTCCGGAAGCCCTGGCTGATCGCTTTCCGGTCTGGGCCGCGGAGGCTGTGCCCTGGCTGCCCGAGTCCTGGGAGCACGAGCGGGGGCCGATCGCCGCTGGGCACAGCCGCGCGACCCTCCTCAAGCTCGCCGCGCTGCTGCACGATGTAGCCAAGCCCCAGACGAGGAGCCTGGAAGCCGACGGCCGCATCCACTTCTTTGGCCATGCTCAGCAGGGCGCGGAAATAGCTGCAAATGCGCTCAAACGTCTGCGCTTCAGCGCCCGCGAGGTGAAGGCCGTGCGAACCATGGTGCGCCATCACCTGCGGCCGGGGATGTTGGGCGAGCCACCGACGCGACGCGCCGTCTTCCGCTACTTTCGCGATACCGAAGAAGAGGGAATTGACATAATATATCTCGGCTTGGCCGATCACCTGGCAACTCGAGGTCCGCTGCTGGCCCGCGAGGACTGGTGGGAGCACAGTGCCCTGGCCTTGTTCCTGCTGGAACGGCGCTTTCGTGAGCCGGAGGTGGTGCGGCCGCCCAAACTGGTGGATGGGGAAGACGTCATGCGTCTGCTGGGCGTCGGCCCTGGGCCCCGGGTGGGCGTGCTGCTCGCCGCAGTGCGGGAGGCGCAGGGCGCCGGCGAGGTGACCACGCGGGAGGAAGCGATCGCACTACTGGAGCGCCTCTTTGGGAAAGGGTGTTGATTTCGTCCTCGGGTAGGCGGCGGGAGGCCAGAAGGGCGGAGCCCCTGTGGCGGGGGTCATGGGGGGTGTCTCCCTGGAAACCCCTTCTTCTCGCGCGTTTCTCTCGGGAGTAAGGCTCATCAGGTGGTGACGCCAACGGCCAATGCTGGTACAATCAGCGGGTTGGCCTCCAGCCGGCTAGAGAGCACAAAGTGTGGAGAGCTGATTGAGGCGGCATAACGGCAAGATCTTCCTTGGGATAGTGGCGGCGACGATCGGGGCGCTGATCATCCTGTGGCCGGGCAACCCCGGCCGCTATTTCGGTGACTTCTTCCCGTGGCCGAAAGGGCACGGCATCAGCGTAGGTGATTGGGAGCGCCCCAACATGAAGCTCGGCCTCGACCTTCAGGGCGGAACGCGCGTGGTCATCGAGGGCGACATGTCCGATATCCCCGAAGACGACCGGGGCGACGCCATCAAAGCCGTGCAGGACATCATCGAACGCCGCATCAACGCCTTTGGCGTGAGCGAGCCGGAGATAGTGCGTCAGGGTTCGAACCGCATCATCATTGACCTCCCAGGGGAGAAGGACCCCAACAAGGCCGTCCGGCTCATCGGCCAGACCGCTGAGCTCGATTTCCGCGAGCAGGTGACGGACGAAGCAGGCAACCCCGTGCCGGACGCCAACGGCCAGGTCCAGTGGAAGGTGGCCACGGCGGCGGGCAACGACGGCCAGGTGAAGGAGCTCACGGGCCGCTACCTCAAGCGCAACACCGAGGTGCGCATTGAGCGGCAGACCAACCAGCCCACACTCTACTTCGAGTTCAACGACGAAGGCGGCAAGATGTTCGGACAGATTACCCAGAGGCTGATCGGCAAGCCTCTGGGCATCTTCCTGGATGGCGAACTCATTTCCGCTCCCACCGTCAAGTCGCGCATCGAGAGCTCAGGCATAATCGAGAACCTGAGCCTCGACGAAGCGCGCAAGCTGCGCATCCAACTCAACGCCGGCGCCCTGCCGGTTCCCATCAAGATCGTGCAGCAGGAGGACGTGGACGCCTCGCTGGGCAAGGACTCGCTCGACAAGAGCATCCTCGCGGGAGAGGTTGGTCTCGGGGTCGTTATCCTGTTCATGATGCTGTACTACCGCCTTCCCGGCCTGCTGGCGAGCTGCGCGCTGGTGGTGTACGCGATACTCACCCTGACGCTGTTCAAGCTCTTGCCGGTCACTCTCACCCTGGCGGGCATCGCCGCCTTCATCTTGACCGTGGGCATGGCGGTGGACGCCAACATCCTGATCTTCGAGCGCCTGCGCGAGGAGTTGCGGGGCGGCCGCACGCTGTCTGCGGCCATCGACGCCGGCTTCGCGCGCGCGTGGCCGTCGATCCGCGACAGCAACGTGTCCACGCTCATCACCTGCCTGATCCTGTACTTCTTCGGCGATCAATTTGGCACCTCGATGGTGAAGGGATTCGCACTCACGCTGGCCGTCGGCGTGCTGGTGAGCATGTTTACCGCCATCGTGGTGACGCGAACGTTCTTGTTCATGGTGCTGGGCTCACGCTGGGCCAAGCGCGGGCGGCTTTTCATGAGCGAGCGTGCGCCCGCTCCCGTAGCGAGTACGTAGGGATATGTTCGATTTCGTCGGCAAGCGATACTGGTACTTCCTGTTCTCCCTGGCGGTGATCATCCCGGGGCTCATCTCGCTTATCATGCCGCCCCACCTGAAGGCGGGGATCGAGTTCAGCAGCGGCACGAGCATGACGCTGCGCTTCGAGCGGCCGGTTGGTCAGGCCGACCTGCGCGCGGCGTTCGCCGATCTTGGTCACCGCGACGCCATCATCCGCAAGACGGGCGGCGGCGACTATGATGTGCGCACCCGCACGCTTGAAGGCCAGAAGGTTGACCCAACTACAGGTGAGGTTACCGTGGCGCCGGAGAAAGACCGCCTCGAGCAGGCGCTGCGCGACCGCTTCGGGCCGGTGACAGTGCTGGAATTCGGCACGGTATCGCCCATCGTGGCTCGCGAGATAGTGCGCAGCTCCATTTACGCGGTAATTGCCGCGGCCGTGGGCATCCTGCTGTACATAACCTGGGCCTTCCGCAAGCTGCCCAGTCCGTTCCGCTATGGCACTTGTGCCGTGATCGCGCTCGGCCATGACGTCCTCGTGGTGGTCGGCCTGTTCTCCATATTCGGGCGTGTTTTCGACATCGAAGTGGACCCCATGTTCATCACCGGCATGCTCACCGTGATCGGGTACAGCGTGCACGACAGCATTGTGGTCTTCGACCGCATCCGCGAGAACTTGCGCCGCGGCTTCGGCTTCTCATTCGAGACCACCGTGAACAACAGCATTCTCGAGACGCTGGCGCGGTCGCTGAACACGACCATCACCGTCGTCTTCGTGCTGTCGGCGCTGCTACTTCTGGGTGGCTCCACCATCCGCGACTTTATTTTGGTGCTGCTGATTGGTATCATCAGTGGTGCGTACAGCTCGATATTCAACGCCAGCCAGTTGCTGGTGGTGTGGGAGAAGAACGACCTGGGCCGGTTCTTCCGGCGTATCACCAACCGTCAGGCGGTGACCACGGAGGCGTAGCTTCCAGCGCCGCCGGGCCAATACAGGGCAGCGGGCGCACAGAGGGCCTGCAGGACGTATCCTATAGTGATGGGCGTCCCCGCGGGCCTTTTCTCTTTGCCTGCGGACGTGGTGGCCTGGCATGCTGAAGTTCATCCACACTCGCGTGGGAGCGGCGGCGCTCTCCGTCGCCTCCAATACCACCCTCGTGGCGATCAAGCTGACTGTCGGTCTGCTCATCGGGAGCGTGAGCGTGCTCTCCGAGGGCATCCACAGCATGGTCGACCTCCTGGCCTCCGTAATTGCCTTTCTCAGCCTGCGTATGGCCACGCGCCCCGCCGACGAGGAGCACCCCTTCGGGCACGGCAAGGTGGAAAACGTCAGCGGGACCGTGGAGGGGGTTCTGATCTTCCTCGGCGCCGGGCTGATCGTCTACGAGGCCGTGGACAAGATCCTTGCCGGCTCCGAGGTGGGGAACGTGGATTTGGGCGTGGGGGTGATGCTGGTGAGCGTGGCCGTAAACGTCCTCGTCTCGCGCCACCTGCTGCGCGTCGCCGCCGCCACCGATTCGGTGGCGCTGGAGGCGGACGCGCGCCACCTCACAACCGACATCCTCACCTCCGCCGGTGTCGCGGCCGGCCTGCTCGTGGTGCGCATCACGGACGTGCACGTGCTCGACCCCGTGCTCGGCATGCTGGTGGCGCTCATCATCCTCCGCACCGCCGCCGTGGTCACGTTCCACGCCTTCTCGGGCCTAGTCGACCGCAGCCTGCCGGAGCCGGAGCTTGCGGAGATCAGGCGAAGCATCCAGGAGCATGTGGGGGAGGTCGTGGGTTTCCACGAGTTGCGCACGCGCAAGGCCGGGAGCGAGCGGCACATCGACCTGCACCTGGTGATGCCTCGCGATGTCAGCCTGGAGGAGGCGCACGGCATGGCCGACCACCTGGAGGAGGACATCCTGCGCAAGCTCCCCCGCAGCGCGGTGACCATACACATGGAGCCGTGCGACCTCGCGTCTGAAGGGTGCAACGACTCCTGCCCGCTCAACGAGCGGCAGCGGCGGCGCTGCCGCCAGCAGAGCTAGACAGCGCCCGTCTCCGCGCGCACCAACTGCTCGTAGGCCCGGAACAAGCGGATCGTAGTCTCCCCGCTGCCTCCGGCTCCGAGGGCCCGCCCGTCAACCGCCAGCAAAGGTACGATGCCGATCAGCGAGTTGGTGACGAACGCCTCATCGCATCCCCACAGCGCATCCAGGCTCAGGCGTTCCTCGCGCGCGCGCATGCCCAGCGCCGTCGCAAGTTCCAGCACCGCCTCGCGCGTGACGCCGGGCAGGACCCCGCTGGGAACATCGGGCGTTAGCAGCGCGCCGTCCTTGAGCAAAAAGAGATTGCTGGTGGAGCACTCGGCGAGTTCCCCGCGCTCGTTCAGCAGCAGTGCTTCGTCCAGCCCGCGCGCCCGTGCCTTCTGCCTGGCGAGCAGGTAGGGCGCGTAGCAGGTGCTCTTGAGCCTGGTGAGCGGCGAGGCGCTGTTGGTGGGGAACGAGGCGATGAGCGCGCGACACCCCGCTGTGGCCTGTTGGGTGTGCGGCCGCGCGACCAGGAGCACCGTCGGCTTGTGGCAGGTGGAGGGATCGGGCAGGGGAGCGCCGGGGCCGGCCGTGACGGTGAGTCGCACGCGAGCATCGCGCAGTCCATTCGCCGCCAGCGTCTCACTGACAGCCGCCCGCAGCACATCGTCAGACGGCAGCGGCGGCAGGCCGAGCACATGCGCGCCCTCGGCGAGGCGTTGGAGGTGGCGCTCCAGGCGGAACACCTTCGCATCGCACGCGCGCATGGTCTCGAACAGGCCCAGGCCGTACAGGAAGCCGTAATCGAATGCGGGCACACGCGCTCGTTCGGCCGCGACCAGCCGTCCGTTCAGCCAAACGCGCTCGCTCATTCCTCCGCCTCGCGACGGCCCGACTGGTAGTCGATGAACCGCCGCAGAATATCGTGACCGGCAGGGGTCAGGATTGACTCGGGGTGGAACTGCACGCCGTCCACCGTGTAGTCCCGGTGGCGGAGACCCATGACCTCGCCCGTCTCCGTCCAGGCGCTCACTTCGAGGCAATTGGGCACGGTGTCCGGCTGCACCGCCAGCGAGTGATAACGCCCCGCGAGCAAAGGGTCGGGCAGGCCTCGGAAGAGGCCGCGGCCGTCATGGCGCAGCAGCGAGGTCTTGCCGTGCATGGGCACGTTCGCGCGCACGATGTGCCCGCCGTTCAC
>Ga0315277_10011028_pt1 | contig 11405 bp, 10 predicted proteins | sample YL17G05_15_MG_FD_203695 | JGI IMG/M metagenome (GOLD analysis project Ga0315277, IMG submission 203695) | Sediment microbial communities from Yellowstone Lake, YNP, Wyoming, USA - YL17G05_15 | ecosystem: Environmental > Aquatic > Freshwater > Lake > Sediment | place: USA: Wyoming | collected...
GGCGGTTCTCTTCCCCACGCGGCGCGCCTGGCTGGTTGCGGCGCTGGCGTCGCCGCTCCAGCCCGCGGCGCGCGAGGCGAGACTGGTTCCACGATGGAACGGCGATGTCCTGCTGGTTTCGGCGGCGGACCTGCGCTTTCTGGAAGGCAAGCCGCTGGATCGCCTCAAGAACGGCGCGCCCGTGTCGTTCGACTTCCAACTCAGCCTGCTCGCCGACACGGACCGGTCCGGTTTGCGGCGCGCCTTCGAGCGCTTCACCTTCAGCTACGATCTATGGGAGGAGAAGTTCTCGGTGGTGCGCCGCGGCGTGATGCGCCAGGCTTCGCGTCTGGGCGCGGAAGCGGCCCAGGCCTGGTGCCTGGAGAACCTGGCGGCGCCGGTGGCGGGACTGGCGCCGGATCGAAGGTTCATCGTGCGGCTGGAAGTGCGCCTGGTCGATTCGCGCGACCGAAGGCCCGTGCTCGGCGAACCGGGCCTCAGTCTGACGGGTCTGGTGGAGATCTTCAGCCGCCCCTCGCGCGGGCGCGAGCCGAACTGGGCGCTCGAAACCGGGCCCCTGCGGCTGGAAGAAATCGGCCGCCAAACGGGAGGCAAGTGAACCGGCTGCGCAACCGGCTGATCGTGGTCTTCACGGCGGCGACGCTCGGGCCGCTGGCGATCACGCTCTGGATCACCGACGCGCTGTTCGAGCACAGCCTGCGCTACGCCAACACGAAAGAACTGGACGAGTTGTCGCGCGCGCTCGAGAGAACCGGCCGCGAGTACTACCAGCACGTCCGCGAATCGTTGAAATCCGACGCCGCTTCCGGCAAGCTCACCCCGGAGCGGCTTTCGCCGGCGGCGGCCGCCGAGTTCTGGCAGAGCGGCGAGACGGAGCGCTTTGTACTCTCGGGACCCGCCGGAGACCGCCTGGATCTGCTGGTCCGCCGCCCCGAGGGAGTGCTGGTCTATTCGCGCCGGCTCGGCGGCGTCGGCATGACACGGCTCTCGGAGCAGTACGCGCGCGCCCGCGCCCTGGTTGAGGCCGCCTCGACTCGCGACCTGCGGCGGGGGCTCAGCTACACGTCCGGCGTCCTGGCGGCGGCGATGTGGCTCGCGGCGCTGGGGGTCCTTATCTATTCGGCTCACCGCATCAGCGGGCCGATTCAGCGCCTGACCGACGGCCTGCGGCAACTGGCCTCGGGCAACTTGGCGGTGCGGCTGGCCAGCGCGGGCGACGACGAGGCCGGCCAGGCCATCGCGGCATTCAACCGGACCGCGCGGGAACTCGAGGAGAGCCGCGAGCGACTGGTGTGGCTCACGCGCCTCGAGAGTTGGCAGGCGCTGGCGCGCAAGATGGCGCACGAAGTGAAGAACTCGCTGACGCCGATCCGGCTCACCATGGAGGAGGTGGTCGCCCGGCGCGACGCGGGCGATGCGGCGTTCCTGGAACAGGCCGCGCAGATCGTCATCGACGAGGTCGCCACGCTCGAGCGGCGCGTGCGGGCTTTCTCCGATCTCGCCGCCGAGCCGCCGGTTCACCCCGCGACCCTCGACATCAACGCGCTGGTGGAGGACCGCATCGCACTGCTAAAGACGGCGAATCCGGATTGCATCTACACCATGCGCCTGGCGCCGGAGCGTCCCGTCGCCCGCGCCGATGGGGACCTGCTGAAAGGCGTGCTCACCAACCTGCTCGAAAACGCGGCGCAGGCGGCCGGAGCGGGCGGCGTCGTGCTGGCCGCCACCTTGCGCGCCGGGAGCAAGGTCTGTGTCGAGGTTCACGATTCCGGGCCGGGCCTCGATCCGCAGGCGCGCCAGACGCTGTTCGAGCCGGCGATTTCCTTCAAGAAGGGAGGCATGGGCCTGGGACTTTCGATCGCCCGCAAAAGCGCGCTGCTCATGGGCGGTGATATCTTGCTGGTGGAAGGAGAACTGGGCGGGGCGGCGTTCCGCGTCGTGCTGCCCGCCTCGGATGGCAAAACGCCGGATCCTGATCGTTGACGACGAAGAGAACATCGGACGGTCGCTCAAGCTGATCCTCGAGCACGCCGGCTACGAGACCACCGTGTGCCGGTCGGTGGCGGAGTTCCGCGCCTGGACCGGACGCGCCGACGCCTGCCTCATCGACATGAAGCTGCCGGACGGCAACGGAATCGACCTGCTGCGCGCGCTGCGCCAGGCCGACGACCAGACCCCGGTGGTCATGATTTCGGGACACGGCGCCATCGCCGACGCGGTCGAGGCCACCCGTGCCGGTGCGTACGACTTTCTCGAGAAGCCGCTCGGCCGCGACCGCGTCCTGCTGGCGCTCAAAAACGCTCTCGAGCAGGCCAGCCTGCGCGACGAAAACCAGCGGCTGCGCGAGATGGCCGGCGCCGGCGCCAGGATGATCGGTTCGAGCCCGGCGTTCCAGCAGGTGGTCGAGCAGGCGACGATGGCCGCGCGGTCGGACGCCCGAGTGCTCCTGACCGGCGAATCCGGCACGGGCAAGGAACTCCTGGCCGCTCACATTCACGACTTGAGTCCGTTCGCCTCGGGAGCGTTTGTCAAAGTGAATTGCGCCGCCATTCCGACCGAACTGATCGAGAGCGAACTGTTCGGCCACGAAAAGGGGGCGTTCACGGGCGCGGTGGCGGCGCGCCGCGGCAAGTTCGAGCTCGCCGACGGCGGAACCGTCTTCCTGGACGAGGTCGGCGACCTGCACGCGGCGTCGCAGGGCAAGCTGCTGCGGGTCTTGCAGGAGGGCGAGTTCCACCGCGTTGGCGGCGAGCGGCCGATTCGCGTCTCGGTCCGCGTCATCTCGGCGACCAATCGCGATCTGGGCGAGCTGGTCCGGACGGGGAAGTTCCGCGAAGACCTCTACTACCGGCTGTGCGTGGTGCCCATTCGCGTGCCGCCGCTGCGCGAACGCCCGCGGGATTTGAGGCCGCTGGCCGAGTACTTCCTCGAGGACTTCTGCGCGCGCAACAATTTCAGGCGCAAGGAACTGGATGCGGCGGTGTACCCCGTGTTCGAGAACTACGCTTGGCCGGGCAACGTCCGCGAGCTGCGCAACATTGTCGAGCGCATGGCCATCCTGACGCCGGGCGACCGGCTGAGCGTCGAATCGGCGCCGGTCGAGATCCGCCTGCATCGCGACGCCTCGCCCCGCTCGAGCCTCCAGGAAGCGCGCGAAGCCGCCGAGCGCGAGCATCTCGCCCGCGCGCTCGAACAATCCGACTGGAACGTCACCGCCGCCGCGCGCCTCGTGGGCATGGAACGCACCAACCTGCACAAGCGCATCCGCGCGCTGGGGCTCAGCCGCGGCAGCAACCCGTAATAGCGCGCCGCGGGCCGCTTCCTCCTGCCAGGTGGCACGGCCTTCAGGCCGTGTGCATGGTCTCCACAGCCTGAAGACTGTGCTACCACCTATACCGTGACGGGTGTAACGGTTTACGTTATGCTGAAGGTGGTGATCAAGACATTCCGAAATCGCGACGCCGCGGGACTGTAAGCGTCGGGGATATCCAGGCGGTTTCAGAAGTGCGCCCGGCACGCGTTCCAGAAACTCCGCATGTTGGATGCGGCCAGGACTCTCGGCGATTTGAGCGCGCTGCCGGGCAACCGTCTGGAGGCTCTCGGCGGCGACCGCCGCGGTCAGTACAGCATTCGGGTCAGCGATCAGTACCGGATCTGTTTTGCCTGGCGCGACGGCGACGCTCACGATGTCGAGATCACGGATTACCACTGAATGGAGAGCAGGCCCATGTCGAAGCGGCTTGAGAAGAAACCAATGCACCCCGGCGAGATTTTACGGGAACAGTTCATGGCCGGGTTTGGACTCAGCATCAATCGGACCGCGCGCGATCTTCGCGTTCCCGTGACAAGAATTGACGAGATTGTAAACGAGCGCCGGGCGGTCACGCCCGACACCGCTTTCCGTCTGGCGCGGTACTTTGGCACTTCTCCTGAGTTCTGGATGGATCTGCAGACCGCCTTCGATCTCGACGTTGCGCGCGCGGGCTTGGCCGCGATCGCGCGAGACGTGCACCCGAGACGGGCGGCTTGACCTCACGCCGGGCGACCGCGCGCGCCCCGCTTCAGAAGAGCGGCTTGGGGGCCGGCTTCTTCGGTTTGCGCGGCTTGGGGGCCGGTTCCGCCGGTTTGCGGGGCTTGCGCGCCACTCGCTTCCCCGGCGTGCGGCGGGCGCCGGGGAGGTTGGATTCCAGCAGGTCCTGGAAGTACATCTTCTCGGCTTCGGTGGCCACGCGCAGGAAATTCTCGGGTCGCTTGCGGAGAGCGCGATCCACCTCGCCCATCCATTGCAGGCTGGGCGCGGCGGGATGGTCCTCCATCTGGCGCGCCAGTTCGAGCGCCTTGCGGATGTCCGGGATGGCGCGGTAGTTGCGCATCGCCTCCTTTCGAAGGCCAAGCTGTTCGTAGGTTTCCCCCGCCTTGGCATGTTCCCGTTGCGCCTCGTAGCAGTACGCCAGCAGCTTCGGACTCCTGCCGGGCGAGCGTTCCAAAACGATCATCGCTGTTTCCGGATGGCCGCCCGCGATCATCGCGTCGACCGCTTTCTCTTCCGCCGCGACCAGCCTTTCCTCGGCGTCCGTTACCTGGAAGAAGCGGTAGACGAAGGGCAGATGTTTGATTGCGTCGGGCGCCCAGGGAAACTGCGTGGCCACTGTCTCGAGCAGCCGGATCCACGCCTGGGCGCGCGCGGCGAATTCCACCGCCAGCCACGGTTCGATTGCCGCTTCGTGATTCTCCAGCGACTGGAAAGCGCTGAGCGCGGGTTCCCCCGAGGACGGTTCCGGTGAAAGCTGATCGAGCAGTGTGGCCGCGAGGATGACCGCGCGCAGGTCTTCCCGGCCGGTGAGACGAACGCTGTATTCCGCCTCGCGGAACAGATCCGGCTGGCCCAGAACTGGCGCCAGCTTGACCTTGCGAAAAGCGAGACAGAACGAGACCTGAGCCAGCGTGAGGTAGGCCGACGTCCGCACGGCTTTGTCGACGACCTGGCCGCGGGCAACCGGCAAATCCAGCAACGCCACGGCCTGTTTGGCGCGGGTCCACGCCATCTCGGGCTTCACGTCCAGGAATTGGCGGGCGTCGGCCTCGCACAAGCGTATCCGCTCTTCCGGATCGAGCAGTTCCTCTTCCAGCGTCTTGAGCACCGCTTCGGGGATTACCGGGGAGATCTCGGCGGCGGGACGTCCGGCCCAGTTCAGAAACCAGAGACTGCGCTGGCTGGCGCTTTCCGACGGGCTGACATCCAGAAAATAGAGACGCTCGGTCGGGCGGCTGATGGCCACCCGCAGTTGGTCAATCGCCAGACGGCGGCTCAACGGTTCGACCTGGTGGGAGCGGCGGAGCCGCTCATTATCGTGCACGATCAGGTCCAGATGCCGGCCCGGATCCAGCGCGCAGACCGAGTGGAAATCGAGACCCTTGGCTTCCGAAACGGTCAGGATCCTGTGCCGAAGATGCTCGGGAATCCAATCCGGAAGCGTCTCCGACAGCGAGATGACGGCCAGGCCTTCCCGCTCGGACAGAGTGGCCAACAGCGTATCCAGGGCCGGCCCCGGAGTGGCGGCGCAGTAGAGAATCTGATCGCTCGAGTCGTCGTCGGTTTCGGCGTCGCCGCCGCCGCTGGGCCGGTCCTGCTTGGCGATGTTCAAATACAGGTCCCACGAGGCGTTGACCAGCGCGGCGATGCGGCGCGGGCTGCGCAAATTCGCGCCCAGGCGAAACTCCATCGGGCTGTCCAGCTTGAAGTGCAACAGGTCCTGGAACCAGCCCCATTCGAAATCGGTGGGCCGCACCGTCTGGGCCTCGTCTCCGGCCACCAGCAGCGAAACCGCCTGCCCGCCGCGTTGCCGCACGGCGGCGGCGAATTGCACCACCAGCCACGATTCCAGCGGCGTCAGGTCCTGCGCCTCATCCAGGGCGACGCAATCGAAATCCAGCAGTTTGCGCCGTTCCAGCTTCTGGGCCAGGTCCGCGTTGAAACCGGTGGCCGCCTGCCAGGCCAGCAGCAACTCGGGGAAGTAATGTTCGTGGAACTCCGCCCCTTCCCGGCGTACCAAGGTGCCGACCACCTCGGTGAGGGCGTCGCAGGCCTCGCCCCCGAGAAACTGGCGGCGCTGGTCGCGATAGGCGCGGTCGGGCAGGCGCGGCGAGGTGCACGGCCCGAAGCGGCCGATCTGCACGGGAAGCGCGGCGCCGATGAGGTGGGCGTGGATTTCGTCGTACATCGCGCGGCGCTCGTCGGCCCAAGGGCCGAGCAGGCGCGGAGGCAGCGTGGCCAGTTGCTTCACGAACCGCCTCCGGCTGTCGCTCTCGAATTCGTGCGGCGTCTCGCTCTCGATCAACTCGCGGACGAAGTTCGCGAAGGTAACCACGCGAAAGCGCCGGTCCGCCGGCGCATAACGGCGGAAATGCGCCTGCGCCAGCGCGGCCAGATCGCGCGAGTAGGTGATATAAAGCGCCGAGCGCGCGGTCGCGGCTTCGGCGGCGTTCCACAAAGCGGTGGTTTTTCCGGAGCCGGGATGTCCCTTGATGATGCGGATCTTCTGGCGCGCGGAGGCGAAGCGCGCCTGGGCCGGCGTCCACGGCGCGGGAACCAGTTCCTGGCTGCGCAGATCCTTGGCCGCGATCGGCAGATAGTGGTCCGCCAGCGCCTGCGGGAGCAGCTCGGAGTGGTCGTCGTGGTGACGGATGTCGCGGATGAAGATCGCGCCGTCGGGAGCCCCGGCGAAACTGTCCTCGCTCTTCAGCGGCGGCGCGCCCTTGGGGGCCCACCAGGCGTAAAAGTGGTTGCCCTGGTTGCCGCCCAGCCGCGAGCGGCGCCAGCCCCGATTCGCGCCCCGCGTGCTTTTGTAGTGCTGCCGCCGCTCGTCGATCAGAAGCCGGTGAAGCAGCAGCGCCGCGCGCTTGCCCACCGTGTTGGCCCTGTTCTCCGCCATCTTCTGCAGGTAGTCTTCGTGGCAGAAGATGGGCGTGCCCGGCTCGGCGGGCGCGAAACTCTCGAAAAGATCCTCTTGTTTCGGCATGGGGGTCAGCGCGCGTGCCGCGCGGCCTCGAACCGCGCGCGCATCTCGTCGTCAATGCGTTTGGCGAGCCCGTCCGGATAGGTCTGGTATGGGTCGTACAGGTCGCCGTGGTCGCGGCCGGGCACGATTTCGCAGACCTCCTCCCGGCCCCTGGACTTGAGAAAATCGCACATCATGGTGACCGCCTCCTCCAGATGAAACGTGTCCTCGGAGCCGCAGATTATGCGCAGCTTGCCGAGCAGCTTGGGACTCAGCACCCCCCACCCGGCTTCTACCAGGCCTCGGATGTCGTACTTCCGCCAGGCGCGCTGGACGTCGGGATTCATGTCGCCCGTCGCCCGGTCGAAGAGCCTCATCGGGCGGCCGTCCTCGCCCCGCGGGCTGAAGACCCATTCGAACGAGGCGATCTGGCCGCCGTACTCTCCCAGCACCTCCTCGTGCTTGACGAACTCCTCGAACGAGGCCAGTTCCTTCCCCCGCCGCCGCACCAGGTTGAGCGGGCGTCCGTCGCGCGTCCGGTAGGCGTTCTGCGTCGAACCCGGCGTGGCGTCTATGCCGGTGAAGCTTCGGAAATCAACCGGGTCGGGCGCGGTGGACCAGGTTCCGCCGAAGAACTCCGGATAGGTCACCTGGAGCCACAGCGTGCTCCAGCCGCCCGAGGAGTGACCGGTCAGAAAGCGGGCTCGCGGAGCCGCAATCAGGCGGAAACGCTTCTCAAGCCGCGGGATGAACTCCTCGGTGAGCGCGCGGCCCCACGGGCCGTTGTTCGCCGAATCGGCGAACTCATGGTGGCCGCTGGGAAAGGACCCGTCGAGAAAGACGCGGACCATCGCCATGCGCTCTCCCTGGCGCATCTGGTCGACCAGCCGCGGGCCCGCGCGCCACGCCGCGAGATGATTGCCGCCGAATCCGTGAACCACATAACAGGCCGGGTAGCTCCGGGACGGCTCTTCGTCGTAGCCGGGGGGCAGCACCACGCCAGCGCGCATGGTGATCGGCCGCCCCCAGAAAGCGGAGAGCAAATCGCTGCTGTACTCGACCAGCTTGACATTCGCCGTGTCAGCGGGCTTGGGACGCGCTTCGGTGCGGCGCGTCAGCGTGAGCGGTACCGGCTCGGCGGAGGCCGGATTCAGCCCCTTCACTGCAATCACCAAGCTGTAGAGATCGCCTTCGTTCTGCCGCGTCCGCGCGTAGCTGTGGTCCGGGTCGAGCAGCGCCATGGCCTGGTAGTCCCCCGCCGGCGCCTCGGAGAATGGGCGCGGGAAAGCTTTCCGGCCGGGATCGAATTCGACCGCGGCGCCAGGCGCAAGGCGCTCCACTTCCATGGCCGCGACCCACTCATCACCGGGGCCGAAACCGGCGCCGGGCCGCTCCCGGCTCTCCATGGAACTGGTGAGGAACACCAGCATGCGCCCGGAAACCGGCTGGTCCCCGAGCGAGCGGTCCAGCGTGATGCGAAAGCGAACCGAGCCCGCGGCGAGCGCCCAGTGCGCCGCCAGAATGAAACACAGCAGAACCCGCATCTGTCCATCTTACCGTGAGGGCGCTCCGGAGCCGGCGCACTCTACTCGCAGCGCAGGACGTCCAGCGGATCGGCGCCGGCGCCGCGGCGCGCCGGCGGGTCCAACTCGACCGTGGCGCGGTCGAACAAGGGAAGATCTTCCGAGAATGCAACCCAGGGAACTATAATGAAGATCGGAGATCCATGGAGATAGTCAGCATGGAATCGATTCCCATCGTCGTGGGACGGGAAGAAGATGGCCGCTGGTGGGCGGACATCGAGTCCATGCCGGGAGTGATGGCGTATGGCGCTACTCGCGACTCCGCGATTGCCGCGGTGCGCGCCCTGGCCTTCCGCATTGCCGCCGACTGCATCGATCACGGGGAGGAAGTTCCCGCGCCGTTTGCAAAGGTCTTCTCGGTGGCATGAGCCGCTGGCGGTCAGTCAAGGCAAGGCAACTCTTTGCCGCGTTGCTTCGAATCGGGTGGGAAGTGGCCTGGCAGAGCGGATCTCACCGTCGACTCAGGCGGCCGGGATGGCCCAACTACACGTTCGCCTTTCACGATAACGACGAAGTTGGCCCGGGACTACTCGCGCAGATCGCCAAGAAGACGGGCCTCGAGCCTGAGGACCTGTAGCCTCCGGCCGGAGCCGGGTCCGATCCGGGGAGGAAGCCGCGGGACGGCCCGTCCGCACAGCTTATGCCCGAACCCTGTTCGCCCGGCGCCCCCCAAATGCGTGGATCGTCCTGGTTCCCGCCAGGACTTCACCACCGTGGAGGACGCCCGGCGGGATGAAGTACTCCTCTCCGGCCTTTACCGGAACTCGCTTCCCGCTGATGATCAGGGTATAGCAGCCTTGCACAACGGCCATGTATTCGTCGTAGTCGTGGGCATGCGCCGCGGATGCCGCTGTCTGACGGCAGGTCCAAAAGGCCATCTGGCTCCCGTCTGCCCCATCGAACACGTAGCCCTCCACGCCCGGGGTCGCCTGGCTGCTTGTGGCGATCCTGTTTGCGGGGTGCTTCATGAACTCCGGGAAATCGTCCATAACCGAAGATCAGTGTCGCACTTTTTGTGGCGGCTGGACACACTTATCTGTCCCCGCCTCCGGCCTGCGCCGCGAACGCTCTTCGCACCTGGCCGGCAGCCCAGGCCAGGTCCTCCTCGGAGATGATCAACGGGGGCGCCAGGCGGATGACGTAGTCGTGCGTCTCCTTGCACAGCAGGCCCAGATCCTTGAGCCGCTCACAGTAGGAGCGCGCCGGGACCATGAGTTCGATGCCGACCAGCAGGCCGCGGCCGCGAATATCCCGGATGTGGGGATGGCGGATCTTTCGCAACTCGTAGAGCAGCCATGCGCCGAGTTCCGCCGAGCGGTCCGCGAGCCGTTCCTCCTGGATCACGCGCAGGGCCGCCCGGGCCACGGCGCAGGCCAGCGGGTTTCCGCCATAGGTGCTTCCATGACTGCCGGGACGAAAGACGCCTAGGATCTCCTGGCTGGACACGACCGCCGACACCGGGTACACTCCCCCGGAAAGGGCCTTGCCGAGGATGAAGACGTCCGGCTGAACTTCTTCGTTCTGGCAGGCCAGCAGACATCCGGTTCTCCCCAGTCCGGTCTGGATTTCGTCGGCCACCATCAGGACCCGCTCTCGGCGGCAGATCTCCGCGACATCCGCCAGGTATCCCGCGGGCGGGATGAGGATGCCGGCCTCGCACTGGATCGGCTCGAACAGAAAGGCGCAGGTGTTGGGAGTAATGGCCTCCTCCAACGCTTCGGCGTCGCCGAAGGGCACCGTCACGAAGCCGGGCGTGAAGGGGCCGAATCCGTCGCGGTAAAGGGGCTCGGACGAAAATCCGGAGATGGTCGTCGTGCGCCCGTGGAAGTTGTTCTCGCAGACGATGATCTCGGCCTCGCCCTGGGGGATGCTCTTGTGGGCGTAGCCCCAGCGGCGTACGGCCTTGATGGCTGTCTCGACCGCTTCGGCGCCGGTGTTCATCGGCAGGACCATCTCCATCCCGCACAGTTGAGCCAGCTCCGCGACGAACCTCGGCAGTTGGTCGTTGCGAAAGGCGCGCGAGGTCAGGGTAACCCGCGCGGCCTGCTCCTGGAGGGCCTGAATGATTTGCGGATGGCAGTGCCCCTGGTTCAGCGCGGAGTAGGCGCTCAGGCAGTCCAGGTAGCGCTGTCCGTCCACGCCGTAAACCCAGACCCCGGAGGCGCTGGCAACGACCACGTCCAGAGGGCGATAGTTGTGCGCCCCCCAGCGGTCTTCGATGTCGATGAGTTCGTCGGCGAGAGCGCGGGATTCGGCGTCGGACATGGAGCGGGTCTCTTAGTGGCCCGCGCGCTGCCCGGCGGCGGTCTCCGAGATCTTCGCGGGAGCGACCCCGAGATGGGCCGCGATCTTCGCGGCTTCCTCGACGGCCCGCGCCAGAACGGAGCGAATCCTTCCATCCTCCAACATGAGCAAACCGGCGATGGTGCAGCCGGCGGGCGTGGTGACGTCGTCGCGCAACGCGGCGGGGTGGCGTCCGGTCGCCAGGACCATCCTGGCCGCGCCGAGCGCCGTCTGCGCCACCAGCGTGAGGGCCAGATGACGCGGCAGGCCGACCCGCACTCCCGCGTCGGCGAAAGCTTCCATGATCAGGAACTGATAAGCCGGGCCGCTGCCGCTGAGGGCCGTAATGGCGTTGAAGTGGATCTCGTCGACCGAGGTGCACTTGCCCACCGCCTGGAAGATCTGCGTGGCCCGCTCCAGGTCGGACTTGGCGGCGTATCTGCCCCGGCAGACGACGGTCATGCCTTCGCCCACGACGCAGGGCGTGTTGGGCATGGCGCGCACCACGGGGTTCTCGACGCCCAGCAGCGACTCGAGCCGG
>Ga0315277_10011029_pt1 | contig 11404 bp, 10 predicted proteins | sample YL17G05_15_MG_FD_203695 | JGI IMG/M metagenome (GOLD analysis project Ga0315277, IMG submission 203695) | Sediment microbial communities from Yellowstone Lake, YNP, Wyoming, USA - YL17G05_15 | ecosystem: Environmental > Aquatic > Freshwater > Lake > Sediment | place: USA: Wyoming | collected...
CTGGCTGACGCCCGCCGCCGGGCGCGCCGCCTCCTCCGTTCGTCACGCGCTTGACAAGTCGGTGGCGCTGCGCCATTCTCAGTTGTAACAGGTCACCCCCGCCTTCGTTCTCACTGTCAGCAGGCAGGATCGTCGCCGCAAGAACCCAGGAGGCGGCTCATGGCTCGTGATTATCAGGCCGAAGGCGTAGTCCAGGACCGGCGGGGTGCTCCCCTCTTCCGCTGCTTCCTCTGCGGCGCTCCCCTCACGGTGGTTGACTTCGGCCGCCAGGCTCTCCGCTACCCGGAGAGTGGGGAGACCGCCCAGGACTATCTGGACGCCGAGCTCATCGACGAATTGAGCCATTACGACTGCGGTAGCGCTGCCCGCGACGCCGTCTAGACCTCCATCATAGAGGTCTTGTTATGTCAACTTAGCCCCTACCGGCCCCTGTGCGCCGTGGCGGTCCGGCTGTGTCCCCCAGAAAGGAGGCCGGGATGGGCGAGTCCATCACCATCGACGACCTTTATTTCCAGCGCTTCATCCAGAGCAGCTTCCTCATCAAGAGCCCTGGCGCGGTCATCTATGTTGACCCTCACCAGATCAAGCGGGGTGACAAGGCAGACCTCATCCTGGTCACGCATGAGCACTTCGACCACCTGGATCCGGCAACGATCGCCGCCCTGCGGAAGGACGGCACCGTTATCGTCGCCAACGCGCCCTGTGCCCAGCGGCTTGAAGACCAGGGGCGCGTGGTGGCCCTGGAAGAGGGCCAGACGGCCAGCGAGAAAGGGGTCGATATTCAGGCGGTGGCCGGCTACAACAATCACCATCCGCGGGGCTTCAACGTTGGCTTCGTCTTCAAGGTGGCGGGCAAGACCGTCTACCACGCCGGCGACACCAGCCGCGTCCCCGAGATGGCACAGCTCGGGCCCATCGACGTCGCCCTCATCCCCATCGGCGGCACCTACACGATGGACGAGGAGGAGGCGGCCGCGCTGGTGCGCGACCTGAAGCCCAAGGTCGTCATCCCCATGCACTACGGCTACGCCACCGGCGGCGACCCCAAGCGCTTCGCCACCCTGGTCGGCGACGCGGCACAGGTGATCATCCTCTAGGAGGGTGCTGAAGAAGTCGCCGCTCGCCCTTCGACAGGCTCAGGACGAGCGGTTCCTAGATTCCGTTCGTGGTGAGCCTGCCTGCCGGCAGGCAGGCCTGTCGAACCACGAACGGCCCACTTGGGTTCATCAGCACTCTGCTAGGCCCCCTTCCGGCGTCCTTGACAGGCGTCACCCCTTCCATATTCGCGCCGCCGCGGGCGGGGGAGAACCCCGACCGCCTCTATGCCAAGGCTGTGGAGTACATGCGCCGCTGCCTGGAACTCAACCCGGACGAGCACATGCGCAACGATATTGCCAAGCTCTTCGACGGACACCGACGGCGCCCTGTCCGGCTGAAGCCTCCCTCTATCGGCCCTCTCCCTCAGCATCGCTTATGCTATAGTTGCCCAGGGATTCTGAAGGAGAGGGCTCTTGGGATCATCAGCGTACCGTGTCATCCAGTACGGGGTCGGCGCTATCGGCGCTGAGGTGGCGCGAGTCCTGGCCAGCCGCCCCGATGTGAAGGTGGTGGCCGCCATCGACTCGGCTACGGACAAGGCCGGCCAGGACCTGGGGCGACTGGCGGGCCTCGGTCGAGACCTGGGGATAGCCGTCACCGCCGACGCCGAGGCAGCCCTTGCCCTGCCGGCGGATGTGGTCGTTCACACGACGGGCTCATACCTGGAGGAGGTGGCGCCGCAACTGCTGGCAGCCGTGGACGCCGGCAAGAACGTTCTCTCCACCTGTGAGGAGCTGTCCTACCCCTGGGACCGCCACCCGGCCCTCTCGCGCCAGATCGACGCCCGGGCCAGCGAGGCCGGAGTGACCGTGCTGGGCACGGGGGTGAACCCGGGCTTCGTCATGGACACGCTGCCCCTGGCTCTCAGCGCCGTCTGTCAGTCGCTGTCGTGTCTGGAGATCCGGCGGGTGGTGGACGTAAGCACGCGTCGAGTGCAGCTCCAGCGCAAGGTAGGGGTGGGCATCACCCCGGAGGAGTTCGAGAGGCGCAAGGCGACGGGCCGCTTCGGGCACGTGGGGCTCATGGAGTCGGCCCGCCTCGTGGCCCACACCCTGGCCTGGCCGGTGGAGGAGTGGCAGGAGGTGCTGGAGCCGGTAGTCTGCGCCGGCCCGCGCCAGGCTGGCGAGATACGCCTGGAGAGGGGTCAGGTAGCTGGCATCCACCAGGTGGTCAGCGCCCGCCGCAACGGTCGCGAGGTGCTACGTCTGGAGCTGGAGATGTCGGCGGGGGCGGCCCAGCCGCGCGACGAGGTCCTCATCGAGGGGCAGCCGCTCGTGTACATGGTCATCGAGGGTGGCGTCCAGGGGGACCTGGCGACAGCGGCCGTCGTGGCCAACGCCATCCCGGCCGTTGTGGCGGCGAGGCCCGGGCTCCTCACCATGGCGGACCTCCCCCTGGTGCACGCCTGACGGGTCCAAGGCTGACCGGGCCGGCCCTCCCGTCCCGGAGATGGAGGTGCGAGGAAACGTGGCCACTATCCTTGAGCGTTACCAACAGTTGCATCCACGGTCGGCGGCCCTGCACGCCGAGGCTTTGCGTTTCTTCCCCAACGGCGTCACCCATGACATCCGCTACCTTGTCCCCTTCCCGATTTATGTCGAGCGCGCCGCCGGGTCCCACAAGTGGGACGTGGACGGCCACGAGATCATCGACTACGTGATGGGCCACGGCGCCCTCCTCCTGGGCCACGCTCACCCGGAGGTCACGCGGGCGGTCGCCGAGCAGCTCCAGAAGGGCACTCACTACGGCGCCTGCCATGAGCTGGAGATACGCTGGGCGGAGTGGGTGCAGCGCCTGGTGCCGTCGGCGGAGGTGGTGCGCTTCACCAGTTCCGGCACCGAGGCGACGATGATGGCCGTGCGCCTGGCCCGCGCCTTCAGCGGCCGGCAGAGGCTGGTGCGCTTCAACGGACACTTCCACGGCTGGAACGATGGCGTTGTCGGCTTCTCCTTCACCCCCGGGGCCGCCCCTCAGGCCGTGGGCGTCCCTCCGTCCGTCCTCCAGACCCAGGTGCTGGTGCCTCAGCACGACACGGAGGCGCTGCGCCGCGCCCTGGAGGAGCACAACGACGTCGCTGCCGTCATCATCGAGCCCACGGGCGCCTCCTACGGCACCGTGCCCCTGGAGCCGGCCTTCCTGGCCGAAGTCCGGGACCTGGCCGAGAGGACCGGCGCCCTCCTCATTTTCGACGAGGTGGTGACGGGCTTTCGGGTGGCGCCGGGCGGTGCTCAGGCCCTCTTCGGCGTCCTGCCGGACATCACCTGCCTGGCAAAGGTCCTGGCTGGGGGACTCCCCGGCGGCGCCGTCGTTGGCCGGCGCGAGATCCTCTCCCTGCTGGACTTCCGCGATGACGAATGGAACCTGAAGCGGCGTATCCCCCACCCGGGCACCTTCAACGCCAACCCCCTCTCGGCGGCCGCTGGCTCCACCTGCCTGTCCATCATCGCCGACGGCCGGCCCCAGGAGCAGGCGGCAGGCCTCTGTCGACGCCTCTGCCAGGGTATGAACGCGATTATGCGCCGTGCCGGTGTGCCGGGCTGCGCCTACGGGTTCTCCTCTATGTTCCACATCACCCTGGGCCAAGAGGTGCCGCCGCCCGAAGACGGCTTCCTCTGGAACTGGGAAGGCAGGCCCGGCCCGACGGTACCCGGCATGTCCCGAGAACGGCTCGAAGCCCTGAAGCGGGGGATGCTCAACCGCGGCGTGGACCCCATGCGCAACGGCGGCCTCGTCTCAGCCGCGCACAGCGAGCAAGACCTGGAGGCGACGCTGGCCGCCTTCGAGGGGACGCTGGCCGACATGCGCCGCGAGGACCTGGTCTAGCAGAGGCCCCGCCTCTTACTCGGGGAACGTGACCAGGGAAGTGGTGCTCTCGATACCGGGTATGGTACGCAGGCGCTGGCCGAGGATGGGCGCAACCTCCGTCAGACTCTCCACCTTCAGCTCGACGACGATGTCGTAGGGGCCCATCACCTCGTGACATTCCGCGACCTCTGGGATGGCCTTGATGGCCTCAAAGACCTGCTTGGTCTGTCCAGGGTTGGCCACGACCAGAACGTAGGCCTTGATGCTCATGCTGAAGTCTCCTTCCCTACGGGTACCTCTCGCACCGCCTTTCGCGACGCCTTGTCGGGTCGGCGGCTCACTATGTAGTACACCGTCGCCGAGCCGCCGTCAACGAGGAGGCCAGCGGTGGGAACGGCAGGTCGTGTCTCGAGTCCGGCTCCGCCGGACGTGCTAGAATGAAGAGTGTTCTACCCTCGCAGGGAGGATGGAGGCCTCTCATCTCCTTTCACCGCTTCTACTCAGGTGGTAGAATTGAATAAGCAAGCTTTTTGCTTGCTAAAGCTTTCCAGCGGCGGTGCCGCTGTCTCTGCGCGGAGCGCCTGAGATGCCCAAGGACGACATCATCATTCGTATCGGCGGCGAGGGCGGCGAAGGCGTCATTAGCGCCGGCGACATGTTCACCAGTGGCGCGGCCCGCACCGGGTTCCACGTTTTCACCTTCCGCACCTACCCAGCCGAGATCAAGGGCGGCCACGCCTGGTATCAGATCCGAGTCAGCAACAAGCCCGTCCTCTCCATAGGGGACGGCGTTGACGTCCTCATCGCCTTCGACGGCGAGGCCTACGAAAGGCACATCGGGGAGGTCCACGAGCACGGGGTGGTCATCTATGACCCGGATCGTGCGAACGTCGGGGAGAGTAACAGCCGTATTAGATACCCGGTGCCCCTCCAACGCATCGCCCGCGAGAAGCTGGACTTCCAGCGTGGCAAGAACGTCCTGACGCTGGGCATCATGGCGGGCCTCTTCGGCCTGGACCCTGCCTCTCTGGAAGACATGGTGCGCAGCCGCCTCAAGCGTCGGGCCGAGCTACTTTCTAAGAACCTTGAGGCCCTCCACTACGGCTACGAGTACACCCGCCAGATCCGCAAAGAGGACGGATTCTACCTGGGGACCAGCGACCATGTCAGCCGGTTGGTCATGAGCGGCAACGATGCCATCGTGGCCGGCGCCCTGCACGCCGGCTGTCGCTTCTATGCCGGCTACCCCATTACGCCCGCCTCCGAGATCCTGGAGGCCATGGCCCGAGAGCTACCCGCGCTTGGAGGGATCTTCCTCCAGGCGGAGGACGAGATGGCATCCCTGGCCTCCTGCCTGGGCGCGTCCTTCACCGGCACCAAGGCCATGACGGCCACCTCTGGGCCTGGCTTCTCCTTGATGACGGAGCTCATGGGCCTGGCCTCCATGGCCGAGATTCCCGTCGTCATCGTCGATGCCCAGCGGGCCGGCCCCAGCACGGGCATGCCCACCAAGCTAGAGCAAGGCGACCTCTACCAGGCGCTTTACGGCGGCCATGGGGATTTCCCCCGCGCCGTAGTGGCGCCGGGCTCGGTCGAAGACTGCTTCTACGAGATCGTGCATGCCTTCAACCTGGCCGAGAGTTACCAGATGCCAGTCATCCTCCTCTCTGACCAGTCGCTCTCCCATCGCACGGAGACCCTCCAGATGCCCGACCTGAGCCGGCTTACGGTGGTCGAACGAGAGCGGCCCGGGGGCGACGACCTGGAGTCGTATTCCCGCTTTCAGGTGACGGAGAGCGGCGTCTCCCCCATGGCCCTGCCGGGGCTGGATGCGGAGGGCGCCTACGTGGCGCCGGGCCTGGAGCACGACGAGTCGGGCCACCCGGACCTGGAGCCCTCCGTCCATGAGCTGATGACCCAGAAGCGCTTTCGAAAGCTGACGACCATCCAATCCGAGCTGGGGCCCGTGCCCCGCTACGGCTCCGAGAAGCCCAAGGTTGGCATTGTCGGGTGGGGCGCCACGGAGGGCGCCATCCGGGAGGCGGTCGAGCGGGCGTTGGCGGCCGGCTACGAGGTGGCAGCCCTGCACCCACGGGTGCTCAACCCGCTGCCCGAGAAGGAGCTAGGCGCCTTCATCGACTCGGTGGAGCAGGTCATCGTGCCTGAGGTGAACTACCAGGGGCAGATGGCCCATCACCTGGCAGCCATCTTTGGATTCAGGCCTATCCCCCTCAACAAGTACGGCGGCCTCCCCTTCGCGCCTGGGGAGATCTTCCGCAAGATCGAAGAGGTGCTGGATCATGTCCACTGACATAGCCCTCGAACGGCAGGACGTCCTGTTGGAGGCCAAAGACTACAGGAGTGGCGTCAAGCCGGTGTGGTGCCCAGGCTGCGGGGACTTCGGCGTGCTGAGCGCCACCTACAAGGCCCTGACCGCCCTTCAACTAAAGCCACACGAGGTGGTCGTGGTGTCGGGGATTGGCTGTTCCAGCCGCATCCCCTACTTCATGCGCACCTACGGCATCCACGGAGTCCACGGCCGACCTCTGCCCATTGCCACCGGTGTCAAGATGGCGAACCCGGCGCTAACGGTATTCGCCATGGGCGGAGACGGCGACCTCATGAGCATCGGGGCCGGGCACATGCCCCATGCCGCCGCCCGCAACGTGGACATCACCGTCATCATGATGGACAACCAGACCTACGGCCTCACCAAGGCCCAGACCTCGCCCACCTCGGCCACAGGGCACATCTCCAAGTCGACGCCTTTTGGCGCTATCGCCAGGCCGTTCAAGCCGGTGGTGCTGGCCCTGGCCTACGGCGCCACCTTCGTGGCGCGGGGCTACTCGGCCCGGGCCAACGAGCTGTCCGAACTCATCGTGCAGGGTGTGCGACACCACGGCTTCTCGTTCATCCACGTCCAGAGCCCCTGCACCGAGTTCCACAACACCTACAACTACTACGACGAGGTAGTGGCGGAGATGCCGCCCGATCACGACACTTCGGACCTGGCGGCGGCCCTTCACCTGGCTCTCACCGAGGAGCGGGTGCACCTCGGCGTCTTCTACGGCGACGAGTCGAGGGAGCCGTTTGAACAGCACTCGCGGGAGTTCGTGCAGGACGTAGGTGAGTTCAACCTGGAGGAGTATCTAAGGCGCTTCGCCTAGCTCCCGCCTCGACAGGTTTCGGCCGCCCGACGAGGGCGGTCTTCCTTTTTCCCCTTCGCGGCGTGATATGATGAACGCGGGTCAGGAGGGAGCGATGACCGAGCCATCGAGACGGGCTGGGACACGTCGGCCTCGGCGACGTCCTGCCGCAGATGAGGCGGTGCGTTACCGGCACGCCCTGGAGGTGTTCGAGCAGTTCGTGCGTGAGTGCCAGGCCTGCCAGGCCGAGGTGCCCCAGGACTGGCAGTACTGCGCCCACTGCGGCCAGAGGCTGGCGACGAGCTGCCCGCGCTGCGGCAACCCCCTGCCCCCCTCCGGGGGCCGTTTCTGCCCGCACTGCGGACTGGAGATCCCGCAGGGGCCGCCCTAGGGGTAGCAGACCGGTAGACGGTGGAGAGCGTGGCGAACCGTACCGGAGCAGCGACTATGACATCGTCCGCAACCCTCGATAAGCACGTCCTGCGTGAGCTGATGGCCGTGGTAGGCCGCGACTATGTTCTCCACGAACCCACCGACCTCATGGTCTTCGAGTATGACGCCACCATCGGCCGCTCTCTGCCCCAGGTAGTGGTGCTCCCGGAGACCACGGAGCAGGTCTCGGAGGTGGTCAAGCTGGCCCGTCGCTATGGGCTGCCGGTGACACCGCGTGGGGCGGGCACCGGACTCAGCGGGGGCGCCATCCCCGAGATGGGCGGCGTGGTCCTGGCGTTGACCCGCATGAAGCGCATCCTGGAGGTGGACCACCAGGGGGGCGTGGCTCTGGTGGAGCCGGGAGTCGTTAACCTGGACCTGAGCCGTGCTGTGCAGCCCTACGACCTCTACTACGCGCCCGATCCGGCCAGCCAGCGCGCCTGCACGATAGGCGGCAACGTAGCCGAGAATGCCGGCGGCCCCCACTGTCTGGCCTACGGGGTCACCACCAACCACGTCCTGGGCTTGGAGCTCGTGCTGGCGGACGGTGAGATAGTCTGGGTGGGAGGGCGCACCCGCGACCTGCCGGGCTACGACCTCACGGGCGCCGTCATCGGCTCCGAGGGCACCCTGGCCATCGTCACCAAGATCCTGGTGCGCCTCCTTCGCCTGCCGGAGGCCGTGCGCACCCTGCTCGCCATCTTCGACGACATGGACCAGGCCAGCAACGCCGTCTCCGCCATCATCGGCCAGGGGTTCGTGCCTGCCGCCCTGGAGATGATGGATCGCGAGGTCATCCAGGCCGTGGAGCCCACCCTCCACGTCGGCTACCCCATGGACGCCAGCGCCGTCCTCCTCATCGAGGTGGAGGGGTTGCGGGAGGCGGTGGCCGAAGAGGGCGAGGCGGTGGAGCAGATCTGCCGGGCAGAGGGAGCGCGCGAGGTGCGCGTGGCCGAGGACGGGCCGGAGCGCGACCGGCTCTGGGCCGGTCGCAAGGGAGCCATCGGCGCCCTGGGGCAACTGGCGCCCAACTACTACGTCCTGGACGGCACCGTACCTCGCACCCGCCTGCCGGAGGTGCTGCGGCGCGTGGGAGAGGTTGGCCAGAAGCACGGCTTCCGTATAGCCAACGTCTTCCACGCCGGCGACGGCAACCTGCACCCTAACATCCTCTTCGACGCCCGCCAGCCAGGGGAGACGCAGCGAGTGGTGGAGGCGGGTGGCGAGATCATGCGTATCTGTGTGGACGCCGGCGGCACGATCACCGGCGAGCACGGCATTGGGGCGGAGAAGCGCAAGTACATGCCCTGGCTCTTCTCGGATGACGACCTGGAGGCCATGAGCCGGCTAAAGGCTGTCTTCGGTGCTGGCGAGCTCTTCAACCCTGGCAAGATGTTCCCCACCGCCAAAGGCTCCGGCGAGGTGAGCCAGGAGCAGATCATGCGCAGCATGGGCCCCGACGCCTACGTATGACCATGTCACCCGTAGACACTTCCGCCCTCCTCGATTCCCTGGCCTCCAGCCTCCCCAAAGGCCACGTTCTGACGGGTGAGCAGGCTGAGGGATACGAGGTGGACGGCCTGCGGCCCGCCGCCGTTGCCTTGCCTGAGAGCGTTGATGAGGTCTCGGCGGTTCTCGCGGCGGCCTGCGAGCAGCGGGCTGCTGTGGTGCCCTGGGGCGGCGGCACCGCCATGGCTTTGGGCAACCTACCCCGCACCTACGATCTGGCCCTGGTCACCCGCTCCCTGAGCCGGGTCCTGGAGTACGAGCCGGCGGACCTCACCCTCACCGTGCAGGCCGGCATCACCATGGCCGCTCTCGCCGACGAGCTGAAGCGGCACGGCCAGTTTCTGCCGCTGGACGCTCCCGAAGAGGCCACCCTCGGCGGTCTGCTCGCTACCGGCGCCTTCGGCCCCCGGCGCCACGCCTACGGTCCCGTGCGCGACTGGGTGCTAGGCGTCCGCGTCGTCCACGCCGACGGCCGGGTCACCAAGGCCGGCGGCCGGGTGGTGAAGAACGTCGCTGGCTACGACATGACAAAGCTCTACCTGGGGTCCCTGGGCACCCTGGGCGTCATCGTGGAAGCCTCTCTAAAGGTGACGCCGCTGCCCGCGGTGGAGGAGACCTGGGCGGCGGTCTGCCCTTCTTCGGTGGAGGCGGTCCGCCTGGCTCTGGATGCCGACTCTCGAGGGCTGCGGCTGGGCGCCTTGACTGTGGCCGGCCCCCTGGGCCCTGATGGCCCCCTGGCGATGACAAGGCTGGATAGCCGGGGGTACGCCGTGCTGGCCCAAGCCGTGGGAACGCGGGCGGCAGTGGAGCGCTCGCTGCGGGACCTGGACGCCCTGGCCGGCGACCACGGCCTCACCGGCGGAGGCGCCCGGCTCGGCGGCGACAGCAAGGTATGGGAGACGTTGCGGGCCCTCGCCCGCCCCGCGCTGGCGGACAACGTTCTCTTGGTGAGGGCTCTTCTGCCGCCGCGGCGGGTGTTGCCCTGGCTGGAGCGGACGGCGGCCCTGGCGGCGAAGACAGGCCTGGCGCCTGCCCTCGCCGCTCACGTGGGCACGGGCTGCGTCTTCACCCGCTGGCAGGGGCCAGGCCTGGGCGGAGAGCGCGGCCGCGGCCTGCTCGCCGCCCTCAGCGAGTCGGCGCTCATCCTGGGCGGCGCCGCCGTCGTGGAGGGCTGCGCCATCGAACTCAAGCACCACGTTGACGTATGGGGCCGTCCCCGCGCCGACTTCGCCCTTATGCGCCGCCTGAAGGAGCAGTTCGACCCGCACGGCACCCTGAACCCGGGCCGCTTCCTGGGGAGGCTGTAGGCCGGTGTCGGACACCACTCCAACCACGACGCGCGCTGCCGCTCCTGTCGGCGTCGACGGCCTGTCTGCCGGACAGGCAGGCCCGCGGCCGGAGGACATCAGCCGCTGCGTCCACTGCGGCTTCTGCCTCAACTTCTGCCCGACCTACGTCGCGCTGGGGCTGGAGACCGAGTCGCCCCGGGGGCGCATCCACCTCATCGATGCCCTGACTCAGGGTCGCATCCAGCCCAAACGCTCGGTCCTGGAGCACCTGGACCTCTGTCTGGGATGCCGGGCCTGCGAGGCGACCTGCCCGTCAGGGGTACGATTCGGGCGCATCATGGAAGGGGCCCGGGCCCAGGTGGTGGCGACCGGCCGCCACCCCCTGAGCTGGCGTTTGCGCTCGATTGTCCTACGCTGGACGCTCCCCCATCCGCGACGGCTACGCCTGCTGGCTGTTCTGCTGCGGTTCTACCAGCGTAGCGGCCTCCAGAGCCTGGTGCGCCGGACCCGCCTCCTGCGGCTCCTGCCCTTCGGTCTGTATCACATGGAGCAACTCCTGCCGCGCGTGGCCGGCCGCTTCTTCGCCCCCGCCGGCAGCGGTGCGAACCCCGACGCCGGCGACGGTGCCCGTCGCGTCGCCCTGCTCACGGGCTGCGTGATGCCGTTCTTCTACCCCCAGACGCACGAGGCCACGGTGCGCGTTCTGGAGCGTCACGGCTATCGGGTAGTGGTGCCCGAGGAGCAGGTCTGCTGCGGCGCCCTCTTCGTCCACGGCGGCGACCGCCAGACTGCCCGCCGTCTGGCCCGCCGCAACATCGATGTCTTCCTCGCCGCCGGGGTGGAGGCCGTCATCATCAATGCGGCAGGCTGTGGCTCCACCCTCAAAGAATACGGCGATCTGCTGGCCGAGGACCCCGACTACGCTGAGAAGGCGGCGCACTTCTCGTCCCTGGTGAAGGACATCACCGAGTTCCTGGTGGAGCTCCCCTTCGAGGAGGGACTGGGCCGCCTGGAGCGCCGTGTCACCTACCAGGACTCCTGCCACCTGGCCCACGCCCAGCGGATTACGGCCGCGCCGCGACAGCTCCTGAGGGCCATCCCCGGGCTGGAGCTGGTCGAGATGGA
>Ga0315277_10011032_pt1 | contig 11402 bp, 10 predicted proteins | sample YL17G05_15_MG_FD_203695 | JGI IMG/M metagenome (GOLD analysis project Ga0315277, IMG submission 203695) | Sediment microbial communities from Yellowstone Lake, YNP, Wyoming, USA - YL17G05_15 | ecosystem: Environmental > Aquatic > Freshwater > Lake > Sediment | place: USA: Wyoming | collected...
GACGGATTTCCCAACCGGTTCGGGGGTCAGCCGGAGTGTCACCCCCGCAATATCATACCCTTGCTCCCGCAACAGGGCCGCCGCCACTGAGCTATCGACCCCGCCGCTCATCGCCACGAGGACTCTTGGGTTCCGCGTCGTCACGCGCCTACTATACCCGGATTCGAAGGCAGGTTCACCGTGCTCAGGAAGGAAATCGCCCATACCGGCCGCCGATAGCGCAGTTCATCCTCTTTGCACAGGAGGCATGGGTTCGGACGGAACTCACTCACGTGACGGGACGGGGTTCGTGGGCTGGGCCGGGCGGGATGTCCTTTCTGGCGGGAAGGGGGCCCGCGCTGGCGCCTGAGACCGGGGGCACGGTCTGGCCTGGGGCCTTCATCGTGCATTTCCCTTCAAAAAGGACCCCTTCAGCAATACTTACCCGCGGGGCAGTGATGTCCCCGATCAGTTTGCCCTTTGATGTCACTTCAAGGCGGTCATGGGCATATACGTTGCCCCTGACTTCGCCGTTGATGACGATTTGACCGGCAACCAGATCGGCCTTGACCTGGCCCGATTCCTGGACGATGATGGTGTCATCACTGTGGATGGAACCGCTCATCACGCCTTCGATATGCACCGTACCCTTGGACTTGATCTCGCCTGTGACGGTGGTACCCGGGCCGATGATAGTCAGCACTTTCGAGTCACCGTAACTTTTCTTCTTACCGGAGTCCAGCATACGCACTCTCGAAAACCACGCCTTAATCAACTACCTTCATGTACCGACCGGAATCAACTACTTTGCCGTTGACATGGACCTCGTAGTGCACATGCGCGCCCGTACTGCGTCCGGTGTTGCCCAGTTTGCCGACCGGGTCGTTTCGGTCAACTTCTTGGCCCTCTTTTACAAGACACTCTTTGAGGTGGGCGTAGCACGTCTCGATCCCGCCGCCGTGGTCGATTCTAACGGTCTTGCCGAGGTCAGAATCCCACCCGGCAAAGGTGACCACGCCTTTGGCGGTCGCCACGATCGTAGACCCATATCGGGCCACGATGTCCGTGCCGTCGTGGTGCCGCAGCCGGTGAGTGAACGGGTCCTTCCGATATCCGAACCCGGAAGTTCGCCGCTGGAGGCTGGTCAACACCGGCGACATGGACGGAGTCCGATCCAGGCGGTCCTTTTCCGTGCTTAGGTCGGCGACCAACTGCTCGAGACTGGCCGTGCGCAGATTGATCTCCTGGATGATCAGGTCCGCCGACGGTCGAGACAAACCATAGATAACGTGCGCCGGGCGAGCCATGTCGTCTCCCTCAGCGTAGGGAACCAAGTCAAGGGAACTGGGACCGCCGCCTTTGCCGCCGCCCAATCCCGCAGTGCCCTTTTTTGATTTCGGCTCCTCTTGCACGTGTCCGACCAATTGACGTGCTTCCGCCTCAAACTCGTAGAGTCTTCCGAGTTCCGCGGTGATTTTGGCCATCGTGGCCTCGTATTCCGCGCGGGCTTGCTGTTCAATATCCGCCCGTTGCTTATTGCTCAGCTTTTCTCCGCCGACACTGGAATCGATGGTGGCGCGCTCGAGCTCCATGCTCTGCTTGAGGTCACGCAACTGGGCCAACTGTTCTGAGAGGATCTGATGGCGTTTGTAAAAGAAGGTAGTCGAGAAAGAAAGGCCCACAAGCACCGCCACCACAATGCCAATCTGGTATGCAGCTAACTCCAGGCGCCGCGTCCGTCCCCGGTTTCGGGGAACCAGCATAACCGTCCATTTTTTCATCTGGAAAGCTCCCTGGATAGTCGAGAAGCGGATTACGTCGAACGGGCTTGGCTGGAAGAATCTCCTTTTGTGTCGTTCTGCCGTGCGCTCGAACGCCCAACATAATCCCGAGTCGCACGCAAAAGTTCCCACCGCACCGAGAGGCACTATAGCACGGAGGCAGCCCGAAGTCAACCGAATTCCAACCCCTCAATCCCCAAAAACCGCCTCCTTTCTAAGCCGATGACGCAATGCGGACCTCCTCCACGAACAGGGAAGCAAAGTCCGCCGGCTGCTTGTCGGCATCTTGCCGCCGGTTGAACGCCGCAACCAAGTCCTGATAGTCCTCCTGGTGTTTCAAATCCTCTAGATAAAGGGCATACAGCGGGCCCGTGACAAACACGTCGCCCCGTTGCCTCGGGCATCCCACGCCCGTCCGGTGAAGCGAGAACCCTCGGAAACCGCCCGTGCGCGTTTCCTCCAACCTGAAAGGGTAAAGCCGACAGACAATAGGACGCGACGGGTAGATGAAGCACTGTTTCGTGTGCTTATCAAGGAAGAAACACCCCTCCTGGTCATCGCGCCGGAGGGCCATGATGTACCGGCGTCCGTTGCATTCGATCCACGTGGGGTCCGAGAGGGGTACACCGGAGATCTCATCCTGGAAGAGGAATTCAAGAAATTCCTGCGTACGTACCCCGGTTTTCCGGACAATCTGGACCACGTCCCACGGCGTCACCAAGCACACCACGTCCGTGCAACAATGGGCACAGTGCTGACATCGAAATCTTATCGTGTGTTTTCCCATGGAGACCATACCATACCTTTTTTGCGCCGCTTGCGGCAACTCCGCCCGGCGCAGGCACTGGCGGTAGGGCGTTCGGCAGTTCACAGCCGCTTCTACGCGAGACTTGCATTTGCCCCGTAACCCACGTATACTGGCGCCGATGGAGATACCGCGCGAAACGGGTGTTTCCTTTCCCCCCGAAATGTGTGGTGTATCGCAATTATTGAGGAGAGTAAACATGCACATTCGCACGATTACCGCGGTGCGTGCGCCGCGGCCGGCCAGCGAGTTCTCGGACTGCCTCACCCAAATCTCCGACATGCTGACCCTGATTGTCACGGTGTTGACCGCGATCACGACTGTGGAGGGATTGCTGAACAAGCAATAGCCCTTTTCTGGAATCCAATGGGCGTGGTCGGTTTTTCTCTGTGACCCCGCCCGCACTGCCTCCGCGCACGCAGTTCCCCGCGCGTGGCAGACGAGCCTTGGTTTCAGCGGCCTTTTCTCGACCTACATTCCGGAATGCCCCGGCGGCGGATTCCGGCCAATCGTGTGACTTGATTTGTTGCGTGGATATTCCTTTCGCTCGCCAATGCCGGCGCGACACAGCAGCGGAGTGGAGCACCGACGGATTGAACGGTCAATCACACAATGCGTAAGACATGGTTCCCGTCTGTAGATCGCTCCATGCACGGGTAGAAGTAATGCAGACTGCCGAACGGCTAAAGAGGGTTCCGCCCTACTTGTTCATGACCTTGCGCAACAAGATCGGCAAGGCCAAGGCGGAAGGTGTGGACGTGATCAGCCTGGCCATAGGCGATCCGGTGGACCCGGCCCCGGAACGCGTTGTCGAGGCCTTGGCGACAGCAGCCCGCGACCCGAAAAACCACCAATATCCCACGGATGAAGAATGGGGTATGATGGCTTTCCGAGAGGCGGTCGCCCGGTGGTACAAGCGACGGTACCATGTGGACCTCGACCCGGCGGGAGAGATCGTCGCGCTCATCGGCGCCAAAGAAGGGTGTCACCATTTCGCCCTTGCCGTACTCAACCCGGGCGACCTGGTTCTCGTGACCGACCCAGGGTATCCCGGGTATAAGCCGAGTATCTGGTTTGCGGGGGCAATGCCCTATTCAGTGCCAATCAGGGAAAGGGACGGTTTCCTGCCCAACCTGGCCGACGTCCCCGCGGACAAAGCCAAAAGGGCACGGGCGTTCTATCTGAATTACCCGAACAACCCAACGGGCGCCGTGGCAACCCGCGCCTTCTTGAAAGACCTCGTAACGTTTTCCCGCGCCTATGACCTGGCCATCTGTTACGACAATCCGTACAGCGAGATTGTGTTCGATGCGGAACGGTTGAGTTTTCTGAATGCGGCGGGCGCCAAGGACATGGGTGTAGAGCTCAACTCACTTTCTAAACCGTTCAACATGACAGGATGGCGAATTGGAATGGCCTGCGGCAATCGGGACATTGTGGCCGGCATTGCACAGGTGAAATCCAACACCGATTCGGGCATTTTTAACGCGATTCAGTATGCCGGTATCGAGGCCCTGGACCATTGCGACGAATTTACGGCCGCCATGATTGCGGCATACCGCAAACGCCGGGAGAAGGTCCTCGCCGCGTTGCGGGCGTTAGGATGGCGGTATAACCCGCCGAAGGGGACGTTCTACCTGTGGGTTCCTGTGCCCAAGGGGTACACGTCCGCGGGGTTTTGCGACTTCCTGTTCGACACGTGCGCCGTCGTCGTCGCGCCGGGCGCCGCCTACGGTCAACATGGAGAAGGATACGTCCGGTTCTCCCTGACCGTGAAAGACGACCGTCTCGAGGAGGCGCTCCAACGCATGCGCGATAACCTGCCGGAACTGGGGTTTCCATGAGCGCGCACGCCGCATGCTTGCCCTTCCCGACGTGTCTGCAACGCGGGCTTTCGCGGCGGGGGTGTTGGTCTCCGCAGGTCGCGCGCCGTACTCGGGTGAACCAGACGGCGGCACGGAAGGCGGCCTCCCGATGAAAGCCTTCGGCATCGACGTGGACGCGTCGTGCATTCGCATGTTTCCCGCGGGCGCCTCCAAACAAGACGTCCTGGACGCATTGATCGACGCCGTGGCACTGTATGACGGCATCGAGGACAAGCGCCGATTTCAGGCGTCCGTCTACCAGCGCGAGTCCGTCATGAGCACAGGGATTGGCGACGGGGTGGCCATCCCGCATGTCCGTTTCGAAGGCGTGGGCAAGCCTGCGCTTGGCGTCGGTATTTCCGCGGAAGGCATTGATTTTGGCACGCTGGACGGACAACCCGTCCACATTATCGTGCTCTTTGCCATGCCGGCCGGCGCCCAAAGGGAGTACCTGGACCTGCTGGCGCAGGTGATGGTGGCCCTGAAGAAGCCCGGTTTCCGGGACATGTTGGAGGCCTGCAAAACTCCCGCCGAAGTGCTATCGGTCCTCTGTGAGAACCCATAGTACCCGTCATTGCGTTTTACGCGCTTTCTCCAAGTCGTAAACAAAGATGCCGTGCCCGACGCCAGCCATATCGGTTGATTTCCCCATTTGGAAGGCCATGTAGCGTCCATCGTCGCTTACGACGGGGTTGGAAGCCTTGTACCCCGGATAGTCGCTGAAATAGGTAAGGCGCTCGATGTTGTGACTGCCGTCGAGCTGCAATTTCCAGATGTCAATGTACCGGTCCCCCTTGAGGTTCTGGCGGTCACATTCCACGAGCGTGGACCGGCCGTCCGGGAAAATGCCTTCGGGTTCATCGTATTCGTCGGGCGCATCGGAGTAGTTAGTGACGTTCCCGGTTTCGAGATTGACACCCATGACTTCCGTTTTCTGATAACCATACGCGGAGAAAGTGAGTTCCTTCTCGTCCGGTGGACGGAAATTCTGCGTCTCGAGCGTGCAGTGAAACGGAAGCGACCGGCTGTCCAAGACGAGCTTTTTGTTCGTCAAATGCGAGATGCCGTCGCCGTGTTCGATGTCGGCCATCCATATCTGCGAAACGCCTTCGGGCAGCCGGTCCGGGTAGTCGCCGTGGTCTATGGCCCAGGCGATCCGGAGCCGCGTGCGTGACACCGCCGGCCCCTCCGAGCATTTCTCGTCCAGCCGAGCAGGCGGCTTCGTCAGGGACTTATCAAGTATCCACAGTTCCGCCTCGGTCATCCGGCTTGGCTGAGGCGCTGCCGCATCGAAAGTCTTCGCGCCGGAGAGCAGGATATCACCGTTAGCAAGGTACAGCGCGCGCACATACCCCTCATGATAGTAATGGTGCGTGATGGGCCGAATGATCTTCGTCTCCAACTCGACCTCAAACACATCGCCAAACGTCTTCTCGAGGAAGAGCACGCGCTTGCCGTCATGCGACCAGTCCGCACGCTCCCCAAAATGAGTTAACTGTGTGATGTGCCCGGGGAGATCGTCGGCGGGACTGCGGGCGCGCGTAACATCTTCCTCGGCCACGAGAAGGCTGGTCCCGGTCAGGCAGACTGCTGCGGCCATCCGCAAAAGCGGCTTGGTTCGTGCGAGGATTGGCTTTTGCATGGGGGTTCTCCGATTGGTTGTGTGCTTTCATTCCATAGCTTCGCGATCGCCTTTTGGTGTACAAGTGTATCACGGTTCGGGGACGCGATGCCGGACTCGGTTCCTTGAGCCTGTTGGAAGGTCGTGCGAGAATTATCCGAACGCCGAAAGGAGGGAATTGGTCATGTCAGGATCGTTGGTCTCGCGGCGTGCGCTGGTGAAAGGCGCCGGGGTGGGAATTCTGGCCTCGGCATCAAGTATGATGGTTTCGCACGCAACCCAAGCCGTCGCCGGAAAGGATTCACTCGCCATGAAGATTACCGAAGTGAAGGCTACGCCGCTGAAAACGGGGACGATTATCGTCCAAGTGTTGACGGACGGAGGCGTCGTGGGAATTGGGGAATGCAGTCCCATGAACGCCGCGGTCATCGCCCACTTCGTGAACTCCGCCTTGAAACCGTTGTTGGCAGGCGAGAACCCGCTGGAAATCGACAAGCTCTGGAACAAGATGGTGTTCCGCACTTACAAGCTCGGGGTGCAAGGCGTGCAGCCCGAAGCCATCGCGGGCGTGGACATCGCATTGTGGGACATCCTTGGCAAGGTCGCGGGGCTGCCCATCCATACGCTCCTGGGCGGATGCTATCGCGACAAGATTCTGATGTACGCGAGTATCGGCGGCGGCGCCGAAATGCAGCCGGGCCAGATGGCCAAACGGGTCGAGACATTCCTGGCCCGAGGATTCAAGGCCATCAAAATCCGCATGGACTGGGGCGTCATGCGCCAAGACGCCGACCCAAAAAAAGACCTGGAAATGTTCCGCCAGGTCAAGGCGCTCACGGGTGACTCCGTCCCCCTGAGTTTTGACGCGAACAACGGGTATTCAGTCAGCACCGCCATCCAGCAGGGGCGTAAGTTTGAGGCGCTCGGCATCTATCATTATGAAGAGCCCGTGGCCCAGTACGACTATGCCGGGCTTGCGGCCGTGGCGGAGGCGCTCGATGTCCCCGTCGCCGCGGGGGAGCACGAGTACTCCCGGTGGCAGTTTCGCGACCTCATCGAGCAGGGCAAGGTGGACATCATCCAGCCTGACGTGGTCAAGTGCGGCGGGATAAGCGAGACGCAGAAGATTGCGGTACTCGGGTCGGTTTACAGCAAGCAGTTTGTGCCCCACCAGACGCAACCCACCATCGGCACTGCCGCGAATCTCCATGTCTGCGCCGCATCGGCGAATGCGACACGGCCACAGGAATACACGGGCGATAAACCGGAGTTGAATGAGGTCTTTAAGGAACCGCTCGTGTTCGAGGACGGGTACATGCGTGTTCCCCAGAAGCCGGGTTTGGGGCTGGAACTGATCGAATCCAAAATGAAACGCCTGATCTTGTGAGGTGACGCTATGGGCAACTGTTTCCGTTTGTTTAAGGGTGCATTCCCCTTCTCTCGCCGCACCTTTATTACTGCCGCCGGGGGAATGCTGGCGGCTGGCGGCGCGTTGGGACAGAATGGCCGGCCAAACGTCGAACGCAAAAACAAACAAGGAGAGGTCGCTGTGAACATGCATTACGAACCCGCCCGCGAGATCCCCATCAGACGCGACGTCGACGTCCTTATTGTAGGGGGAGGGCCCGCGGGCATTGCGGCGGCAATTGCGGCGGCGCGCAACAACGCGCGAACGGTCCTGGTGGAACAATTCGGCTATCTTGGCGGGACAGCGACGGCTTCCTTGATGGCATGCATCAACGGGTTCCGCAATCAAGTCGAGCCGGACGCTACCCAGACGGTCCGAGGCATTGCCGAGGAAATCGTGCTCGAGATGAAACACCTGAGCGGTCTGGGGAAGAGTCCATATCCGCAGAAAGCCTATCCCACCGAACCTGGCCGGATGGAATACAGCTATGCCATCGATACCGAACGGTTCAAATATGTCGTGCTGAAATGCTGCGCCGACGCGGGCGTGGACATCCTGTTTCACACCTACTTCTGCGACGCCATTGTAGAGGGTAATGCGGTCAAGGGGGTCATTGTCGAGAACAAGTCGGGCCGCCAGGCGCTTATGGCGCGGGTCATTGTGGACGCAAGCGGCGATGCGGATGTCTCGGCCCGGGCCGGGGTTCCCTTTTGGCAAACGCGCAAGGACGAGGCGCCGCGCCTCAACAACAGCCTGATGTACCGAATCGAGTTCGGCAAGAGCCGGCCAGAGCACTCGTATGCATGCGATTTCGGCGGCAACGCGGTGGTGTGGGGGCCTGAGATAAAGTCCATGGACGCGACGGACGGAGATGCGCTTGCGCGGGCCGAGATTGATGCACGGCTGCGTGTCTACGAGGACTTTGCCGAAAAACAAGCCCATGACAAGGAGTTGACCGACGCCCGGGTCGTGGAAACGCCGCCCCTGCTCGGCATCCGGCAGACACGTTTCATCGAAGGCGAATACAAACTCACGGCCGACGACGCGATCAACGGCAACCGCCTCGATGACGTTGTGGCCATCAGTTCCTGCCCCATCATCAGCTACTATGGTTACCGTCGCTATCTCAAACACGAAGGCTATGACATCCCCTACCGCAGCCTCGTGCCGAAGCAGGTCGACAACCTGCTCGCCGCGGGCCGGTGCATTTCGAGCGAACAGCAACCGTACGAATCCCATCGGGCGATGATTCCGATCATGGCAATCGGACAGGCTGCGGGCACGGCTGCGGCCATGTGCGCGGAGGCCGGCTCCATACCGCGCCGCCTAGACGTCGCGCGCCTGCAAGAGAGGCTCGAATCACAGGGCGCGGTGGTCCACGTCGGAAAGCCGTCGGCATAGGCGTGCCTTGAGTCAGCATGCCGTCTTCAGAGGCCCGATGGACCGGTGGGAGGGTCTTGAATGGAGAGTTTTGAGAGCCAGATTAGTAGTACTACTCGGGACACACTGACGTCGCTCATCAAGCGGCTGCCCTCCATCTGGCGCACAAGACGAGAGGCCCGCAAGATGGTGTCCACCCTTCCTGAGTACCCCGGCGTCGTTGTTGTTCCCGAATCGGAGACCATCTACTCTTGGATAGAAGGTCTTTGCCAGACCCCGCATCGCCGTCCCGGCACTCCTGAAGGGCATCGCGCCGAGCAATGGGTGTTCGACCGCCTGACGGAGTTCGGATTGGGCAACGTGACCATGGACCCCGTTCCCATCACGGTGTGGACGGCGGCGAATTGGCGCCTCGCGGTTGCAGGACAGACGATACCGAGTTTCTTCGTGGTAAACACGGCCTTTACCGGGAAGGAAGGAGTGACGGCGCCCCTGGTGTTCGCGGGCACGGGTACTCCGAAGGATTTTGACCGCGCGGACGTTTCCGGCAAGCTCGTGGTTGCCGACGTGCCGTTCCCACTTTTGCCGACCGGCCTTATCATGAAGCTTCTTAAGGCGTGTTATTTCCTGTCGAATCCAGACCGTTCCGTGACCATTCGTTCCCGCCAGTACCTCAACTTTCTACGCCAGAACTTCCTTGGCGGGGACACCGCCGAGACGGCGCCGGAAACCGACGTTTATTGGCAAGCCGTCCGTCGCGGGGCCAAAGGGCTTTGCCTGATCCTCCGTGACCAGCCGGGCAACTCGAACACCCACTACGGCCCTTATGACGGCATCATGAAACCGTTGCCGGCCCTGTGGATTGGCAGGCGTGAGGGCGTGAGGCTCAGGGAACTCGCCCAAACAGGGGTCGAAGCCACATTGGTTCTTGAGGGCAGCGCAACGCCGGGAGTCACGCACAATGTCTGGGGTGTTCTTCCGGGCCAGTCCGAGGAAGTTATCCTCGTCACGTCGCACCACGACAGTCCATTCCAGGGGGCAGTCGAGGACGGCTCAGGCACAGCCCTGGTTCTCGCGCAGGCTTGGACTTGGTCCAAGGTCCCCAAGACGCAGCGGCCCAAGACCATGGTGTCTGTGCTGGATGCCGGGCATTTCTACGGCTCAATAGGCGCAGACACGTTTGCGAGCGCGCATAAGGACATCCTGGACCGGGCCAGGCTCTTGGTCACCCTCGAGCATCTTGCGGCCAAAGAGGTGGAAGCCCGTGGAGATGAATACGCGCCGACCGGGAAACTGGCCTTCACGGTAATGTTTACTTCGCCTGAACCCGAGGTCGTCGCCTCGGTCATCAAGGCCCTGAAACTAAAACCGGCCAACGCGACCGCGTCCATTCCCGCCGATTTCTTTGGGCCTGGGCCGACCTCGGACGCAATGGGTTATGTGCTGGCGTCACACGTACCGGTGGTTTCCTGGATCGGATGCCCCTACTACCTTCTTGACCAGGGAGACACGTTGGACAAAATCGAGAAGAGCGCGCTGAAATCCGTCTGCGAAACGGTAACCGAGATCGTCAAGACCCACATGGCGATGCCGTGAGGTCCACAGCTTACACCCTCTGCTTTTCGATGGCTATGCCGGCAAAATCGAGCCGTTCCGCTCGCCGGGCTACCGCGAGATGGCCTATTATCTCCTCGGGAAATGCCCCCTCGAAGAAGCCATCGAGACCACGGAACAGACCACCCGCCGCTACCTTTCGGCCCACAGCGTTGCATTCGCCGACGGGTCTGGACGCGCCCAGCAGACATCATGACCGCGCGCCCGTAAAGCGGCCACGGCGTCTCCGGGAAAGTTCTCGTTCGCCAAAATGTTCACCCGTCATACTCCGGCAGGATAGAGTTTTTCCGCGTGAAGCACGTCGCTGGCATACCGCAAGCACGCGCGAATGTCCTCGATGTCTAGTCCGGGGTAATTCCGAAGAACGTCCTCATACGTCCAGCCTTGCGCAAGAAGGTCTATGATAAACTCGACGGCCAGGCGCGTCCCCCGGATGACGGGCTTTCCCACCAGCACTTCAGGATTCAGCGTAATGCGTTCTTCCAGGGTCATATTTCATCCGCCAAAACGTTTGATAAGGTTAGTCTACCGGAGCGTCCGCCGCTGGTGCAATGTGCGTCAAAACGGTGAGGCAGCGGGTCCGCGACGTTGAAAAGGCGGTCTGCTATCAAAGGCCTTGAAGAGGACGCACCCGAAGCCGGTCATTTGTCACGACTATGAAGTTGCCGGACGCGCCGGCCTCGATATCCCGCCACAAGGATTGCAACAGTGCAAGCCGTTCCCATTGGTTCTTCGCTTTCAAGCGCACCAAGACAACGCCGGTTGCCACGCGCTGTTCGGCGTACACAAGCTCACCGAATCCGCGCTCTCTGGTCAGGACCACCCGCGATTCCCGGCGGGCGATCTCGACGAGATGGGTGTCAGGGAATCCCGAGTAGATCTCCACCGCCCAGGAAACGTCGTGCCCCAATTCCCTAAGCCAGTTGACACAAGCGATTTCGATGTTCTC
>Ga0315277_10011033_pt1 | contig 11401 bp, 8 predicted proteins | sample YL17G05_15_MG_FD_203695 | JGI IMG/M metagenome (GOLD analysis project Ga0315277, IMG submission 203695) | Sediment microbial communities from Yellowstone Lake, YNP, Wyoming, USA - YL17G05_15 | ecosystem: Environmental > Aquatic > Freshwater > Lake > Sediment | place: USA: Wyoming | collected...
CCTCGCCCCGGCCACTATAAGGGGCGTGGAATCCAATGGCATGCTCCTCGCAGCCACGGACGGGGATAAGATCATCCTCCTGGCCCCGGACCAGGACGCTCAAAGCGGGGCGAAGATCAAATGATAGCAAAGGGATAACAGAGAGGCCTCGCGTGCATTTCGCTTTCCTAGAGATCTCCCTGAAATGCCCGCACTGCGACCACCCGACGCCCATGAACGGACTTTTAACCCGGATCCTCTGCCCGGAATGCCAGCGCGACATGGAGGCCGGAACAGGCTTCTGGAAGGACGTCTTCAACGAGGCAGTGAGGGGGCTGCGGTTCCTCCCGGATGGGAAGGAGGACTACTCCCCTCTCACCAGGTTCGGAGGAATCCAGGCCAACCTCCGTTACGGCTGGAAGCGCCCCTTCTGTGAGGTTTGCAAAACAGCCTATCCGCGTCCAGGCTCCCTTTCGGAGGCCGGGGAGCTCGTCTGCCCCAAGTGCGGCCAAAGGACCCGGTACGAACCCGCCCCAGGGTGGATCCGGGGGATCAACAGCCGGGTCCGGGCAGTCGTCGGAGGCGTGATCCAGGAAAAGCAGGTCGCGGGGGAGGGCGTCGTGGCCGGTCCGGTCGTTTTCCTCTGCCCCCGGTGCAACGGCTCTCTGGCGATCGACGGGAAGGACCGACTGGTCACCTGTTCCTTCTGCAAAAGCCAGATCTATCTCCCGGACGACCTCTGGCTCCGGCTCCATCCGGCCAAGGTCAAGGAGCGCTGGTACGTGGGCTTTGAGGAGCCTGACGCCTCCAACGCCTCAGGGAAAGCGCACCAGCCTTAACATAAGAAGACCCCGATGTTCATCGACACCCACTGCCATCTCACGATGAAGGAGTACTCCGCGGACCGGGAGGAGGTCATCCGCCGGGCCGTGGACGCCGGGGTGACCCACCTCGTCTGCGTGGGCAACGACCTGCTCTCCAGCATCGAGTCCGTCGAACTGGCTCGCAAGCATCCCCAGGTCTATGCCACGGTCGGCATCCATCCCCACGACGCCCATACCGCGAACGAAGAGACCTTAGCCAAGTTGCGCGAGCTCTCCGAAAGCGAAAAGGTTGTGGCCATCGGGGAGACGGGGTTGGACTTCTACCGCGACCTCTCCCCGCGCCCGGCGCAGGAGACCTCGTTCCGGGCCCAGATACGTCTCGCCAACGAGTTGGACCTTCCGCTCGTCATCCACGACCGGGAGGCCCACCCGGAGGTCTTTAAAATCCTAGAGGAGGAGAAGGCCTCCCGCGCCGTCCTGCACTGCTTTCCCGGAGACCTGAGCCTGGCCCGCGAGGCGGCCCGGCGCGGATACCTCATCTCCTTCGGCGGGCCGATCACCTATGAGAAGAACGGACGGCTGACCAAAATCGTGGAGGAGCTGCCGCTGGAGCGCATCATGCTGGAGACCGATGCCCCCTATCTCACCCCGGTCCCGCATCGCGGCGAGCGGAACGAGCCGGCTCACATCCCGCTCATCGCCGAGCGGGTCGCCCGGGCCGCCAAACTGACCGTGGCGGACGTGGCCCGGGTCACGACCCACACCGCCAGGGCCTTCTTTGGGATCGGGGAGCCAGACCCCGCGAAGATCGCCTACGAGATTCGCAACTCCCTGTACCTCAACCTCACCAACCGCTGCACCAACGACTGCACCTTCTGCGCCCGGCAATCGAACCCCGTGGTCAAGGGCCACAACCTTCTCCTGGAGCGGGATCCTACGGCCGAAGAACTCCTGGCTGCGATCGGGGACCCCGCGAAATACGAGGAGGTCGTGTTCTGCGGGTATGGCGAGCCGATGATGAAATTCCAGGTCTTGAAGGACGTGGCCAACGCTCTGAAATCCAAAGGGGTCAAACTTCGGCTGGACACCAATGGCACCGGGAACCTGGTTCACCGCAGGAACGTGGTCCCCGAATTGGCGGGGTTGTTGGATGCGGTCTCGGTGAGCCTGAACGCCCCGGATGCCGAGACCTATCTCCAACTCTGCCCCAATGTTTACGGAGAGAAAGCCTTCCCGGCCATCCTGGAATTCATCCGGGAGGCCAAGAAATGTATCCCGGAGGTCACTGCCACGGTCGTGGAAATTCCCGGACTGGATGTGGAGGCCTGCCGGAAACTGGCGGAGGAAGAGCTGGGAGTAAAGTTCAGGATACGCAAGTATAACATCGTCGGATAGTGTCATTTTGACATAGATATGTCAAAATGACATAGGGTAACTATATCAACCATCCTGGGAAACAATGTCAAAGCCCCTGACAAGCGTTCTGTAATATCCTGCAAAACAATACCTTAATAGCCACTGTCATTTTGATATGGATAGTGGCTCAAACTTTGGCATGAAATTTGCACTATAGTTATAGTGGAGAAAGGAGAAAAAATTGTGGGGCATGGGTGTGCCCGGCGCTCATGTTCCCGACAGGTGGGGCGAGCCCCAAAAGGGCTTCTGCCCCGCCTGCTATTTTCAGGCCTCCGGAACCCTTTGGGAAAATGAACTGTTTCTGACAATGCCGGACCAATCCATCTGTTGGGAACCGAAATGACTCTTCTTACGGATGCCCGCAGGAAATCTAAACGTGGGTCATGGGTGAACCCGGCATCCATGTGCCCGACAGGTGGGATCCGCCCGAAAGGGAGGAGCTTCCACCTGTTTTTTGTTGCCCTCACCTCCTCAAATGTGGTATCATTCTGCAAATGATGAGGAGGGCCTATTGATCCGAGGCAGCAAAGCCGTGTTCCAGGAGCTCCTGGACCTGGTCACGGAGCAGCGCAATCCCCGCTCCCGGAATCTGGACCGTTTTAACCCGACAGCCGTCCTCAGGCTTATCAACTCTGAGGACCAAACCGTATCGCAAGCCGTGGCCAGGGAAATTCCAAGAATCGCAAAGGCCGTTGAGCTCGTCGTCTCTGTATTCAAAAAGGGGGGACGGCTTTTCTACATCGGGGCCGGGACCTCGGGTCGCCTCGGGGTGTTGGACGCTGCGGAGTGTCCGCCCACTTTCGGGACGGACCCAAAGCTGGTCCAGGGAATCATCGCCGGAGGCTACAAAGCTCTGGTGCGTTCCCAGGAAGGTTCTGAGGATGACCGGGAGGGTGGTCGCTTGGCTATCAAGAAAAACAGGATCACGAAGAACGATGTGGTCTGCGGAATCGCAGCCAGCCGCAGGACGCCCTTTGTACTTGCAGCTCTGGAGGAGGCGAAACGGATCGGAGCCGGGACGATTTACCTCACCTGCAACCCATCTTCCAAGGCCCCTCATCCCATGGTGGATGTATTGATCGCCCCGGTCGTGGGGCCCGAGGTCGTGACCGGATCCACCCGGATGAAGGCCGGGACGGCCACCAAGCTGGTCCTGAACATGCTCACCACAGCCTCCATGGTGCGGATGGGCAAGACCTACGGCAACCTGATGGTGGACCTCAAGGCCACGAGCCAGAAGCTCGTGGAGCGCTCCAAGCGGGTGATCATGATTGTCACGGGCTGCGATTACGAGACGGCGGAGCGGTTCTTGAAGCAGGCCAGGGGACATGTGAAGACCGCCATTGTGATGCAGGAGGCGGGATGTTCTTATCCCAAGGCCCAGGACCGCCTGGCCAAGGCCCGGGGGTTTGTAAGAGAGGCCATCGGAAAGGGGTAATGATCCTGCGTAAATACGCATTCTTTCTAATCCTCCCCATCCTCCTCTCCTGCACCCCCAGGGACAAGCGCCAGAAGATCGTGTTCTGGCAGTTTTGGGAGCTTCCCGTGATCCAGCCCCAGATCGAGGCTTTTGAGAAGACTCACCCGCAGTACAAGGTGGAGGTGGAGCAGCTGACCTGGCAGAACGGCTTCGACAAGATCGTGGCCGCGTTCGCCTCAGGCCAAGTGCCCGACCTCTGCGAGCTGGGCTCCACCTGGGCTCCCCAGTTCGCCAGCGAAGGGGTCCTCTTGGAGGTCACCGACGGGGTCCGGACGATGAAGGATACCTACCTGATGTGGGAGCCGGTCACGGTCGGGGGTAAAATTTACGGCTTCCCCTGGGTAGTGGGGACCCGGGCGCTGTTTTATAACAAATCCCTGTTCGCCAAAGCAGGCCTGGATTCCACGAAGCCTCCGGAGACCTGGCTCGAGCTTTTCAATGACGCGAAGAAGATCAAGGCCCTGGGCAAGGACTTCTACGGCTACGGGGAGAACGCCGGGGAGAGGCACATTCTGTACAAGAAGTTCCTGCCCTTCGCCTGGTCCAACCTGGGAAGCGTGCTCTCCCCGGATGGAAAGAAGGCGGTGCTCAACTCCCCGGAGAACAAGGAGGCCCTGGAGTTTTTGGTGAGCCTCCTGCCCTATGCCATGATCGAGAGGCAGGACGCCCTGGACCAGGGCTTCAAGCAGGGGAAGATCGGGCTCCTGGTCTCCGGAGCCTGGCTCCTGCGCACCATCCCTCAGGACGCCCCGGACCTGCGCTACGGCGTGGCCCTCATCCCCAAGCCGGACAAAGAAAGAGGAATCCACGCCTCTTTCCTGGGCGGGGAAATGCTGGTCGTCCCCCTGAAGGCAAAGAATTCCGTGGGGGCCATCAATCTGGTCCAGTTCCTGATCCAGGACAACAACGCCGGGGCCCTGGCCAAGGCCGTGAAGACGGTCCAGCCGGCCACCCGAGAAGCGCCCCAAGACCCCTATTTCTCACAAGACCCCTATCAGAAGGTCTTCCTGGAGCAGGCCAGGACCGCGGTCCACCCCCCCCCGCATCCCAAGTGGGTGGTGATGCAGGAGGTCCTGAACGACGCCCTGGAGCAAGCCTTCTACAAGAAGAAGACCCCGGGCCAGGCGCTGGACGAGGCCAATGCCCGAATCGATTCCCTGCTCGTTGCTCCATGAGAGTCCGGCAGACCTTCCTTTTCCTTTCCCCCTGGCTTCTCACCCTGGCGGCTTTCTACCTCTTCCCGGTCATCTACTCATTTGTCCTCTCCCTGCTTAACTTCAATCCCCTGAACCCCTCTGCTACGACCTGGGCCGGGCTGGCGAATTATACCCGGGCCTTCACGGATCCTCTGCTCCGCAGAGCCGCGTTCAATACCCTGTATTTCGTGGCCGGAACGGTCCCGGTCACCACGATCCTCGCCCTGGTCCTGGCGATTCTGCTCAACCGCTCTCTCCCGGGCCAGACCTTTTTCCGGGCCGGGTTCTTCGTCCCCACCCTGGTCTCGATGGTGGTCCTCTCGCTGGTCTTCAAGCAGCTCTACGCCCAGGACGGGATCTTGAACCAGGCCCTGTCCCTCCTGGGCATCCAGGGCAAGGCCTGGCTCCTGGACGAGAGGACCGCACTGCCCGGGATCATGCTCATGGACGTCTGGTCCGCGATCGGGTACTACATGCTCCTGTTCCTGGCCGGGCTGCAGGCCATCCCCAGAGAATTGTACGAGGCGGCCTCGATGGACGGGAGCTCCAAGCTCTCCCAGGTCTTCCAGATCACCCTGCCCCACCTCCGTCCCGTGGCCCTAGTGGTGATCGTGGTGAACACCATCCGCTCCTTCCAAGTCTTCATCGAGGTCTTCGTGATGACCCGGGGAGGGCCCTTGAACTCCACGCTGACCGTGGTCTATGATTTATACGAGCGAGCCTTCTACCGCTTCGAGATGGGCTACGCCTCGGCCATCGCCTATCTCCTGTTCGCGGTCATCTTCCTCGTGTCTCTGGCCCAGGCCCGGTTCCTGAGGCTGGGCCAGCCCGTGGGGGGATGATGAAGCGTTTCCTCCTCTGGGCCGTCGTCTTCCTGGCTTTCCTCTTTTCCTCTTTTCCCCTGTTCTGGATGCTCTTCCTCTCCCTAAAGACGCAGGGGCGGTTCGGGCTCCAGAACTATTTTGACCTCATGGCGAGCGGTCCGTTTGCAAGGTACGTCCTGAACAGCCTGGTCGTAGCCCTGTTCGTGGTCCTGGGGAACGTGACCCTGGCTGCGATGACCGGGTACGCCTTTGCCCGGAAGTCCTTCCGGGGCCGCGAGGTCCTGTTCGCCACGGTTCTGGGCACTCTGATGATCCCCAAGCAGGCGACCATGATCCCGGTGTTCATCCTGATGACGAGATTACATCTTCTCGACACCTATGCCGCGCTCATCCTGCCCTTCCTGGTGGACGGGTTCAGCATCCTGCTCATCCGGCAGTACCTCTTATCGCTTCCTCCGGACCTGGAGGAAGCGGCCCGCTTGGACGGGGCCTCCGAGCTGCGCGTGTTCTGGCAGGTCGTCATGCCCCTGGCCAAGCCGGCCCTGGCCGTGGTCGCGATCAACGCCTTCCTGGTGAACTGGAACTCCTTCATCTATCCCCTGATCCTGACCAGCCGGCAGGCCATGCGCACACTGCCTGTTGGATTAGCACTCTACGCCCAGGGGGAGCACAGCCTGGACTGGGGGCACCTGATGTCCGGGTCCGCGCTCTCGGCCCTGCCGATCTTTGTGGTCTTCCTGCTCTTCTCCAGGCAGATTATCTCCGGGCTCACCCAGGGAGCGGTGAAGGGATGAGCCGCGTCCTCTTGGGGAACGAGGTCCTGCTCCGGGAACACCTCACCGAGCTGCAGGGGAAGCGCCTGGGCCTGGTGGCCAATGTAGCCAGCGTGACCGGGGACCTCATGCCCCTATCCCTCGTGCTTCACCGGCATCCCAGGCTTCGTCTGACTACGCTCTTCTCCCCGGAGCATGGTTTTCAGGCCGCTGTCCAGGACGCCCTTCCGGTGCCGGACGGTAAGGACCCGGTCACGGACCTCCCGGTCTACAGCCTCTACGGAAAAACCAAAGTCCCCACCTCCAAGGCGCTCAAGGGGATCGATGTCCTGCTCTTCGACCTGCAGGACGCGGGGGTGAGGTTCTACACCTATCTCTCGACCCTGTTCTATTGCCTCAAGGGCTGCGCCCGGGCCCGGGTCCCGCTCTTAGTCCTGGACCGGCCCAATCCCCTGACCGGGGCCCGGGTCCAGGGCCCGATGCTTCAGTCCCGGTTCTCCTCCTTCGTGGGCATCGCGCCGATTCCTTTGAGGCACGGGATGACCCTGGGGGAGCTGGCCCTTTTTCTGAACGCGGTCCAGGGCTTCCGCGCCAAGCTCAAGGTCATCCCTATGAAGGGCTGGATGAGGGGGATGTGGTTCGACCAGACCGGGCTCTCGTGGGTCCCGCCCTCCCCGAACCTGCCGACCTTTGACTCCGCCCTGGTCTATCCGGCGACCTGCCTGATTGAAGGCACGAACCTCTCCGAGGGCCGGGGGACGCTCAGGCCCTTCGAGCAGATCGGCGCGCCCTGGGTGGACCCGGCCGGCCTGACCTATGCCCTGAACGCCCTCGGGTTGGGCGGCGTCCGGTTTAGCCCGGCCGCGTTCACACCGGCGAGCGACAAGCATAAGGGCCGAATCTGCTTCGGGGTGGAAGTTGACCTCACTGACCGCGCGCGGTACGACCCCGTGGCCGCAGGGGTCTCGATCCTCAAGGTCCTCCTCAAGACCTACCCCGACAAGTTCTCTTGGCGCAAGGAGGGCCGCCGATACTTCATCGACCTTCTGTTGGGCACGGACTCCATCCGAAAAGGGTTAGAGGAGGGGAAGCCGGTTTCCGGGCTTCTGGGGCTGGATGCCGTCGCGGTGAAGAGGTTTGTGGAGAGGAGGAAGGGGTTCCTGCTGTATAAGTGAGGTCTTCGCGCTTATTCAAAAAAAAGGACGCCCCGAAGGGGCGTTTTTTAGTCTTGTTAGTATTTCAGGTTAGGCCACTACGGATTGGGTTTGGGCGAGATTTTTTCAAAAATCTTTGGTTCGACAAACAGGGAATCAAGAGGGGAGCGCGTGAATACGGCGTGAGTATCGCGTGACTACCTCGGAAACCCCTCCGGGGTTTTGTAGGCCTTTCGGCCCTCCCTCCTCGGGGATGGTTTCTGTTGAATCCGTGTAACTGCATTGACGGCCCCACTTGCGCGTAAAATTGGAAAAGTGGTCGTTATCTAGTGCTGAAAATATGGCCGGGCTAATTTTAAATCTTTCCTACACCCTGCACCCTCTTCCCTCAAAGATCCGTAGGACCTGACGAAAAAAAGCCCGCGAGGGAGGAGGTTTAAAGAGTCCTCCCTCGCGGGATGAAGTATTTCTTCTTTCTACCTCACGATCACCATTTTCCTCGTGTCCGCGAAGCTCCCGGCCTGGAGCCGGTAGAAGTAGATCCCGGAGGGCACCCGGTGCCCGAACTCATCCCGGCCGTCCCAGGCCACCCGCTTGTAGCCAGGGGACTCGTTCCCGTTTACCAAGGTCCGCACCAACTGGCCGGTGGGGTTGTAAACCCGCAGGACCACCTGCGCTTCGCGAGGCAGGGCGTAAGAAATCCTCGTGCCCGAAGTCCAGGGGTTGGGCGAGTTCTGGGCCAACTCGAAGCGGAGCGGCATCCCGGAGGGGGTCAGTTCCTCCACCCCGACCGCCGTGGACTGCAGGAGCCGCATCATCCAGTCGTGCGCGGTCCACTGGGTGAAGGGGTCCTGATTGGAGGAGAAGTAGGAGCGATTATCCCTGGGCTGGGCCGCGTCCGCACCGATCCCCACCCCGGGGGACCCGGGGGGCCAGTGGGCCACCATCCAGAGGTCGTTTGCATCCGTGCGGTGGATGCTCAGGTCGAACACCGCCCATCCCGGAGCCGTGGGAGACTGCACGTTGTTCACGGTCTGCAGGGGATTCGTGGTGTCCGGCATTCCGCCGATGTCCGGGCAGATCATCACATAGTCGAACGGCGTGTTGGCTAAGTTGACCGGGAAGCGGCCCCGGGTGATGTCGAACGGTGGGGTGACCGTAGGCGTGAAGCGCACGTAGAACTTGTCGTTGTCCAGCCGGCCCACCCAGTAGAAGGCATCATAGCCCCCATCGTCGTAGATGATCTCGTAGGTGCAGACCGAGGGGCCCTGAGCCGCGTCGTTCTGGGGCCGGAAGTCCCCGGACAGGGCCGTGTTGATGCGCACGGTGTAGGTCCCGGCCACATTCGGGGTCCAAGTGCGGGAGAAGGTCACGGTCTGGACCCCGTAGGGCGCCAGCCCCGAGACCTGGGACGTGTCCGCAAACACGAGGTTGCTCAGTGAATCCCTGATGGCACAGTAGACCGGGAAGTCCTCGGTGTAGGAGCCCAGGTTCATGACCCTGGCCGAGGGGGCCATCCCGGTGTTGATCGTCTGCTCCTGGAACGGGGTCAGGATCGTCTGTACTCCGACGTCGTGCCAGGCCCGGGAGATTGTGGTCAGGGTGTCGTTCCCCCGGAACTGGTCCGTGCCCAGCTGGGTGAAGGTGCGCACCCGGAACCACCCCTGGGAGGGAACCGTCCAGTTGGGCGAGAAGGTGACCTGTTGGCTTCCTCCGGAAGCGAGGTTGGTCACGTTTCCCGAAGCATTATAGATCCGCGTGCCCAGAGAGTCGTAGACCTCGAAGGCCACCGGAAAGCTCTCGGTCGAGGTCCCGGGGTTGGTGTAGGTCGCCTGGGGCGGGATGCTCTGTCCGACCTGGATAAGCTCGGTCGGACTGTCCACCGAGGCCGAGGCCACGTCGTGGGTGGAGGCATTGCGGACCTGGATGGCATAGACCTCTCCGCCGTTCCCCATCTGGTAGGCATGGACCGCCTTACCTCCGGCTGTGGCGTAGAAGCCGGAGTCCGAGATCGCGCAGGCGAAAAGGCTCCCCAGCTCATCGTTGCGGGTGATTTCGAAGATGGGGGTTCCCGAACTCCTCTGGAACACGGCGCAGACATCGAAGGTCCCGGTAGAAAGGGTGTCGCCCCAGTTCGAGAAGATCAGGTACCCTCCGTTGGCCGAGATGGCCGCGCCGGAGCCCATCGCCCCGTATCCTCCGAAATTCCCGTAGGTCCACAGGGGTGTCGAAGAGGACCAGTCATAGGCGTAGCCTTGGCCGCTGTTATAGCCCGTGATCGCGCTGACCGTTGAACCGTCACCAGAGATGGCCACGGCGCACACCCAGGGCTCCGACGTATTCGCGGTCCAGTGCAGGGCATAGGACGAGCCGCCCCACTCGTAGGTCGTGAGGTTGCCGCTGAATCCGCCGAGCACGACGCGGTTTCCGTTGCCCGATAATTTGGCTTGAACTTGGCTGTAGTTGTAGATCGCCCCGGCCCGGACGCCGCTCCTCCAGACTACGACGGTGTCGTACCCCGAGGCGCAGACCACGGAGCCGTCCGTGGATAGGTCCACGCAGTTCTCTCCACCGCCGCCGATCCCGGCCAAGCCGTGAGGGGCCCCAAAGGTCCGGGTGTACAGGGTTTCCCCGGTCTGGGCATTGAACACATACAGGGTGCCCACCCCGCCCTGGATGCCGACGAAGGCCACTTTGGAGCCGTCTTTAGAGACCGCCTCTCCTGACGCCGGGGGCATTCCGGGAGGAAAATTAACGCTCCATTTGGGAAGCGGGCTGTCTTTGCTCCAAGCCTGGGCTGGCAGGGACGAATTCGCAGCCGAGATCACGTTTCCGGAAAATGAGGAACCCACGGAGATCATCCACTGGACACCGGGAAAAGGAGCCACCCAGACCGGCGTGGGGGTCCCCGCGGTGCGGTAGTTGGAAAGGCGCATGTTGTTCAGCCACCACCCGGACTGGATGTACTGACCGTCTCCGCTGATAGCCATGTCCTGTGCCACGGCGTAAAGGTGGAGGCGGTCCACCCAAAGCTGGTTGGCCAACACCCCAGGGCCTCCCTGAACGGGCCTAACCGCGGACCAAGATTCGGGGAGGGGGGATAGAACCTGAGCAGGGGAACGCACCGAGAGGGTTCTCGGTGCCTGCTGCGATTCCGGCGGCTTGGGAGCGAACATTTTCGGAGCCCGGGCTCCGCCCGGAACCAAAAGGTACTGAGACTGTACCTGACCATCAGGAGCTGTGGAGATCACCTGATGCACGCCCGGAAGCGAGAGGTCGTCCCCGGCCCAGACCGAAACAGCCACCAACAGGGCCAGAACCACGAGTATCTTTTTCATCTTTTCTCCTTTTTCTTTAAAGAACAAAAGCCCATCCCGCCCGAGAAGAACTGTATTTATAGCATAGCACACTCGCCAGACGAAGTCAAGGGGGGTGGGAGGAAAGAACGCCCATCCCGGAGGGAGCGAAAGCCGGCCTCCCATAGCCCACCATCCCAGGGATCACCGGGGTTTAAGAAGCGCAAAGGTGAAGTGCACAACACGCCTTTATGATTTGTCTTACGGCCTTGCATTTTCTCCGGGGATCTGCTATGATTTCGGAGACCCGGTATAGGTTCCTGAAAAGAAGAAGAGCTCCTGATGGGCTTCCAGAACGTCTACGAAGATGAGCAACGGGCCGCATCCTACGCCAGGCTCGAGTACCCCGGCACCTATTATCTGGCCTACCGGGATCTCCCCGAAATCATTTCAACCCAT
>Ga0315277_10011035_pt1 | contig 11400 bp, 9 predicted proteins | sample YL17G05_15_MG_FD_203695 | JGI IMG/M metagenome (GOLD analysis project Ga0315277, IMG submission 203695) | Sediment microbial communities from Yellowstone Lake, YNP, Wyoming, USA - YL17G05_15 | ecosystem: Environmental > Aquatic > Freshwater > Lake > Sediment | place: USA: Wyoming | collected...
CGTCCGGCGAGGATGAATCCCAGGGGAAGTCCCGCGACAAATCCTCCCACGTGCGCCACAGTATACGCATGAAAAAATATGCCGAAGAGAAAACCGTACACAAACCATTGGAGAAAAAATTTGCTTTCCGCCCTGCGCCTCAGCCTGTGGAAATATGCGGCGCCGAAGCCGATCAGTCCAAATGCGATGCCCGAAGCGCCCCCTGTCACGATCACTGGATCGTAATATACCAGGTGGGCTATAGCCGCAAAAATTTGCGTGAAGGTGAGAAGAACCAGGGATGCCCAGGGACCGATCTCATCCTCGAAATAGGGCAGCATCTGGGAAATGGCCATTGCGTTGAATAAAATATGGATCGCGCCGATATGCACAAGGGCCATGGTGAATATCCGCCAATAATCCCCGCGCTGAAAAAGCCGGCCTGAAAGCGCGCCGAACCGCGCCAGCGCCTCCCCGGAAGGAATCATGAGGGAGGAGGCGCCGTAAAGCGCCACCTGAAACACATACAGGATTATGATGAGAAATATAAAGGATGTGGACACAAATCCCATCACCGGTTTGTCAAGTGCGAAGAAGCGGCTGATGCGATAAAGCGTGTAGGACGGCAGTTTGCGTCCGCAGAAATCGCACACCTTGTCATCCGCCAGATAGAGCTTCCCGCACCTGCAATACTTGTATTTCTTTTTCCCCTCGACTTTCTTGAAACGGGATTTCCGCCTCTCTATCCAGCGCGAGAGATCCAGCATCCGCCACCTGAGCCATGTGGGATTCACGCCCAGCGACGTTAAAAACTTTTCCAGCTTTTCAGGGAGATTTGTCATATGTTCTCCTTTGATCTTTATCTCCCGTATTCGCGCGCAGCCTCAACAAAAGCGAGGATGTTTTCAAGCGGCACATCAGGCTCAACCACGTGAGTCGGTGCGAGGATCAGGGCGCAGTCATAACCCAGTTTTTCGATATTTCTTTTGACCGTGTCTCTCACCTCATCCACAGTTCCAAAAGGCAGGGTGGTCTGGGTGCCGATGGCGCCGTCGAGCACAATCCTTTTCCCGAAACGCCTTTTCACTTCAACCGGATCAAGGCATTCAGGCTGGATCGGATTCAGAATGTCCACTCCGATCTCGATCAGTTCCGGAATGATATCCATGATGTTGCCGTCGCTGTGATACCAGATTTTCACATCCGGATTGATGGATTTGGCGCGATGAAACACCTCAGCCCAGCGGCTTTTCATGAATTGCCGCCAGTCCTTTATGGAAAACATGAGGGTTTGCTGATTCGCCACATCATCGCCGCACATGATATAATCCACGCCTGCCCTCGCTGCATGTTCCGCGATCAAGAGATTCATCTCCTTGAAACGATCAAGGATAAATTCGCACCAGGAAGGTTCGAGCCGCATATCCATGAGAAAAGGCTCGTATCCCCTGATCTCCCAGGAAGATTCATACATGTGGCCCACAATGGTCACTGCGGTTTTGCCGCGGCTGTGGATTTCCGCTACTTCACCTGCCATGTGATCGAACGTATGATGATCCACATGCGGATAAGGAAACTCCCCGATTTCCCTGAAACTTTCCGCATGTCGCAGTGGGCTGACATAACCTGTCAGGTGGAAAAGCCCGCTGGGGATTTCCAGAACGCCCAAAGGATTGATAAAGGCGCCTGGAGGAAGGGTCATATCTTTGTAATAGTGAGAGAAATCCGGTGAAGTGGCATTGGCAGGAGGTTTGGGTTGCACGGTCTCGGCATAATAAAAACCGAAAAAATCCCGCAGATCCGCTTCCTTTGAAAGGGCAAGCCGTTCACGGAGCCGGCGCTCCACTTCAGGGGTGAAGCTGGCATAATAAAAAATCCCCTCATGCTTCTCATGATTCAGGGTTGCCTGGAATCGCTCTCTTTCGGACATCACCAGTCGTTCCCTTCCAGGCTGATGTCGCCTGCGGGGAAACCCTTCCGCTTCAAAGGAAAAAACATGGCGATATTTTTCCCGGGCAGCGGCAGGATTTCGCCGTTTTCATCCATGCGATACACGTTCTCATTGGGGAGAAGTCTCCACCCGCAGCGGGCATACACCTTTTCCAGCTCCGGCACGCAGAAAAGCAGTCCGCAATCATACCCGCGGCGTCCCGCATCCCCCATGGCGCTGTTCATTACGCCATCGCAAAAGCCCTTGCCTCGAAAAGTCGGCATAACGTAAACATTTTGAACGCCGGCGATATGCAGGAACTCATTTCCAACCTTGATCGTGCGATCCACGATGCCGCAGTGCGCAATGATCCGATCATCCTGTTCCAGGATCACGTTCCAGGCAGGCGCGGAGCCGTGCCATGCCCGATTGCGGGAAAAAACCGATGCATCCCTGGGAAAAGAGATGCAAAGCCCCTCCCTGATCCTTTGATCCAGGATGGCATCCACATCTTTCTCATCCACAACCCTTGTCTGCATTTTGATTCTCATTTTCAAGACATGCTATAACTCCACGCAAATTCGCATTTCCCCTTTCTTTGTCAAACATATTCTTCCGAATCGGGAGGCTTCGACTTCTTGTTACTTCTTGGGGGATTGACCCCCTACTCGGATTGACCCCCTACTCCGAGGATCTTGCTACCGGCATTCCACGGAATGGATTTTCACACTTGTGAGGATCCTTTGACGTTCAATAACATGATCCGCAATGAGTTGGAAATCCCCGATCCCCCGCGGCATCTGGGAGGAAATATCCCATTCTTCAACCACCCATCCCGATCCCAGGGAGCGCCTTTCAGCTTTTTTGACCAGCCTTTGGGAATCCATGAGGACCTGAAGAACGATGTTTTTCTCGGAATCCTCCGGTTGTTTCAGCATGATGGCCAGATTTCGGCAAGACGGCGCGACGCGTAGAAAAAAGGCTCCTTGTGCCTGAAGCCACTTGTAGGCAAAACCGTCCCCTTCCCTTTCCATCCGGGAAAATCCCCGCCGCAGTAATTCGATGTCGTTTTCACCCACGACAATCCAGAAAGGAACAGTATCCGGATCGAGAAGCCTCTTCCAGATGTTCACCAGATGAAACCGGTCCCTCCTGTAAATGTAATCCCCAGGGGAAAAGAAATATTGTTCCGGAAAAAGGGGGCCGGCTTTCCGGGTCTTCCCGGAGGATTTGTATCCACACAGCGAAACCTGTCCGTGAACCAACCGGTGACGGAGATGCATGCGCCATCCCCTGACCAGCGGGCTTTTCGGCAACATTTTTTCAAACCACCCGCATTTTCTCAGGTGAAAGGGGATCTGCCATTCCCCGGGATTCGAGAAAACCTCAATGCCCCGAATTCCCGCCTTGCGAAGGGCTCCCGTATAAGAGCCAAATTTCGGGATGGTTTCGTGAATTCCAATATCAAAGGAATATTCGGGAGTTGTTTCCCTGAGTCGTCTGATATTTCGAAACATGGCTGAGCTCGGTTCGGTCACGGCCAGGAAAAGACCGCCCGGACGCAGCACCCGGGCCATTTCCATAACAACGGGCAAGATATCGCCGAGGTGATGGAGCATGGCCTGGCAGAATACGACATCGAACGACTGGTCGCGGAACGGCAGCCGGCTCCCCGAGCAACAGATCCGGGGAAAGGACAATCCCGCATCGTAGAGTCCCCTTTGGAGACTTTCAGGCACCGCTTCCACGGCAGTTATGTTATAACCCTGGCGCGCCAGATGGGAAGAGATCCTCAGATCACCTGCTCCCAGCTCTAGAACGCGGGAGCGAGGATTGATCTTCAAGCGCTCCCAGATCTCGTAAAACCGCGAATCCCTGTCCTGTTCATGGGACGAGGTAAAGGTATCTATCGCCTGCTGGATGTTCGATGCCCCGAGGGCCACTGCTCGATCCCGGTTCGCCGTGAAATCGGTGAAAAGGCTGATCGTATCCTGAAGCACAGGGGCCCAGGAGGCGTCGGGTATTATGGCATACCAAATGCCCTTCTCCACGGGAAAGGCGCCGCCGCATTCCCGGCACAAAGCCCCTTCGTGTTCCCTCCATGTCAGGGAGGAATTCCAGCAACCCGGGCATACGGCAATCTCTTTCAGGAAATCCATCCCTTTCTCCTCAAAAATCAGAAACAATAACAACATATTCCCTTTTCAAATTTCAAACGGGAAATGAACAAGAACCGGATAAAACCCTCTTTCGACTTGACGATAAGATAAACATTTTGGAAGAAATAACTTTACTTCGATCCGGACTATAAAACAGAGGAGGACATGACTTTAGCGCCAAATGACAATACGCCGAATGTTGGATGTACTGTTGAATAAAAGGAGAAGGAGAAAATGAAAACACGGATCAAGATCAAGATGAGGGTTTACGCATGTTTGGGTCTTTTCCTGGGGCTTGTCTGGATGAGGACCGTTGATGCTCAACCGGATGTGAAAGCAGACCTGGTTCTGTTCAATGGGAAAATCATCACTGTCGATCCCCAGGACACGATTGTCCAGGCTCTGGCTGTAAAAGGCGATAAAATCATCAGGCTCGGCACGAATGATGCCCTGAAGCCTTTAATCGGGCCCCAGACCAAGGTTGTGAATTTACAAGGCAGAACCGCCACACCCGGTCTCATCGATTCCCACAACCATGTGATGTATTATGGCAAGCAGTTCTGGGATGGGTTTCTGAATATTCGAGCGCCGGAGGTGAAATGCAAGGCTGACCTGCTCCGCGTCATTGCTGATAAAGTCCTGCAAACACCAAGTGGGGAATGGATATCCGGGAATCAGGGCTTTACTCTCCAACTCGGAGAAACATTATCGCGCGATGATCTTGATAAGGCGGCGCCGAATAATCCCCTTTACCTCCGTCATTCCAGCGGCCAGTATGTGGTGGTCAACACCCTGGCTCTGAAACTCGCAGGGATAGATAAAAACACCCCCAATCCCTATGGAGGACGGATTGTCAAAGACCCCGCGACCCATGAGCCAACAGGTCTTCTGCTTCACTACCCTGCGGAAGCCCTTGTGGCGCGACTGGCAAAAGGGTATGGAGACCGCACAGAGGAGGAACTGATCGAAGATGTGAAACGCGGGCAGGACATCTGTTTGTCAGGAGGATATACCAGCATACAGGATGTGATTGTGGCTCTGCCCAGGGATATTTCAGTTTATAAAAAGATGGCGGACACGAACCAGCTGAAAATACGTCTTTATGCATTGCTCTATGTGGATTCAGAAGAAAGGGCGCAAACTTATGCGCAAAAAATCACTCCCTTCAAAACGGATATGGTCAACTTTGGCGGATGGAAACTGGCAATGGATGGAGGCGCCCAGGCAGGCACACTGCAAATGTATGATCCAAACCTCCTCGTATCCAAGAGCTCTTATGTCTATCATACGCCGGAAACATTCAACCGCATAGTGAGTCTTCTGCACAAAACCGGACTCCAGGTCGCGGTTCATGTGGGCGGGGATAAGGGCATTGACATGACCCTGGATGCATTTGAAGCTGCATTAAAAGAGTCCCCCAGGGCAAATCACCGGCACCGCATAGAACACAACCTCTTTCCCACAAGACAAGCCCTCCAGCGCACGAAAAATCTTGGGGTGGTTGTCTCAACACATCCGCAATGGATTACCTGGTATGCGGCGGGATACCGCCAGGGGGTGAATGAAGAGATTATGCAGAGATTCATGCCGATCAAGACCATGCAGAACATGGGGATTCCCCTGGCGTTCGGTTCTGACGTGCCTGCCGCCCTCACCCATGATCCCAAGTGGGCATTCTTTGGCGCCATCACGCGCAAGGCAAAAAGCGGATATACCGCGGGTCCTGAAGAGTGTATTTCCATCAGGGATGCATTGCGCATTCAAACCCTGGGTTCCGCTTATGCGGCACTAGAAGATAATATAAAAGGTTCCCTTGAGGAAGGCAAACTGGCGGATATCGTTGTCTGGTCACATGACCTGTATTCCATCGCCCCGCTGCAATTCAACAACCTGAAGGCGCTGGTGACCATTGTGGGCGGCAAAGTCGTTTATGGCCAAATATAACCCAAACATTTTGGTACTTTTGGGGGGATTGACCCCTTATTTTCCGAGGTTTTACGGCTCGGAAACCGGATCAACGTCCGGATTCATGATGGTTATGATATCGGAAATATCCAGGCCGAAATCTTTATTTACATCCAGGTAGGGTTGCGTTTCTTCATTAACCTCTTCTATGCCAAGAAAATGATCCTTAAGATTATACAAGTTGGGGATATGGGAGAATCCGAGGATAAATAATCCCCCGCTTTTATTGGCAATATAAGCCAGGCCGCGGTTGAAATGAACATCCATATCTGACGCAGCCCCTGGGAGAAAGATGGTCATTTTGAGAGTGGGAGAGCTGGGATCTGACACATCCAAAACCTCAAGTCCATCATGAGTTGTTGCGAGGAAGGCGAAATCATCAACAACAGAGATGCCATAGTTATACCTTCCTGTATCGGAGAGGAAAGCGCCCACAATCTCCGGATCGGATGGATCTTTGAGATCCAGGATATACATTCCACAGCCGTCCAAAACATAAACCAGATCCTTATAACAACACACACCCATAACCAAGCCCTTGGTTGTTGGAAAATCAGCCACGAGAGTGGGATGAAGAGAGTCGGAGATATCAACGATCTGAAGATCCGCCTGAAAATCCGCCACGTAGGCATAATTGCCGGATACGGCAATTTCCAAAGCCCTGCCAGGGGTATCGCAGGAGCCTTTCACAACCGGATTTTCAGGAGATGTGACGTCAACAATACTGATGCCATAATCTCCATTCGCCAGGTATGCCAGATGATCCTGAACAAAGACGTTCCGGGTATAATCGGTGACTCTGACTGTACTCACAAGAGCGGGAGGTTTAAAAGGTCGGACATCGAAAATCTTCAGCCCCTTTTCCATATCGGCAACATAGGTGAATCCGTCCTTGTAACACAGCCCGTAAGAACAGCCGTCTATTTCATAAGTATAGATGGGTATTATTTCATCAGGGCGGTTGACTTTCAAGATCCTGAATCCCTCCATTCCGGTGGTCAAGAAGACCCTGTTGGAAAAGACGCTGGCGCCAAATATCCTTCCGGCAATGCCGTATTCTGATGCCAGAAATGGATGCTCGGGATCGGAAAAATCAATAATATGCAATCCGCGGTTATCATCATTTGTGAAAACATAATGATCCTTGATGAGACATCTTTCTATGGCCCCCGGTATCGCAATTTCGCTTTTTAAGACCGGGGTTTTGGGGTTCGAGACATCAATGATCCAGAGGTATCCCTTGGTGTTCGATATAAAGACCTTGTTATCCTGGCATGATACATGAGAAAAGTATTTTTCCCAGGGGTCTCCGCTGGGATAGACTCCCCTTAAAGAGGGAGAAGTCGGATCCTGCGCATCATAAATCAAAAGGCCCAACTCACTTTCAATAAGGTACATCGTTCCTGAGGTGACAAAAATATCGCTGGCATCTTTCGGAGTGTCGAAACCGCTCTTCATGACGAGATGAGGTTTATCGGGAGTCGGGAACTGGATTTCAAATATCTTCACGCCTTCTGAGCTGTCTGCAACATAGACATACCCATCATCAACATATATCCCCTTGGGACCGTGTGTGGATGTGGGCGGGGAGAGCCAGACAGGATTATTGGGATCTCGGACGTCAATAATCCTGACGCCTTTCAGCCATTCGGCAAGATACGCAAATCCGTTTTCCACATGAATTCCATTAATTTCCTGGGGGAAAACCGGGGACGTAACATATCCAAGAAGTTGTGGCGCTGCAGGATTTGCCAAATCCACAATCTGAAAACCATTTTGATCATAATGAGTCACGTAAGCCATGTCATTGGATACAAAAATGTTCGTGATAATACCTTTGAGCATTGTTTTGCTGACAAGGGTGGGCGTTGTGGCCGGATTCTGGATATCGAGTAGGGTCAGGGAGGGGCCTTCTCCAATGCAGATATAATCCTTATAAAGGGCGATATCCCCACAGGAGCCTCCCCAATGTCCCAGGCATTTCACCTTCATCTCCTCTGATGGGGAATTGGCTGAAATGAAAAGAGTAAGGAACAGGATCGAGACAATATATCTGTTCATCAAGAGCCTCCTTGGGTCAGATTATCGGAAATTTTCAAGTCAAGTCCATTTATAATTGTCGTAATATCCAGGACAAAAGTTGACATAAATATCTCTATTCTGATTAATTATTTTCTTATAAAAATATATTATGACTTTGTCAAGAGAGATTTAACCATGGCATAAGATAGAGAGCCATGACAGGATTGTTAAAAACAAGGGGTCAAACCCCGTCTGGGGAAAGCATTTTCGGAGGTGTTTGACCCCGGCGCCCAAATCATCCTTTTGATTCATCGTAAAACTGAAATGCCCCCCCCAATGCCCCTCTTTCTTTTTCTCTTGACACAAAGTCGATGCTCCCATAGATAAGGGTCATTTTGTATGTAAAGATATTTTATATGACAGACTTGGAGTTTTTTCAATGAATGTCAATTCCGAACGCCTTATAACCCGCGTGGAGCGGATTAATCTCCTGATGGACCTCTACGGCGATCTTCTGACAGAGAAACAGAAGAGATTCCTGGAACTCCACTACTGCGAGGATCTCTCCTTCGGGGAAATCGCAACCCAATATAATGTATCCCGCCAGGCGATTTATGATGCTGTAAAACATGCACTTGCAAACCTGGAACATTATGAAAAAAACCTTTCCCTTTTGAATAAGGTCAAAGATTCGAAGACGATTTCTCCTTTTGAGCCTCAGGAAAAGTCCTGTCCTCCACCCTCGCCTTCCCTGTCTCTGGTGACGACGGCCTTGAAACAACTCCAGACGAAATTGCAAAGGCAGAACATTATATACAATGTGGACCGGATTGTGCATGACATCTCTAAAATCATAGATCTGGCAGAGGCGAAACAAACAGGAAAACAAGGAGATAGCCCCAGGGAAGGTTGAAGGTTACAGCTATCCAATATCTTAATTTGCTTGCGGCAGAAAGGGTGTTTTGGGATCAGGATTACGATTAAGATTAAGATTACGATTACGATTACGATATTGAATAGAGATATGAATAGTTGTAAGACAAGTTTTATCAAACATTTGAATCATGGATACAGGTAATGTTCGAGAATCTGGGCGAAAAATTTGACCGGATCTTCAAGAAGCTCAAAGGGGAAGCTACAATCTCTGAGAAGAACATCCGGGATGCCATGCGGGAGGTGAAACTCGCTCTTCTTGAAGCGGATGTGAACTTCAAGGTGGTACGGGATTTTACAACCAGGGTTACGGAAAGATCTATTGGCAAGGATGTTCTTTCGAGCATCACCCCGGGTCAGCAGGTGGTCAAGATCGTTCATGACGCCCTTGTGGAAGTAATGGGGGAAACAGCGCTTCCGTTTGAGCTCCAGCAAAGCAAGATCAACACTATCCTTCTCCTGGGGCTTCAGGGTTCCGGGAAAACCACTTTTGCTGGAAAGCTGGGCAAATTCTGTCTCAAGAAGGGGTGGAAGCCGCTCCTCGTGGCTTGCGACATATATCGTCCGGCTGCCATCCACCAGCTCAAGGTTGTGGGCGAGCAGGCGGGTGTGGCGGTATTTGAGAAAGGGCAGGTTAAACCTCTTGCAATTGCCAAAGGGGCCATGGATTATGCCGGATCTGAAGGGCATAATGTGGTGATTGTGGATACTGCAGGCAGGCTTCATATTAATGAAGTGTTGATGGACGAGCTTGTGGAGCTGAAGAACTTCCTGAAACCGGAATATACATTTCTTGTTGCTGATGCCATGACCGGCCAGGATGCGGTGAAAAGCGCATCCACCTTTAACGAGCAGGTGGGGATAGATGCGGTATGCCTGACCAAGCTGGACGGCGATGCGCGTGGCGGGGCTGCGCTGTCCATCCGTTCCGTGACTGGAAAACCGATCCTCTTCTCCAGTATAGGGGAAAAATTCACGGATCTGGAGGTGTTTCACCCTGATCGGATGGCGTCCCGGATCCTGGGCATGGGAGACGTGGTCACCCTGGTGGAAAAGGCGCAGGAGGCTTTTGACCAGAAAAAGGCTGAGGAGATGCAGAAAAAGATCCTCCGCCAGAGTTTTACATTCCAGGACTTCCTTGAACAGATGAAGCAGGTGAAAAAGATGGGATCGTTCAAGGACCTGATCTCCATGGTGCCTGGCATGGGGAAACAGCTCAAGGATGTGGAGTTTGATGAAAAGGAATTCGGCAGGGTGGAGGCCATGATCCTGTCCATGACTGCTGAGGAGCGTGAGCATCCGGAAATATTGAACGGCAGCCGACGGCTTCGGATTGCCAAAGGGAGCGGGTGCAGCCTCCAGGATGTAAATGCCGTGATCAAGCAGTTTGATGAAGCGAAAAAGATGATGCAAAAGATGATGGCAGGGGCAGGGCTTCTTGATCGGCTGAACCCATTCAAGAAGAAGAAGAAAGAAGAGGCTGTTGCAGCCAGGAAATTTGAAAAAAAAGAGCAAAAACGGAGGATGAAAAAGAAGAAAAAGAAGAAACATTAAGGGGGATAAGTTCTTTTTTTCTAGAGATTTATATAAGTTTTCCCCCTTTAAAATGCAAAAAATATTTGCTTTAAAAGAAACCGTTAGAGTATATACTTATATTGTAAACTGGAGAGGAGGTGATGTAATGTCGGTAAAAATTCGCCTGACCCGGGTGGGACGGAGGAACGCCCCGTATTTCCGGGTTGTTGTTGCTGACTCGCGTTTTCAGCGAGATGGTCGGTTCCTGGAGATCCTGGGCCATTATCAACCTTTGAGCAAGCAGGGAAAAGACCAGATTACCGTGAGCGAAGAGAAGGCCCTGTTATGGCTGTCCCGAGGCGCCAGGCCTTCAGAGACGGTTCGCTCCTTATTATCCAAACTGGGGATCATGAAGAAGTTCCATGAAAGTAGAAAGCCGAAGAAGCCCGAAAATCCCCCAACCGAGCAGCCCAAGACCGAAGTATCCGCGGGATAAGATCCCTGCCAAAAGGGATGTTATGAGTTTCTGTTTCCTTATTCGTGGTTCTGACTGGACACAAGATCTTGAATCCTGTCAGGAATTCTTATAGATGAAAAACGCGATAGGAGGATGGACTGATGGAAAAGCTCGTGCAGTACATAGCGGAGGCATTGGTGGATCACCCGGAACAGGTTCAGGTGAAGTCCATAGTGGGTGAGAACAGCGTGATCATTGAACTGAAGGTTGCTCCGGATGATGTAGGCAAGGTGATAGGCAAAGGCGGACAAACGGCAAAAGCCATACGAAAGATCCTTTCCGCTGCGGCTACAAAGCTGAAGAAGAAATCGTTACTCCAGATATTGGAATAACCTGTGGAGTCTCCTTATATCATCATAGGGCATATTGTCCGTCCACAG
>Ga0315277_10011038_pt1 | contig 11399 bp, 9 predicted proteins | sample YL17G05_15_MG_FD_203695 | JGI IMG/M metagenome (GOLD analysis project Ga0315277, IMG submission 203695) | Sediment microbial communities from Yellowstone Lake, YNP, Wyoming, USA - YL17G05_15 | ecosystem: Environmental > Aquatic > Freshwater > Lake > Sediment | place: USA: Wyoming | collected...
CGAAGCTCCCGATTCGAGCTCATGAGATCGAAGGAGAAATCATAGCCTTTTCCCCTGGATTTGGCAACACAATTATCCGGTCCCCTCGATGGTAAAGCGATGGATTATGGATGATGTATAATGTCCGCTTGGAACGAGTCCCGAGGAGACGATGTGATGCGTAAACGATTGAGCCGTCGATGGGGGTTGATCGCGGTCGTCCTGGCCGTCTTTTTTACAATGGCGGCCGCCGCCCAGACAAAGGAACGCGCGCCGGGCTATATGGAATTCGTCAATGCCATGAAGATCATGGATCTTGACGCCCGGATCAATGAGTTGGAGAGGATCAAAGCGGCCTATCCCCAAGCCAAGTTCCTGGCCCTTGTGGACAATGCCCTGAACGGCGCCCGGATCGCGCGGGCGGGATCCGTTGAGGCCATCCTTGAATTGCAGAAGACGGGGATCCAGGCGGCCGTCGGTATCGGCCGGGTCCTCGTTTATTATTATTCGAGCATGGATATCCTGGAGCACAAGAACCTAGCCCTGTTCGATAAGGCCAGGGTCACGCAGGCCATCCGGTCATATTGCGAGGAAGGCTTACGTTTGTCCCGCGACCCGGAATTCCTGAAAGCCCTGCTTCCGGACGCGGAGAAATACCTCAAGGCTCACGCCTCGGACCTCCACATCGCCGAGGCATTAGCTTATTTGAACGAGGGCGACGCCCGGAGATCCTTGGAGGTTTTGGACAAGTTCAAACAAGAAGGCGGCCTGGCCGACAAGGTCTATCATTACGCGTTGGGCAAGACTTATGCCCGGTTGGGCAAGGACCAGGAGGCCTTTGCGGCCTATCTCGAGGCGGCCGTAGAAAACTACCGGGATTCCCTCGAAAGCGCCCGGACGCTTTATGGGAAACTGCACGGCGGCGTCCAGGGTTTCGACGCCCTGCTCGAGGCCAAGGAAAGGGAGCTCCCGTTCAACGCCTTGCTCTACAAGCCGACGACGAAGTGGATGGGTAAGGCCGTCCTGGCCGAGCTCTTCACGGGTTCCGAGTGCCCGCCATGCCTGGCGGCCGACTTCGGTTTCGACGGCTTGATCGAGACCTACGAATCGAAATACCTGGCCGTCCTCGAATATCATCTGCCCATACCCAGGCCCGACCCCATGATGAACCATGCCACCCGGCTAAGGGCCAAATATTATGGGGTCAACAGCACGCCAACGGTGTTCTTTGATGGAGCGAAGAAGAATAACGGCGGGGGAGTCCGGGCGGCGGCCGAGGAGAAATACCGCCAATTTTCCGAGGAGATCAACGCCCTCGTTACTGAGGCCCCCGCGGTCAAGCTCGGCGTTCAGGCGTCCTTGAAGGGCGATTCCGTCGTCGTCGAGTTCAAGGCGGATAAAACGGGACCGGGCGCGGATTTCAACCTGGCCCTGGTCCAGACCGAAGAAAAATTCCGCGGCGGAAACGGCGTCGTCTTCCACAAGATGGTCGTCCGGGAGTTTATCACCCTTGACGAGGCCGCCCTCCAAGCTGGATCTTTCACGATCGGCCTTCCGGGGTCCGAAGCCGCCGCGGCGGAGCGCGTCTTGAAATATGAACAGGAAGCGTCGTTCACCTTTCCGGAGAAACATTCCCGGATCGACCGGTCCAAGCTTCGGGTCGTCTTCTTCGCCCAGGAGAAGATCTCCAAGGAGGTCCTGAACGCGGCCGTCAGCGACGTGAAATAGAAGGCTTTTCATTTATTTATGCTATGATTGATCCAATATAGAGCTATGTGCGATTTCTGCCATCAGCACGGGGAAGGGAAAAAGTGGTATCTCGACGCCCGCAACTACTCTGAAGACCTCCTCAGCGACCTGAGGCGGAGGGAGTTCATCAAGCGCTTTTTTGCTTCCCCGGACCACCTGGCCAAGGGAGAACGGGGGCTCAACATTCTGGATAAAATTCCTTCGTTCCTTTCGGGGGGAGTGCGCCGGAAGATCACCGAAAAGCAGAAGGTCAATCACTTCGGTCAAGTCGTCCCCATCGAGGACGTCGAGAGGATTTTCGGGTTCACGACCTCGGTCGTCCGCCTTGCCTGTATCTGCCGCCATGTCCGGATCGGGCCGGAGCACCGTTACTGTTACGGGATCAGCCTGGCTCCCGGCGGCGGGGAAATGATCAAGCTTATGCGGGAGATCGACCCGGCCTACCTGATCGGACCGCAGACCGGCGGCCTGGAGTTCATGCCTGGAGACCAAGCCCTGGCCTTGATGCGCGAGAACGAGGAGGAGGGGCTCTGCCACACGGTCTGGACGTTCGTCACGCCCTTCCTCGGCGGCATCTGCAACTGTTCGCTCCCGGACTGTATGGCCCTCCGGACGACTTTGACCCATAAGACCCCCATCGTGTTCCGGTCGGAGTACCTGGCGCGCGTGGACGAGGACAAGTGCATCGGGTGCGGCGAGTGCGTCAAGCTCTGTCCCTTTGATGCGTTCCTGCCTCACAAGCGGAAGACGAAAGCCCGCGTTAATGTCCGGAAATGCTACGGCTGCGGCGTCTGCCGGACGTCGTGCGTCAGGGCGGCCATCGGCCTCGTCGACCGGGTTTCCGTGCCGGAAGCTGCCTCTCTCTGGCTCTAAAACCTGGAATGCTTCCGTTTTCTCAGGCTTATCGGTTTCCCCGGGCTAATAAAGATCGTATCCCATACAATAGGGTCGATCTCCCCGGCTGCGGCCGCTCATCCGGCCAAAAAAAACGAACAGCTAGCTCTTGAGTTTTAATCCCAGCTCATCCAGTTGTTTTCCGTCGACGGTCGAAGGTGAGCCGGTAAGGAGGCAGAGGGCGCTCGTGGTCTTGGGGAAGGGGATGACCTCGCGGATGGACTCCTCGCCGGCGAGGAGCATGACCATCCGATCAAAGCCCATGGCGATCCCGCCGTGGGGCGGCGTGCCGTAACCCAGGGCCTCGAGGAAGAAACCGAACTTTTTCTCGGCCTCTTCGGGGGTGAGGCCGATCGACTTGAATATCTTCCGCTGGAGGTCCATGTCATGGATCCGGATCGAGCCGCCGCCGATCTCGGTGCCGTTGAGGACGATGTCATAGGCCTTGGCCCTGACCCTGGTCGGATCGGACTCCAGGAACTCGAGGTCCTCCTCGTTGGGAGAGGTGAAGGGATGATGCACGGCGGCGAGCCGCCCTTCCTCCTCGTTCCACTCGAAGAGAGGGAAGTCGGTGACCCAGGCGAACCTGAATAGCTTTTGGCCGCGACATTTTTCGACGACGAAATCCTTGCGGAGCTCGCCGAGGACTTTGAGGGCGGGCATCTCCTTATCGGCCACCATGAGCAGGAGGTCCTCATCCCCGGCGCCGGACGCTTGCCATAGGCCGGCTGCCCCGGCTTCCGCGACCTTGAACGACGTCTTCATCCCACCCGCGGCCTTTTTTGCCCAGAAGATTCCGGGTGCGCCGAGGCCGCGGACCTTGTCGTTCAGCTTGTCGAGTTGACTGCGGGAGAAGCTCCCGGCGCCCTCGACGGCGAGCCCTTTGAGAGCCGCTCCCCCTGCCAGCACCCTCTTCAGGATTTCGGAGTCCGCGGCCTTCCCGGCCTCCGTCAGGTCGCGGATCTCCATCCCGGCCCGGAGGTCGGGCTTGTCCGTCCCGTATCTCTCCATGCTCTCCTTGTAGGTCAGGCGGGGAAAAGGCGTCCGGACTTTTTCTCCGATAAGCTCGAAGACGGAGGCTACGAAGCCTTCGGTCAGCGCGTAGATATCTTCCCGGTCGATGAAGCTCATCTCGATGTCGATTTGGGTGAATTCGGGTTGGCGGTCGGCCCTGAGGTCCTCGTCGCGGAAGCAGCGGACGATCTGGAAGTATCTGTCGAATCCGGAGATCATCAGGAGCTGTTTGAAGAGTTGCGGGGACTGGGGCAGGGCGTAGAATCGGCCTTTGTAGATGCGGCTCGGGACGAGGTAATCGCGGGCGCCTTCGGGTGTCGAAATGGTCAGGAAGGGCGTCTCGATCTCCAGGAAGCCGTTCGCGGCCAGGTAGTTCCGGACGCGGAGGGCGGCTTCGTGCCTGAGCTTGAGGTTCCCCTGCATCGAGGTCCGCCTGAGGTCGAGGTAGCGGTACTTGAAACGCAGTTCCTCGGAGGCCTGCGTCTGGTCGGAGATGACGAAAGGCGGCACCTTGGATCCGTTGATGAGATTGAACTCAGCCGCTTCGACTTCGATCTCGCCTGTGGCCATCTGGGGGTTCACGGACTTCGGGTCCCTTTTCTTCACGGTCCCCCGGACTCCGACCACGTTCTCCGGCCGGGCCTTCTTAGCCTCTTCTAAAAGTCCTGGGCGGTCCGTGTGGAAGACGACCTGGACGAGGCCCTGACGGTCTCTCATATCGATGAAAAGGAGGTTCCCTATGTCGCGGACCTTCTGAGCCCAGCCGACGAGTGTCACGGTGTCGCCATCGTGCCCGGCCCTGAGGTCTCCGCAATAGATCGTCCGTTTCCAGTTTGACATCGTCCGCTTGGCTTCGCTCATGGTCTTTCCTGAATGGCCCTGATGATCTCATCCGGGGTCCCCTCGGTCTGAGCTCCGGAACCCATGTCTTTGAGTAGATAGCGGCCTTTCCTGAGCTCATTCTCACCGGCGATGAGTGCCCAGGCGGCCCCGAGCTTATTGGCCCGGCCCAGGTGCGCCTTAAGCCCCTTGTCTTTGAACTCGAGAAGGCACTCGATGCCGGCCCGCCGGAAGAGCCTGGCCAGCTCCATGCCCACCTTCTTGGCTTCGTTCCCTAGATAGGCGATGTAGAGGACCTTTCTTTGGACAGGCCCGAACTCCGCGACGGAGAGCAGCCGCTCCATACCCATGGCGAAACCGATGCCGCAAAGGTCCGGCCCCCCGAATTCCTTCATCATGTCGTCGTAACGGCCGCCGCCGCAGATGGCGTTCTGGGCGCCGAGGTCCGTAGTGACGATCTCGAAGGCGGTCTTGGTGTAGTAGTCCAGGCCGCGCACCAGGAGGGGGTCGATCCTGTAAGGGATCTTGTAAAGGTCAAGGTAGGAACGAAAACGGACGAAGTGGTCGCAGCACTCGTCGCAAAGGTGGTCGATGATCCTGGGGAAAGAGGCGGCCGCTTCCCGGCAGGCTTCGATCTTGCAGTCGAAGATCCGGAGTGGGTTGGCGTCGATCTTCCTCCGACAATCCGCGCAGAGAACGTCCCTCTTTTTCTCGGCTGCGGCCTTGAGCTCCCGGTGGTAGGCGGGCCGGCAGGCCTTGCAGCCGACGGAGTTGACCAGGGTCTCGGTCCCGGTCACGTTGAGGCGGGCGAGGAGGACGTGGGCCATTTCGATCGTCTCGGCGTCGATGGCCGGGTCCTCTTCCCCGAAAACCTCGATGTCAATCTGGTGGAACTGGCGGTAACGGCCCTTCTGCGGCTTGTCGTATCGAAACATGGGACCCATGAAATAGAACCGCAGGGGCTCGGGCTGGAGGTCCAGCCTATGCTCGACGATGGCCCGGACGACGGATGGCGTGTATTCCGGACGCAGAGTGATGGACCGGGCTCCCTTGTCGAGGAAGGTGTACATCTCCTTGACGACGACATCCGATGTCCGGCCGGTTCCCTTCTCGAAGAGCTCTGTGGCTTCAAAGACGGGCGCCCGGAGCTCCCGGTAGCCGTAAAGCTCGAAGGTCTGCCTGGCGGCGGCTTCGGCCCGCTGCCAGTTCCCGACCTCGGCCGGCAGGATGTCCTTCGTCCCCTTTATGGCGGCGATCTCTTTTTTCGCCTGGGCGTCTTCGTTCATTTCTCGACGAAGACCCCCAGCTTGCGGACCTTCTGATAGCGCTCCGAAAGGAGCTCGTCGATCGGCTTGGATTCGAACTTCTTCAGAGTTTGTCCGAGGACCTTGTCCACGTTCCGGAACGTCTGTTCCGGATCGACGTGGGCGCCGCCGGGCGGCTCCGGGATGATCTTGTCGATGATCCCCAGCTCGAGGAGCTTCTCGGACCTGATCCCGAGGTTTTCGGCGGCCTGCTCCATCATGCTCTGGTCCTTCCAGAGGATGGCCGCGCAGCCCTCGGGCGAAATGACCGAATAAAAACTGTTCTCGAGCATGAGCAGGGCGTCGCCGAACCCGATGCCCAGGCCGCCGCCGCTTCCCCCCTCTCCGATGACGATGTTGATGATGGGGGTCCGGAGCCGGGCGATGACCTTTAGGTTGTTGGCGATGGCCTCGGCCTGGCCTCTTTCCTCGGCGCCGATGCCGGGGTAGGCGCCGGGGGTGTCGATGAAAGTCAGGACTGGGAAACCGTATTTCTCGGCGACGCGCATGACCCGGAGGGCCTTGCGGTATCCTTCGGGGTTGGGCTGCCCGAAGTTTCTCTCGATGCGGGTCTTGGTCGTACGGCCCTTCTGATGGCCTATCAGGGCCACCGACCGTCCCTTGTAGAAGGCAAGGCCGGAGACAATGGCCGGGTCGTCGCCGAAGCGCCGGTCGCCGTGCATCTCCATGAAATCCTGAAAGAGGACGGTAAAGTAATCCAGGCTGTAAGGCCGTTTGGGATGGCGGGCGATCTGAACGACGTTGACGGTCGTCAGGTCCGGCGAGATCCTGGCCCACTCCTGTTCGATCTCGAGCCGGAGGGCCGCGATCTTTTCCTTCCTCGACGGATCGTCGCTCTCCTGAAGCCGATCGATCTGCTCCTTGATCTCGACGATGGGCTTTTCCAGGCTGTAAAAATCGATGTTTTTTTCCATATTATCGCCTTAAAGCGAACACTTCCACCATCCATTCTATAGATTCGAGCGAAACAAAGTCAATGATCTTTGACGGGCGACCTCGAACAGGAAGACCGCGGCCGCCGCAGAAACGTTGAGGGAATTGATGCGGCCGAAGAGGGGGATGGACAGGACCTTGTCGCACCTTTTCCTAACGAGCGGCCGGAGGCCCTTCCCCTCCGAACCCAGAACGATGCCGACGGGCACCGTGTAATCGAACGTGTACCAAGGCTCCGTGCCGCCGCCCTCGGCCCCGACGAACCAGAGGCCGCGCTTCTTGAGCTCTTCCATCGTCTGGGCGAGGTTAGTAACCCGGGCGATCTTGACGTGTTCCAGGGCACCGGCGGCGACGATCGAGACCGTCTCGGTCAGGCCGGCTGACCGGTGCTCTGGCAGGACCAGACCGTCGACACCGGCGCATTCGGCGCTCCGGACGATCGCGCCGAGGTTTTGCGGGTCCTCGATCTCGTCGAGAAGGACCAGAAATGGGGCCTTGGTCCCGGCCAGGATCTCCTCGAGGGTCGAGAATTCTTTGGGCGAGATGAAGGCCACCGCCCCCTGGTGATGATCAGCCAGCTGGTCGAGCTTGTGCTTGGGGACGAAGATACAGGGTATGCCGTTGGCCCTGGCTTGCTGGATGATCTCGCCGATCCGGCGCGGTCCCGCCTCCTTCTGGATGAAGATCTTGTTCACCCGCCGGGGGGCGGACTTCAGGACCTCGAAGATGGGGTTGAGGCGGCTGACCGTGTCCAAACCGTGCGTTTACCTCTGCTGCATGTCCTGCATCGAGAGCTTGTCTTGCTTGGCGTATCCGGCGGGGACGCTGTAGACCCCGGCGGGGGGAGTCTTCTTGGAGATCTCGACGACTTCGGTCGTTGTGTGGATCTTGGCGCCCATCATCTCCATATTGGTCTCCGAAGCGATCCAGAAGCCCTTGACCTTCATCATTTCCTTGACGGAAGCGTCGTCCATCCGGAACTGGGCCTTGAGGGACGTCCCGTAGACCTTTTCCATGTAGCCCTTCAAGTCGAACGGCACGTCGGTCGTGGCGTAGACCTTCATCTTCATGGGCATCATCATCATGTTCATGGTGACATCATATTCGTCGCAGTTCCACGTGCCGACGGTCTTCTTCTGCCCGGTGGGGGCGACGGTCACGGTCATCTTCATCATGCTCGACATCATGGACGCCATCTGGGCGGGGAGGAGGCTCGAGAAATCGAAGGGGAGGGGGGCCTCGATGTAGGTCTTGGCCTTGTGGTTGACGATGAATAGGACGTTCTTATTGAGGTCGAGGATGGACGAGTTCTTTTCGGAAACCATGGCGAACCGGCCTTCGCCGATCCACTGCTCGGAGAAGGAATCCTGGGCCGGTTGGCTCTGGCCCATGATGCTCATGGGATCCGAGTGCACCTTGGATTTCACGTAGATGTCGGCGGCGGCGAACGACGCGAACGCCAGGACCAACAGAGACATGGCGATGATTTTTTTCATTAGACCTCCCTATTTTTTTATGAGATTCATAAGCCGGTGTCATTATAGCAAAAAAAGGGGAAACAAGTTAGGGTGGCCCAAAATTGCCGATAGGGCGCGCGTCGGGATTCCGGGCATCACCCGGCGTCGGCGTTAGCGCTTGAGGAGAAAGAATCCTATCGGTTATTTTGGAGCGTGATAGGGGTTTGTGTTCGGCCCGGGCTTGCGAAAAACATGGGGGACGCGGTCAATATAAGGTTGGCCTTTTCCCTTTGCCTCTGCTAGGATGATATGTTCTTCCGGGAACGATCATGAACAAGTTCATCAAAGAGATTGCGATTCCGATGATCCTGACGGCCGCGCTTGTCCTTCCATTATCGGCTCAGGACATCCCCGGCCAGGTCGACAGGGTCAAGCTGGACGCCCCGAAAGTCTTCTTCGACTGCCACCAGTGTGATATGGATTACATCCGGACGGAGATCACCTTCGTCAACTTCGTCCGGGAGCGCAAGCAGGCCGACGTCTTCGTGATGGTCACCATCCAGAGCACCGGAAGCGGCGGCCGCGAATACACCCTCGACTTCATCGGCCAGAACGGCTACGTCGACATCCGCAACACCCTCAAATACATCACCAGACGGGGCGACACCGACGACGAGCAGCGTCGAGGTCTGGTCCGCGTCCTTAAGGTCGGTCTCGTCCCCTACGCCGCCAAGACCGCCGTCGGCGACTTTATCAACGTGAACTTCGAGCGCAAGGTGAGCCCCATGGCTGTCGTCGACCGTTGGAACTCCTGGGTCTTCAATGTCGGCATGAATATGAACCTGCGCGGCTAGACCATGACCATGACCCTCGAGATCAAGGAACCATGGGGGAACATCAGCTCCGCACTTCAAGGGTCCAACTACTTCCACGACCTGGGCAAGAACCGGCTGGAGTTCTGGAGAGGTCTCAACCTCCAGCTTTGGAAAGGACTGTCCCTGGGGCTTTACGGCCAATACTCCCGGATCAACGATCAGATCTCCCTGCCCAAGGCCGGGGCCAGCCTGGAGGACATCCTCCTCCAGAAGAGGATGCTGGGCACCAACTACAATTACGGTTTCTCCGTGGGCGTGAACTACACCTTCGGCTCCATCTACAGCAATATCGTCAACCCCAGGTTCGGCAAATAAGCCGGTTCTTCATGGAGGCGGTTATGGCCAAACGAAAGATCATCGAGATTGAGCGTGATAAGTGCGACGGCTGCGGGCTATGCACGACAGCCTGCGCCGAGGGAGCCCTCGCCCTGGACGCCGACAAGAAAGCGGTCCTGGTCAGGGAGCTTTTCTGCGACGGCATGGGCGCCTGTCTAGACGTCTGTCCGACGGGCGCTCTCCGGATCGTTGAGAGGGATAGCGAGGGGTACGATGCCGAGGCTGCTTACGTCCATGTCCTTAAGACACGAGGAAAGGGTGCGGCGGCCCATGTCCACGGCGCCGGGGCCGGCGCCCACTCCCACGGCTTTTCCGGCTGTCCGGGGAGTGCCGCCTGCGAGATCCCTGCCGAAAAAAACGAGGAAGGGACGGAGGGTCCGGAAGCCTGCGTGAAGTCCCGGCTCAGCCAATGGCCCATCCAGCTTCCCTTGGTCTCCCCGTTCGCTCCCTATTTCAAGGGAAGCGACCTGCTCATTGCGGCCGACTGCACAGCCTTTGCCCTGGGGAGCTTCCACCAGGACCTGCTCGAGGGTAAAAAGCTGGTCATCGCTTGCCCGAAGCTGGATGACACGGAAGGTTACATCGAGAAGCTCGCCGAGATCATCAAGCGGAACGGATTGAAGTCCCTGACCGTGGCCATCATGACCGTGCCTTGCTGTTCGGGCCTTTACCTGATTGTCCAACGGGCGGTCGAGGCGTCCGGCGTCCCTATCGAAATCCGGAAGCTCGTCATCGGGATCGACGGCAAGATCGCGGGGTGAAAAATTGGGTTCTCTTCCATCTAATACAAACGCATTAAATAGTTTGACATCTAACTTTGAGCGGCCTGAAGCCGCCCTCACTCCCCCGGCCCCCGGGGAACCTGTCCCGTCGGTTCCCCCCGTCGCACCTCTGCAGGCGACGCGGACGATTTCAGAGCCCCCCTCCGATTATCGGAGGGGGTAGGGGGTGGCAAGAAATATGAATAAAGTCTTGGGCGCGTCGCCGAGAGAGCCCTCATAGGGCTCGGGTCCCCCCTCCGCTACGGGGGCTTGAGGACGGCATTCAGTGCCGTTCATACATTGTAACTTTTTTTAGTGCGTTCGTATTAGCCTGGGCTGGGCCAATAACTTTTTTAACGCCGTTCCCATCCCGTTCAAGCCCCGAACCCGCACCAAACGTAAGAGAACCAATGATTGATTGTGGCTGAAAGCGCGGGAAGCCTAGAATGATACCCGCGCCTTGCCTCTGACGAGCATCCGGTCGTAGATCGCGAGGCCGATCATGGATGCGATCCCGATCGCGGCGATGATGGCCCACATGGCCAGGGAATTCGTCGGCCTCCCCTCTTTCATCGGCGTGCCGATGAACCTCTCGAACAGCACCCCTCCCAGCGGGCCGCCGAAGATGCTGGCCAAGGCAATGGGCAGGTTGGCGTAACCGAGGTAGAGCCCCTCCTCGCCCTTGGGCGCGATGGCGCCGATATACTCGTAGATCCGAGGCGAGGCCATCATTTCTCCGACGGCCATTGAGGCGATGGAGATGATCAGGAAGACCCCGGCGAAGGGCAGGGCGAGCCCGAGGACATCGATCTTCTCAGAAAAGCCCGCACCCAGGAGGGGCGGCAGGAGGTTGAAGAACATTCCGGTCGTGGTCACGGCGACGCCGAAAAGGATGGACTTGATGGGGGTCCACTTCTTCACCAGACGGGTGATGAGGAGCTGGAAACTGACGATCATCACCGGGTTGGCCAGGGTATAGAGCTCCATGGGCGCGTTGGGGTCCACGGCCCGGAGGAAGAGCGGCATGAGGTTGTAAAGCTGGATGTAGAGGACCCAGAAGAGGCCGATGACGACGAGGAAAAAGACGAATTTCGCGTTCCTGAGGACGATGAAGATCCCGATGAGGGCCTGTCCCAGAGTCTTTTTCCGGACCTCCTGGCCGTCCTTCCGTCCGTCGCTCACGTATTGCGGTTCTTTGTAGATGAAGAGGACGACGGCCAGGCCGATCAGGGCGAA
>Ga0315277_10011040_pt1 | contig 11398 bp, 2 predicted proteins | sample YL17G05_15_MG_FD_203695 | JGI IMG/M metagenome (GOLD analysis project Ga0315277, IMG submission 203695) | Sediment microbial communities from Yellowstone Lake, YNP, Wyoming, USA - YL17G05_15 | ecosystem: Environmental > Aquatic > Freshwater > Lake > Sediment | place: USA: Wyoming | collected...
TTGTTTATATAAGCACGTTTAGAGTTATCATATTGTTGATTAGCAATAACATTTCCTTTATATAATTCTTCAGCTCTACCAAGATTAGCAGCATTGTTTTTATCTCTTCTTCCAATTTCTTGCTGACTAAACTGATTAGCTGTATTAACATTTCTTGCATCAACATCTGCTATGTCTTTAATAAGACCTTCAGAACCTTGTCCTGCTAAGAAAGATAAGTTAGAAGCAGTTGCTGAACCAGGAGAATATGTATTCATTTGATTCATCATCTTATTCATTACACTTTGTCTTTCAGCAGCTTTAGCTCTCCAATCTTCAAACACTACATCTCCTGGTTCAAATGGAAGCTGTGGAGACCAAGGTAAGTATTTTTTAGGAGGAATCGCAGCAGCTGCAGCCATATTTACTAAATCAGGTGTCATGTATTTAAATGGTGGCTTTTTTATAACAGGTGGTATTAATGTACCAGGCTCTTTATAACACACTTGTTGTGCAGCAGCATAACTATCGTAAGGAGTTAAGTTAGCATGTATTGCAGGATTATATGGAGCTGGTCCATTTTCTGTACAAACAAATTTACCAGGCTGAGCTGTAGTTGTAGTTCCAGGAGCTGGAGCTTTCCACTTATAAGCATCATAGTGTTCTAATCCAATTTGCCAGTCATCACCTTTTATTTTTCTATAATCATTTCCACCAAAGGTTTTGGTAAATGCAGGATAGAATGTATTCTTAAAGAAGTTCTTATCTGTATAAAGTTTCTTTGTATCAGCTAAGTCAGCATCTTTAAATTTAGTATCATCAATACCAAGTTCTTTAAAATACAATCTACGCTTTTGTACAGGAGTCATTTTTGCCACCTGGTCTGCAGGATAGATTGATTCAATAACTTTATCTTCATACAATTCAGGAGTCATACCTCCAAAGAAACCTACTTTTTGTTTTTTATTATTAACTGATTCTGACCAAGTGTATCCAGGAGTTGAGTTTTGACTAAGTTTATATCCTGCTACTTTTTGATTATTAATAATTTCATCAACATGTGATAAACCAAATTTAGTAATCAATCGAGAAAGTTCTTTTTGTTCACCTGATTTTAAAGAACTTAAGTAGTATGTACCATTAGATTTTTTTGCTAACTTGTCTAACAATCCAATTAATGTAGGATATTCTTTATCATCTAATGCAGCAGTTTTATCTGGACTAACTGTTTGATCATATATACCATTAGGATTAACTGTAGTAGTTGTTGTAGGATCAGCTCCACCACCTGTAGCGTACATACCTAATGGACTAGTTCCACCATATTTTGCTTGATCAGAATTTGCATTTCCTTTAGTTTTAGAAATACTATTTAACATTGTTTGAATTTCTTCATCAGAATAACTATCTCTTAACTGATTAATTGGATCAAAACTACCACTATCGCCTGATGGAATAGGTTTATAATTCTTTAAATATTTAAGATCAAACTTCTGAGTGAATGGATCGTATATACCTTGCTCTTTAGCTCTAAATCTAAAATCATTTAAACGAGCCCTAGTTTCTGTAGGATCATTAACGTAGTCTAACCATTCATTTTTTTTAGAAACCCATTTTGGATCATTTAAACCTGCATTAGTTCCATATTTAGATAAATGTCTTTTATACATTGGCGATGATTTATAATCACCACTTCTAAATTTATTCATCATTGCTAAATCTGCATCAGGAATAAAATATCCACTATAATCTGTAGCATGTGATGTTTCATGAACAGCATCGCTATTTATATCATCTCCTTGATTTTCTTTATAATCTAAGAAGGTTAGTGCTGGATAAGTCTGATCACCATCTCTCCAACTTACAGCAGGACCAGCCATTGGCGAATGAAATGGCATACCTGATTGTGCAAAAGCAGCTGTTCCTTCTTGTGCTTCTTTTTTAGTAGGTTTCCTATGTGTAAAATGTATATTATCAAGTTGAAGTTGTCTACCAGTATTTATATCACCTACAATAATTGGTTTTGAAAAAGGTGAGTTTATGTATGTACTATTAGGATCACTCTTATTTAACATCTGCATATACATTGGAGAATTTATCCAACCTTGCATAAAGTTTTTACTATTGGCCATTGCTTGATCAGCTGTTGGTTTCTTAGTTGTATTTGTTGTTACAGCTAATCCATTCTTAGCATAATAGTTTCCACCATAAGCCATACCATTTTCAGGAAGTTGTTCTTGACCTTGTGGCATTTGCTGTTGAGGAGCTTGCATCTGTTGGTTGTCTTCTTGCTGTGGAATAGCACCCTGTTGTTGTCCTTGTTGCATTTGATTAAGCTCAGGCATTACTTTTTTAGCAACATCAGGAATACCTTGTGGGAAACCTTTCATTTGTTCTTGTATAAGAGACAGTTGAGCAAGTTTCTTTTGATATGTTTTCACCATTAACTGAGCTGTAGCTTTACGCATTTCATCAGCTGCTGGATCTTCTATGATAGCCTTATACGTATTTATGTCATACTTCTTAGCAATTTGAGCTGGAGTGTATCCTTTTTTATTAGCAGGCATGCTAAACATCTTAAGAACATTTTCATCCTTAATAGTCATATTTTTTGTATCAGAGAATATGAATGTACCTTCTGGAACATTAAGTGGTGTACCACCTTCAGTGTGGCGTTTACCACCTATTTGCATATGTTCTAATGCACCATCATTATCTAAATCACCCCAAGCTGTTTCACCACTTTCAGCTTCTATGTTAGCTTTGTTTCTTGCTACAGGTTGTAAAGTTTTAGAAGCACTATCAGACTTAGAGCCAGGCATATCTGTATAAATTCTTTTTTGACCAAGATTTATACCATACCCCATTTGACCAGTGTATTTCATAGGTTGACCACCTGTTGCCATTTTCTCAGTGGTATCATCATTGCTTTTTCTCATATAATCATATCTCTTATCAAGCATTGACATTTGATTTTGCAAATTAGAAATGTTTTGACTAAGATGTTCATTAGCATCAAAAGGTCTAAAGCTTTCTAAATTTTGTTTAGTATACTTCTGTCCTTCCATGTTTTGATCAGGAGAATACATGTCACCACCCATATACATTTTAGGTTGTGATGATCCTGTAATTCTAATCTTAATTTTTTGCATATCGTTTTCATTTATAGGTGTGCCACCATAAGCCACTGTGTTTCCAGGAGCTTGAAAATAGTTAGTGTATTGTCCTTTAGATTTAAATCCAATTTCATTAGGTCTAAATATACCTGTATTAATATCCCAGTCTCCTCTATTACCTGTAGCACTAGCAGACTTAGCAGAATACATATTGTCAGGAAGAGCTGATTCTTTAAACCATTTGTCCCAATTCTTTTGAGCCTTTTTATCATTAATATAATCAACAAATGGTTGAGCTATATAAGCTCCCTTTTCTATATTGTGTCCCCATTTATCAGCAAATTTAAAAGCTTTTGTATTAGCAACTTTTTCAAGTCCTTTGTAAGCCTTCATACCAATTGTTGGATATTTGTTATAATACCAATTATTATAACTATTTAAAGATTCTTTTGTATCTTGTTTACCAAGTAACCCTTTATCAAACTTTTTCTGCTGTTTTTTATTCATAGCATTATAAGACTCACTATCAGAGTCATTCATAATAGGTTCACCTGCAAAAGGATCCCATTTTTTTTGTGGTACAGTTTGACCTAATTCTTTTTCTGTATAAAATGCATTTTCATCAAGACCACCTGTTGTTCTCGTAAAATTAATTTTTGGATTGCTATCTTCATCATAGGTTATATTAGGTCCAAGTGTAGTAGTAGTAGTGACTTCAAAACCTAAAAGTGCTTTAGGTAATCTTCCTGTTATTCTTATTTTTGGCATTTTATATTATTTTATAATTTCAAATTTAATACCTTTTCTTCTAAGTTCTTCTAATTGTGCTGGACTCACTTCAATCTCATCACCTATACGATGCTCTCCACCATATGCTGACATCTGCATATTATTTTCATAACAATTAGCTCCCCAACAGTTTGTACTACCTCTATGTCTTCTACCTTGTCTTTCAGCTTTATTCTCTTCATGTTGCATTTTCAATCTATTCCAAAAGCCTCCACCATTATTACGTTCTTTTTTAGGCTCAGCCCATTGCGATGGCCACCAAGTATGTTCACGACTACCTGCTTGATCTACTGTGTATTGACCTACATGATAAGGATCAGATTCTTCATTTGGAAGTCGATGTCTTTTCATAAACAATACTTCAGGATGTTTAATAAATCCTTTAGCAGCAGCTCTAAAAGAGTTAAAAGGACTAACCAATCCTGTCTCAGGATTTTCATATTTATGAGCAGCTTCAAAAACTGTATTATAAAAAGGTTGCATTCTTGTATAAGCGTCAGCTCCTAAACTTTTTAATTTTTGTTCTTCACATGGCACAATATTTCCTTTACCATCTGTACAGGGTTCACCACCTCCATCAAACATAGGAGTACCACCATAAGCAAAACCACCATACATTCTCATAGGCATTTGTCCTTCCATAGCTTCTTGTTGTGGAGCTTCTTGACCTTGTGGACCTTCCATCATTTCTTCTTGCATACCTTGAGGAGGCATTTGTTGTTCTTGTCCACCACCTTGTTGATCTTCTATAACATGTTGTATAACTTGTTGAGCCATCTCTTGTGGTAATCCAGCTTCTACAAGTTTTTGCATAATTTCTTGAGGTTGCATTCCTTGCTCTAACATATTTACAACAGCTTCAACTATTTGTTGCATTTGTGGATCTTCACCACCTTCTTCTTCTTGAGGAGCAGCCCCTTGTTGCTGTTGCATCATCATTGCTTGTTCAGGAGACATTCCACCTTCAGCATATACAAATTTTCTTAAACCACTTGGTTCTTCAAATGGATTAGAACCACCATAAGCAAAACCTTGGTTACCATTCCATGTACCATTCCAAGATCCTCCATCTTCATAATAAGATCCCATTTCATATTGAGGTAAGTTATAAGCACCATAAGCTTGTGCTGCGTATTCAGGTACGTATCCACCCATAGCATATTCACCACCAAATTTCTTTGGTATTTTTCTAAGAATACGAAGAGCTTCACCAAGTTCTCCAAGTTCTCTAAATTTTCCTGCTGCTTTAGCAAGTTTAATTTCTTCTAATATTTTAGTTATATTAGCTGCTGCCTCCATACCACTTACTATATATTTATTTCTTGAAGCATATTCTGCTGGATTAATTGCAACAACTTTTTTACCTTTTAATTGTCTTAATACAGTTTTTTCATCCATTCCAAGTGCTCTCAATCTATTCATTTGAGCTGCAGATCTTTCACCAGTTTGTATCATTCTAGTAATAATACTATTTGCTTCTTTTTCAGAAGCTATAGCAGCTTGTGATTTTCCAACAGATGGTGTGTTTCTTTTTGTTTGAATTTTCTCTTTAGTTTGTTGTGTAGCACTTTGTGTTGCTAGTGTTGAAGTTGAATTTGACGCAGGTGTAGATGTTGCTGCAGGAGTAGATGTTACAGAAGTTGTTGATGCAGCTCCAGGTGTTGATGAAGTAGAAACAGGAACTGGTGCAGTATACTTAGTTTTAATATCATCAAGTTGTTTTAATTGAGCTGTGTAATTATCTATATAAGTTTTAGCACTTGCTTTAGCTGCAGCATCACCATCTGCAATTGCTTTTTGATATGCAGCTTCCCAATTATTAATTTGATTTTTTAACCAACTATCTGGTTGGTTAACACGCATTTCAAAATCAGCTCTTTTAGCTGGATCTAAATTTGGATCAGCTAAAGCATTTTTATAATAGTCATGATCCATTAACTGACCTATTTCAGCTACCATTGGATCTACTGCTGGAGGTGTTGTTGCTGGAGCAGTGCCTGGTGTTTTAGCTTTACCACTTTTATCAGGTAGACTATCTACATAAGTTTGAGCCTCTGCTCTTGACATACCTTGTGAAACAAGATCATTAGCATCTCTAGTCCTAAGTGTATATCCTCGTTTATCAATTTTGGCTTTCATTGCTTCAATGTTTCTAGCAACCATTGCTTTCTTTTCAGGTGTAGCATTTGCAAGATTCATTTCTTTAACTGTACCAATTCTTCTATCATACTGTTTTTTACCTGTATAACCAAGTAAACCAGCACCAGCTACTCCAGTGAGACCAAGACCTATTCCCAATGCTAAATCATTATCGCCTCCTGTTTTTTCTGCTATTTCATCATCAATTTGTTTTTGTAATTCTTCTTTAGGTCTAATAACGTTTATGCTCTTATTTGATGCATCAGCTGTTACAGCATCTGTTGTATCACCTTCACCAATTAAACCTTTCTGTATTCTTTGTAGAAATGTATCAACAGCAACGTCTCCATAATTTGCTTTATCATACTGATCCCAATTTATATTACCTGGATCTTCAGTGGTGGTTGTATCAATAGCACCTAAGTATTCATTGTATGCTTGTTTGTAAGCATTATAACTAGGATAGTTTTCTACATTAGGTAGTGTCTCAATCATACCTGTTCCAAAAGCTGGAGCAGACATACCCATATCAGCACGAGGTATTCCTCCATATCTCATAGCAGGCTGTTGTTGAGCTCCTTGCATTTGTTGCATAACCATCTGTATAACTTGTACAGCTTGATCTTCAGGCATACCCATTTGTACAAGTTGTTGCATCACTTGTTCAGGCTGAGCACCTTGTTGTAACATCTGAGCCACTCCTTGTAGAAGTTGAGCTTGTTGATCACCACCACCCTGTGCAGATGCATCACCACCTTCAGCCATTTTCTTAGCTTGAGGATGAGCTCTAAAGAAAGCTGCTTCTGTAGGATACTTTTTGTAAAACTCAGCTTGAGTTTTAACACCTGCCATTTTTAGAAATTGATTTATCATAGTAATATAAATTTACTTTTTATTTGGTAATTTTTTAAGTTTTGTTTGTTTTTTTTGTAAAGTATTGTACATAGCTGGAATATAAATTGCTTCTTCTTTTAAAATTTTATCATCAAAGAGAATATTTACTTTATCACCATTATTTTTTGCATTTACAATATCGCTTTTTTCTGCATCTACTGCACTAAATGGAATTGATCCAGGAAGTTGATTGTCTTGAATTTCTTTATTAATTTGAAATTTTGTTCCATCTGGACGTTGAAAAATATAAACAAGATCTTTATTTTTTTCTTTTTCCAAATCTTTTATGTCTTTATTTTTAGCATACATGTTTATAGGAAGATTTACAGTAGCTTTACCAAATCTTTCCATTTTATTAAATGATTGTATAGTTCCTGCTGTAGGAAACTTAAATAGTTTTTCAGCTCCTGTTGCTTTATCAAAATATTTCATAAAAGGTTCACCACTAGCATAATGAAGTACTTGACCTACCTTAGAATTACCAATATAATTCAATGCTTGTTTTCCTCCTCCTACTATTGCATTTTTTGCTTTTTGAAATCTGCTTAATTGAGGATATTGAGCATATAGCTTATCAATCTTAGATGCAACTTCTGCAACTTTAGCTGTAGTTTCTGCACCTTTTATAGGAACAATAGCTTCTTCTCCAAGATATTTAACAAGTGGTAATGATGCTATAGTGTTCATACCAGCCATCGTAGCATTCCAAACACCTGGTTCATTATATAAATCTTTATAACTCTGCCAAGTATCTGGCCACATTGAAACACCTGTTGGATCAACTAATTGTAAAGTGGTCTTTGCTATTAATTTTTTCTTTTCATTCTCTAATTCATTTATTTGCATAAGAGCATTATATTGAGGTGTGCCAGGAATTTCCCAAGAATGTACTCTTTTTTTCCAAGCTCCTCTACCATCAGATAATGTACTCCATTCACGTTCTGAATCAACTGTAGCAAATTCAGGATATAATCTAGCAAAGGCACCCATACCTGCTGCAGTTTGTTGCTTTTCTGGATTCCACCCTAACTCACTCCACCAATAATCAGGACTTCCTGGATCAGCACTATTTAAGTTTGGATTAGGTGTTATATATGGATTTTCAAATTCAAACTTTTCTTTTTGAGTTACTTGAGTGGGTTTAGTACTACCTGCATTAATATCATTTACCAAACTTGTTGCAGTGGGAACTGAATCGTCTGAATAAATGGTAGCTCCTTTTAATCTTTGTTTTTCTCTCCAGCTGTCTAAATTTTCTGCATTCTGTGTATAAAAATTATACCCACCTGTATTATTACTAGCATTTGGTTTAAAAGGTGTAGGAAATTTCTTAGGAGTTGTTACAACCTTTTTAGTAGTACCAGCCTTTTGAGTTGATTTGTTTTTTTCATTAATCATTTGTACAGCAAGTCCCATTATATCATAATTTGGATCTATTGTTGTAGTTTCTGTAGTAGCAAAACCACCATCATCATATTTACTAAGCCATCCTCCATTTTTATATGTTTGATTTTGTATAAAATCATTAAAAGATTTAACAGCAGTTTTATCAAAACTACGAGGATTAAAAAATGGACTGTATACAGGTTTTTTTATCGATGTCTCTTTTAAAAAAGTTAATGGTTCTGTATTACTATTTGTATTTGTTACATAGTCAGGTATAGGTCTAGTTTTCAATGCATTTGTATAAGCAGTATCATTCATAAGTCTCCCTATAGTAGCAACAGCAGTCTGTGGATTTATTGTAGTTGTTTCAGTTGTAGAAAATCCACCAGTCGCATACTTGTTTAACCAGCCACCATTTTGCATTTTAATCATACCACCACACTTATGACAAGTCATAGGATCTTTTCCACCATCTACAGCGTCCCAAGACCATCCACAATTAGAACATGTTACTTTTCTACTAAGAAGACCACCACCATTTTTATATTCTACTCTTTGGGTCATACTAGGACCATACATTGGTCTACTATGCATATACTCTCCAGCTTCTTTATCTGACATAAAAGATTTAGTATGCCAGCCACCTTGCACATCTGTTCCTTCTGTAGGATCAAAGTAATCCACTTTATACCTACCTTGTTGTATAGGAGGAATATTTAATCTAGGCATTTCTCTTTGTTGTATCTGCATTCCTGTAGTAGGTTCTCCCATAGGGATTTTAGTAGCAGGTACAAATGGTCTTGGTTTTAATTTAGGTTCAGGAGGTGTTATTGGTTTAGGTTTTATTTGTGGTTTAGGTTTTGTTTTTAATATATAAGGTTGTACTGGTTTTTTATATACTGGACTTATTGCTTCTGTTGAATCAATAAAATTTCCTATTGGTTTTATATTAGGATGATATAAATCAGGACTTGTATAAAAATTTATATTTTTAGGATCTATACCTAAACTTAAATAATATTTTATAATTTTTTCAGAGTTTTTAAATGTACGTGAATTACCATAAATTTTTTTAAAATCATTTAAATTTTTTGCACTACTATATAAAGGTTCTTCATTTCCATATTGTGCACGATACTGCTGTTCTAAATATCTTTTCATACTAGAATTTTTTTCTAACATGATATTATTTTTAAAATTTCTTAAAACTTTACTTCTTTCTACTTGTTTAATAGATCCTTGTGAAGGTTTAAATTGAGCAAATGCTCCATCCCTAAAATCATGTGCAGGTCCTAAATTTTTCATATAATCATAACCTTTGTATAAATTTAAACTATCTGTATAGTTTTGTACTTTTCTAGGATCATCTGTATATATAGGAGGATTTGTTTTACCATCTCCTGGGCCTGGTCCACCATCTTTGTATTTGCTTAACCAATCAGGTGTGTTTAAGTCTGGTATAGATATATCACCACCATTAGCATATACAGATTGACCAGGTTTTAAATCATTTCCAGAAACAGTTTTAATTTTTCCATCAGGAGTAACTATAGGAAAGTATCCAGCTTTTCTATCTTCACTAATAGCCTGTTTAAAAGTAGGATGAAAAGGAGCTTTGAGTATTTCTCCTGTCTGTGGATTTCTAGAAGTTGCATGATAATAGCCATCATCTTGTTTAGGTTGAGTGTAATCAAATGTATTTGGTTTACCTAAAGCATTCCAATAACCTCTTATATTATAATCAGGAGTATCTTTTCTTAGATTCAAAGGAAGAGTTCTAAAGAATTGTTGAAAAGCTAATTCATCATCACCAAGTCCTTGACCACCCATTGCTTTATTACTAAGAATATCATTGTTGTAATTTCTATATCCATATATACCTACAGCACCACCTGCTTCTTTTGAACCAAAGTATTTACTAAAAGCTGGATCACTTTGTAAAAGTTTTAAGTCTTGATTGTAAAGACTTTCATAACCAGGAGCACCAGGATTATATTTTCTCACTCCACCTGGTTTATTAATCCACTGACTAGCCAAATCAAAATAACTTGCATTCTTGTCAAGTTGTTTAACATTAGCTAATTTCTTTTGGTATTGAGCTAATAAATTAGGATGAGCTTTTAAATAGTCATTAACTTTATTTTGATCATCTACCCAAAAGTTCCAACCACGTTTATCTTTATTACTTCCAATACCTGGTACTTTTCTATCAGCTAAAAATCTTTCTAATTTATAAGGTCTATATTGTTCATCAACATTCCATCCAGAAACAAGATCTTCTAATGATCCAGCTCTATCAGCTCCAGTACCAACACCAAATGTAGATTCTCTAGAAATTAAAGCAGCTAACTTGTATGGATCCATTTTATTAGCAGCACCTACTTTTTTAACATAATCTAATAAACCTGTATCTACATCAGCTCCTGTAAGTCTTCCTTTAGTTAACTTAATTGTTTTACCTGAATAAGGTACTTTATATAAATTAGGATGACTTTTTCTAAAATTAGAATAAGCATCATTATATAAAGTGCTCATTTGATCATAGGCAGTTTTTTCTTTAGCAGGTGTAGCTTCAGTTTTAGTTTTGTCATCATCTCCAATAAAATAACCAACAGCTTTTCTAACACCATTCATTATTGGATTATTTAAAAGCATAGGTCCTAATCCAAAATTTGGAATTGTAGTTTGTGTAGTTGTATTAAATCCTCCCACGTCCATTCTTGGAGCTACATAACCAGATTGATTATTATTGTTTGGATAGGCAAGAATACCTCCTTGCTTGGCAGGCATTAAAAACCCACCATTAAAAAACTTAAGAATAGGATCAGCCATAACCTGTGGCTTATCTGTATTTTGCTTCACTCTATATTTATTAAAATTTCCTTGTGGCATATTATCTAGGAGATTGTAAGTTTTTTTGATTAGATATTTTAAATAACATTTTAACATCCCCACTAGTGAACTTTCTTAGAAACACTCTGTTTACATTGTTTCTAAACTTCTTACGTTCTAGTATAGGTTTGTTATAATTTACATACGCTGGATTAATAGGATAGACATATCCATTAGCTGATGTATTAAACATTGGAAGATTG
>Ga0315277_10011043_pt1 | contig 11397 bp, 10 predicted proteins | sample YL17G05_15_MG_FD_203695 | JGI IMG/M metagenome (GOLD analysis project Ga0315277, IMG submission 203695) | Sediment microbial communities from Yellowstone Lake, YNP, Wyoming, USA - YL17G05_15 | ecosystem: Environmental > Aquatic > Freshwater > Lake > Sediment | place: USA: Wyoming | collected...
GTCCCGACAAGTGCGTCGCCATGTACAGGATGCCATCGGAAAGCGAGGGAGCGAAGCTGTAATGGATCTTGCACTGCGTCGCGCGCCCGGAGTCGCCCGGATCGTTCACCTTCTCGCCGAGGTCGAAGAGGTAATCCAGCGCGTCGCGCTGCTCATTGTAGCGCATTACTCGCACGGTGCCGCCCGGAACGCCTTCGGCGCATGCAGCTGCATAGATACGGCCGTCAGGGCCTGCCGAGACTGACCAGCAAGTGTCGGAGTCCGGGTGCTCGGTGAAGGGGTAATATCTGCAGGGGTATGCCTGCGACTCCACCGGCGCTGCATTGCCTGCGGATTGCACCCGCTCCCCAGGGATGATCGCAGCCGCGGAGACAAGTCCTCCGACGCGCAGGAAGTCGCGCCGGCCAATTGTGCCTGTGGTCATGGGTGTCGTCCTCGGTTTTAAACCTGCCGCTCCGCACATCACCGGGCTCTTTGTCCCGATGGCGAAGCTCATGCACGAAAGCCACACATTTTGTCACTGGACGGGCAGCATTCTATCTCAATTGGGACGGAATGGTTCTCGAGAATATCCGAAGGACGTAGTCAAAAAAAGGAAGGAAGAAAAGGGACGCGGACGGACGCTGATCTTCTTCGTTGTGCTGACGGCGTCCGTGTTCATCCGGGTCCAAAAAGTACATCTTGGGATTTCGGGACTCGATGACCAAGACCAGAATAGCTATCTCAACGCCAGCTGGATGTTGCGCGGTCCGCCTCCGCCAAGGAAAGGATTGCCTATGCCCACGTCCGGCGTGACTGTGATCGGCAGGAATCCTTGACCCCGGCCAGTCTTCGGGTCGATGCCATTGGTGCTCGCATCGGCCGAGAATCCCGGCAGGAGGGGTGAAGCAAAGTTCGGGCTGTTGAGACAGCTGGATTCACCGGTTGGTTGATGTCTCTGTAACGGAAGAGCTTCGCGCCGTGCGATCCGACGTATCCGATCTGCAGGATGACGTTCTTGAAGAGTTCTTCCTGTATTTTCAAATTGCGGTTCTAAATGTCAGGATAACGCCGGAGATGAACTCTGAAAGAATTGAGAGTGATGTGAGGAAATGCCGGTGCTAGGTTTCTTTGCGAAGGATGTCATGCGTACCGATTTGCCTGAGGGTTAACCTGTCACTGGTGATCTGAAATGTGATGCGATAAGACGCCGACACGCTCGCTTCCCAGATGTCTCGAGTTCCCTGCATTTTCTTGGACCGAAGCGAAGGGTGGCGGGGATTGTCTTGAAGAAATCTCAAGGCTTTCTCAGCACGCGACTGAACATCTTTGGGAAGATCTTGAAAGTCGCTCTCGAACAGAGGAGTCCAGATGATTTTCAAAGGATTCGCGGAAGCATGGAGGATTTTGGAGCGGCAGTTATTGTTAAGACCCGCCTGCTTTTCTACGACTTTAATTCCTTGAGCACTTCCTCCACTGAGTCCGCCTCCCGGAAGTCGCCTCGAGCGAGAGCCTCGTCCACCAGGTGTTCCTTTCGCTGCCACTCTTGTGTCCAGAACCAAAGCTGTTCTTTGGGAATCAGGCTCGCCGGAATCATCTCTACGCGCTTTCCCACGAGTCGCATCAAGATATGGTCGCCTTTCTTCAACTTTAGTGCCTTGGAGATCCGGTGGGGGATCGTGACCTGATCCTTGGGACCCAAGCGGATCGCCTCCTCCAAGACAGGTTTGCTTTTCGCCATGAGCTATCCTTTGCAGCAAAGAGTCTCGCGTAAGCATTGTCTTACTCCCGGCCACTCCCGTCAAGTAAACCAGAATTCGGATCTCCTGACGCTCTTTGATCCTTGCTCAGCATTTCATCTCTATTGCGCCGCGACTCCTCGACAATTCTCTGTCGCTGGACACCCTTAACGGTGTTCGAGCAGACCGCATCAGGTCGTGCGCGATTTGCCGCCGGATTTTCTGGGCTCCACGGGCCAACTCGGAATGTTGTAGTGAAAGATGCAGGAAAACCTACAACCAACGAAACAGTCGCAGAGCGCGGCGGGAGCTTGTCTCAAAGAAGAAACGCAGCTCGAAGAAAGCGCGGAGAACGCCAAGAGCTACGAAAACAATATCTCTTCGTACTCCGTGTCTCTGCGGTGATTGTTTTTGGTTGCCGCAATGCGGCGCCAGGCAATTCGTTGCAGAATCGATCTTAGAAGAAGCCGAGCTGCAGCTTTGCCACTTCGGACATCTGATTGGGATTCCAGGGCGGATCCCAAACAAGATCTACCCTGCAGGAAGCCACTCCCGGTATGGCCTTCACCTTCGCTTCCACCTCGGGAGGCAGTGAGCCCGCAACTGGACAGCCGGGCGACGTTAGAGTCATGCGAATGACGACAACTCCCGTGGGATCCACGTCAATGCCATAAACCAACCCCAGCTCATAAATATTTACCGGGATCTCGGGATCGTACACCGTCCTCAACACGTCGACGACTTTCTCTTCGAGGTTGAGAGCGCCCTGCTCGGAGTTTTGCGAGTTGCCGTCCATGTTTCCCCCTTGGCAAAGACGTAAGAGATCCATCTTTCTTACTCCGTCGCCACCGTTTCCTTGCTCCCCTCCAGCGCAGCGTGCATGGTGTGCCAAGCCAGGCTGGCGCACTTGACACGAACGGGGTACTCGCGCACGCCGGCAAACACAGCCAGCTTGCCCAGTTCGGCAAGATCCGCGTCAGGCGGGAGCTGGCCGGTGACCAAATCGTGAAAGCGCTTGAACAGCTCCTCTACCTCGGCCTCGGTCTTTCCCTTTAGGATATCTGTCATCATCGAAGCCGATGCGGTTGAGATGGCGCATCCTGTGCCGATGAAGCCTGCGTCACGCACGACGCCGTCCTCGATCTGCACATAGACGCTCACCTTGTCGCCGCAGAGGGGATTAAACCCATCGGCCTGCCGGTTCGCATGATCGAGCTTGTGAAAATTCCGCGGCCTCTTGTGGTGGTCGAGGATGACTTCCTGGTAAAGCTCTCGAAGATCGGGCATCAGTTGAATACCTCGCTTACCTTTCGGATTCCGGCGGCCAGCGCGTCTATTTCCTCGCGAGTGTTGTACATGCCAAGCGAGGCTCGGGCGGTGGCCGGGATTTTGAAGAAATCCATCACCGGCTGAGCGCAGTGGTGGCCGGTTCGTATGGCTATCCCCTCCTGGTCGAGAATAGTGCCGACATCGTGGGGATGAATTCCGTTGACGACAAACGACAGCACGCTTGTTTTCTCTTTTGCGGTGCCTATGATTGTCACTCCAGCCAGGCTTGAGAGGACTTCCGTCCCGTAGGCCAGAACATCGTGCTCGTGCGCCACGATGTTTTCAAATCCCGCGGCCTCGAGATAATCAACGGCGGCCCCGAGCCCGATCCCGGCCGCTATGTTCGGCGTACCGGCCTCGAACTTGTGAGGCAGCTTGGTAAAGATGGTCTTCTCAAAAGTCACGGAGGTGATCATGTCTCCGCCGCCCTGGTAGGGGGGCATCGCCTCCAGCAGGCGTTCCTTTCCATAGAGAATGCCGATGCCCGTCGGGCCATACATTTTGTGTCCCGAAAACACATAAAAGTCGCAGCCGAGCTCCTGCACATCGATGCGCATGTGCTGGACAGCTTGCGCACCGTCGATCAACACGGGGACGCCATGCTCGTGGGCGAGCTTCACGATTTGACGTACCGGGTTGACCGTGCCCAACGCATTGGAGACCTGAGTTACTGCCACGATGCGCGTCCGTGGACCGAGTAGTCTCTCATACTCTTCCATCAGGAACTCGCCCTTATGGTTCATCGGGACGACCCTCAGGCGCGCACTCTTCTCCTCGCACAGCATTTGCCACGGAACGATGTTCGAGTGATGCTCCATCGCGGAGATCAGCACCTCGTCCCCTGCAGCAACGTGCGTCCTGCCGTACGATTGGGCCACGAGATTGATTGCCTCTGTCGTCCCGCGCACAAAAATGACTTCCCTTTCCAAGCCGGCATTGATGAAGCGTTTCACCTTGATGCGAGTCTCTTCGTAAGCTTTTGTGGCTCTCTCGCTCAGCAGGTGGACGCCGCGGTGAATGTTCGAGCAATCCGTGGTGTAAAAGCCGACGAGGGCGTCGATGACAGTCTGAGGTTTCTGGGTAGTAGCCGCGTTGTCCAGGTAGACCAGCGGCTTCCCGTGCACGCGCTGACCGAGGATCGGAAAATCCTTTCTCACCCGCTGCACATCGAATGACGGACTCTCTTCCGGGACTCCGGGTGTGAGCACCCCACTGATCGAGTTCATAACCCACCCCCAAAACCTATTGCGGATTTCGGATTGAAAATCCGCAATCCGAAATCCGCAATTGAATCATCCATGCAGCCTCGACAGGCGCGTGAGCAGCACAAGATCGATTTGACACTGTATTGGCTTTACTTTCACTGCGCTCAGGATCTCGGCCGCGAAAGCGTACGTCAGCAGTGTGCGGGCGGACGATTCGTCGATGCCGCGGGAGCGCAGATAGAAGAGTCCCTCTTCATCCAGCTGACCGATCGTCGCACCGTGTGTGCATTTCACGTCGTCTGCAAATATCTCGAGCTGGGGCGCGGTGTTAACGAGGGCGTCTTCGGAAAGCAGAAGGTTTTTGTTCGTCTGCCTGGCGTTCGTTTTCTGCGCGTTTTTCCGAACGATAACCTTGCCGTTGAAAACCCCGGTTGAGCTGTCATCCAAAATACCCTTGTAAAGCTCCTTACTGTTGCAGTGAGGCTTAGCATGGTCAATGCTCGTGTGATTGTCGACGTGCTGTTTGCCTTTGGTTACATAGAGACCATTCAGCACGCACTCCGAACCCTCCGCATCCAGCACCACGTTGACGCCATTTCGGACCAGGGATGCTCCAAGAGAGAGGGAGTGGGACGTGAAGTTGCTGTCACGCTGCTGCTGGACCTGCAGACACCCGATGTGAAACGCGTCATTGCTCTCGCGCTGCAGCTTATAGTGGTCGACGACGCAGTTGCTCCCTGCAATGATTTCCGTGACAGCGTTGGTGAAGTACACTCCTTTTTCCAGCCCGACATAGCTCTCCACGATGGTGACCTGGCTGCCATCGCCGATTACAATCAGATTCCTGGGGTAGGTGACAGCCGCTTCCGCGCGGCGCGTCGAGACGAACAGCAGGTGAACAATGTCCTTCAGAACAGTGCCCGAAGGGAGGTAGACGAACGAGCCATCTGCAATGAAGGCCGTGTTGAGCGCGGTAAACGCATTGTTCTCGAAAGTCGCATACCTAGCAAGGTAGGGTTCCACGAGGTCACGGCCGGTTGCGAGTGCCTTCGCCAGGCTTGTTGCTCGAGCCCCTCTGGGCAGCGGCCTCAAACTCGAAAGGTGCTCGGAAAAGTGGCCGTCGACGAACACAACTTGCGCACAGTCGACCTCTCCGAAGGTGTAGTTCGAAATGTCCGCAACAGTCAGGCCGTTGCGGCCAGGCGCCGCGGGCTTGAAGGGGGTCCGCACGATCGGAGAGACACTGGTGAATCGCCAATCCTCCTGGCGAGTATTGGGAAACCCAAGCTCGCCGAAACGCGCGATGGCGTTCTTGCGGATCGCATTGAGCCAGGGCTGAGCTTCCGCCATCGGACTCTTTTCGAACTCGGCAAAGCTGGAGAGATAGGGGGTTTTCTCATCGATGACATCGATCATGGCGCAGTCGGTCCCTTCAGGAATTCACCGCTTGGCGTTTTTCACGTTCTTCTTCTACCCACCCGTAGCCCTTTTCCTCGAGCTCCAGAGCCAACTCCTTCTCTCCCGATATAAGGATCTGTCCGTCCAGCAGTACGTGCACCTTGTCGGGGACGATGTAATTCAAGAGACGCTGATAGTGCGTCACCAGAACCATCGCGCGGTCTTCCCGGCGCAGTGCGTTGACGCCGCCGGAGATGATCTTGAGCGCGTCGATGTCGAGGCCGGAATCGGTCTCGTCAAGAATGGCCAGCCTTGGCTCAAGAATCACCATCTGGAATACTTCGTTTCTCTTCTTCTCGCCGCCGGAAAAACCTTCGTTGACGGCGCGGTTCATCAGGCTCTCGTCCATCTCGACCAGCTTCATTTTCTGCCTGGCCAGCGCGAGAAAGTCCATGGCATCCAGCTCTTCCAGGCCGTTGTGCTTTCGGATCGCGTTCAACGCGGTTTTCAGGAAGTACATGTTGCTCACGCCCGGAATCTCGACGGGATACTGAAAGCCGAGGAATATGCCTTCCCGCGCGCGATCCTCCGGAAGCATGGTCAGCAGGTTTTTGCCCTGATATAAAACTTCGCCGTCTGTGACCTCATAGCCTTCGCGCCCTGCAAGGACCTTGGCTAGCGTGCTCTTGCCCGAGCCGTTGGGACCCATAATGGCGTGTACTTCACCGGCATTCACCTTCAGATTGATACCGTGCAAGATTTCCCTGCCTTCCACTCTCGCGTGCAGGTTAATAATCTCAAGCATTCCCCATCTCCAAAATTGATACTCTGATTGCGGATTGAACACCCAACTAATCCGCAATCCGCAATGATGATTAGCCGACACTTCCTTCCAGACTGACACCCAGCAGCTTCTGTGCTTCGACGGCGAACTCCATGGGAAGCTCCTTGAAAACCTCCTTGCAGAAGCCGTTCACGATCATTGAAACCGCGCCCTCGGCCGAGATTCCGCGTTGCTGGCAGTAAAAGATTTGGTCCTCCCCGATCTTCGAGGTCGAAGCTTCGTGCTCCATCTGGGCTGTGGAGTTCCTGACTTCGATGTAGGGAAACGTGTGAGCCCCGCATCGGTCTCCCAGCAGGAGGGAGTCGCACCGAGAGTAATTCCGGGCCTTCTCCGCGGTCTTCATGATCTTAACCATTCCACGGTAGGTGTTCTGCCCGTGGCCGGCCGAGATTCCCTTGGACACGATTGTGCTGCGCGTGTTCTTTCCGATGTGGATCATCTTGGTTCCCGTATCCGCCTGCTGGTAGTTGTTCGTCAGCGCCACCGAGTAAAACTCGCCGATCGAGTTCTCGCCCTGAAGAATGCAACTCGGATACTTCCACGTGATCGCAGAACCGGTTTCGACCTGCGTCCACGAGATCTTGGAGTTCACGCCCTTGCACTTCCCGCGCTTGGTGACGAAGTTGTAGATGCCCCCCTTGCCTTCCTTATTCCCCGGGTACCAGTTCTGGACCGTCGAGTACTTGATCGTGGCATTGTCGAGGGCAACCAGCTCGACCACAGCGGCGTGCAGTTGGTTCTCATCCCGCATCGGCGCAGTGCAGCCCTCCAGATAGCTGACGTGACTTCCTTCGTCCGCGACGATCAGTGTCCGCTCGAACTGGCCGGTCGAGGCGGCATTAATGCGAAAGTACGTTGAGAGTTCCATCGGGCAGCGCACTCCCTTGGGGATGTAACAAAAGGAACCGTCCGAGAACACTGCCGAGTTTAGAGTGGCGAAAAAATTGTCCGTGTATGGAACCACTGACCCGAGATACTGCCGCACGAGATCCGGATGATTCTGAACTGCATCCGAGAATGAGCAGAAGATGATGCCTAACTGAGCCAGCTTCTCCTTGAATGTGGTCGCAACCGATATGCTGTCGAATACCGCATCCACAGCGACTCCGGCGAGTAATTCTCGCTCTCTCAACGGAATGCCGAGCTTCTCGTAGGTTTCGAGCAACTGGGGATCCACCTCGTCGAGGCTCTTGGGCTTGGTCTTCAGCTTGGGTGCTGAGTAATAGAAACTGTCCTGATAATTGATCGGCGGATAGTGAACGTTGGCCCACTTCGGCTCTTCCATGGTCAGCCAGTGCCGGTATGCCCGAAGACGCCACTCCAGCATAAACTCGGGCTCATCCTTCTTCGCCGAGATCAGACGGATAATGCCTTCGTTCAGACCTCTGGGTATCGTCTCCGCTTCGATCTCGGTGACGAAGCCGTACTTGTATTCCCGGTTTGCCAGCTCTTGAATGTGACTTGGCGCAGTGCTCATAAACCCTTTCCAATCACCCAGGGTGTTTCATGAAACATGAAACGGCTGCCCAGACGGCACTTGCAGGTTGACCAGCGGTTCGTTGAGCGGCTGAGTCATCTCGGCAAGCGTTATTCTTTCCAGGGCCTGATAGATGGCTTGATTGATCCGGTGCCAGTTCGTGCGCACGGGACATCCCACTTCCAGCCCGCAATCGCCTTTAACCCGGTCCGTGCATTCGGTTACGGCGATCGGACCTTCGAGCGCACGAATGATGTCGGCCACCGTGATCTCCTCCGGCCGGCGAGCTAAACCGTAGCCTCCTTTGGTTCCACGTTGGGAAACCAGCAGGCCGTCTCGAGCCAAAGCTTTGAGAATCTTCGACACCACCGGAAGCGGCAGCCGCACCACGCCGGCGATATCCCGGGCGTTTTGCGTGGACCGGCCATGCGCCGCAAAGTAAGTCAGCATGACGATTCCATAATCGGCTAACTTTGTGACTCGAAGCATTTTGCGAGCTTCCTCATAAATACAGTACCAATTCGGTCCCAAATCTTATTCAGAATAGCAAGGCACCGATTCTTTGTCAATCACTACCACAGCCATCTTCATGTGGCGACCGGTCTCCGGACCGGTCTGGGGGGTCTGGAGACCCCCCGCCACAAGAATCCGCGACCATGGAGCGGATATCTCTGCGGCCTCTGTGTCTCCCCTGAAAATCCTCCGAGAATGTCCGATTTTGGATAGCTGTGACCCTTTAGAAGGATTTCAGAGCCGCGAGCGAAGCGAGCGGAGTGCCTTAACATGATTCGAGGCCCTTTCCACCACAGATCAGCAATACCTTGATAGAAGAAAAACCTGGCTCTCATGCTACGTGATCCCGCTCCCTGCGGTCGCGGCTCTGAACGCCTGGTTATTGGGCAGCGTGCCGGCGGGTTGGGGTACATCCCTGCATCCGTTAGCAGTTTTCATGAGCAGTGGCGCACCCCCGGTGCATGGCTAACTCTCCCGAAAATGCTAGGTTTGGTGTCCTTGGTGCTCTTGGAGTCTTGGTGGTGCGGTTTTTAAAAGGAAACCACCAAGGCACCAAGACCACAAAGGTCACCAAGGATCATCAGCGGATCGCCCATTTTCATCGGCGGTGGCGCGTCAATGGACGCATAAGCAACTCTTTGGCAAAGCTTAAACGAGGTTGCAAACCGCGGGATGGAATGCGAGTATTTTGGACTGCGCTCTTGCAGAAACAGGGACCTCCTTGGCGACGAACCAGAGAAGGAAGGCTTTATCAGCATGAACACGAATCCCAGCGAAAAAATGGTCATCCTTTCCGGCATTCAACCTTCGGGCAATCTGCACTTGGGCAACTACTTCGGCGCGGTGCAGCAATTCCTCGAGTTCATAGCCGGCGGCCATCGTTGTTATTACTTTCTGGCGAACTATCATGCTTTGACCTCCCTGCGCGATCGGGCGCGTCTCCTGGAGCTGACTCGCAGCACCGCCGCGGACTACCTGGCCCTCGGCCTCGATCCGGAGCGTTGCTCCATCTATCTGCAGAGCGACCTGCCGGAGGTTTGCGAGCTTCAGTGGATTCTCAGCACGGTCACGCCGATGGGTCTGCTCGAGCGCTGCCACGCATATAAGGACAAGGTGGCGCAAGGACTCTCTTCGGATCACGGATTGTTCGCCTATCCCGTACTTCAGGCTGCCGACATCCTCATCGTGCGCTCAAACCGGGTTCCGGTGGGGCAGGATCAAAAGCAGCATGTCGAAGTCACTCGAGACATCGCCCAGTACTTCAACAGCTCTTACGGCGAAGTGCTCACAGTACCGGAGCCCTACATTCCCGAATGTGTTGCGGTTGTCCCGGGCCGCGACGGGCGGAAGATGTCGAAGTCCTACGGCAACACGATCGAGTTGTTCGCCTCTGAGGAGGAAATCCGAAAGCAGATCTTCTCGATTGCCACGGACTCAGCCACGGTTGCCGAGCCGAAGGATCCCGACAAGAGCACGCTCTACGCAATCCTGAAGCTCTTCTGCAATCCCGAGAAGGAGCTGCACTGGGCGGACCGCTATCGCAGTGGCGGGCTGAGCTACCGCGAGGTCAAGCAGGCGATATTCGATCACTTCATGGAGAAGTTCGGACCCGCACGGAAGCGGCGGGAGCAACTCGAGAAGCAGCCGGAGTATGTCGCGGAGGCGCTGCGGCGCGGCGTCGAGCAGGCGCGCGCGGTCGCGCGTCCGCTTGTTCGACAAGTGCGTGACGCCGCCGGCATCCCCAACTAATTGCGGATTGTGAACTGCGGATTGCGGATTACCCAGTTGTTTTTTCAATCCGCAATCCCGCAATCCGCCATTGCAGTCCTCCTCGGAATGAACATCTCGGAAATGCAGGGGCACGGCGCGCCGTGCCCCTGCTCCCTCCAAAATCCTCACCAGATAACGCGAGGTTCAGTAAAACCGCTCGCTCAGCGGCATGTAAACATCCGTGATCAAATTATCGGGAGCGGTGTTCTGCGGCGAATTCCGATAGAACTCCAGTCCCGGCCCTGCCCTCAACTCGCGCCCGCTGGCCGGCAGCCAGACTCCGCACATGCGAGCGTAGCTGTCAGCAATCTTGTCATAAGGCCCCTTGTGAGTAATCACGCCGTATTCCCCGCCTCCGATTGTCTGAATTCCGAATTCTCCGGAAGCCGCCGCCCTTTCATCCACAACGATTCCGGCGTCGTAGCGAAGCTTGTCGTCGGGCGTAATCTCGGCATCATCGTGAACAATCCCGACCATGATGGGCCGCCCTCGAATCAAGCCCTGCCTTCCGGCCCAGGTCACAAGCTTTCCCCAAGTCTCTCCAACCTGGCTATAGGGCCCTGTGTGCCGGATGAAGGCCACGCGCATCTCCTTTACACGCTCCATACGGACATCCGGCTTCGGGTCGTTACTGCGCGGAAACTCGAAGTCCGAAAACCTGCCGCCCGCGAAATGAACGCCGGACGGCGCCTCAGGCGGCGGCAGCACGCGATGTGCTTCGCGATACTCGGAAGGGCTGGCCTGAAACATGGCCCGAAAGGCGCGCGTGAAGGATTCGTGCGTTTCATAGCCAGCCTCGAGCGCAATGAAGATCACGTTCTGATCGGTTTGCTTCAGTCGCTGCGCCGCGCGCTCCAGGCGAAGGCGCCGGATGTGCTCCTTGACCGACTCGCTGACCATGCCGCGGAAAATCCGATGAAAATGGTAAGGGGAGAAATTCGCGATGTCCGCCAGTTCTTCCAGCGGCAGCGGGTCGTCAAGATGTGTCTGGATGTGGATAAGGACTCGGAGGATTCGGGTCTTATAGGCCTCAACTGTGTCGGTTCTCATCTCCAGACTCATGCTAAGGGCTCGCGCAAGAATTACTTGGCATTTTGCTGCAGGCCCCCAGGCCCGCTGGCGAGGCGCGAGCGACGAGCTATA
>Ga0315277_10011044_pt1 | contig 11394 bp, 10 predicted proteins | sample YL17G05_15_MG_FD_203695 | JGI IMG/M metagenome (GOLD analysis project Ga0315277, IMG submission 203695) | Sediment microbial communities from Yellowstone Lake, YNP, Wyoming, USA - YL17G05_15 | ecosystem: Environmental > Aquatic > Freshwater > Lake > Sediment | place: USA: Wyoming | collected...
CGTGGATGCGGCGTGTTTCCAGTTCCTCAGCGTCGCGCCCCAGGAGGTGGTCGCGATCCTGTACTCCGCCGTCTCCTCGATGGTCTTGGCCTCGTATCGCGGGCTGTTGTCCAGACCGATGCTCGCGACGTGGTCCAGGCCGAGGCAATCCACCCAGTCCGCGTCCTTCGGCAGGCCTTCCCGCTGCCAGCGCTCGATGGTCGCCCCCCAGGGCGAGTCGATGATCGGCACGCGGTCCGCCGGTCGATGGTCGAACATCCGCTTGAACCGCTCTTGAGAAGTCATCTCGGTCATGTGATTCCCTTTCCGCCCTGGAATGGTAACCGGCGGGCCGCCGCAGGAAAAGCGGGCCTGCCCGCGAAACCAACAGGTCGCAAATCGCCGTAATGGGTCAGTTACTGGTACGACAGGCGTCTCGCCTGTCGAATTCGCGCCTGGTCTCCGTCCCGACAGGCGAGACGCCTGTCGTACCACACCCCGTAAGTGACCCATTACAAATCGCCTTGCGCGAACCTTGACGCGGCTGTCGGGAATCCGTAGAAACGTGCGTTCCCCGCGATGCGCAGTTTCCGGCAGGCAGGAGACAAAGGAAATGGCTACACAAGCACAGATCGTCAAGGCGACGAAGAAGTACCTGATTCCCAGCTACGGCCGCGTGCCGGTGGCGATGGTCCGCGGCAGCGGCGCCAGGATATGGGACGCCGACGGGAAGGAATACATCGACTTCTTCGCGGGCTTCGGAGCGGGCGGCGTCGCGGGGCACTGCCATCCCGCAGTCACGGCCGCCATCAAGGCGCAGGCGGACAAGCTCCTGTGCGCGGGCAACCTGTTCACCAACGAGCCGCAGGTGCAGCTCGCGGAGGCGATCACGAAGCACGCCTTCGGCGGAAAGGTGTTCTTCTGCCACAGCGGCGCGGAAGCCAACGAGGCGGCCCTGAAGCTGGCGCGACTGGCCGCCCGGCAGAACGGGTCCTCAACCGGGCCGGCGCGATACAAGATCGTGAGTTTCCACCACTGCTTCCACGGCCGGACGATGGGGGCGCTGTCGTTGACGCCCGAGAAGTTCCAGAAGGGGTTCGAGCCGATGGTCCCCGGCAGCGTCAAGCTGGACCTCAACGACCTGGCGGCGGTGCGGGCGGCGGTCGATGGTGAAACTGCCGGCATCTTCGTCGAGCCGGTCCAGGGCGAGGGCGGGATCAACCTGCCGACCAAGGCGTTCATGCGCGGTCTGCGGGACCTGTGCGACCAGAAGAAGCTCCTGCTGGTTTGCGACGAGGTTTGGTGCTCTCCGGCCCGGACGGGCGAGTGGTTCGGGTATCAGCTTTTCGGCATCCAGCCGGACGTCATGACGCTGGGCAAGGCGCTGGGCGGGGGCGCGCCGGTGGCAGCGTGCGTGGCGGGGCCGAAGTGCCAGGACGCTTTCCAGCCGGGCACGCACGGGTGCACGCTGGGGGGCAATCCGCTGTGTGCGGCCGCGGGCGTGGCGGTCATGAAGCTCATCGAGGACCAGAAGCTGGTATCCCGCGCCGCCAGGAAGGGCGGTGCGATCATGAAGGCCATCCGCGACGCGAAGATCGGATGCGTCAAGGAGGTCCGCGGGTCCGGCATGATGATCGGCCTGGAACTGGACAAGCCCGGCAAGGAAGCCTTCACCAAGTGCATGGAGAGGGGCCTGCTGATCAACTGCACGGCGGACACGGTCCTGCGCCTTGCGCCTCCCCTGATTATCCCGGACAAGGACATCAGTGAAGGCATGGAGATACTCATCAGCGTGCTGAAGGGATGATCTAAGCACGTGTCGAATGACGAAATGCGAATGACGAATCAACTCCGGATCGCGAATGACGAAACGCAGGGCCGGCGAAGACCGCAGTGCCGGCTCCATCTGTCGGTTCCGGCTTCGTCGTTGATTCGTCATTCGGCCTTTGGAATTCGGACTTAACCATTCGAGGCCACTTAGCAGGGCGTGAATCCACAGCGGCCGCACCCCTCATCGACTCGTGGCGCCATGGCCCGTCGGACGTCGCAGAGTTGACGGAACGGTCGTGCTCGCGCTGGACTTGCCTCGGAGGTTGGGATAACATTATCCGTGTAAAGGGCCTGCGGCGCGATCGCGGCCGGAGCGTGGGATGCACAACGAATTCACAGCCATCATCGAGCGAGACGGGGACTGGTACATCGGGTACTGTCCGGAAATCCCCGGGGCCAATGGGCAGGGCAAGACCATCAAGCAGTGCCGGCAAAGCCTTGGCGAAGCGATTGCCCTGATCCTGGAGGACCGGCGCAGGGACGGCCTGCGCGGGGCTCCCCGCGGGGCCATTCGGGAAACCCTGGCAATCTGATGAAGCGAACCGCTCTTCTGAAGCACCTGCGGAGGTACGGCTGCTATCTCAAGCGGGAAGGGCGTTCGCATTCGCTCTGGATCAATCCTCGCACGGGTGAGGTGGAGGCGATTCCGAGGCACACGGAGATCGCGGATCGTCTGGCACAGAAGATAATCAAGGGCTTGTCCGTCCACGCCAAACCGTAGCAAATGTCCCCGCTGTCCCACAGAGAGATCGACGCGTTCAAGTCCCTGCCGATGTTCTCGGCGCTGGGCGAGACGACGCTGCGCGAACTTGCCGCCAACTGCGAGGTCCGCACGTTCCCCCCCGGGACGATGGTATTCTGCCAACGGCAGCCGGCGCAGAGATTCCACGTGGTCCTCTCCGGGCGGGTGAAGGTCTTCAAGCTCTCCTCCAGGGGAGACGAGCAGATTCTCCACATCTTCGGTGCGGGTGAGACCTTCGGCGAGGCGGCGATGTGGGCGGGTGACAAGTACCCCGCCTGCGCCCAGGCGCTGGAGGACGCCGAGCTGCTCGGCATCACGCGCCAGGGGATTCTCCGGGCCATCAAGCGCGACGGGGAACTGGCGATGCGGATGCTGGCGGGGATGTCGGCGAAGCTGCGGGAATTCGCCCGCCTGATTGAGGAGCTTTCGCTGAAGGAGGTCCCCGCTCGCCTCGCGCGGGTCCTGCTGGAGGAGTCGCGGGCAGCCGGGTCGAGCATCCTTCGCCTGCGGCAGACCAAGCGGGAACTGGCGGCCCAGATCGGGACCGTGCCCGCAACCCTCAGCCGGGCACTGGGCAAGCTCAGGAACGACGGGATTATCGAGGTTCGAGGCCCGCGGATCATCATCCGTAACCTCAGAAGTTTAATGGACTTATCTGAGAACGGATAGTTGTCGTTCCCTCCGGTGGAACCGGCGCGAAGAAATCCGCCGCGATTTGACCCAAGTCAAGGCGTTCGCTCCGGGCGGCGTCCTATAAATAGGGTGACGATTGCCTCATTGGGCTCCCGCGAAACGGCAACCCGGAAAGGATCGTCATGAAGACCATCACTACGCGGAAGATCGTGAAGATCGACGAGTCGAAGTGCGACGGGTGCGGGCTTTGCGTGCCGAGCTGCGCCGATGGCGCCATTCGGATCATCGATGGGAAAGCCCGCCTCGTTGTGGAGGACCTCTGCGACGGGCTGGGCGCGTGCCTGGGCACTTGTCCGCAGGACGCGATCACCATCGAGGAGCGCCCGGCGGAAGCATTCGACGAGCACGCGGCGAGGGAGGATTCGCCGCAGCCCAAGACGAGCGAACGCCAGCCCCTAACGCCGCTGCCACGCGGATGCCCCGGAACGATGGCGCAAGCGTTGAGCCCCACGTTGTCGAAACAGCAACCGACGGGGCCTGGCGGGGCGCTTGCGGCTTCGCAGGCCGAGGAGAAGGAGCAACGAACCGCGTCGAGGCCCTCCCGGCTCTCCTATTGGCCGGTGCAGCTTGCCCTGGCGCCGCCGAGAGGCCCGATGTGGCAGGACGCCGACGTCCTCATCGCCGCCGACTGCGTGCCCTTCGCACTGGCGGACTTCCACGAACGGCTGCTCGCGGGGAAGAGCCTGGCGATCGCCTGCCCCAAACTGGACGACGTTGGACCTTATGTCGAGAAGCTTGCGGCAATCTTCGCGGGCAATAACGTCAAGTCAGTCACCGTCGCGCACATGGAGGTGCCCTGTTGCGGCGGGATCGTCCGCGTCGTGCGGGCGGCGCTGGAGCAGGCGGGCCGGACCGACATCCCCGTCCGCGACGTGACGGTCGGCATCGACGGTGTCATCAAGAGTGAAATCGAGGACTGAATGCGAGACCGGTCTTACCAGCCCCCGATGGGAATCGGGGGTCGTGGAACCCGTAACACTCCAGGTGTGCTGACCCCCGGCTTCCGTCCGGGGGCTAGTCGTGAGACAGTTTCGCGAATCCAGGAAGGAGAATCGGATGAGCATGTTCTGCTACCAGTGCGAACAGACGTCCAAGGGCGCCGGCTGCACGGTGCACGGCGTGTGCGGCAAGGACCCCCAGACCGCGACCCTCCAGGACCTGCTGGTCCATGCGACCAAGGGACTGGCCATGTACGCCCACAGGGCCAGGCAACTGGGCGCGAAGGATCACCAGATCGACGTTTTCGCCCTCGAGGCCTTGTTCACGACGGTGACGAACGTGAACTTCGACCCGCGGCGGCTCGTGGTCATGGTCAAGAGGGCCGCGGCCATGAGGGACCGCGCCAGGAAGCTCTACGAGGACGCCTCCCGCAAGGCCAATCGCACGCCCGAGAAGCTCGCGGGCCCGGCCGCACTGGTTCCCGAGGCAACATTGGACGGCATGGTCGCCCAGGGCGCCGAGATCGGCATCCTCAAGCGAAAGGCCGCCCTGGGTGACGACATCACCGGGCTTCAGGAGCTGCTTACCTACGGCCTGAAGGGGATGGCCGCGTACGCGGACCACGCGCAGATTCTCGGCCGGGAGGACGACGCCGTCTATGCGTTCTTCCACGAGGCGCTGAACTTCCTCACGGAAGACAAGCCCACGGTTGATGAACTGCTGGCGATGATCCTCAAGTGCGGCGAGGTTAACCTGAAGGTCATGGGCCTGCTCGACGCAGCCAATACGGGCGCTTACGGGCAGCCGGTCCCCACGGCCGTTCGCATCACGCCGGTGAAGGGCAAGGCGATCCTCGTCTCCGGCCACGACCTGAAGGACCTGGACGAGCTGCTCAAGCAGACCGAGGGCAAGGGCATCAACGTCTATACACACGGTGAGATGCTGCCCTGCCATGGCTATCCCGGCCTGAAGAAGTACAAGCACCTGGTCGGCAACTACGGCGGGGCATGGCAGGACCAGGTGAAGGAGTTCGCCGGCTTTCCGGGCGCGATCCTGATGACGACCAACTGCATCCAGCGCCCGGGCAACTCGTACAAGGACAGGATATTCACCTGTGGCCTGGTCGCCTGGCCGGGCGTGAGACACATTGCCGATCGCGACTTTGCTCCGGTGATCGAGGCGGCCCTCGCGGCGCCGGGCTTTCCCGAGGACGACCCGGAGAAGACCATCCTCGTGGGTTTCGCCCGCAGCGCGGTGCTCGGCGTTGCCGACAAGGTCATCGAGGCGGTGAAGGCGGGCAAGATCCGCCACTTCTTCCTCATCGGCGGATGCGACGGGGCCAAGCCCGGTCGCAACTACTACACCGACTTCGCCCAGGCCGTGCCGAAGGACTGCCTCATCCTGACGCTGGCCTGCGGGAAGTACCGCTTCAACAAGCTCTCGTTCGGGGACATTGGCGGCATCCCGCGACTGCTGGACGTCGGCCAGTGCAACGACGCGTACTCGGCCATCCAGATCGCCGTCGCGCTGGCCGGGGCGTTCAAGTGCGGCGTGAACGACCTGCCGCTCAGCCTCGTGCTGAGCTGGTACGAGCAGAAGGCGGCGTGCATCCTGCTGACGCTGCTCCATCTGGGCATCCGGAACATCCGCCTGGGTCCGAGCCTGCCGGCCTTCGTCACCCCGGCGGTCCTAAAGGTGCTGGTGCAGAAGTTCAACATCACACCGATCTCCACACCGCAGGCCGACCTGAAGGCAATCCTGGGGAACTGAGTCCCGCACCGAACTGGCCCCCGACGGAAGTCGGGGGTCTGTGCGGCGGTCGGGGCCCGCCCGTATCGGAGGGCCGCCGCGCACATTGCCGCCGAGCGCGGCGGGGCCCTGTCCCGCCGCGCTGTTGCACGCGCCGTGTCGGCCCGGTACGCTCACGGTCATGAAGCTCATGGTCCTGTCCGTGATGCTCGTCTGCGTTGGGATGCGGATGTGTGTCGCCAATGGCGGAGAGCTCAGCGCGATGCCTCGAATCTCGGTGCGCGAAGGCAGGTTCGTCCTCGGCCAGACCGGCAAGGAATTCCACCCGCGCGGCTTCAACTACATTCGCCTCAGGCCGACTTGGCACGGCACGTTTGCCCCGAAGCTCTACGACGCCAACCGGGCCGAGGCGATGTTCGCCGACCTGGAGGCCGGCGGGTTCAACATCGTCCGCGTCTTCATCGACCACGCGGCAGGCGAGGGCGTCGTCGCCTCGCGTGAGGCGGAGGAGCTCTCACCGAAGTTCATGGCCAACTTCCTGGATTTCCTTAACCGCGCCCGGCGACACGGAATCCGCGTGGTTCCCTCCCTGATCCACCTGCCGTCCTGCAAGCGGTACAACGACATGCTGGGCAAGCCGCCCAAGGACGTCGCGGGCGTCAACCTGATGTACCTGCATCAGGGGCACATCGACGCGAAAGCCCGATACGCGGCCGACTTCGCGTCCGCCGTTAAGACGGCCGATCCGAGCCTGCTGACGACTATCTTCGCCTACGAACTGGACAACGAGACGCACCTGAGCGCCGCGGCGCCGCCGTTCTCGACAACTGAAGGCAAGATCGCCTCCGCCGACGGCAAGACCTACGACCTGTCCTCGGAGCAGGACCTCCAGCGGATGGCGGACGAGAACGTCGCCCTCTGGGCCGACGCGTGCGTCCAGGCCGTCCGGAAGGTCGATCCGGAGGCGATGGTCAGCACGAACGTCTTCACATTCGCCGCCGTAGGCCGAAGCGGCCCGGCCCGGCTGCGGACCGACAAGACCAAGGACCATCGCTTCCCCGCTCGGCCGCTGGCACTGACGAAGACGAAACTCTCGTACATCGACGTGCACTTCTATCCGTTCGATGAGAACACGCTGGACCGCGACCTCAAGAGCATCGAGTTCGACGCCCTTAAGGAGGCGTGCAAGGGGCGAGGCCTGCCGCTGGTCATGGGCGAGTTCGGCGCCTTCAGGGGGCCCTACAAGACCGTAACCGCCGCCGCCGAGGCGATGACGCGGCACCTGAAGAGAATCCACGATCTGGGGTTCGCCGGCTACATGTACTGGACCTACGACACGGACGAACAGAAGGAACTGTGGAATGCCAAATCCGAAGGAGGGGTGATTCTGAAGGCCCTCGCCGGAATGCATGGCGCGCAGGGCGCTTCTGGAGAAAAAATGTAGAAAGGACGTGAACGCGGGCAACTACAATCCGAACGCGCATTTCCACAAATCATACGGATTATTGCCTTGCGGTCTGTCGAGGGCGGAGAGTATAATCCCGACTCGTTTCGCAGTGGACAGTCATTCTTGTGATTGCAGGAGAAAGTCATGCCGAGGATCAGAACGATTGTTGAGATTCGCCGCGAGCTGCGTCAGAAAGAGGCGCAGGTGGCGAAGATCAAGGCCCGACGAGACAAGGTTGCCGCGAAGCTGGCGAGGCTCGACCGCAAGATCGCCCTGCTGGGCGGCGAGGTAGCTCCGGCGGGACGTTGGGGGAAGGCAGCGGCCGCGGGACTCAAGGTCCGGCGGGCGGGGAGGCGCCCCAGAGGCAAGGCGCTGGTGGAGTATCTCAAGAAGGTCCTCGCCCAGGCCAGGAACGGCATGAGGGTGATGGACATCCATGAGGCGGTGGCCAAGACGGGCTATCGCAGTTCCAGCAAGGATTTCTATGGCATCGTCGCCACGGCGCTGCGCGAGGGAAAGGACTTCCAGCGCCTTGGCCGCGGAGTCTATAAGCTGAAAGGCTGATCGTCTCGGCGGCCGGATGGGTTGACGGCGGACCGGCTCCTGTGCGGGCGCCGGCGCATCCGCCACGGGACCCGCCGCCGGCGCGTCTCGCTCAGTTCGATTGGCCCCGGTTCGGCTTGACACTGCGCAGGCAGAGGGGTACAGTCTTGCTTTGACGGGCCGTTAGCTCAGTTGGCTAGAGCGCCTGCTCGACACGCAGGAGGTCAGTAGTTCAAATCTACTACGGCCCAGTGGTTGTAAGCCATGCCGAATCCCGAAGCTCGGCCGCCGATAGCGCTCGTCCGCAAGTGCTTTTGAGACAAGTATTTGCCAGCGTAGCTCAATGGTAGAGCACCGCTTTTGTAAAGCGGATGTTGTGGGTCCGATTCCCACCGCTGGCTTTTTGACAGCCTGTGTCAGACGTTGACATGGGCTGCCTTTGTTGCGCAGGGGCAAAGACTTGGGGCGGTTCTGGTTTGGTCGGCCGAGCGGGCAGTCTTGCCGCGGCTTGCCAATCGTTGTCACCGGTGGACTACATTGCGGCGCCGAAACGTAGATCGTCCGTACCGGTTGCGAAGCACCGGAGCAAGAAGATAGAGACCCTTGGGGTCATAGGCTACGGAAGTCATGCGGTCCCTGCGATCCGCGACGAGACCGACGACCAGAAGGCGATTGAGATCATGCGGAAGGTTGGCTGACCTTGGGCCTTTCGGGGCGGGCGGCATCAGCCAAGGCAAGGATACTGTTCACGATGTTGTCCAGGATGGCGACTGGGTTTGTCTGCGCGTCAGCCTTGGTCAGGAGCGTCTGCACGAATACGGGCGATTTCAGGCATGCTGCTCGGTCGGTGTACCCATAATCGCAGGCGAATTCCATGATGCTGTCCGTGTAGACCTGTTCTCCTACGGCGCCGCGAATCTCGGTCTCCAACTTGTCCTGGAATATGGCGTACCTGTCGCTCACCTGGGTCGTCGGGAAGTCCTTGATGTCCCTGCATTCGAGCAGCATCTGTAGCAGTCTGTTGGCCTTCTTGTGGCTTTCCTGGTCGCTGGTGTCGCGGACGTCGCCATCGAACACCACGTACACCGGGATATTGAAACCTCTGAACACCAGGTACAGGCGATCGAGGTTGTTCTTCCCACCAGCCGGGATAACGGCGATGCCTTTGCTCTCGAGGTCGGTGCCTCTGAGATGTGCGGCCCCGACTAACGCGGCACGATCATCTTCTCCCTCCACAAGGACAACACAGTCACCGAAGAATCCTTCATTTGACCAGGGTGTCATCAGCGTGATGAGGCGCGCCCGCAAAGACTGGGCCGTGAAGGGACGTGCGGGTCGCACCTCGTGGGCCTGTTGAAGCGATTGGGCAACTCCTGCCAACGTGTTGCGCGAGCATCGGGAGATAAGCGGTTTCGTCGCGTCATCCGGATTCCCCGTCTTGCTGAAGCGGCGAATACAGTCAAACCTGGTGAGGTCGACGAATAGCGGCGAATGTGTGCAGTAAATGACCTGCGTGCGTCTGGCAACACCAGGAATCTTCCCTTCCGACAGATCCCACAGGATCCGTGCCAGGTGTCGTTGTCGGTTGGGGTGTTGGTACAGTTCCGGCTCTTCGATCCCCAAGATCAGGTCGGGCATGTGCTCCGGGGGCTTTAGGTGCTCGTCCTGTCCCTGCGCAGTAACGTGCAAGTGCTGTGCCGCAACCAGCGACTGCAGTAATGAAAGGATGAAGGCTCGCTGGAGGCCGTGCCCCACCCGGTCTACCGGTGCCACAAAACCGTCTTCTTCTAACCGCACGCCAGCATTCGGGAGAGGAAGCTTTAGCTCCTCGGGCGCGAGCCAGTCCAAGATCACGCCAGCCGTTGGCACATAATGCTGCAGGATGCCCGTTAACTCCTCTGCAAGCTGACCAATCTGGGGGACGTTCTTCGGCGAGATGAGGGTGCCGTATTCCCCCTGGACTCGCGTCCTGAAATCAGCAAACGCTTTGTTCTGGGCCAAGACGCTTCGGACAACGAGCTCCATGAGCTCAAATATCGCGCTCCCACGGGCATCACCGGCGTCCTTCTCCGCATCACGCACAGCCGGGACAAACACGTACCTTGTGAACCGCTCTAGGCGGGCCATCCCGACTTGCTTGAACCCGAAGAACTGCCCATCATCTTTCATCAGCCGGCACATCTCTGGATGTGTGGCTTCCCAGTCTGCCAGCGTACGATCAGCTTCATCAGCACTCTTAGCGTTTGGCAAGTCCGGGACACGTGCCTGCAAAGCTTTGTACGCATTGAGCCGTTTTTGTTTGCCATCCAGTGATCGCGCGCCCTCGAACTCGGGGCACTGGAGCCGGGCCCCGTGATACTTGAAACCGGCCAGCGTGATAACCTTGGTGACGGCGAGAGTTCCCTTATCTATGTAGGGGGCGAAAAGCAACTGCTCTTCTTGACCAAGGTCCCCGAATCTGATCGTTATCTCGATTGGTACGGACTCGTCGCGGTTGTAGAAGTCATCTAGCGTGGCGCCAGCGTGCTCGTAGAAGACTCGGATCCCCCTTACAACCGTAGATTTCCCGGCGCCATTTGGTCCTACGAAAGCCGTTAGACTCTCCAGATGAACCTCTTCATCAGTAAAGCAGCGGAAATGCTTGATTCGGACCGACTGAATTCTCACCGGACAACCCTTTCGGCATTCATCATACTGCGGCATTTTTCCCACCGCCACCTTAATCTGGTCTGAAGGACGCCCGGGGTAATCTGCTGGGGATGTCCGCCCCAACTGCCGTGCGTTGTGGGGGTGGACTACCTTCCGGGGCCCGCGACTGGCCCGTCCGTGCTGGTTCCGAGACGCTTCCCGGGCCGGGGGCGAATCAAGCCGATGCTCGGGAGCGCCTCGACCGCACCGGCCGTATCCACGAGTTGGAGGTGCGTGTACGTGTTCATCGTCAGGCGGATGTCGCTGTGGCGCATCAGTTCCTGCGCCATCCGCGGCGCCACGCCGGCCTTGGGTGTGAGACGTGCCACAGCGAGCTCGCACACGGCGTCCTGCCCGACCCAGAGCCGGTCGCCACCCACGGACTCCTCAGCGATCGAGGATTCTGTCCACCTCGCCGGCGTCCACATCCATCATGTACTGGATTCCGCTGATTTCGCTTGCCTGGCGGGTAAGGGCCGCGATGTCGTCTCGGGAGATCAGACTGACGCAGAACCTCCGGCTGCCGGCCAGCAGTTGGCGCAGGCCCTGATCGAGGCGCTCGTAGTACGTATAGAGCCCCAACGCGCCGGTGGGGAGCTTGCGGAATGCCTCCTCGCCCAGTTCCTTTCGCAGGCCGGCCGCCGTGACGAAGATATCCTCCCGGGTGTTCCCGAATCGCGCGACGTACACGGGGACTTCGCCGTCTTCGATGCATCGTCCGATGGTCTTTCCGACCATGGCCGCGGCGATGGGACCGCGGGCCATGCCGACGAGCTTGACAAAA
>Ga0315277_10011045_pt1 | contig 11394 bp, 14 predicted proteins | sample YL17G05_15_MG_FD_203695 | JGI IMG/M metagenome (GOLD analysis project Ga0315277, IMG submission 203695) | Sediment microbial communities from Yellowstone Lake, YNP, Wyoming, USA - YL17G05_15 | ecosystem: Environmental > Aquatic > Freshwater > Lake > Sediment | place: USA: Wyoming | collected...
ACGAATACGCAACTAGCCTTTCTGTCCTTGAAACCGACATCAAAACTGCAATCTCTGGATTTAACTGGAAAGAAACACAGAACTGCAAAAAATGCAGTCTCCACTGTTATGTAGAGCCTTCCCTGGTGCTTTCACCGGATTTTCGGACTTGCCTGGATTGGGCATTTCGAGTTAGGATCTAAAAGCGCGTAACAATACTATTAAGAGGATGGAAGAGAAAGAGAAACGATTCCGAAAAGAATGAAAATGGACAGTAAGAACTAGGCCGCGCACGCTGAAGCTTAAATACGACTTGAATGATACGAGACAATGGTGAAAATGCAAGGTGGTTGGGCTTACGATATCTCTGCCTGTAAAGTGGGAACAGTTTCTGAAACATTTGGCCGACGATCACGAAATTGATCTCAACGCCGTCGTCAGTGAGCTATTTGAGTGGGCCGTTTCCGACCCTGAACGCAAAGAACAGTTCAAAGCTTGGCTAGACGAGGTCTATCCGCCAAAAGGGGATGCTGAAGAAGAAGCAAGAGCTGCAGGAGAAGAAGCTGCGGAGGAAGAAGAAGAGAACGAAGAAGAATCCGAAGAGGAATCCCACGAACATCGCGATTAGCTAAGCAGTTGAAATGACGTTTTATGAAACGTTTTGTTCTTTCGCAAGAAGACGAGGCCAGGGCATTTTGGATGTCATGTGGTTCTTGAGCGCGCTCGGATTGTAAGTAGCTAGAGCTGCAACACATGGGAAGGTTTTATGACTGGAGTTTGCTCAATCGTGAGCTATGAAGAAAGCCTTCCTTCTATCGGGTGTTCTCCTTCTCATTGGCTGAATCATATGAAAACAGAGCATTTGGCCTTGAGGTGATTGAGCCTTACGATAAGGTGACTAACAAGTTGAAGCTAGAGCTATCAATTGTTGCCTTTGCTAGCGTCTCAGTTTTCCTGCTCCATCACATTTTGGGCATCGTTTTCTCGAAACCCCTTCACCTGTCGTGCCTGTACCACGGCATACAGGACAGGTGACTAACCAATCTTCTCCACGCTCATGGAACGTTCTGGGCATAAAACTCACCTGTTTGTGAGTCCTCTGGACTACCACTTAACAGTTTCTAATTCTGGAAGAATTAACATTCCCTTCAGCCAAGTCAAACGCGCCAACCGTTCATTTTGGCTCTTCCAAGCAACGCCTTTCTGTATTCTCTCCAACCCGTTCTAGGCGCACGCGCTGGTAGGTTTCTGTTTGTCATGCCTAGCATCTTACCTTCTCTTCTGTTTCTTTCCACCTCGAGCTCTCCTCGTTTGCTGACCCTTGCCTTTGTCACGGCGAGCGCTACCGATGGCTTTTCTGCGCGGATTCTGTTCTCTGCTAATGTTCTGTCACCTCACCTTTCAATTGTCAATAGTATCCTTTCCAAAATAAACCTACTGTAGCTCATCGTGCTTCATTCAATATCAAGTATTGCGCCCTTCTATGTGCATTGCATAACTCAATATTGCAGCACTATGATGAAAAACTTCTATGGAGTCTTTGAAATCTTTGGTCTTTCTAATAGTGTATTTGTTCAGTTTCTGGTACGATATTGTTCTAATCAGTGGAATTTTAAGAGAGTTGAAGTATGTTCTCCAGATGAGGTTTTGATCATGATCGATTCAGAAGGCAATTCTGTTAGGCACTTGGGCATATTGAGAATGGTCCTACTCATACTTGGATGCTTGCTTTTCCTAGGCTCAGCCATTTTTCCTTTTCTTCATGAAGATCGTCATTATATGATTCCAGAGGATTTGGATCGGAATACTTATTGGTCATTCAAGTCTTCGACTCAGCAGATCAGGTCACTCCATTTTCCCGAACCTGTTGAATACTGGTTTTATGATTATTGGGTCAAAGAATATGCCTATACGTCTGAGTTTTCGCTGGTGTCTGTATTTATGTTTGTGATTCAAATCCTAACGTTAATAGCTGGGACAGCTTCTGTTTTCATAAACAAGAGAATTCTGGATCTTGTTCCAGCAATCCTATGCCCAATGGTCACTGCATTAATGGTCTATGTGAGCACAAGTTTTAGATCTTGGGAGATCTCCTATCAACAAGGCTACTGGCTTACATATCCCTCAATGCTGTTCTTCATAGCTGCCTTCGTACTGAGTCTAATAATCCATAAGAAACAAACAAAACTGACTCAGTCTTTTCTGAACACAAAGCAACAGAACTACGATGAAAAACCTCTAGGAACTCTCTGAAACAGTCATGAAGGAATTGTCAGACTTTGGGCTTCCTTTTTACTAAGACAATGGCTGCAACGCTTATCCAGCAAAGTGTCAAGAAGAAGCCTGTGCCAAATAGAGCATTCCTAAACGGATGAAGATATGGTAAGTAGTCTATGATAAGCCCTGGATGCAGTTGCTCCTCAAGTACTTTAATGTGATATATTTGTGAATTAGTCCCTTCCTCCACACCATGTATGTAGGCTATCGCCATTGCCAGTATGAGTGTTGCTATAGTAAGGATCTCTATTATCCAAAACGTCCTTTTCATGACTCTTCATCTTCAAGAGAAAGTTTGTCCAGTCCTTATAACTCTAGGGATTAGAACAGGCTCCTATGGGCTCCCTGAAACCATTGTGAACTGCTAAGTTTATGACTGAAGCTTCTGTTCTCTTTTCTTCAATTCATTATAGAGATATTCAAACGGCTCCCATGCTCTGGGCATATTGTACTGTTTTCTGAACCCTTCTATCAAAGGTCTAATTTTCTCCCAGGCGAAGACGGCACTTTCACCGTAATAGTCCCAGACAATGTCGATACCTACAAGATTTCTTTTCAGAAGAAGACCTACTCCTTCAAAAAAATTGCTTACCGAATGGAATGCCAATGGTTCTGGTTTTCCAGTTAACGATGAACCATACCTCTTAACAAAATCATCATAGTCCTTGTATTCAAGAGAAAGAAGTATTAGACCTGCCTGTTGGAATTCAATTGAACTCACGTTGAATATTGGATTTAGTCTGATGATAAGGTCTGTTTGCCTAATTCTATTCTGATGACGAATCTGCAAAGAATAGTAGATGACTCCAGCCACAACACTGGCAGAAGCAACTGCTATAGAAATTGTCTGTATGTCAACCACTCTTGACACCCAAAAGACAAGATTAGGTGAATCAGTATTAAAGACTACATCATGAAAGGAATATCAGATAGAAAAGAAGCTCAATTATAGCTTATTATGTTAATAACAGACAGAATCTTTCTACTTCTTCTCAGTCCTTGTCAGTATCTTTGGTTCTTTCCATTCTTCCCTAAGAATACTGTAGACATAGAAATCTCTCCATTCTCCTCTTTCGAAGGCTGATTTGCGTAGGATTCCTTCTCTTTTGAAACCCGCTTTTTCTAAAACCTTTTGAGAGGCTAGATTTCTCACGTCAGTATGGGCTTGAATGCGAACTATATCCTTTGAAAGAAACAAGTAGTCAACTACAATCTTCACGGCTTCAGAGCAATAACCTTTGCCTCTTTCGCTTGGAACTAAAGTATAACCGATTTCCAACACTTTCGCCGATGGATGAAGCATGTTATAGTGAGATACGTAACCAATTTTGCTTCCATCTTTCTTCTCAACAATAAACGTCTTGAATTCAAAAGGACTAGTCTCACGAGCCTTCTCTATCTCTGCAATTGACCTTTGTGGGGGAGAAAAATATTCGCCTAGGAACTCAGGATTATTAACCCATTCTGCAAATAGTGGCAAATCCTCTTTCTCCATAACCCTCAAATTCACATTCTTTCCTTCAAGCAATCTCTAGCACCACCTAGCAAGTCCAAGTTCTCAGTTCTTATGGTTTGTGATTGACCACTCTAAGCTTAGAATAACTAGAACTACGATGAAAAACTTCTAGAGTCCTAAGAATCTAGTTCTTGAAAGAAAGCTCTAGAATAAGATATCAGGTTTCAACAGTTTCCTTTCTTCAAAGAAGGCTAATGCTTCAGCCTTGTCACTATGAGAGAAGCCAGTGTAGAGTATTCTTATCACTTCTTCCAATGGAACCCATGCAACCTTCAGCAGGTATTTCTCTATGTCCTCTTGTGGTCTCCATTCAATATCATTCTTGATTTCATGATAATCTGAGTAGTCTCTGACTTTGTAGTAGAATAATCTGCTTTTTCTGTCAAAGAATTCCTTAGGAGAGCAAACTAGTACAACTAGCTTCTTGTTGCCTTTTTTGGCTACTCCTATTCCAACATCAATGAGTCTTGCAAGTTGATTTCTGTTGGGATTGAATGTTGTCTGCACAGATATGTCTGATGTGAACTTTGTCTCAATAAAGATGACAACATTCCCTTCATCAATGACAGCATCTACGTGTGTCTCAGTTTCCAAGTCTTTGTTATCTTTGATATGCTCTTTTGCTTGTTCTCTCATATACCTGACAGGATGGTTACTGACCTTGTTGGAGAACCAAGAAAGATATTCCTTCGGTGGTGCATACAGTTTCTCAAACTTCATTCTTGTGTCTCCCTCAACACTCTGATGCACTCTAGCCATTGCTAGAATTTCATGAAGCAAGTCATTCTTGTCTTCTCTGAGCTCAAGTGGTGCGAATGTATAGAAAGTAATTAACTCTTCAGCCTTGTCATACTGATTTGCTCTTCTCTCAAGTTGACCACCTGTTCTTGCCTTGTCTGCATTCTCAACCCAATCCTTCAGCTTCTGGATTCTTTCTGGAGTAAGGCGTCTCTTTGCTAAGTCTTCAAATAGCAATCTCATTTGTCCACACACGAAATGCTATCCTACGCACTATGATTTCTTGTTTTCGCATCTACGAAGTCACAAAACTTCTAGGGGTCCCTGAAATCCTCATGGTTCCTTAGTGTTCTGTTTTTGGTACAATGATGTTCTTAACAGTAGAACTTTAAACTATCATTTCCAGAGGTATTTGTGATGGATTATGAGATTAAGCAGAGTTTGGTCACATTCTGTGATACTTAGGATGAAGAGTCAGATATTGAGAACTCTTCCTTTTTTGATCCTTGCCATTTTCTTAGTTGTTTCTCCCGTCTCTGCTGACACTCCCCCACGTCCAACTTCTAGTCCCAATTGGCTTGCCTATGCTGTCGAAGTATTAGCAGGTGAAACAGTCGCTTGGTTAATAGGTGCAGAATTACTATTCAGATTGGCAAGAAAGGGAAAGCAAGAAGTTACAAGGGTTGAAGCTTACAAGATTATGCTTGCAGCCATGATTATCAGCTTCTCAATAGGACTGCTGTTCTGGAAGATATTTGGATGGATATAAAGCCACATCCCTATTAACGCAATAACACTACACAATATCATACAGATAGGGTTCTGTGCATGTAGTAATGGTAACTACGATGAAAAACTTCTAGGGAGCCTCTAGAACACAAGTCATGATGGTCTTCCTAGGTGAAGTAGCATTTAGGGATAGAGTAGGGCACCGTGTCCCATCCAAACACCTTTAGCTGCTATCATGAGTCTACCAGTGTTCAGATTTAAGATGATTGTTGTTCCAATGTCACTTGGGTAAACGAACAGAATCATGAATGGATCATTAGTATGGAATTCTTGCTCTATAGGAGCAACGTAGCCGTTATTTTGAGCTATGAAGTCTTCTATTATCTTCTTTCCATTTTCAATAGATGTAAGATTGAAGTCTTGAACCTCTGTGTAGGATTTTATGAGTGAGAAATTCTCGAAATTGAATCTCAGAACTAGCTCATAGATAAGTCCCTCGTTGCTGGGCTCTAAGGTTGATGCAACCACAAACCACTCAGCATACCAATCACCTCCAGATGTATAGGCATGTGGACATATCAACACAGAGTAATTACCGTGTCTGGACAATTCAAAGATTCCATCCAAGTTCTTTGTCTTGTTCCAGACTTCCATCAAAGTTGCATTGGTAACAATATCATCATACTTTCTGAATAAGTAGAGTTCAGACGGTTCTGGCGTGTTTGTCTGCTGATTTTGGGTCATTTTCCAATAGACAACAGGTATGAGAACTAGCAATGTAAGGCATGCACAAATTACAGTTACCTTGTAGTTTCTAGAAAACCAACTCAAGAAAACCATGACAACCACAACAACAGGAAAGGCTATCCTGCTACTTTAATATTTGTGACTTGTGGAAGAATCTTCGATTGAATGCTAGAAGCCAAGTTACTTCCAAACTTAGAACTTCCAACGTTGGAACTTTAGAGGCTCAATCTAGAATCCCGTCAGAATCTCCAACATTAGAGAAGCAAAACCAACTGAACATCGAAGACAAAACGAAAACACTTCTTTCTATCTATGCATGCACCAAATAGAACTACGATGAAAAACTTCTAGGGAGTCCTTGAAATCATTGTAGGACACAGTCTGTTCAAAGATACAGGCTAATGGGTTATGGTTTTGCTGTGAAGCTTGCAGAGAATCATACTATCATAAACACCACAAAAAAGAATGTGAAGAGTGCGAATTGAAATGACTGACGAATTTGGCGAATGTGCAGAAGACTAGCCTTTTATCTGAAACGTCTATCAATACTGAATCATGTCAATGCAATTCACAGTATCGGATGTTTCTGCTGAATTCATGATGGATGTCGCTAAGGTTGTTGCTTCTTCTCCGCATCCGTTGACAAAGAAGGATTTGTTAAATAGCTTCAAGATGTCCGATGTCTATGTGTCAAATGCCATATCCCAATGCCTTCAACTGGGTCTAATCTGCATCCAAAACAGTCAATATGTAAGTTCCGACAAGTATAGGGATTTGATAAAAAGGTCTGAGAGGTCACAATTACAAATCCCATTAAGGCAGGCATTGCAGAGTTATCCCCCATTTCTTCTCTACTTGGACTTCATTGGCAAGGGGTATCCATCGGACAAATCCGCAACTATGACAACTGGCATTTTCAGAATACCATCTCCGAAAGAAAAGGTCGAAAGAGCATTCAGAAATTGGGGACTTCAAACAAGCCTAATTATTGCAGATACATCTGGAAAGCTGTCTATCCCAGAAGCAGAGAAAGGATTGCCATCAGAATATGTCGAAAGTCTGATAAAAGCTATGAGAGCCGACTTGCAAGCTAAGATTTTCCTAATCGAGACAATGAGCCAACAGGCGTTTGCTTATCTGACTGATAAGAGCATCAATATAGAAGACTTGTCTGATGCTTTGGTAAACTATGAGAAAGATTCGCAGACATCTGCTAACAAGGCTTGCCAAACGTTTGAACATTTTCTTTTCAAACTCGGTGAAGATGTCGGTGCGAATGTGAAAACATGCAACGGAATCATTGAGTATGCCGACACTATTAGGAGTGCTAGGAATGATGTCATTCTAAGAAATCAATGGCATGTCTGCCATGGGATTGGTGGATTAAGAAATATGGCACATCATAGCCCAGATAAAGAGACTGGAAACGAGTGGAATTTCACGCCTCAAGGAGCAATAATATCTTCACTTATTGTTCCGACCATGATAAGAAGCCTGTATCTGTTCTGGAAAGAAAAAAAGCAAGAGTTTTAAGATGAAACGAGACACTATCTAAAGTGATAGAGGGGTGGCAGATGGAAGATACAGAAGCTAAGAAGCCAGAAGTAATGGTTGAAGAAGAAACACTCAAGCCCCCTTATGGCAACATAGCTTGGTATGAGACTTTTTTTGAAAAGATTCGTAGCAGAGATTTCGACAAATTCGACAAGGAGATTATTGAACTAAACATTATCAAGGGACCAAATGCTATGATGCTCTTTAGAGGATTACGGTTTCTCGGTTTGGTTGAAAAAGATGGGAAGACGACCGAGAAATTCAAAAGCCTTCGAAGATTCGGTGATGATCTCAAGCAGAATCTCAACAAAGTCGTCAAGGATGCATACGGTCTGTTATTTTCGAAAGTTGTAATTGAAAGTGCAAAACCCGACACACTTCTGAGTTTTTTTGCAGAATATTATGGCTATGGTGAATTTACCGCAGAGCAAGCAAGGAAGATTTTCATTTATCTCTGTAAGCAGAGTGACATAGTTCTCTCAAAAGAATTGACAGAACCAGAAATCAAGGTCGAAAAAATCAAGAAGGAAAAGAAAGAGACAGGTTCGAAGGAAGCCAAACACGAAATTTCAAAAACCACGGAAGGAATGCACAAAATCGAGTGGGGAGACACCATTCTAATATATCTAAAGCAGAGCGAAGACAAGAATGAAAGAGAGAGATTAGCAAATCAAGCAAAGAAACTCATTGATATGTATTACGAAGGGTAGAGGATTCTTCCATTTTCATTTTTCACTTTAGGACTAGGCATTTTACTGCCCAAATACTCTTAAGGGAATCTTTCAACTCTGTAGTTTTTTCCTTTCTTCCTTCTCATTCTCTTCTGTAATTCTCTCATTGGAGCAGTTGGGCTGCTTTTGACTTCAACATGATAGTGTTCAGTTCTTCCAGTAAGAGGATTACGTCTCTTTGCTTCAAAGTCGCATCCAGTTCTCCTTCCCTCTGTAGCGTATCCCTGCATACGATAACTCATTTCTGTGAGGTTTTGCACTAATCTACCTGCCTGTGCATTTCCAGCTAGTGTTTCTCTCCTTCTTTGCCTCTTTGACTTCCTTCTTCCCAATATGTCGTAATCGAACAAATGGATACACCCGCAATTATACTATCATTTCTCAATTTAAAAATCTTACAATGAATGTATTGTGAGATTTCAAATGCAGTGAACCTAGTGTGTTTAGTGAACTTGATAAATGAGAGTCTTACGTAGAAAAAAGGGAAACTGAGAGACGCACTTGGAAGCTCTAGGCTATCACTGCTGAGAACTGCTTTGAAGGGAGAGCAAGTGGGAGCTCTGTGTTTTGGCACATTTCGAGGATCTCATCGAATCGCTTCGGAGTGCTGGGAAGTAGGAAGTATCGTGTTCTAAGCTTAGTGTGGTAGAATAGGTAACTTGACAATCAAGAAAACAAAGAGTCATGGAACTACGTATGAATACTATTATGTCCAGCATTATGTCAAAGAATCCGATAAAATAGAATGGTGTACTTGGGCAGCTATGGATCACTACCAGAAGACTACAGGGGAACTCTACAAAAAGACAAAGCTATACACAACAATACACAAGACTATACACAAACAGGAAACCCTAGAATTGAGTCCCTTTATAAGAATAGAGTGGTGCGGGGGGTGGGATTTGAACCCACGAACCTCTGCAGGATAGCCGCCTCAGGGCTACGCCTTTGGCCATGCTGGGCGACCCCCGCGCTGGTCGGGTGATCGTTCTATCTGCTAGCTATGGTCTAAATTAAGCCTTGCTTATCTTTTGTGAATTGAGCGATGAAGCGATTATGCTGCCACTGCTAGATTATGCGGAAATCTTCCTTTATGGTTGTTAGAACTACATGTGTATTGGTGCGTTCGACGTAAGGCAACGAAAGAAGGTGCTTCGTGAATCTGCTTAGCTCTTCACGATTCTTGAATTTTGCAACTATGGCAGCGTCTGCCAGCCCGGTCAAATCGTAAACGCAACACACGTTTGGAAGCCTGGCAATCTCATTTTCCATCTCTAACAGCCTTCCCTTGGAGACTGTTATTTCTGTAACGACAGTCAGCTCATAGCCAAGCTTTTCCTGATCCAACAGAACCGAATAGCCCCTTATTATCCCAGCGTCCTCCATCTTTCTTACTCTCGCGAGCGCGGTGCCTACAGAAATGTCGCATTGTTTGGCGATCTGTCTCGAAGACAGCCTAGCGTCAATGACCAGTAATTTCAAGATTTTGACATCCGTCTCGTCCAGAGTCAAACTTCACCACCCGTGCTATGCACTTATCCAATCAACAAGTCATGTATTTAACATTTGTTTTTCTTTTTGGCAATAAACCTTTTATATTTACAGAATATTCTCGTTTTGCTGTAAACCCACTATTGAGGTAGCAGCATGATACAAGCCAAACCGCATATGAGCCAGAAGTTTGACACTCAGCTCAAGCTCATGAAAAACGCAGATTACATCCTCTTACACTTCACTGATATGCTGGGCAATTTTAAGGGCAGGGCAATACCAGCAGAGCAAGCTGAAAATGCGTTGAGGGAAGGCGTGCCCTTTGACGGTTCCTCTATGATCGGCGGAGCCAGCATAGAGAACAGTGACATGATAATGAAGCCTGACCCATCAACATTCACGGTATATCCCCGCTATTTCTACGACAAAAGCGTCGCAAGCTTCATATGCGATGTAAAAGAGTCTGACAGCCGGCAATTCGAGACCGACTCAAGAAACGTCCTCCGAAAAGCTTCAGAAAAGATGTTAACAGAAGGGTATCAGCCCACAGCCGCGGCTGAACTGGAATTCTACGTTGTCCAGAGAAATGAAAGAGGCGGAATTGACCCTGTTGAAAACCACCTCATCGACAAGCAACGCTATTTTGACAATATCCCCGGTCGAGATTTAACAGAACCCTACAGAATGGAACTGTCAAACGCTTTGTCGACGATGGGAATGATAGTCGAAAGAGAACACCATGAGGTAGGTTCAGCGCAAAATGAAATCACAATCAGATACTCAAACCCCTTAATCACTTCCGACAATATAATGCGTTACAAGTTTGCAGCCAAAGCGGTAGCAGATAAAGAGTTTGGTTGGATAACCACGTTCATGCCAAAGCCGTGGTTCGGCAAAGCTGGAAGCGGCATGCACATCCACATAGGACTCATCCACCCAAAAACGGGCGCAAACCCATTCTACGACGTCAACGGAGACGGACATATTACGCAGAAATGTCGATACTTCATTGGTGGACTCTTGGAGCACGCCGCAGCACTCTGCGCCATGGTAGCCCCCGCAGTTAACAGCTACAAGAGACTCGTACCCGGCTTTGAGGCACCAGTCTATGTCGCATGGGGCAAAAAAAACCGCTCTGCGCTGGTGAGAGTACCAGCCTTTTCTTCAACAGACAGCAAAGAAGCCAGAATAGAATTCAGGTGCCCAGACCCGCTCTGCAATCCCTACCTTACTTATACCACAGTGTTCGAGGCTGGATTGGACGGCATTCGAAAAAAGATAGATCCCGGAGACCCAGTGGATGTTAACATTTACCACCTTAGCCAAACAGACCGCAAAAAACTGGGCATTAAGGTTTTGCCTGCATCACTTAAAGAAGCCTTAGAAGAATGGAAAAGTGACGACATCTGTGAAAGAGCACTTGGCATAGAACTTGCCGAAAAGTATGCGCGAATCAAAATGCAGGAATGGCAGGAATATGAGCCGCATATTCCAAATGATAGAAATCAAGTAACCGCATGGGAAGTACAAAAATGCCTCTACACGTAGCCTTAAGCGAAGTTTATAGCATCAGCGTAGGTGCTTGAGCGCTGACCCTTAGACTTTCGGCTTCAACCTCAGATCCTCAATCTT
>Ga0315277_10011048_pt1 | contig 11393 bp, 11 predicted proteins | sample YL17G05_15_MG_FD_203695 | JGI IMG/M metagenome (GOLD analysis project Ga0315277, IMG submission 203695) | Sediment microbial communities from Yellowstone Lake, YNP, Wyoming, USA - YL17G05_15 | ecosystem: Environmental > Aquatic > Freshwater > Lake > Sediment | place: USA: Wyoming | collected...
TCGAGCAACATCTGTTTTTCGGCATTGCGTTTCCTGCGTCTGGCCCGCGCCTCGCCATCGGCAAGGCATTCTTGTTCAGCCTTTTCCAGGGCCTCCTGTTCCACAAGGATTCCCTGGCGTTCATACTGTTTTCTTGTCCTGCTCCATTTTAACACAATGGCAACAAGTTTTGAATGTTTCCGGGCGCGGCGTGTGAGAGATGCATCTCCGGTGGGAAGAAACACAAGGTGGTCGAGGTCGGCGCAGGAAAGGCACAACGCGCCTATGCCTTCCCGGAGCGTAATCCAGGCATGATGTCCCAGATCTGTTTTACACTCATCACAGATGGATTCCCGGTTCGAGATAAAGACATTCAGCTTATCAGTTGGGGATTTCTGTTTCATCGCGGCTTCGCAATATCAGTATCGTTTTCAATTATGGATATGTAGTGCTTCTGTAAATAGGGAATTGCAAAAGTTTGGAATAACGAGAAAATCGTCTCTTTTCCCGTAGCCCGGGGGGAAATCCCTCTTTTCTCCTGAATATTGCCGATCTCTTTCCCTATCAAATAAAGCATACGTATGATAGAGAAATCCCAGAGCATCGCAAGAAAAAAGGATGCGAAAAATCCCTCAATCCAAAATACCTGTTCCGTGCTGAATTTCATATAAATGTAATAAACTATGAATGCGAATAATACCAACATAAAAATGGCACTCAAGGCGATGAACTTCCTATTGAAGAGTTTTCTTCCGGAAAGGCGGTTGATTTCCCCCAATATTTCAAAAAACCAAATCACCCCATAAATACCCGCAGACGCCCAAAAAATAACAACTAATTTCCACGGCGGAATGGGTTTTTTTGTGGTTTTTGACATTTTAATTTACCCTCCATTCGATGATTCCGCCGGAGAAGCCGGGCTGGAGTTCCACTTCCAGTTTGATCGCTTGTGCTTCAAAAGGCTCAAAAACAATTTTATTCAATTGATCTTTATTGATGGAGATCTGTCCGGAGATTTTCAAAGGCTTCCAGTCATTTTCCACTAGATAAAACAGCTTGAGGGATTTGGGTATTCGGCAACCGCCGCCGACAGATTCGTCGTCAAACCAGTAAATCTCGATTATGGAAATTTTCCTGGGATGTTTGAACTCATACTGGATCCATTCTTTCGTACCCTTGTGATCCCACCAGGTGAAACGCGGAACGCTTCCGTCGGAGGAATTTTTCGGCTCAATGCCATCGCAAACCGCAAACACAGTATCATTAATATTACAATGGGATGCCCTGGGCGTCGCCGCGCCCATGATTGACCCTTGAGTGAGATTCAAATACTCCGGGATCCACACGAGCATTTCTCCTGCTGTCCTGTTATCCCACGCATAATAAGGGATGACTGTCATTTCGACTTCCCTGATCTTGGAACTTACAGGGGAATATAGATCTTCATTAATCCCCCCGGATTCGAGGATCTGTGCTTTTCCCCTGATAACAGTGACTCCGGCGAGGAGATCCTTCCTGAATTCAGCCTTGAGATCCGATTCCCTGGGAAGCGAAAGGGAATACACATTCTCCGGGTTATCCACAGTTTCGATGCAATAAACGAGCGGCCCTCTTTGAAGCGCAATGCGTCCATGATTCGAGATGACGTTCGGATGGGACTGGATTCTTTCAATGGGCATATCCAGGAAGATTTCAAGCATATCCCCCTTTTCCCATTTCCTTGTGATGGATAAATAACCTTTTTCGAGAGCTGGATTGTTGATCTCCTTTTGATTGAGTTTGGCGTTCCAATTCCGACACCATGCCGGAATCCTGGCGTGGAGAGTGAAAGAGACTGGATCAGGTGAATCAACGGACATTTTGATTTTCCCATCCCAGGGATAATCCGATTCCTGTGTGAGAAAAATCTCCCTGTCATTGATCTTGAAGCGCGTCTTACCTGCAACATAGAGATTTACGTAAATATCTTCTCCTGATTGAGCGTACACAAACTCCCCGATTCGTGCGATGAACCGCAGGATATTGGGCGGGCAGCAGGCGCAATCGAACCACGGACTGCGGTGGTGATTTCCGCGGCTCGCAAGCGGATTCACATAAAAGAATTTTCTCCCGTCCAGGGAGATTGTGCAGAGGATTCCATTATAGATTACGCGTTCCATGACATCTGCATATTTGGAATCGCCGTAGAGAAGAGCAAGCCTGTGGTTCCACAAGGCATTACCGATTGCAGCACAGGATTCTGCATAAGCCATTTCATTGGGGAGCTCGTAATCATCTCCGAATGACTCGCCTCCGTGCCGCGCGCCGATTCCTCCGGTGATATACATCTTCTTTTTTGTGACGTTTTCCCAGATCGTTTCCATTGCGGTTTTATAATCCTCGCGGCCGGTATAAGGAATAAGATCCGTGACCGCGGAAAAGAGATACATGCCGCGCACTGCATGGCCGACCGCTTCTTTCTGTTCCTCCACAGGCTTATGATCCTGGAAATATTCGCCTGTTTTTTCCCTGCCGCAGGATCTGCCCCGTTCATTCACAAAAAAATCCGCGAGATTTAAATATCTTTCCTCCCCTGTTGCCTTGTAAAGCCTGACAAGGGCAAGTTCGATCTCCTCGTGGCCCGGCACACCGTGCCGTTTTTCCGGACCGAAAATGGAATCAATATGATCAGCAAGACGGCATGCGGCGTCGAGCATGTTTCGTTTTCCCGTTGCCTGGAAGTGCGCAACGGCAGACTCGATAAAATGCCCGGCGCAGTACATCTCGTGCATATCGCGAAGGTTCGCCCATTTCTTTTCCGGTTCAGCGAGCGTGAAATATGTGTTAAGGTATCCGTCTTTCTGCTGGGCTGCTATGATTCGTTGTGTCGTTTCATCGAGCCATTTCCCGAGCTCCGGATTTTTTGTCCGTGCATAAAGATAACTCGCACCTTCTATCATCTTATGCACGTCCGAATCATTGAAGAACGTACCTTCGAACTTGCCCGGCATTTTCCCGGCCGCCTTGTCGAAGTTCGTAAGGCGTCCGGTTTTTTCGCAGAATTCAATATTCGCGGGAAGTATTCCCTGTTCCGCAATTTTCAGGTATCTGGACCAGAACTGATCCATGATCTCCACATCCGTGAACGGAACAGGGGATAAATTTTTGCATTCCCCTGATGAATCGGAAAATGCCCCTGATCCGGCAAATAAAAGGATCATACAGATAACTCCCATCCTTGTCATGACTTCAATCATAGTTATAATACTCCAAGGCAACCTTCGGCTGAAACCAAAGAAGAAGATATTGGATGTTTGATATTGGATGTTGGTCTACCAATGATGAGTAAAATATTGGATAAACTCCCCTGTCCTCCGAAGTCACGCCTTTAGCTTTACGAAGGAGGATAATCTCTCTTTTTCACAAATATACAATTTCCTCGAGGATGCATTGACCAATATGGGGTTTTAATGCCTTCCTTGATACTAGATCAACTTTGGTGTCCAGGATCTTTTCCAAATATTCCTCCAAATCCATGAACTCGAAAAATCCAACAGGTTCCTCAAAATCCACAAGAATATCAATGTCGCTTTTATGTTGTTCTTCTCCCCTGACATAAGATCCGAAAATTCCAATATCCTTCACAGAAAAAGACATTTTTAATGCCTCTTTATGTTCGGCGATGACTTTCCTAATTTCCTGAAGAGTTTTCATGATATGGTTCTTTTCCCTCAATAATATTTCAATCTTTATATCCTCAAGTGTATTAAAACATCAAGTGAAATTTACTTTGATCGGGAAGACATTTCATCGGAGATGATCCCTGTTGACAAGGTCTGACCCAAAGCAACAGGATTAAAAATGAATGAGAATATTTTAGACAGGCTTGCCCGCCCTCCATAAGGAGGGTAAACCTCTGGCGGGATTTACGGGATCAACAGGATTTATTCAAATTAATGATGAAGAATAAAACCGGAACAGAAATGATATACGATCCGATTATTGAAGAAGTTCGTAAGGCGGGTGAAGAGATTGCCAAGGAATCAGGCTATGATCTTCATGTTCTTTGCGAACGTTTAAGGAAATCAGAAAAACTCAATAAAAAACGCTTTAAAACAATTTCACTCCATTAAATAATATCAAATAAATTCTCCCTAAATATCGGATTATCATAAAAATACAAATTTACGCTGAACCAAGCCAATCTTCTTATTCAGAACCTTATATACATTCTATTTCCTATAAAAGGCTCTTTCTCTCATATCAAAAAATCTCTTCTTCCAAGGATAAAATATTGTTATATGAATCCCATATTCATTTTAGATGTTGGAGATATGAATATTTTAAAGAAAATGACGGCGCAATAGTATAATTTATTCCCACTTTTTTTTATTTTTGGCTTCCCAATTTTTGATATATTCTTCCTTATATTTCTTTATTTCATCCTCGTCAGTTATTACCTTAATATTTGAAGATTTACGTAGATTATCTATCCCTTTCTGGGACAAGTACCAAATCCCTGGAATATTTTTGGATGGTTCTTTTGAATATGTTCTTTCCTTATCAAGCCTTTCTTGTTCTGCTTTTATTTCATCTGGTGAATGATAAGTATAAGATTTAATTCCTTGACTTCTCTTTAACTCCTCGAGCTCGAGTTTCTTTTTCCTTTCCTCCAAGGATTCCTGAGCTTTTTGCGATGGAACTGGAGGATTAATTATATCGTCACTTGTAATTTCATTCCATAGGTCTTGAGATTGAGCTTTATGTATATCCTCCATGTATTGTTGATATTCCAATGCATACTCCCATGAATCTAGATCCTCTATAGTTTTATTTGCTAGTCTTTTCGCCCAACCCCTTAGCCGCGCATTATCTTTCATCATCTGATTAATTTCAAATTTACGAAGATCCCTATCGGTTATAACAATGGTCGCCTTTGGTGAAGTTGTCTGCTTATCACCCTTTCGGGTTGGTATATTTCTGGTAGGAGGCATAAGCGTCATTTGAGCCTGAACCAAGGCAAGACAAAATCCTAGACAAAGAAAAAAGAGAATGGAAAGTTTAACATTCAGTAAAGGATGAATCGATTTGTTCATAGTTTTATCCTCTTATCTATTAATTTGGAATTAATTTTATACATTTAATCGATTGGGAAAGTCAAGATATATTTATTAATATTCTGCAACTCTCACATTTTCAAGGTAATATGAATATAAACACTTACCCCCACAAATAATAACAATAAAATCAATAAATTATGAATTATCAATTGCCTGGTCAATGAGTTCGAGGATTACAGGGAGGTCAACCTTGTGAATCAAGTTTTCCGCGCAGGATGCGTTCAGTCTTTCCCGAATCACTGATCGTTTGGCAGGGCTCCATTTGAGGAGAGATTCGAGTTTCGCAATGTCGCGGGTGCGGGAGAAATAATCGCCCGTGATGAGAACGCATTCAATGGCGCCGCCGGACAGGGCAAGATGCACCTGGATCAGGCCGCCCTCGGTCTTTTTTTCCGCATAACACATGCGGCGTTTCGGTGTGCGCATTCCGTAAATCCAATCGTCATTATCGTATTGTTCCCGCATGAGTTCCTTGACCCGCGCCTCTTCATGAGGGGAAAGACCTTCGCAGGGCAGAGACAGCTCAAGGGTGTGCTCCAGTGCTCTGTGAACGGCTTTCTCCACCTGATCGAGGGTTATGTCCTTCCCCGCCTCTTTTCTGATAGTCGTCATTCTGTTGTCGAAACAGCTGGCGCCGCGATCGAGCATCCTCTCAGTGGGAAGGTTCAAGATATCGAGCATGGTTTCCATGTCAAAATCGAGGAGAAGGCTTGTGTGGAAGAATGTGATATTCTCCATGTCCTGAGAAATGGCGAGACCTGCGATTTTTTTCCTATTCACTGTAAGGTCGTTTTTTCCCATGAACTCTGCCTTGAGTCCGAAATTTTCAAGCGCGCGGGCAAATGCCCGGGCAAGGAATTCAAATGCAGGCTGAATGGCGCGCGGAAGTCCTGGAAAATCGTTTGGAAGGACAAGCCCGAAAGCCATCTGGTCAGGCGTCATGAAAACCGTTCCGCCGCCTGTGATTCTGCGGTTCACATCCACTCCCCGCGCCTCGCACCGATCAAGCCGGAGGCACGCTGAGGTGTTCTGATACCGTCCCACGATTGCGCAGGGACGGTAGTTATAGAGATGAAGGGAAGGCGGGGCGGTCTTTTTCGAAACCGACTCGCACAGAACTTCGTCAATCGCGAGGCCGAGGGAAGAGGAGAGGTTCTGGTTTTGGATCAATCTGCCTTTCATGGGAATGTAAGACTCATGGGATATATGGGACTTATAGGAATCATAGAACAAATGTCTTTTATATCAGGCAATGAAAAAAACTAAACATCACAAGGCGCGGATCAGGATGCCATTCAAGTCCTGGATATCGATTCGGACGTCAAGGTCTTTGGCGCCCTCCTTGAGATTCAAAAGGCACGTGGGGCAGGCGACAGCGAGGATCTCCGCACCGAGCCTTGCTGCCTCGCGCACGCGATCAGCCGCGATTTTCTTGGCAAGATCCGGATAGCTGCCGAGGAGGGGACCTCCGCAACACACGGAATTCTCGCGGTTTTTGGGGAAATCCATGAGCTGAAGTTCGGGCACAGCCCGCAGAACTTCGCGCGGTTCTTCATACACCTGGCCGTGCCGTCCGATGTCGCAACCGTCGAAATAGATGACCTTTTTCTTGAAGGGTTTTTCAAACTTGAGACTACCTTCCTTTATAAGTTGAGCGAAGAGCTGCACCACGTGCAGAGGACTAAATTCATCGGAATAATGTTCCTTGAAAGCCTTGAAGCATCCTGCGCATGGGGTGATCACGTATTTGATCCCGAGTTTTTTCCATGCCTCCTTGTTGCGTGCAACCTGTTTCTCCGCCTCTTCGCGCGCGCCCATGCGGAACAAGGGATCGCCGCAGCATTCCTCCAGATCGCCCATGAGTGTGAAATTGACGCCCGCCCTTTCCAGGATGCGGATCACTGCCTTTCCGATGCGGCTCTGGGCATAAGAAATGGAGCATCCGGCATGGAGGAGATATTCTGCTGGTTTTGGCTGGCGCAGCTCCGGCGGCAGCCATGCGCCGCGTTCTTTTTGCGGCTGGGCAAAGGGATTGGACTCGCCTTTGATGCTGGTTCGCACCTTGTTTTGGTTTTCCGGAAGCGCTTTTCCCTGCGCAAGCATCTGGGCTTTGGCTTCAAGCAGAAGATCGTTCACAGGAACACCGGGCGGGCATGTGATGCGGCAGGCATCGCACTGGAGGCAGGTCAAGAGGGACTCCTGAACTCCGTCAGTAAGTTCGATTTCGTTATTCATAACCGCCTTGATGAGCCTGATGCGTCCCCGCGCCACACGCGCCTCTTTTTTCGTGATGATATATACAGGACACATTTCCTGGCAATTCCCGCATTTCATGCATTTGACGATGTCTTCGACTTTTTCTTTTAGAAAGGGCATAACTTTCTCCGAAAGTGTGAATTGTTCCGCCTTCGTCCCGCCGGAGGCGGGACTTCGGCGCGACACGTCCGAGTGCCGCGTTACAGATTCATCTAATTTATAGGAACATTTTTCCCGGATTCAGGATCCCGTTGGGATCCAGGGCGTCCTTGACCTTTTTCATTATTTCAACGCCTTCTTTGCCCACTTCTTTGACCATGAAGCGCGCCTTTGTGGAGCCGATGCCGTGTTCCCCGGATATAGTGCCATCGAGCCGGAGCGCAAGGTCGAATATCTCCTCAATGGCCTTTTCCACACGGCCGAATTCCTCCTTGTCGCGTTCATCTGTGAGGATGGTGGGATGGAGGTTTCCATCGCCTGCATGGCCGAAATTTCCGATTTGGATATTATATTTTTTTGCGATTTCATTCACTCCGCGCACCATGTCCGGTATCCGGCTTCTGGGCACTGTTGCGTCTTCGAGGATGGTTGTTGGGCGGACGCGCGCCAGTGCGGAGAGTGCGGAGCGCCGCGCCTGCCAGATCGTTTCCCGTTCCGCCTCAGAGCGCGCCTTCTGGATTTTGGCAGCCTGGTTCTTTTTGCAGATTTCCTCCACTCGTGCGATTTCCTTCATGGCAGCCTCGCGCACTCCGTCGGTTTCTATAAGAAGGATGGCGTCAGCCTCGCGGGGAAGGCCGATCTTCTTGAAATCCTCCACTGCATTGATGGTGATATGATCCAGGAATTCAAGGGTTGCAGGAACAACCCCGGATTTGATGATATCTGCAACAGTCTGCGCAGCCTGGTTCATGTCATTGAAAACCGCGAATACGGATTCCTTGTGTTCAGGAGCTGGGACAAGCTTGAAGATCACCTTTGTAATGATCCCGAGAGTTCCCTCGCTTCCTGTGAACAGTTGGGTCATATTATACCCTGTTGCAGTTTTCACAGTGCGCGTTCCGGTGTTTATGATCTCTCCGGTCGGAGTGACCACTTCCATTCCCATGACATAATCTTTTGTCACGCCGTATTTAAGGCCGCGCAAGCCCCCGGCATTCTCCGCCACGTTTCCGCCGATGGTGGAGGTTTTCATGCTCGATGGATCCGGGGGATACATCAGCCCGCGCTTTGCCACTTCTTCGTTCAGTTTCTGTGTGATGACGCCTGTTTCCACAATGGCGAAGAAATCCGCCTCATTGATTTCCAGGATCCGATCCAGGCGGGAGAGGCAGAGCACGATGCCGCCTTTGACCGGCACACTGCCGCCGGAAAGCCCAGTGCCTGCGCCGCGGGGGATGATGGGGATATTGTACTCATTTGCCCATTTCATGATCTGGGCGATCTGTTCCGGGGTTCCGGGGAACACAATCGCATCAGGCATGTATTCGGCTATTGTGGCATCGTAGGAGTAACACAGCCGGTCTTCGAGGGAATCGGAGTAATAATCCGATCCCACGAGGGTTTTTATCTTCTCCAAAACATTCTCGAGGTTTTTACTGCTTTGCATAATCCTTTCCCTCTGCTTTATCTTTTTCGAGTTTGATTATTTCCTGTTCGAGCCATTTGAGGGCATCAGCGCCTTTCATAAGCGCGGGAAGTTCGTCTGCGAGACTGGAAGGCGCAAGGGTGAAGATCCAGCCTCCGCCGTAGCAGTCGGAGTTGATGAGAGTGGCGTCTCCTTCAAGATCGTAATTCACTTCCTTGATCTCGCCTGAGAGAGGGGCGACCAGTTTGCCGATCCACTTTGCGGACTGGATTTTCCCGCAGGTGTCGTTTGCCTGTATCGCATCGCCCTCGAACGGGAGGTCCACATAGGTGATGTCGCCCGCCTCGGACTGGGCGAAGTCAATAAGCCCGATCCGCGCCAGGTCGTCTCCTTCGATTTTCACCCAGCAGTAATCCTTGTGATAATACAGATCATCCGGCATCTCGTAATTTTTTACCTTTGCCATATCCCCATCTCCTTTTTTTAATATTCCTTCGGCATATTCATTAATTGTTGATATGTAAACACCGGACCATCGATGCACACGTAATATCTTCCTATATTGCAGCGGCCGCACAAGCCAATGCCGCATTTCATGCGCATCTCGAGCGTGGTGACGATCTGGTCAGGCTTGAATCCGAGTTTTGTAAGGCCCTGGAGCACGAACTTGATCATGATGGGTGGACCGCAGGTGATTGCCATGGCATCTTTGGGAGAGGGGGCAACCTGGTCAAGAAGCGCGGGAACAAATCCCACGCGGCCCTTGTAATCTCCCACAGCCTTATCAACCGTCTCATAATATTTGGCATCCTTCCTTTGTCCCCATTCCTTGAGATCGTATTTGAACAGGAGATCTCCCGGGGTTCTGGCGCCATAGAGAATCGCAATATCTTTGTAATCTTTGCGATGGGATGCATCGAGCATGTAGCTGATCAGGGAGCGCAGGGGGGCAAGGCCTATGCCGCCTGCAATGAAGATCACATTCTGCCCCTTGAATTTATCCAGGGGAAAGGTGTTGCCATAAGGACCCCGCACGCCGAGGATATGTCCCACGCTGGAATTGTGGATCGCTGTGGTGACAACCCCCATTTTCTTGATGCAGAATTGCAGATTCGGCTGGGTTGGGGAGGAAGTGATGGAAATCGGCGCCTCGCCAGCTCCGAAGATGGAAACTTCTGCAAACTGTCCGGGCAGATATTGAAACCGTTTTCCATCCTCCGCATTCACCCATTCCAGTTCAAAGGTGCGCGTATCCTTGACATCGGATTCCACTGTGATCTTTTTAATCCGCATGGGGCAGGGTTTGTAGGGATTCTGGATCCCGGACTCCGGAGCAGGTTCGGATTTCACTTTTGCAGTACTCACAATTTTTTCCTCATACATATTATTTCTTCGAGGCTGAAGCCAGTTCTTCCGAGAGTTTCTTCAGCGTATCGCGTATATCCATGTTCACGGGACACACCATGATGCAGCGGCCGCAGCCGGTGCAGGAGATGATCCCCTGGTTGTCCTTGAAATAGGAAAATTTATGCAACACTCTCTGGCGCATCCTCTGACCGCCCGCTGTGCGAGGATTGTGCCCGGATGCGTGCAGGGTGAACTTGGGGAACATGCATCCATCCCAGGTGCGCACGCGGCGTCCCAGGTCTTTTTTCGTATCATCAGTGATGTCGAAGCAATGGCATGTGGGGCACACAAATGTGCACACGGCGCAGCCGATGCATCGTGTGGCAAGTTCATCCCACAGGGGCGAGGCGAAATTTTCCCCGAGCGCATTGACCAAATCCTCCAGGGGAATCTTTTCAATGGAAAACTCCGCAGGTTTGTCCATAAGCTGCTTGAGAGCCTTTTTCTCTTTGGCGTCAGGCTCGGGCATATCCTTGACCAGATCCTCCCCTTTTATTGTATTGACCTTGATATAGTAGATGTCATCGAGAGGGATAAAGAAGAGATCCGCAACAGAGGAAGAGAGCCTGTCAATGTCGAAGATGTGGCAGAAACAGGTTTCCTCGGGTTCGGGGCAACCGAGGCCGATGAGGATGGTCTGGGTGCGTCTTTTGATATAATAAGGATCTTTGAAATCGCCGGATTGAAAGAGTTTATCCTGTGCTGCGATTCCGGCAAGGTCGCAAGCCGGTGCGCCGAAGAGGATGGTATTTGTCTCCTTTGTTTTGGGTTCGATCATCTTCTGCGAGCGCTGGTTGAAGTAGAACATAACCTCATTCTGCGGGAAAAAGACTTCCTTTGCGGATTTCATGGGACGAACAAAATCCAGGCAAACGTCCTCCCCTCTTTCGATGGATCTATATAAACTGTAATTATTCTGCCTTACCGGAGCGATCACATGAAAGGATTGGATTAGTTTATTCAAAAATTCCTGCAAATTATCTTTTTTCAGAATACGGTGTTTCATAATCTCAACCTTTATGATATTTATTTAATAAAGTCGTTATAGTCCTCAATATTAAAAGTAG
>Ga0315277_10011049_pt1 | contig 11392 bp, 13 predicted proteins | sample YL17G05_15_MG_FD_203695 | JGI IMG/M metagenome (GOLD analysis project Ga0315277, IMG submission 203695) | Sediment microbial communities from Yellowstone Lake, YNP, Wyoming, USA - YL17G05_15 | ecosystem: Environmental > Aquatic > Freshwater > Lake > Sediment | place: USA: Wyoming | collected...
TCCCAGCACCGATTGTTCAACCAGCACCTGATGAAGGGGTGAAATTTCCAGGGCGTATTCTAATCCTTTCTTTAATTCATCGACATTATAGGCGCAGGAACCTCCCTGCCCCCCCATGGTAAACGCGGGCCGCAGGATAATGGGAAAACCGATCTTTTCGCCCAGCGCCATCCCCTCATCCACGCTGGTGGCAATTCCGGACTCGGGGACTGCCAGGCCGATGCTAGCCATGGTTTCCTTGAATTTCTCCCGGCTTTCCGCCCGCTCGATGGCCTTGGCGTCAGCGCCGATGACCTCCACTCCGTATTTCTGCAAAATACCGGCGCGCGACAGGAAGAACCCCATATTCAGACCGGTTTGGCCGCCCAGAGTGGGAAGCAAAGCATCCGGCTTTTCTTTAGCAATGATTTTCTCTATAAATTCCGGCTCCAACGGTTCAATGTAAGTGCGGTCGGCCATGCCGGGATCGGTCATAATGGTGGCAGGATTAGAATTCACCAGAACCGTTTCGTATCCCTCCTCCCGCAAAGCCTTACAGGCCTGTGAACCTGAATAATCAAACTCGCAAGCCTGGCCGATCACGATCGGACCGGAGCTGATGATCAGAATCTTTTTTAAATCGGTTCGTTTTGGCATAGCTTTCCTCCTTTAAACTAATTTATATCCCGGCTCTAATTTTCCTCTTTCATCGATCGGATAATATAATGTGGCCACACAGCTCCCATCTTTGGTCCGGATCTTCTCGATGGTCTTATCATTAAGATTGACATGCACTACCTTTACATTATTAGAAACCTTCTCGATCCCGTAGCTGTGATTTTGAACCGAGATCTCGCCTTTGCCGGTTTTTGGATCAACCACCGGATGATTCACTCCATGATGGCCGACCTTCATCCGGTAAACGGGACAACCCAGGGCTAAAGCCAGCACGCAGGCTCCGTTTTGAATCCCATAAATTGAAACTTTGCCGATCAATTTTTTGATTTCTTCGACTAAACCCGTTAGCTTTCGAGGATCCCCAGGTCCACTGGAAACAACTACTTGCTCCGGCTTCATCTCCAAGATTTTCTCAGCTGAAATATTGGAAGCGACCAGCGCAGCACCCGGGAACTTCGCCAGCGTACTATGGTTGATCCCCAAATTGATGATTATGACTTTAGATTTGGAATTTGTTTCGGATTTAGGATTTCTAATTTCGAACTTAACTTCTGCATAAGCTTTTGCTTTCTTGACCAAACTTGCTTTATCAAAATCATTGGTAGAAACCACTCCCCTCATTTCTCCATGATCCCTTATATGAATGGTCAGCGCGCGGGTATCTATTGCTTCGATCCCTATTACATTATTCTTCTTCATAAAATCCTCCAGCGACCCCTTGGCCTGCCAGTTGCTGTAGATTCTGCTGTTTTCTTTAACAATTAGAGCCCCCGCCTGCGCCCGGTCGGATTCATTACCGCGGTCATTTATCCCGTAATTGCCAATGTGAGGATACCCCATGACCACGATCTGCCTGCTGTAAGCCGGATCAGTCAAAATTTCCTGATAACCAACTACCTGGGTGTTAAAAACCACCTCGCCGATCGCTTCTCCCTCCGCCCCAAATGCAGTCCCTTCAAAGGCCGTCCCGTCTTCTAACGCTATTGTTGCTTTCATCGCATACCCCCTTTTGCCAAAAAAAAAGACGCCTGCGGGCGCCTTTGCCTTTACCTACTTATCGATTAATTATAGCATGAATTTCAATCAGCCGTCAACTTAATTCATAAGCGGATAGGATCGCTTCTGCGATTTCGCGCATGGTGCGGCCGCTTTCCATACTCTGTTCCTGAAGTTTACGGTAGGCCTCGGTGGGCAAAATATCAAACTGGGCGATCAAGATCTCTTTGGCCCTTTCAATAACTTTGCGATCCTCTAAAGTTTTTTCCAGCTCCCGGACTTTGGCGCGCAATTCCCAGTTTTCTCGACTGATTTGCTCCCTGCTTCTCGTTTCTGTTAACCGGTAAATAGTGGCTCGAGCCCGCCCTTCTTTTTTAATCAAACCTTTTTTAACCAACGGCATGATCAACTGATTTATTCTGGCCCGGGTTAAACGCAAAGCCCGCTGGATTTCCCTGGTTTGCAAAAAAGGCTTCTCACTCAGCAAACGCAATATTTCTTCCTGGCGCTCACTTAACATAAACCTATTATATCAAATCGTCAAGTAATCGTCAAATAAAAAGAACCCCGACTTATCTGCCGGTTGGCAGGGAAAGCCGGGGCTTTTTATCTAATCTGAAACCCTATTTAGAAGCGCGAGAAATCTCTGCGTCCGCCGCCGCCACCACCACCACTTCTTCTTTCGCGGTTTTCCGTCTTGGGTCTGGCTTCGTTGACGGTAATTTCGCGGTCGCCCCACTTGTAGCCGTTCATCGCGGCTATGGCTTTTTCGGCATCGCTGTCTTCCATATCAACAAACCCGAATCCCCGAGACTTGCCCGAGAACTTATCGGTAACCACTCTGGCCGAAATCACGTTGCCAAATTCTGCAAATTTTGTCTGCAGGTCGGCATCGGTAGCGGACCAGGGAAGGTTCCCTACGAATATGCTTTTCATGCATGATCTCCTTGGATTTTTTTCTGCGGATTAATGGAATCTAGAGGCCCGAACTTAGCGGGGCAATCGACCACCAGGGCTGCAGACTCCCAGGTATTGAATGTAACTAAATATACATCTACCATTAACTTCGACCTTTGAACCTGTTCAGTATAGCACCCAATAATTGTCCAGTCAAGTAAATTATTAATAATTCTTAGCGCTATCTATTAAGAATTGAGCAAAAATTGGACCAACGGTCTGGTTAGCCAGAGCATTAGGATGTGAATCATTCGGGTCACTTCCCCGATATTCAAGTTTGAGCATATTTGCCCCCGCTGAGCCATCATTCGCTTTTGCCAGGTAATTAAAAAGATCAAAACAAACCATATTCGGATGACCGCTTAAATAAGTGCTGCTTTTTAGCCAGTTGGCAAAGGCTCTGGCATTAGCGGCTTCCGTAATATTAGTTTCTAATGGAGTTAGAGGCGGAGTAGATATGACCACAAACAGTTTTTCGGAATGCTGATCAAAATAATTGCGCATGGCTAAATACCAATCTTTATATTGTTGAAGGATGGCCGCATCCGAAATTGCCGAATTAGGGAAACAAGATTTAAAAGCGATTACCTGATGATTGCTCATAATCGATGTCCGCGCAGAGTTCGCAGTTGTCCAAAGAGTGAATAAACCATCGGGATCGGTGTTATCGCCTGGAATGTCATAGCTCGTACCGGTCGAATCACCGGAGGGATCGGTCAGGCCATCAGCGTTATAACCGTGGTCCCAAAAGGCGAAACTGGTTCCGTGAGAAGAATTGTAGCTGTTTATATAATCCCTCATGTTTCCTTCATTGATCAAGCCCGCTCCGGTCGAATGATGCAAAAAGAATAGATTGGTCAAATTATGCTTTACAGCGCCTCCGGTGCTTGTAGTTGTGGATGAGGTGGTAGTTGTAGTATCTGGCGTTGACGATCCCGTGGCACATCCGTAAACAAAGACAGCCACAGCCAATAATAAAAATAATGATATTTTTTTCATGGGTTTTAGTAGCTAAAGGCGGCTTTTATCAAATCTCCAACATAGTGGGTTAAAATCACAACCAGCAGTGCAATAATCAGATGTTCGCCAATCACCGCCAGCGGATTAAGCTCCTGGGCTCTGGCCAGAACATAGCTTAAGATGCCCAAAAGCAAAAGCCCCCAAATTATGCTTACGATGATAGCCGTGCCCAGCGGAAATAAGAGCACCGGAAAAACAAAAGTGATAGCTATGAAGAATTTAGCAAAAAAGGTTGAGAAAGTAGCTTCCCAAATATTTTTGATGCTTTCTTCTTTGGATTCCTCAGAGAGATGCATGCCCAGGGCGTCCGAAAAAGCATCGGCAATGGCAATGATCAAAACGCCGCCGACTACCGCCAGTTTGGAGTGTGTGCCCGAATGCAATCCAACCATCAACCCTAGCGTGGTGATCACACCCGAAGTGGCACCAAAATTTAAACCGCCTTTTATTGAATCCTTCATTTGGATTTATCCCTTGCCGGCTTCAGCGCCTTAGCGTACCAGGTGAGCTCATCCAGAAAATTTTTAATTCTTTCCGCATAGGCCGCCGCATTTTTAATAATTCCTTTTTCGTCAAACAGATTTTGAACCACCGGGAAATAAAGCGCCTCCCGGATCGGCACCATATGCAATTCGATGCAGACCTGCCGCAGTTGCTCCACCATGCGGGCACCCCCCAACCCGCCCATCGAAACTCCGCAAATACCGAGCGGTTTGTTGAAGTACTGTTCATAAAGCATGTCGAGCATCATTTTCAGCTCTCCCGGATAGCCGTGATTGTATTCGGGCGAGACGATGATCAGGCCATCGGCGGGTTGAACCTTTGCCTCCAGCTTTTTGCCCATTGGTATTTCCTGCGTGTTGTTGGTGGCTTCGATCCGGTGATCACGCGCATCGATCAGCTCGCTTTCCAGCCCATATTTAATGGCTTCCTGCAGCATAAACCCGGCCACTTTTTCAGATTGCCTTCCCTCGCGGGCGGTGCCCAGAATAATCGGGATATACATAAACTCTCACCTCGTGGAGGTATTTTACCACTTTATTTGATAAATTCCACCCTTGAATTTTGGATTCCCGCCGGTTATCATAGACCCATGAATATCAATGTGCTTCGGGTTGGAGAGATCGACACCAACTGTTACATTGTCGATGACGGAAAGAGCCAGGAAGCATTAATTATTGACCCGGGTGACAATGCGGAAGAAATTCTGGAATTTTTAAATCGGCATCAGCTTAAAGCCCGCTCTATCGTGAATACCCACGGACACTGGGACCACATCGGAGCCAACCGGGAACTCAAAGCAAGAACCGGAGCGCCGCTCCTCATTCATGAACTGGACGAATTTATGTATAAGGCTTCCAATTCGCCGCCGGCTGACAGCCATCTAAAAGAAAACGATTTAATAAAAGTCGGCGCTGTTATTTTTAAGGTTTTTCATACGCCGGGTCACACCCCGGGAGGAATTTCGCTTTATTGCGAAAAGGAGAAAGTCTTATTCAGCGGTGATACGCTATTTGCGGGAACTTACGGAAGGACCGACCTGCCCTATTCTTCTCAGACCGATATGGAAAAATCTTTAAAAAAATTACTTAAGCTGCCTGCCGAAACCAAAGTCTATCCGGGACATGGCCGGCCGACCACCATTGGTGAAGAACAAGGCTTGCTCGAAGAATTATGAATATTCTAGCCATCGAAACCTCCTGCGACGAAACCTCCGCTGCCGTAGTAAAGGATGGCCCCTCGACTTCGCTCGGGGCAAGCCCGGAAGTCCTTTCCAATGTAGTTGCTTCTCAAGTGGAATTTCACAAAAAATACGGCGGGATCGTACCGGAGATCGCCTCCCGCAAGCACATTGAAGTTATCAATCCTATCATCAAAGAAGCTCTCGATCAGGCGAATATCACCTTCAAGAACGTAAATGCGGTTGCTGTAACCTATGGGCCGGGATTGGTCGGGTCTCTCCTCGTCGGAATCTGCGCTGCCAAAGCCATCGCCTGGTCGCTCGGCGTGCCGTTAATTGGAGTAAACCATTTGGAGGGGCACATTTACGCTAACTTCCTGAAATCCAAACTCCAAAATCCAAAATTTCCTTTTATCTGTTTAATAGTTTCCGGAGGTCACACTTCGCTAGTACTTGTTAAGGATCATGGGAAATATAAGACTTTAGGTCGAACCAGGGATGACGCGGCGGGAGAAGCGTACGACAAAGTCGCGCGCTTTTTAAATCTCGGTTATCCCGGAGGACCAATTATCGATCAACTGGCAAAGGAAGGGAATCCACACGCTATCGAATTTAAACGGCCCATGCTTGAGGAAGAATTCGGCTACGACTTCAGCTTCAGCGGAATCAAGACGGCGGTAGTAAATTGCGTTAATAAGTTACAAGAAACCGCCCCGATAAATCGGGGCAGGTTTCTGGCCGATTTGGTTTCAAGTTTCCAGCAAGCAGTTGTCGACGTCCTCGTCGAAAAATCGATCCGCGCAGCAAAAGAACACGATTGCAAAACTGTCGCTTTAGCCGGCGGAGTTTCGGCTAATTCCCTGCTAAGAAAACAACTGACAGAACAATGTCTCGCCAACCACCTAACCACCCAGATCCCTTCCCTCGAGTACTGTACCGACAACGCTGCTATGATCGGCTGCGCCGCCTATCATAAAAAAGCCTCCGATCTAAAACTTTCCCCGGTTGCAAACGCAAAGATATGATAATATAATCCATGCCATGGCAGTTGAAAATCTAAACGAAAAGCAAAAAACGACCCTCTGGTTTGTGCGCCTGCGCTGGGCAGCCATTATCATACTGTTGCTTATCACTACCGTCTTTATCATTCCCGGGAGATTAAATTTTCCTATCCTTATCGTTTTTTCCCTGGCCGGCATTGCCGCGCTGTATAATATTATTTACCCTTCCTTGATTCGCCGCTTTCATTTTTTTAGCGAGAATACCTTCTTTACCTACACAAGGGTCACGGTTGATCTTTTAATGATAACTTCTTTCATCCACTTTACCGGCGGAACCGAAAGCCCCTTTACGGCTATGTATTTATTGGATGTGGCCGCCATTTCCATTTTTGGATACGAAAGGATCGCCTACCTGCTTGCGGCGCAGGCTTCGTTTTTCTACCTGACCATGGGCTTCCTGGAAACTTTCGGTTTTATTAAACACTATCAACTTATCGCTTTGCCCAGCGCACTGTATCTCGACTTAGATTATACGGTTGCTAAAACACTTACCTTATTTTTCATTTCTGTGCTTTTAATTTATATTGTTTCCTATCTCGCCGGGCGCCTGCGCGAAAAACAAAGAGATATCGAAATCCTATCCGATTCCAAACTGGATTTTATGAATGTCGTGATGCACGAAACCAAAAGCCCTCTCACTTCCATCATCGGCTATACCGACCTTCTGGCAAATCAAAGCTTGGGCCCGGTCAATGAATCCCAAAAAGAACCGCTGGAAATTATTAGAAGACAGTCGCACCGCATTCTGGATATGGTTAATGATCTTCTCAATCTGGCCCGTTTAGAATCCGGCAAGGTCCAACTCGAGAAAAAACCGGTCCGCCTGGCGGAGATCGCCGGTTCCGCAGTGGAGGAGATGAGGCCTTCGATAGACGCTAAAAAAATAGTTCCGGTGCAAGAATTTGCCGAGGATATTCCATCCATCAATCTCGACGAAAACAAAATCACAGAGGTCTTTACCAACCTGCTTTCAAATGCGATCAAATTCTCAAACCAGGGAGGCAGGATTTTTCTCTCCCTCTCTTACAATGAAAAAGAAGTGGTTTTTTCAATTAGAGACGAGGGGCTGGGGATCGATGCCAGAGACCTGCCGCATATCTTTGAAAAGTTTTACCGCGCCAGCAAGGAATCGTCGGAGCGAAAAGGCACCGGGCTGGGATTGGCGCTGTCGAAATCTATAATCAAAGCCCATGGCGGGCATATGTGGGCGGTTTCCGCAGGCCCGGGTATGGGCGCGGTTTTCTCTTTTGCCCTTCCTCGGTAGACTTGCTATAATAGCTTCATGAAAATTAACGTCGAACCGGTGGCAAAACTTGCGCGCTTGGGCCTCTCCGAAGAAGAAAAGACCTTGTTTGCGGAGCAGCTTTCCGCCATCCTGGATTTTGCCGACAACCTTAAAAAACTGGACACGGAGAATACCCTTCCCACCTCCCATGCTATCCCCATCAAAAATATTTTTCGCGAAGACAAAACTATTCCCTGCGAAAACGTGGATGATATTATGGCCAATGCGCCGGAAGCGGAGAATCACCTGTTCAAAGTGCCGAGGATTATCGAATGATTCCCCACATTTCAATGTGGGGAGCCAGAACCCCATAATGAATTATGGGGAATAATTATATGCATACCAAAACAGCCCACGAGTTACACCGTTTACTAACGGACAAGAAAATCAGCTCCGTAGAACTGACCGAAGCCGTATTTGATCGGATCGAAAAGGTAGAAGACAAAGTAAAAGCCTTTGTAACTCTAACCAGGGAAGAAGCTCTGCATCAGGCAAAAACCGCCGATGAAAGGATCGGGAGCCGACATAATGTGACCCCGCTTACCGGCATCCCCATTGCTATCAAAGATAACATATGCACCAGCGGAACCCTGACTACCTGTGCTTCGAAAATCTTGTTAAATTATATTCCCCCCTATGATGCAACGGTGGTCTCAAAACTTAAGCAAGCCGGCGCGGTCATCGTCGGCAAGACCAATATGGATGAATTCGCCATGGGCTCATCCACCGAAAACTCAGGCCTTCATCCCACCCATAACCCCTGGGACACAGCCGTGGTCCCGGGCGGATCTTCGGGCGGCTCCGCCGCGGCGGTGGCGGCCCGCGAGGCCATCCTGGCCACCGGTTCCGATACCGGCGGATCGATCCGGCAACCGGCTTCTTTCTGCGGCGTGGTGGGGCTAAAGCCAACCTATGGCCGCGTTTCCCGCTACGGCCTGGTGGCCTTTGCCTCATCTCTCGACCAAATCGGACCGCTTACCAAAGATGTGACCGACTCCGCCATTATGATGAATCTTGTCTCCGGCTATGATCCTAAAGATTCAACCTCAGTTGACCTGCCTGTCCCCGACTATCGCAAAGCCTTGATTGATGATGTGAAAAAAGTCAAAATCGGGGTCATTAAAGATCTGTTGAAAGAAGGGATCGATCCCGATGTAAAAAATGCGGTCAAAGCTGCCGCCGATAAGCTGGCTGATCTCGGAGCGGAAATGATCGAGGTGAGTTTGCCTTCGTTTGATTACGCAGTAGCCACCTACTACCTCATTGCGCCGGCTGAGGCCAGTTCAAATCTTGCCCGCTATGACGGCGTGAAATTCGGATACCGGACCAAAGGGTCTAAAGATCTTCTCTCTATGTATTACAACACCCGACGCGAAGGTTTTGGGCCGGAGGTCAAACGCAGAATTATGCTTGGCACCTACGCCCTTTCTGCCGGGTACTACGATGCCTACTACTTGAAGGCTCTAAAAGTCAGGACCCTGATCAAGCAAGATTTTGAAAAAGCCTTTGGCAAGTGCGATGTCCTGATCTCACCGACCGCGCCCACCGTCGCTTTCAAGATCGGGGAAAAAGTCTCGGATCCTCTCTCCATGTATCTTTCTGATATTGCCACTATCCCAGTTAACCTCGCCGGCCTGCCGGCGATCTCGATCCCCTGCGGGTTCAACCTGCCTGCCGGCAGGCAAGACCGAGGATTGCCCATTGGTCTGCAAATCATCGGCAAGGCTTTTGCAGAAGAAATTATCTTGAGAGTAGCTTTTACTTACGAGCAAAATAGCGAATGGCACAAAAAAAGCGCTCCCGTTTCATAATTCTTTGCAGTTTGATCTTCCTCATCGCTGCCGACTGCTCCTGGTCCGCGATCAAGGACGAATTTAAAAAATTCCCTCCCGTTTCCGGGGAGATCTACGGCCAGGCCACTGCGGGAGTAAGATCTATCACCGTTAACGACAAGCCGGTTTCCTTTGATGCCAACCAGAACTTCAGAGCTTTGATTAACCTGAAAGCCGGAGAAAAATACCTGGTGCTGAGGATCAATTATGAAGAATTCAGGATCATAAAAAAATATCTTATCCTGAGGCGCTCGCCCATCAGTAAATTCAAAGTCTTTGTGCCCAGGGAAAAGATTGAAAAAACCGGTCTGGAAGCCAAGCAGGCTGCGCTGGAAGCAAAAAGAAAAAGGCTGCTGGCGTTAAAGGCCAAGCAAACGGCAGAGGAAAAGACCAAAGTAAAAGAAAAAGAAAAAAGAATTCTGGCAGAAAAAAGCTGGATGGAAAAAGTATCCTCTCCCAAATTTTATCCCAATGAATTCAAAGAAAGTTCAGCCGTGAAAGCCTTAAATCAGGCCATAAGTTCCGACCGCTATGGGATCCCCTTTAAAAGCAAAGAGAACTCTATCGAGAGATTGAATGAGATCCTCGAGGTGCCGAATTTATACGAGATCATGCTGGTAAAAGGAAAAACTTTTGCGCCAACCCAAAGGATCAAGAGCTTGATCGAAGAGACCAAAGATTACCGCTGGCAGAGCTTCTCCCAGCTTAGCGACTTCCAAAAAAAGAAGATCATGTTCCTCAACCGGCTGCTGCTGGAAGCTTTGTACTCTCAGGCGCCAAAGCGGCAGTCGTGGTTGGTGGCTCAACCCCCCCAACCTAAGCCGGCTGCGCCTGCAGCAAGGATCACCGAGTACCTGTATGTCTGGGAATTCAGCTCCGGCAAGCTGATGCTGGTGAAGGAGCAAAGGGGCAACTATTCTGCAGAAATTAACATCCCTATTTCAAAACAGTGGTTAGATCTCAAAGGTCTTTCGGAAAAAGATTTGAGAGAGCTCATCGAAAAACCGGCCACCGCCTTTAAGCCAAAGAAAAAGTAGGTTATAATCTTTGAACATGAAATACGAAACTGTCATCGGTCTTGAAATTCACGCCCAGCTGCTGACCGAAAGCAAGATGTTTTGCACCTGCTCCACCAAGTTTGGGAATCCTCCCAACACTAATATCTGTCCCATCTGCACCGGTCAGCCGGGAGTCCTTCCTGTAACCAACAAAAAAGCGATCGAGCTGGCGATCAAGACCGCGCTGGCACTCAACTGCAAGATCGAGCCGCATTCGGTCTTTGCCCGTAAGCATTACTTCTACCCCGACCTGCCCAAGAATTACCAGATCTCTCAATATGAACTGCCTCTGGCTACCAAAGGCTATCTGGAGATCGAAGTGGATGGACAAGTCAAAAAGATCGGCATCACCCGCGTCCACCTGGAAGAAGACGCTGGTAAACTGGTCCACGTCGGCGCAGATAGGATCATGGGGGCGGAGGAATCGCTGGTTGATTACAACCGGACCGGTATTCCTCTGATGGAAATCGTCAGCGAACCGGATATTCGCTCTCCCAGAGAAGCGGCGATTTATACCGAAACGCTGGCGAACCTCCTCCGCTACCTTGGAGTTTGCGATGCAAAAATGGAAGAAGGCTCCCTGCGCTGCGATGCCAATATCTCAATTCGTGAGCCGGGCAGCAAAGAATTTGGAATTAAAACTGAAGTTAAGAATATGAATTCTTTCAAAGCCATCGAAAAAGCGCTGGCAGCCGAAGAAAAAAGACATGCCGAAACTCTTAGTGAAGGCGGAAAGATCATTCAAGAGACCCGCTTTTTTGATGATATAACCAACACCACCACCGGGATGCGCAGCAAAGAGTATGCCCACGACTATCGTTATTTTCCTGAACCTGATCTTGCTC
>Ga0315277_10011050_pt1 | contig 11392 bp, 8 predicted proteins | sample YL17G05_15_MG_FD_203695 | JGI IMG/M metagenome (GOLD analysis project Ga0315277, IMG submission 203695) | Sediment microbial communities from Yellowstone Lake, YNP, Wyoming, USA - YL17G05_15 | ecosystem: Environmental > Aquatic > Freshwater > Lake > Sediment | place: USA: Wyoming | collected...
ACAGGTGAGCGCGGGACTGCTGGGGATTGCGCCCACCGACCTCCGCCAGACCGACCGCACCATCGCCATCCGGCTGCGTTTTCCCGATGCCGTTCGCTTCGATTACCAGCACGTGCGTCAGTTTCCCATCGTGACCCCGAACAAGCAGATCGTTCCGCTTTCGGCCCTGGGCGAGGTGAGGCAAGTGCGAGGCGAAAGCCAGCTCTCGCGCGAGAACGGCCGCTTGATGATCGCGGTCACCGCGCGCCTGGAAGGGCGCGGCTTGGGCAGCGCCATTCGCGAAGTCAACAAGGCGTTACAAAGTGTTGCATTCCCAGTGGGGACAACTCACGAGATCGGGGGGCTGTATGAGAGCCAGCAGAGTTCGTTCCGGGAATTGCTCGCCGTCCTCGGACTTGCGCTGGCCGCGGTGCTCATCGTGCTGGTAGTTCAGTTCCGGGCGTTCCGGCCGTCGTTGATTATTCTCTCCGCGGCCCCGCTATCGTTGCTGGGTGTCTTTGGCATGCTTCTGCTCACGCGTACACAGCTCAATGTCTCGTCCTTCATGGGAATCATTCTGATGGTTGGGCTGGTGGTGAAGAACGGCATCATCCTCTTTGAGTACGTGCACAGATTGTGGGAAGAACAAGGTCTGCCCTTGCGCGAGGCGCTGGTCGAGGCGGGTAAGATCCGCGTCCGGCCTATACTGATGACTACGCTTTGCACCCTTTTCGGGCTGTTGCCGCTGGCGCTCGGACTGGGTTCGGGGGCGGAGCTTCAGCGACCCCTGGCTCTGGCCGTGATCGGCGGCCTGACGCTCTCCACCTTTGTCACGCTCCTGGTAATGCCGGTGCTTTACTCGCTGCTGGAACGTCCACGCGCGTAGCGGCCGCTGTCATGCGCGGCCACACCGGGTGCACCAGGGCCCCACTCGCCGTATGCTGTTGAACCCTATTGCTTGCACGATGCGGGTGCTTTGGCCAGGAGAGCGCTGCGGGTTGAGCCCATGGTCATCCGGAGGGATTCTTTGGGGATGTCGGTCACGAAAGGTTTGACGATGGGCGAGACGATCCAGGGAATATCACGGGTTAAAGATACCGATTCACACTCGACGTAAATGCCGCCGTCCTTTTCCTCGAAGCGCCAATAGGAATAGAGCCGCCAAAGAAAGCCGCTGTCCTTGCCAACCGGTTTCTCTTTCTCGGTGGGCTTGTCGGCGTCGGCCACCTCCTGAATGCGCGTCGTGTAGGAGCGGCTGTAACAGTGCGCCGCGTCCACGGGAAAATAGTGAACGTCGTGGTCGGTGTTGAGCGTCACGGTGATGACTTTCTTCTTTCGCAGGCGGTAGAAAATCTTGAAATCATTTCCGTTACGGCTTACGAGCTTGGAGCGCACGACTTCGGGTTTGTAGATGTCCTGATGCCGGTCGTAATCCTGCACCAGTTCCATCGCCTCCTCCAAGGTCGCACACGGAACGAACACCGCGCCCATCCAGTGATGGATGAGCGCGTCGGGGGCCTTGATGTCCTGGCCAGCGGTGTCGTGCAGGCTGAGCCGCTCCATATAGATCTCGCCACGCTTGAGCGTGGCGAGCGCCTGCTCCCGTCGCGGCGCGGGCAGGCCTTCGACATAGAGGAACGCACCGGGCCGCTTGAGCTCGGCGTCGATGCGCGCTTCGGTGGCCTTCACGTAGCGGTCGAAGGCCGTGACCGTGGCGGGCTTCAATTCCGCGCTCAGAACTTCCGGTTCTTGCGGAACCGCGAGCCCCAGCGCCAGCAGGAGGCCGAACGTATGGAGGGGGATTGAGGATTGCGTCATAGTCATTGCACCTTTAGGTGGGCTATGATAACTCCAGCGTCAATCGAAAACGAAATCGGAAACGGCCAGGCCTGAGTACGCAACTCTTGAAACGCTTCGTGGCGCGGCCCACGCGGAGATTCAGCGAGTTAGCAGGAGGCGACCATGACCGCCCGGAATAAACAGATCACGCTGGCCTCGCGTCCCGTGGGCTTCCCCAAGGAGTCGGACTTCCAGCTCGTTGAGTCACCGCGGCCGGAACCTGGGCCGGGTCAATTCCTGGTACGCGCGCTCTACCTTTCCGTCGATCCCTACATGCGCCCACGCATCGGAGGAGGCAAATCGTACGCGCGGGCAGTGGAAGTGGGGGAAGTCATCGTGGGACGCGTCGTTGGGCAAGTCGAAGAGACTCACCACCCCGAGTTCGCGGCGGGCACGATTGTCCTGGGCGATTTCGGCTGGCAGCTGTTCGCACTGTCCGACGGCACAGGAGTGAGGAAGGTCGACCCAACGCTGGCTCCAATTTCCACCGCTCTCGGGATTCTCGGTATGCCAGGCCTGACGGCGTATTTCGGATTGCTCAAACTCGGAAAGCCGCGGCGAGATGAAACGGTCGTAGTATCCGGAGCCGCGGGCGCGGTTGGCTCGATTGCGGGACAGATCGCGAAGATTCGAGGTTGCCACGTGGTGGGCATCGCGGGCTCGGATGAGAAGGTCCGCCATGTCACCGAGGATCTGGGGTTCGACAGCGCGTTCAACTACAAAACCACGCCGAACTGCTACCGCAAGTTGCTCACACTTTGCCCCCAGGGCATCGACGTCTACTTCGATAACGTGGGCGGCGAGATTACGGATGCAGTCATCCGCCTCATCAACGTCCGCGCGCGGCTCGTGATCTGCGGCCAGATTTCACAATACAATCTGGAGAAACCCGAGATGGGTCCGCGCTGGCTGTGGGCACTGATCGTGAAACAGGCTCGGGCGGAAGGCTTTCTGGTTTTTCAATTTCGTGACCGCTTCGATGGCGCTCTCCGCCGCATGGCGCAGTGGGTGAAAGACGGCAAGATCCAGTACCGCGAGAACATCGTCGAAGGCATCGAGAACGCCCCGCGCGCCTTCATCGGCATGCTGAAGGGCGAGAACATTGGAAAGCAGCTCGTGAAGATCGCTGACCTGTGAGTCCAGGCTCGCCCTCACCGGCACTTGCTCCAATGCGCCAAATCTGCGAATATTCTCGGTTCGATGCACCACAAAGTCGAAATCCTTGTTGCATTCATCCGGAGGCTTTATGCCCTTTGATCCAAAACACTGGAGTAGGACCATCACCGACGGCCGTTCGCGCTCGGGCGCGCGCTCGATGCTCAAGGCCATCGGTTTCACCGACGCCGACCTGGCGCGGCCCATCGTGGGCATCGCCAACACCTGGATTGAAACTATGCCTTGCAACTTCCACCTGCGGCGCCTGGCCGCCAAGGTGAAGGAAGGCGTGCGCGCGGCGGGCGGGACTCCCATGGAGTTCAACACCATTGCCATCTCCGACGGCGTGACCATGGGCACGGAAGGCATGAAGGCCTCGCTCATCAGCCGCGAGGTGATCGCCGATTCGATCGAGCTGGTCGGGCGCGGCCACATGTTTGACGCCATGGTGGCGCTCGTGGCCTGCGACAAAACGATTCCCGGCGCGGCGATGGCGCTCCTCCGACTGAACGTGCCGAGCATCCTGCTGTACGGCGGCTCGATTGCGCCAGGCAGCGTGGACGGCCACGACGTCACCATCCAGGACGTCTACGAAGCCATCGGCGCGCACACGGCCGGACGCATTTCCGACGCCGACCTCAAGAAGCTGGAGGATGCCGCTTGTCCGGGCGCGGGCGCCTGCGGCGGCCAGTTCACCGCCAACACTATGTCCACGGTGATGGAGTTCATCGGGATTTCGCCCATGGGTTTCAACGGCGTTCCCGCGATGGACCCGCTGAAGGACGAAATCAGCTACCGCACCGGCGAGATGGTGATGGACCTGCTCCGGCGCGGCGTTCGGCCCAGGGAAATCATGACGCGCCAGGCGTTCGAGAACGCCATCGCCAGCGTCGCCACAACGGGCGGTTCCACGAACTCCGTTCTGCACCTGCTGGCCATGGCGCGCGAGGCGGGCGTGACCCTGGCCATCGAGGATTTCGACGTCATCAGCGCGCGCACGCCGCTGCTTGCCGATTTGAAGCCTGCGGGCCGCTACGTCGCCACCGACGTCCATCGCGCCGGAGGCATTCCGGTCATCGCCAAGAAGCTCATCGAGGGCAACACCCACCTCCTTCACGAATCCCAGATGACGGTCAGCGGGCGCACGATCGGCGAGGAAGCGCGGGCCACCAAGGAGACTCCCGGCCAGGATGTTGTGCGCCCCGTTTCCAACCCTCTCAAGTCCACCGGCGGGCTCGTCATCCTGAAGGGCAACATCGCGCCGGAAGGCTGCGTGGCGAAAATCACCGGGCACGAACGGCTGCATCATCGCGGGCCGGCGCGTGTCTTCAATGGCGAAGAGGCCGCCATGCAGGCGGTGACCAGCAAGAGCCTCAAGGCCGGCGACGTGATCGTGATTCGCTATGAAGGTCCGCGCGGCGGCCCGGGCATGCGGGAAATGCTGGCCGTCACGGGCGCGCTGGTGGGCCAGGGAATGGGCGAGTCGGTGGCACTGCTCACCGACGGCCGATTCAGCGGCGCGACGCGCGGCCTGATGGTGGGCCACGTGGCTCCGGAAGCCGCGCGCGGCGGGCCGATTGCTGCGCTCGCCGATGGCGACATGATCGTCTTCGACGTGAACGCCCGGCGGCTCGACGTCGAATTGAGCGACGCCGAAATCAAGCAGCGCCTGGCGAGTTGGAAGGAGCCTCGGCCGCGCTATACGACCGGCGTCTTCGCCAAGTACGCCGCGCTGGTCTCCTCCGCTTCCGAGGGTGCGGTGACTCGCGTCACTTTGTAGCGCCCCGATCTATCGGGGTACCTGCCTGAAGCCCGGCGCACCTAGCGCGCCTGGGTTCTTCGCGAATTCTCGCAGAATCTGCGCCTGCACCAGGCGTATAATCCACCGCGACCAAGTGCAAAGGGTTCCCCAATCGAGAACGGAGGCGGCCGGTTGTGTCGCGCCCGGACGACCAAGGCGAAAAACTTCTGAAGACGCCTCAGGGGTCTGACCAGCCAACAGCGGCGATTGACCCCTCCCGACAATCTGGGTCTGCCCTCACTGATCAACCCACCAGGCCGGTCCCGCAAAAGTTAGGCGAGCGCTTCAAGACCGAACTGCTCCTGGCCCGCAAGATCACCCACAAGAACGTGTGCCGCACTTACGACTTGCATCGGTATGGCGACATCGTTGTTATTGCCATGGAGTACCTGGAGGGCGAGAGCCTGCGCGCCGTGCTCAATCGGCCCGGTGGCGTCTCGTTGCGCGCGGGACTGAACTGGGCCAGTCAAATCTGTAGCGCGCTCGCGGAAGCCCACACGCAAGGGATCGTCCATCGCGACCTCAAGCCTGAAAACATTGTGATTGATCGCGCGGGCCAGGCCAAGGTGATGGATTTCGGCATCGCGCGCTCGGTTGAGGCCGCCGCCACTCACACCGGCTCCATCCTCGGCACGCCGGCCTACATGAGCCCCGAGCAGGCCGAGGGCAAACCCGCCGATGCCCGTAGCGACATCTACTCACTGGGTGTGATCCTGTATGAAATGTTTACTGGTCGTCCCGCCTTCAAGGCTGATACCCCTGTCGCTTTCGCTGTCAAGCAAATCCACGAGACCCCGCCGCCCGCACGCGAAGTAGAGCCGGACCTGCCGACCCGCATCGACCGCGCCATTCAGAAGTGTCTGGAGAAGGACCCCAAAAAACGCTATCAATCGGTCACTGGCCTCGAAGCTGCACTCACCGAACGGTCTGGAGCAAAGCCCGCGGTGGCCGCTGGCGAAGAAGTCGAAATGCCGATTCACCTGACGCGCTGGCAACGCAGCGATTGGTTGTTGGTTCTTGCAGCCATCGCGGGCCTCGCGCTCTTCTTCCCGTTTTTCAACCGCACAAGCCTCGCCCCGCGCAGCAAAGTCACTTTCGACCACAGCGTTTTGCGCCGCATCGCTCAGGAATACGCGGAACGCCTCCGCGCCCCGGTCGGGGGAGAGAGCGACGTCGACATGGGCGACGGACCCGAGTACGAATTCGTTGCTAGTACGGCTGGCGCGCGCGCGGCTCTGAACCTCACCAATAACCCGGTGCCTTATTGGTGGTGGATTGTGCGATGGGCCAACGGCACTGAAATCATCGTGAACAACCGCGATTCCCTCGAGGCTTTCGAGCGCGACTATCCTGCCGGGACCAAGGCCGACACCGTCCTCGTCGAGGAGGCAAGGGGCTCGCGGAGAAGGCGCTTCGAGATTTCTATGGCCGGGATCCTGCCTCTTTGCGTTTGGAAGCGGCGGTCAGCGAGGTCTGGAAGAATCAAGCGTCCACCTCTTTTGCGTGGTCAGACCCAACCGACCTTCACGGACTCCAGCGGCATTACAGCGTTCGGCTCGTCGGAAGAGAAGTCGCTACTCTCCACTGCAATTACGATTTACCTCCGGGATTTGCAGGTCCGGACTACTTCCGACAACTTTTGCCTTTCATCGCGCTCTCGATGGGGATGATGGGCTTGGGATTAGCCCGTATGACTCAGGTAGATTTGGGTGCTCGATGGCGCATCATCCTGGTTTCCTTTGCCTTCGTGGAAGGGATATTGCACGGCTGGGATGAGGGCCATGGTGGTAGCACTTCGGTTTGGATATATTCTTCGTTCATTTACAGCATCCTTTTCGGGTCGGCCTCGTTCCTATTGTCAATTGCGCTTGAGTGGTCAATCCTCAGAATCGCGCCCTACAAGCTTGTCAGCTTTGCCCGGCTCTTCCACCGGCCGTTGGTCTTTGAGGGCTGCGGACTGGCGGTTTTGCGCGGGACCCTGGTTGGATTGGCCTTGCTCGGCGCAGATACGCTTCTAGTTTGGGCAGGCACGAGCCATCTAGGGATGTGGCTGGACAGCTCTAAACACATTGCTCTTCAAGCCGATCTTTGCCTATCTCGACCATTGCTCTCGACACTCGGGTTCCTGCTTTTCCTGGCGCTGGCCACCGCTGGTCTCCTGGCAACTCTTACTTCTCTTGTGGCACGAATTGTGCGTCGCTCGTGGCTCGCTTGGGTGCTCGCTGCGGTATTGTCGGCTGCCGGCCTGGCCGGGCCCGCTGTCCTCATCGGCACAGTGCAGCCCTATTATTGGAAACTGTCTCTCGTGTTCTTAGGTTGCCTCTTTCTTGTTTGGGCCTTTAGACGATTCGACCTCCTAACTGTGTTTTGGTCATCCTTCACTTTTGTCTTCTGCTGGTCGTGCTACGGGTTACTGATCATGCTCGCGCCGGCAGGAAACTTCGAGGAGTGGCTGGCCTTCGCGGTTTTCGGGCTGATAGTTCTGGCGGCAACCGCGGTCGCCTTCAAGTCTTCGGTTCGCACCGGATGGCGGCGGCTCGCCGCGGCGTTCGAATAGGCCTCTTTGCCAGAACGCCGACGGGTCGCCAGCGGTCACGGACCGTCGCTCCAGTCATTTTCTTGCCGCACTTAGGCGACTATGTAACAATGGATCGCGGTGTTGCGAGACGGCGGGGTTTCAGCAGGATTATAAGAGACGCCACACGGTTGTCATCCTGAGTCCGCCGTGGGAGGAGGAAAGATCTCGGACGCGGCTGATTTGCTAATTGCCGAGATTCTTTGCCGCCTTAAGTAATGACACCGTATCAGGGGCAAGCCAGGAGCGGCATTGCATCCCGAACTCAAGACGGTCATCGAACTCCAGCAGTTGGACCAGAGAATTGCGGAGTTAACCGCCCAGATCGACGCCTTGCCTTCCGAGATTCAGACGCTGGAAGCCCAACTCCAGGAATTCATCCACACGCACGAAGACCGCAAACATCGCCTGGCCGGGAACCAGAAGGAGCGCCGGGACCTGGAAGGCGAAATCCAGGTCATCCAGGCGCGTATTTCCAAGCACAAGGACCAGCTTTACCAGGTGAAAACCAACGAGCAGTACCGTGCGATGGTCAAGGAGATCGAGGGCGAGGAAGCGAAGATTCACGAGGTTGAGGACCGCATCCTGGAAGAGATGATTGAGGCGGAACAACTGGAGAAACAGATCCGCGACGCGGTTTCGCGGCTGGAGGGTGAGAAAGCCCGCGTCGCGGCCGAAACAAATCGTCTCCAGACGCTTCGTCAGACAGACGTGGAAGAGCGCGACCGGCTGCTGGCGCGGCGGGCCGAGGATGTGACCGCGCTGAGCGCGGAGGTATTAGAGCTTTACGAGCGCGTGCGGAAGGGGCGCCGCGGCATGGCGCTGGCGGAAGTGCGCGACGGCTCCTGCACTGGCTGTAACGTGCGCCTGCGCCCCCAGGTCTATAACGAGGTGCGGACCAACCAGGCGGTCTTCAGTTGTGAAAGTTGCAGCCGCATCCTTTATTACGTCGAGCCGCCCGCCGGCGAAGCGGCAGATGCCGGTAGCTCACCGGACGCGACGGATCACGCAGTTGCCCAGAGCTGAGCACCGGGCGAAGCAGGCACCTCTCCTCCACAGGACTCTCCCAGCATGTCAACGCGTGAACGTTCAGGCACGGTCGTCATGCACATTGACGGGGGCTCGCGCGGCAATCCCGGCCCGGCGGCGTTTGCAGTGGTGGTTGAAGATGCACAGGGCGCCCCGCTGGATGCTTTCTCCAAGTCCCTGGGAGAAGTGACCAATAATGTGGCGGAGTACGAGGGGCTGCTCGCAGGGCTCAGCTACGCTCTGCGTCATCACCATCCGCGAATCAAAGTGATTTCGGATTCGGAACTACTCGTCCGCCAGATGCAGGGCCGCTACAAAGTGAAGAGCCAGGACCTGAAGCCGTTGCACGACCAGGCACAGGAAATGACTCGGCGGCTCGAAGCGTTTACCATTGAGCACGTCCGCCGCGAGCAGAACCGCGAGGCCGACCGGCTGGTCAACGAGGCGCTGGACACGGCGGAATCGGGGTTAAAGAAAGCATTCCTGGTCAGAGACCTCACCGTTGCAGCAAGACCGCTTCGGGTCAAGGCGAAATTCGTTCAAGGGGCGTTGGAGTTCCATACTTCGTTGCCTCTCCGAGAAGGGGAAGAGGTGGACGTCGAAATCCGCCGCAAGAGCTAACACCTTCAACTTCCGGAGGCGCTCTCCTCAATTCGCCCATCCCGGACGGCATGGGCAACAGACCCGCGCCCCGAGCAGGGGCGGGAAGACCCTGGTGATTTGGCCACGCCAGACGCCACACCGAGAGTCGTGGAATCTGTTTTCTCGTATCCGCACATTCCGAAATCGATCCCCGTCAAATTCTTAATTTTTCCAGATCCAATCACCATTCGAAAGGCGTCAGACGGAAAAATATTTCTTCTTTTTTTTCGAATCAAGTTGATTAGACTTACACCCTCCTCCAGGGAATGCTTTAGTTAGGCAGTTGTCCTGAGAATCGTATTCAACGGAAGGAGAAATAACTCGATTCGACGGAGTGCGTCTCGTCTGCTGTTTCTTGCGCTGCTTGTTGTGCCAGGCAGCCTGTTCATGACTAGTTGCGGGCAGGAAAGCACTGTTCCCGCCCCTGCCGCCGTTACGGTGTCGGTATACCCTCCTGCGGCGAGCGTCCTGGTGAGCGGGACCGTTCAGTTCGTCGCCTCGGGGGATGGTACTTCGTACACCTGGTCGGTCAACGGGACAACGGGCGGCGACAGCACCGTGGGAATGATCTCTGCCAGCGGTCTCTATACGGCCCCCAGCGTTCCCCCTTCGGGCTCCGCGACGGTCACGGCAACGTCTGCGGCCAGTGGCAATCCCACCGGGAATGCCCTTGTCACCGTCACGAACCCCGTGCCGGTTGTTACTTCCGTATCTCCGGCCACGATCTTTACCGGGAGCAATGATACGACCATTACGGTTCTGGGCAATCAATTCCAACCTTCGTCTACGGTGATGGTGGGGAACGAAACTCTGGTTACAGAGTACTGGGGCAGCACCCAATTGAAAGCCGTCGTCCCGGCCTTCTTATTGGCGGATGCAGCCGCGCACACGATTACCGTGGTGACCCCAGGGCCCGGCGGAGGCCTTGACAACTTCCAGGTGCTCACCGTGCTGTCCGCGGGTGTGGTCACGGCAACGAGCCACCCTCTCGTCGCGAAGTACTCAATCTCCCTGCCCCGCGACGGCCAAGTGACTATCGAGTTCGGCCCCGATACCTCTTATGGAAAACGAACGTGGTCTCGCCCCGCTCCCGCGGGCGGCGGCCAGGTAGATAGCCTCGTGGCGGGCATGCGACAGTTCAGCACTTATCACATGCGGGCCATTGTTGAATTCCCGGAGGGCACGCAATTCCTGGATGCCGATCATTTCTTTAGTACTGGCGGCCTGCCGGCGGCTCGTGTGCCTCAAATTACGGTCACGCACCCCAACCCGGGCCCCTTGAACGGGGGTGTCGAACTGCTTGACCTTCTGGCCGGCACGACAAACCAAGTGCTGGCAGCGGTTACCGATCTCGATGGAAACTTGATCTGGTACTACGATTTTGACGCGGCGACGCTTGGCGCTCCGTTTCCTTTCAGACCGTTGCCGAACGGAAACATCCTGATCAATCTTTCCGCCCCCGGTGCGGGGGGATTGGGGACGGCAGGGACGCTGCGTGAAATTGACCTTGCCGGGAACACGGTTTGGGAGATAACCAGCGATGAAGTTAACACTCGCTTGGCGGACGCAGGATTCAGCCTTTACATCGATGCCATCCATCACGACGTGATTACCCTTCCCAATGGGCATTTGATGCTCCTGGTGAATTCGCATCGGACTTTCACTGACTTGATCGGGCTTCCCGGCGATACGGTGGTGACTGGCGACGCGTTAATCGATCTCGATTCCGACCTTAACCCGGTCTGGGTCTGGGATGCCTTCGATTATTTGGATGTGAACCGTCACCCCTTCGGATTGGTAGGTGGGGATTGGACGCATGGCAATGCCGTCACCTACTCGCCCGATGACGGCAACGTGCTGTTGTCCATGCGGAACCAAAGCTGGGTCATCAAGATCAACTACGCCGACGGCACGGGAGCCGGGGACGTCCTTTGGAAGCTGGGATACCAGGGGGATTTCACGATCTCGTGCGGCTTACCGGAGGAGTGGTTCTACACCCAGCATTTCCCGATCTTCGCCAGCCCCAACAGCACGGGGGTTTTCACCCTGGCCGTTTTCGACAACGGGTTTGGCCGAGTGTTCGGCGATGGCAGGTTTTGCAGTCCCTCGTCAGGCGGCGATGTCTGCTATAGCCGAACCCCGATCTACCAGATCGATGAGACCAACAAGGTAGCACAGCAACTGTGGTCGAACGCGTACAAGGAATACTCTATCGCTCTGGGGAGTGTCGCAGTCTTCGAGAATGGCAATGTGGAGGGCGATTTGGGGATTATGCCACTCAACAGCGCGAGAGTGTGTACTCGTCCAGTAGATTAGTGACACTCCTTGAGTTGGGATGGGGCGGCCCGTTGGGTAAGGAACTCGTGAGGAGT
>Ga0315277_10011052_pt1 | contig 11390 bp, 11 predicted proteins | sample YL17G05_15_MG_FD_203695 | JGI IMG/M metagenome (GOLD analysis project Ga0315277, IMG submission 203695) | Sediment microbial communities from Yellowstone Lake, YNP, Wyoming, USA - YL17G05_15 | ecosystem: Environmental > Aquatic > Freshwater > Lake > Sediment | place: USA: Wyoming | collected...
CGATCCGATTCAAGTCAGGTTTTCCAAACCTCCCCTGAACCAGGCAAATAGAACTTTTTTCAAGATCTTTTCGATTCATATTAAATTGAAAATGACGTTTGTCGTTGTCGAAGCTCGTATCGAGGCTTGTAAGTTGAATCTGGATGCTCGAGTTTCGTTTGTCGAGTCTCTTGCTTCGATACGAGCATCTTCACCCATAACCGATTGACACTAATCGAAACGCCTGCCTGCCGGTAGGCAGGGGCTTCGTCACCTTAACCTAAAAAAACGCTCCCCAAAAAGGTCTGCTCAAGATCAATAGGATCCCTGCAATGATGATCAGGAGAATGCCCTCTTCGCTGTTTTCAATAAAGCACTTGAATTGCCAGGAAACTTTTTCATGAGGATAGGGAGTCCACCGGGGAAGGTACTCCGGGACCTTCTCATCATAATCCTCATATTGATTCCCGAAGATTCTTTTTAGTCGATCTCCCTCCACCTTCTTTTTATAGGGAATATAGTGGAAGCAGAACATAAAGAAGGCCGCTGCCAGAAGGTAAATATTGTCCGCCAGGATACAAAAGCCTGCTGTAATCAAAATGGAGCCGATATAGAGGGGATTTTTTACATAGGAATAAGGTCCGCTCACCGTTAGCATCTCATTCTTCTGGAGATGTCCTGCCGCCCAGATGCGGATCGATTCTCCCAGAAAGATCAGGAACATTCCTATCAGCAGCCCAGGCATACCGGGTTTGGCAAAAAAGATCAACAAAATCGCTCCGATGTATAATGGGATTCTTCGAATCTTTTTTCTCATCAATCCCTCCTCGTTCTGCTCCCAGTCCACTCCCCTCATTTAACAATAGGGGTGGCAGTTCTTTTCTTGTGGATAAAATAGAGGTTTCTGAAGTAGATAAAATTTCCAGGCAGATAAGCCAGGATGAAGACAGGGTCCATTTGATGAACGGCATAAGAGAGAAGAATCAACCCGCCTACCAGGCTGAAATACCAGAATGAGACCGGAATGACGCTCTCCTTTTTCTTCTCGGATGCAATCCACTGGATCAAAAATCGCATGGTGAACATCGCCTGTCCGATAAATCCGAAGATGAGCCAGAAATCGATTCTGAATTTTGGGTACTGCTGGGCAAAGCTTGAGAGAACCTCCTTGATCCAATCCATATCAAATCCTTTCCTCAATCTCATAATCGATGCGGCGGTTCTTCAGCCATCTCACGCCTAAGAGATCGATGAAAGACCGCAGCGCCCGATTTCGAATATTATATTTAGACTTCCCGAATTTTCTGGAATGGTGCAAAACCGGCACCTCGATGATTCGGTACCCGTTCATCTTGACAAGGGTCGAAAGAAACCGGTGCATTCCATTAAATACGGGGATTTCCTTGATGCACTCCCGTTTGAAGGCCCTTAGGGTGCAGGCGCTATCATAAATTTTTTCTCCGCTTAACCAGTTGCGAATAGCATTTGCAATCTTTGAGGAAATCCTCCTCAGCCAGGGGTCATCCCTTTTCTGACGCCACCCGGTGGCCATGTCATATCGATCTAAGTAACTTAACAACATGGGAATATCCTCCGGGTCATTCTGGAGATCCGAATCCAGGGTGACGATTGTATCTCCCCGAACCTCCCTCATCCCTGCAAGAAGTGCCGTGCTCAGACCCCGATTCTCTTTAAGTCCGATGATTCGGAGCGAGGGATATTGAGAGACCATCTTCTTGAGGATACCCCGACTTCCATCCCAACTTCCGTCATCCACAAAGATCACCTCATAAGATAAACCGAGTGGATTTAAAACCTGCACCAACTTGGGAATCAGGATTGGAAGGTTCCTTTCCTCATTAAAGACAGGCACCACCACAGAGATCTCAACGGGTTCAGAAGGATTCATTTTTTATCTCATATACTCACAGCGTCATCAATTAAATTCCAATAACCAAATTCCCTGCCTACCGGCCCCGGTCCCGACCGAGGGCGGAGCAGCCAGTCAAGCTCCAAATAATCACCAATAACCAATTCTTCCTTTATTTTGTTTTGGTTATTGATGATTGGAATTTATTTGATGATTGGTGCTTGGTGTTTGGTTATTCTCCTTAATCTCACCTATTCGAAATCAGCACCATATCATCGCCGCCGACCTTTCGCCGGGCAATTAACTCAAATTTCGGCCTACCCTCCATCACTTGAATTTGAGAGAAGTCTCTGAATTTTAAAAGGCAGAATACCCTCTTTTCCGATTGAAGAAAGCGGATAAATTCTTCCCTCTTCTCCAGTTCCAGAATGGGCACAATCCCCGTATAATAATTATAGGGTGCCGTTACAAAATCTCCATAGATGGCTAACTTCTCCCCGGGTTGAATCCGTGAGGTAATCTCCTGAGAAATGAAACGGGCCGATTTGTAAGGATTGATCAGCGGAAAGGCTACTCCTAATGTATAGAAGAATCCACTTGCCATGATTCCGGCAATAAGAAAGAATACGGCCGCGCGATACCTGAACCGGTGGAGGATGAACAGAGCAATACTTCCGCCGAAAAAAAGAAAAGCGATGGGAAGGCTGTAAGGCAGGTAGGATGGAAATCTCGTTGAAACCACCCAGAGAATGCCCACTCCCAGGCTAAGGAGCAATCCTGAAAATATCCGGAGGGGGATTGAAAACCACCGGTGATGAAAATATTTTATCGAAGCTGACAAAAATTCGTCCCACCATTTTCCCACGATCAGAGAAACCGCTGGAAAAAGGGGTAAAAGATAAAGCCCCCTTTTCCCTTTTGAAAAAGAAAAGAAGATAAATATCACCGCAAACCAGACGAACAGGAAAAGAAACTCTTTCTTGACTCCTGCCTTTCCTCCGGAGAATCCATAGGCGATGGCGGCCGGCAGAAAAAAGATCCAGGGCAAGAAATCTGCCGGAAAGTTGTAAAGATAGTAGTAAAAAGGCCGGATATGGCTTGACCCCTTTGCGAAACGGTCAACCGTGTGGAGCATGATCGTCTCATTGAAATACTCTTTTCCTCCCTTTAAGAGGGCGGGAAGATACCAGGCAAGGACGATGATGATGAATAGGATCATTCCCTGAATGAGTTTCATCCTTTTGATGCCATTCCAATCTTTCTGAATAATGAGGTAGATCAAACTAACTAAAAGAGGAAGGATAAACCCCACTGGCCCCTTTGCCAAAGTGGCCAGCGCCAATCCAATATAGAATCCATAAATGATGAAGGACCTCTTATCCTCCCTCTCCCCTTGGGGGAGAGGGTAAGGGTGAGGGGTATTATATCGATACCATTTAATGAAGCAAAAAATAGAAGCTGTCGTAAAAAAAGTTAGGGTGGCATCAATGTTGGCCCGGGTGGAAAGATAGGCAAATTCAGCGCTGGTGGCGAGAATCAATCCGGAGATAAACCCCGTGCGGGAAGAATAGAGGCATTTACCAAGGAAAAAAGTTAGAAGCACGATTAATGTTCCAAAGAGGGCAGAGGGAAATCTTACTGAAAAGGAGGTCAGTCCTCCCCAGAGAGCGGATGAAAAGGCAATCAACCAGAAGAAGAGCGGTGGCTTATCCGCATACATCTTCCCATTAAAATGCATCAGAATCCAATCCCCTCCGTTCACCATCTCTCTTGCCACCTGGGCATAACGAGGTTCATCCGGATTCCAGAGGTCCCATTGCCCGAGGTTGACAATAAAGAGGGCAAAACAGAAGACAAGGAGAAGACCCACCTGCCCCGATGGACGATTCCATAAGTTTGATAATCGCTGCTTCATCTTTATCCCATCTTTAAAAACTATCCTATATTAAACCAGTGACTGGATTATTTCAACTTCGGGATCGGATGGCTCTGGTAAGTTTGAACAAGCAGTATCCGAAGACCATTGCAAAACCGGTAAAGATTAGACAATAGACTCTAGCGGAGGTTCCCAGGACAGGGAAAATGTTTGTAAAAGTCCACTCCTCAAATGCGTTCTCTAACTCAAATTGTTCCTGAATCGTGATGATCTCTTCAACAAACTTCTGTGGTTCAACGGTAATCTTCAAGATATGATGGAATTTGCCCCATTCCGGTTGTGATCGTTTCAGACGTCCGCCGCCGCCTGAAACGATAAGGCTAACCCCTTTTCTTTGCCCTCTCCAATGGCCATGGTAATCCCCGAAGAAGCAAGCGGTCACCTTATGGTCCTCTAATAAAGTGAAGAACTCTTCCTCTCTTGGAATGGGGAGAGACCCTTTAATATGCTCAGCCAATCCTTTCGGTGGATAGTGAATAAAGACAAAAATATGCTTTCTCCCTTTGCCATTATTATTCAATGCCTGACGAAGGTAGTCTACATAGAGGGCCGGAGATTTCAGATCAACCCCGCAGATGATAAATAGGCAATCGTTGAAGATGAAATCAAAATTTCTTGCTCCATAAAGGGATTCATAAATCTCCGGCGTCACCCTCCGGTCACTTCCCTTTATCTTTGAACCGGTATAATCAATATCATGATTTCCAGACACTAGAAAGACCGGAAAAGAAGGATTGATTTCTGCCGTCATCTCTGTGAGAAAGAAGCGATGGTTCCAGATATCGGGTTTTTTGACGAAATCTCCTAAAATGACCATAAAAGAGGGCTTGCCTTTCTTTAAAGCCATCTCCATGAGAGTCTCTGCAGTCTCACTCCCGGATGTATCCCCGATGACCAGAAAGGAGAAAGGGAAACCCTCCTCTTTTAAGGCGGCTATAGTAGAAGGACTGTTCCCGATCAGGTGATGGAGAGGGATACTCTGATAATCCCGGTAAAATTCAATAACAACCCACCAGAGAATTGTGATGGATATGAAGAAGATTGAGAGAAAAAACCATAATAATGATCGTTTCCTTATCATCATCGTCGTCACCGATTTGAGACCAGGGTAAGATAGGCAATGGGCCCTCTTGTTAAAACCCCCAATCCCATAAAAAGTCCTGCAAAGAGATAATATTTCCGGCGTCCTTCCTCTTTCTCATAGCCAAGATAAAAGCAATAGAGTGTCAACAGAAAAAGGAGCGTAAACAGGGAATCTAACATCATCCACCGGGAGATCTGCGGAAAGAAGAAACAGGTGGCCAGGATCAGGGAAGAAATGAATCCAACCAGTGAATTGAAGAGCCTTGACCCAAAATAAAACATCAGGATCAGGGTGCCAAGACCCGCCAGAACTGAAGGGAGTCGATTAGCCAGTTCAGAATCTTCACCCAAAAAGAAAACCGAGAAGTTAACCAGCCAGAAATAGAGAGGAGGTTTCTCCGCATAGATGGCTCCATTGAGGTGAGGCAAAATCCAGTTCCCGCCCTCCCTCATTTCCCGAGCCACGACAGCATACCGGGTCTCATCCGGATCCCAGAGATCCCGTGCACCCAGATGAAACAAAAAGACGATGGCTCCTAAAGATATTAAAATGGTTAAAAGGAACCTTCTTAAGCGCGTTAAATCCATATCCCCTCAAAATCTTTGAATTTTGGCAAGAACGAAACTTTCTTTTTTATAATTGATTTTTTCGATTGAGGTCGTAAGGAAACCTTCTTTTATTAAATCCTGAAGGGTCTTCTCCGTGGTAATAATCAATATCCCTTCCACTCCTTTTGCTTTTTTTCTCAGATCTTCGACTTTATTCATCCGGGGGATGATTCGATCCCCGTAGAAATTGATTTTCCCAAGGACATCTACATCCATTTGGTAACCTAATATCTTCTTGTCCTGGTATGGGCTTAGGGCCTGGTGAAGAACAAGCCCCGGAGTCCGGATATGATTTTTACGAATCAATAAGTATTCGTACCCATGCCAGGCCAAAACAACTCCAAAGAAAATAATAAGGAAGGGGACGAGAGACCGTTTTCTCCAGAACCCACCCATCAATAGCGCTAAGGCTGGAAAAGCGGGCAAGAGATATTTTGAAGCCCTATAAGGGAATAAGGTAAGAAGAATAAAAAGGGTGAGGAACCATAGAATAAGGAAGGTCTCGTTTTGATTTTTATCCTTCTCCCATAACTGGATGAAAAGAAGGGGTAAGAAAACAGACCAGGGGGCAAAATCAATCCAGATCCGATAGAAATAAAGATAAATAGGGTCATGACGGGTGAGAATCTTCGATTCCCTCCACACCCCCAGAGCAGTATCCCAGCCTACTTGATGAATAAACGGAATAACCCAAGAACCCAAAATGAAACTGATCACTAAATATCCTAATATGAACTCCTTTTGGAAAAGTTTCTTCCATTGCCCTTGTATTAATATAAATAAGAAAATAATGAGGAGTGGAAAAAGGACACCTACGGGCCCCTTGGTCAATCCCGCCACCCCCATGAAAGCAAAAGACAGGGGGGTTAGAATACATTTTTTTCTTCTCCCTCTCCCTTTGCCGGAAGAGACCATGATTACCTCCTCCCCATTGACGGGGGAGGGTGGGCCTGCCTGCCGAAGCCTCGGCGCAGGCAGGGGTGGGAGCGAATAACATTCATTCTCAAAATAACTCAAATAGAAAAAGTAAAGTGAAAGAAGAACAAGTACAGAAAAGACCATATCGGTCCTGGCAATACGCCCTTGCCAGAAATAGAGATAGGAGGAAATGAGCACACCGGAGGAAACCAGTCCGTATCGTTCTCCCCCCCACATCTTTCTGCCCCAGAGATAGACAATGAGTCCTCCGACCCAGGCGAACAAAGCCGAAGGGAGCCTTGCAAGAAAAGGGGTGACAGACCCATAGATTTTTGATGGAAGAGCGATCAGCCAGAAGAGGAGCGGAGGTTTATGAAGAAAAATTTCCCCATTAAATCGAGGAACGACCCAATCTCCGGATTGAATCATTTCCTTTGCCGCCTCCGCATAACGGAGATAATCATGATTCTCCAGCGTCCTCCCCCAGAGATTAAAGAAGAGGATGAAAAGGCTCCCTCCGAGAAAGGCAATGAACGGCCATCGATTTGATCTCATTTAGAAAACTTCCTTTGGAAATGATTCAATAATTATAAATGGCGAAGATTAATGTTAAATTAAATTTAGGTGAAGATTCCTTAACCCTGAGGGATAGAAATTCAGGGCTTCTGAGTATGTAAGTAGATGGTTTCGGTATCCCTTGATTTCCTTGTCCCCATCCCCCCAATATGCAACTTTCAACTTCCCAAATGATTTTTTCAATTTGGCAAGGAGTTTAGTTTTTTTGAGAAATAAGGCAGACATCGGTTTGATGAAGACTTGAAGTAGAAATAGACCTTGTCTGCTTGGATTCCATGCCTTGCTCAGACCTTTTAATAAACGCCTTCTCAGCTGAAAAATGGAATTACCCTGCAATATCATATAGATGCTAAGCCAGTGAAGACAACAAGAATCCAAGACAGATGAACACAATCCCAAAATAGCGTACGGTTGGGATAGGTTCAAGGAAGACAATTCGGGCCGAGAGCATGACCAAAACAAATATCAGGGCGGTAAAGGGGAAAACGAAACTTAAAGTCGTCTTAGAGAGGGCGATGAGCCAAACAATCGTGCTGATGATATAAAGGACCAATCCTGAAAAAACGAAAGGGTTCAATACCAGCTTAAGTAATTCGCCTATCAAAGACCCCTTCAGACTTATTTCTCCTGTTATGAAAACACCCTTTTTAAAGAATATTTGCCCTAAGGTGGCCGAACCCACTGATATTAAGAGCAACCACACTGGTTTCATTTATTTCTCCTTTTTTATGATCATTTACAAACAGTTGACCATTAACCCACTTGACTTGTCGGTAGACTCGCTAATTTGAACCCCAAAGAAAATATTTAATGAGGCATTGACCTATACTGCGCATGGGCTGGATCGCCCGGGTAATAGTTCCATATGATATTTTCGAACGGGTAATGTTTCCGCCTCTAAAAGCGTCCGTATTTTAGAAAGAGGGAGGATCTGGAAATCCATGCTTTGTACTTTCTCACACAATTCGATGAAGTACTTGTCCCATATTCCGCCTTCCACCTCAGCGTGGACAGGGAGGACATGAATTCCTCCATCCTTCAGAATTTGAAGAATCTTTGAGACACATTGAGTAATACCGACTTCTTCGAAACAGGGGAGATCCGAGGGAATTTCCATCAGACCCGATATTGCATGAATAAAAGGTTCTTTCGCCCGTGTACAACTGAGGTAATGAAAAGGGTATTCCCCTGCAATCTCTAACACCCTGTCGTCGATGAGCCAAGCAGGTGCTCCGAAAGAGGACGGTTCCTTCTTCACCAGTTTCCGATAGGCCTGGATACCTTTCTCAAACCAATCTTCGATCCATTCAGAGGATCGTTTATAAAGTTCATCCTGCCATCGCCTGTGATCCCAAGCGTGAAACTCCACTTCATGTCCGGCTGAAATAATTTGCTCAACGAGTTCTGGAAAAGAAAGCGCGATCATGGGTGAGGGAAGCAGAGTGCCATACAAGGCGGTCTTCATTCCATAAAGGCGGCCTGCATTCGTCCTTAACATTTTTTTAAGAAAGCGCGGGTTTTTTACCAATTGAAGAATGGCCCTCCCTGAGGCATCCGGTCCCATACTTAGATAAAACGTTGCTTGAATACCGAAACGGGCTAAAATGGATAGAAGATGGGGGACACCTCGTTTCATACCGAGATAGGTGTCGACGTCGATTTTAAGGCCCAAAACGTTTTTTCTATTGATTGACCCCGACAAGGTCTTCATTTTCTTCCAGGAAAGTGTAGAGTGTATTTGTAAGGGATTCCTCAAGCCCGATCCTGGGTATCCATCCGAGAAGCTTTTTGGCTTTTTCGATATTGGGTTTTCGAGTGGTAATGTCCTGGTAGCCTTTCCCATAATACAAGTCCGAAGATGTTTCGATGATTTCGGAAAAAAACTTGTCGTCTCTATGTCTTGGGTGGGCCATAAAGATTCGTTTCAGAATATTGGCAAGGTCTCTTATGGAACATTCATTACCGGGGTTGCCGATATTGATGATCTCGTTCTTGCAGCAGTCACCCTTGTTTTCCAGGATTTTCATTAATGCGTCGATCCCGTCATCCACATGGGTAAAGCATCGTTTTTGATCGCCACCGTCTACCAGTGACAGGGGATTCTTCATCAGCAATTCCGCTATGAACTGTGTAACCACCCTGGAGCTTCCCTCCTTGGCAGCATCCAAAGAATCTAACCTTGGACCAATCCAGTTGAACGGTCTAAACAATGTAAATTCTAAGTTCCCCCGGGTGCCGTGAGCGTAAATCACTCGATCTAAAAGTTGCTTGCAGCATGCATAAATCCAACGTTCTTTATGGATGGGTCCAAGGACGAGAAAGGTTTCATCTTCTATAAATTCAGGTTCGGAAGAGGCGCCATAAACTTCTGATGTGGAAGGAAAGACAATCCTCTTGCCGTATCTCACGCATTGTTTCACAACATTGAGATTCATTTCAAAATCCAGCTCAAAGACACCCAACGGATTGGTCAGATAGAGCTTTGGAGTGGCGATCGCAACCAAAGGGACGATGACGTCACATTTTTTGACGTGATACTCAATCCACTCCCGGTTGATTGAGATATCTCCCTCGATGAAGTGGAACCGAGGGCTCTGGAGGCCCCTGTCTAGCCTGTCGAAGGCGAGGTCCATACCAAAGACACTCCAATTCGTTGTATCAAGTATGCGATGAGTTAAATGATGTCCGATAAAACCATTGACGCCGAGAATCAAGATCTTCATGTTAAGATTACACTTCCCTGCTTTTTAAAAAATTCAAGAATTTTTTGGCCCATTATCCTCTCTTTATCCAATTCTATGTCCAACAGTCTTAGCCTTCCATCGGAGGCCCTGACATACACCTTGTCCCCTTCAAACTCTAAGGCACCTAAGGGACGTTTTGAGAGGTTGTCTTTTTCCGGAAGAGCCCACCAGATGAACAACTTTTTACCTTTGGGCAGATGGGTGAACGCCCCCGGATAGGGTTCTGTGACCGCCCTCACCAGATTGTAAATTTGCATAACCGGCCAACTCCAGTTTATCTTTCCATCCTCAGGCCTCCGCCCTCCAAAATAGCTCCCCTGCTTTAAATCTTGTGGCATGCGCGGGGCTATCCCTTTTTTGATAAGCGGAAGCACCTCTTCAAGGAGCTCTTTTGCCTTGACACATAGCTTTTGATAAAGAGTATAGGCCGTATCTTCAAATTTAATGGCTACTTCTCTCTGCCCAACAATATCTCCTGAATCGGGCCCCTCGAGCATGTGATGGAGGGTGACACCCGTGCGCTGCTCCCCCTTCACCAAAACCCAATTTACCGGACATCGCCCCCGATAGGCAGGGAGCAAAGATCCGTGGAGATTATAAGAGCCTGCGGATGGAATCCTTAGAATGTCTCCGCTCAAAAGGTTTCTATAATAGAATGAAAAAATAACTTCAGGCGAGAGGTTACGGATCATCTCAACCCATTTGGGTGTGTTGACATTTTTGGGACAGAATATGGAGATCTGATTTTTCTTTCCCCATTCGACAACCGAGCCAAACCAAACGTTTTCGTCTGGATCATCGAGGTGGGAAAAAATCGCCTCAATATCAAACTTCCCCTGCGCTAAGGCCTCCAGGCCAACCATCCCTAAATTATGATAAGCAAAGACGACAGCTTTCATCCAGGATAAATCCTCTCAATCATGTATTCTGGTCTTTTCCTGACCTCCCTATATATTCGACCGATATATTCACCCATCACCCCCAGAGCGAAAAACTGGAAACCAATGAAAGTAAACAGGATTGCAAAAAGGGTGAAAACACCCTGGGCAGCCCAGTGCGACCCGTAGACCAAGCGGGCAATTCCCAGAAAGATGCCAAAGGAGACCCCTAGAAAAGCCATCCCGATGCCAGTATACATAATAAACTTCAATGGAAAGTCGGAGAAGGAGGAAACCAGGTCAAACTGAAGAGTGATGAGCTTTCTTAGCGAGTAATGGGATTCACCGGCATGCCTCACTTCATGAACCACCTCAATCTCTGTCACTTTTTTGGCAAAGTAGGCCGCCAGTGCTGGAATGAATGTCGAGTGTTCATGACAGTTCACCATCCGCTCCACAATATTTCTCCGGTAGGCTCGGAGCATGCACCCCCAATCTGACATATTCACCTTCGTAATCTTCCGCGTGACCCCATTGATCATGCGAGATGGGAAAGTTCTGAAGAAGGAATCCTTTCGTTCCTTTCTAATCGTGCCCACAACATCATAGTCTCCTTCCTCCATCACCTTAACAAGATTTGGAATCTCCTCTGGAGGATTTTGGAGGTCAGCATCCAGAGTGATCACGATGTCGCCTTGCACGACAGAAAACCCCGAAAAAATGGCTGCATGCTGTCCGTAATTTCTCGTCAGTTCCACAACCCTTACTTCAGGATAGATCAAGAAACTTTTCAAGAT
>Ga0315277_10011053_pt1 | contig 11390 bp, 2 predicted proteins | sample YL17G05_15_MG_FD_203695 | JGI IMG/M metagenome (GOLD analysis project Ga0315277, IMG submission 203695) | Sediment microbial communities from Yellowstone Lake, YNP, Wyoming, USA - YL17G05_15 | ecosystem: Environmental > Aquatic > Freshwater > Lake > Sediment | place: USA: Wyoming | collected...
GCCGCTGCTCAAATACCCCCAAGGGGAGTCGAACCCCTGTTACCGGGTTGAGAACCCGGCGTCCTGGGCCACTAGACGATGGGGGCAATATTCGTACCTCGTCGCTCGTGTTTCGTATCCGGCTTCTACAGGGAAAAAGACCCCGGCGACGCAATACGCTTCACGAGATACGCGTCAATAGCGGCGGTCGGATTCGAACCGACGACCCTGGGCTTATGAATCCCATGCTCTAACCAGCTGAGCTACACCGCCAGGAATTTGTAAACATCGGCAACATAACAACTTCCGGTACGTGTTGTCAACTGCCTGACTACAAAAATAGTAAAGAAACCCTCTGTGGCGTCATTTTGGCGTCAGTCGCAACTGGGCCTTCCGGCCGGAACAGCGTTCACCACCCCGGCTGCTGATGTCATTCCTTAATTGACTCTGCGGTAAATGAGAAATCCGGATTATGGGACAGGTGTTGGTTGCGATGCAAGCCGGCGGCGAAAGTCGTCGAGCAGTTGCGTAACCAGCCTGTCACGGGCTGATTGGACTGTTCCTTGCAGCGGCAGCCGCCTGCTCTTTGTGCCATCCGGGAGCTTAAAGGCGACCTCGATATAGCTCGCTCCACCGTCATTTTGGCGGGCTTGGCCGACGGCGACCGCCAAATCGCTGTTGGCCGCCTCGGCGGCGGCATTAGCCAATTGCTCTATCGTTGCGGGGTCCGTTGCAGACTTGCCGCCCCGGGAATCTGCGAGCAGACGGCTGAGGATTTGTTCGGTTGGGGCAGTGTATGCCCCGGCCAGAACGCGCTCTGCACCGTCGGCGGCGGTGAGTGCTGCGGCGAGGCTGCCGCCGGTGGCCACCTCGGCCAGTGCGACGGTCTGGCCGCGTCGGGCCAACTGCCTGACTACACACTCCTCAAGAGATGTCCGGTCGTATGCGTAGATATTTTCGCCGAGATTCGCGGCAATCTTCTGTTTGATTTCTTCGAGCTTTGCGCGGTCTTGCGGCGTGTCGTCGGGAAGCGAGAGGGTGAAATCGACCCTGCCGCCCTCGAAGCTCGAAGATGTGGTGCAATCGCTCGGCAGCGGGACATGCTCCTTGAGGGTCTGGTCGATCTGGGACTGGCCGAGGCCGACGAACCGCAGCGTAATCGAGCAGCCGGGGCTGCGCGTGCCGAACCGCCGGCTCAGGTACGGTATCAGCTCATCTGTGACCATAGGCTGCAACTCATGGGGCGGCCCCGGGAGGGCGACGATTGTGGTCCGCGGCTGCTCGAACACCAGGCCGATAGCCGTGCCGCTGCGGTTCTTCAAATACGTGCCTTGCGTCGGGGTCTGCGTTTGGCGGCGCAGATTCTCGCGGAGATCCGCGGGCGGGACGCCGAAACGCTTGGCCATTTCCCGCAACACATCGGGATGCTCTTCGAGCGGAATCTTCGTGAAGGCGCAAAGGGCCTGGCGGGTAACGTCATTGGCGGTTGGGCCGAGGCCGCCGGTAACGATTATCAAATCCGCTTTGGCGCCGGCGAAGCGAAGGGCCTCCTCGATATCGGCCTGGCTGTCGTCCACGCACATCGAGCCGACGCAGCGAAGGCCCAGCGGTCCGAGCGTTTTCGTGATGAATTGCGTATGCCCGTCGGCGTAGGCGCCGGCAAGAAGCTCGCCGCCCGTGACGATGATCATGTATCGCGTGACCTTTGCCTCGGATGGGAAGCTCAGTTTGTCCAGCGGATCTGTGCCGGCGGCGGTTTCTTCCTGGTCGGTCCAGCCGTCGTTGTCGTCGTCGGAATCGGCGTTGTCGCCTATTCCATCGCCGTCGGTATCGCGCCACTCCTTCGGGTCGAACGGAAAGGCGTCCCAGGGGACGGACTTTGCGCGGTCTATCCCGTCGCCGTCGAAATCCAGCTCTTCCCAATCCGGCGTGCCATTTTTGTTTTCATCGTCGGCGAGGCCGTCGCCGTCATCGTCGGCGTCGAGATTGTCGCCTATGAGGTCTTTGTCGCCGTCTTTCGATTCCTCAGGTTCGAGGGGAAAGGCATCGTGCAGGTCTGGCGCGCCGTCGTTGTCGTCGTCGGGGTCGAGATGGTTGGGTAGGCCGTCGTTGTCGATATCGGGCGGCCCATCAGGCGTGATCAGAAGGGCGAGATCGATGGTGAATTCCGGGACATCGAATGTGCCCGCGCCCCTCGGAGCGTCGATTGTCTTGACAATCTCGGCTGTCTCAGGCGAATACCAATACCCCTTGGCGCTCTCTGGGACATCTATCGTAATCTTGAGGTGCCCTATTTCTTCTTCATGGTCGGCGAAATGGTGCAGATAGACGCCGGCCCTCTCTTTCGAGGCCAGGGCGTAGGCTCGGACGCCGTGCGGATCCGAGAGCGTTACGTGAGCGGGGCGGACATCTTTATCGAGGCGGTAAGCGAAATCCTGCATCGCACGGACATATTCGCGCTCTTTTGGCCCGAGCCATATATTCATAAAATGGCCGTCGCGGGCGTAGCTCGTGTTCCAGAAGATAAATGCAATCTCGCTAAATAGTGCGGTCCAGTTTCGGATGCGCATTCGCAGGGCGGAGCGGTCGTCCCATACGCCTCCGACGCCGAGCGGGCGGTTGTTTGTGTCAACGTGATTGCCCTGCTCCCCGACGACTACGGGCTTGCCGTGCTTTTTCCAGTCCGCGGCCCGCGAGGCGGTGACGGCATCGGATTCAAGCTCATTTTCGCGCTCGTACCAGTGCGGGGCGCTGACCTCGATGCCGTCGAGCTCGGGGCGCTCCCAGCTCGTCGTGATTGGGTGGCGGTATGGGTCGATGGCCTGGAGGTAGGGGATGGTTATCTCGTACCATTTATCGTCGGCCTTTTGCTCGTTCAGGAATTCCCAGAAATCGACATAAGCCCCCCACCTATCGACGCTGTACTTGATAAACCGCTTGACCCTGGCCATACCCTGTTCGTTGTCGGCTTCGTTATTGAAGACCTGTTGAAAGCCGAAGATGCCGTAGAAGATTCCGAAACCGTACCTGCGGGCATAGACCAGCAGCTCATCGGTCATCACGCCTTCCTGAACGAGATACTTGTTAAGGTCGTGATTGAGCGGGAAGGAGCAGTTCTGCTGGGAGTAGCGATAAAGGTTGAAGCCGCATTTGGAAAAGTAGCGAAAAAACACGTCGGCGTTTTGCGGATTATTGGCCGGGCCGCGGACAAACAGCGGCCCGCTCGGCAAGGGCGGCGGGTCTTTCAGGTCCGTGCGGAAAGGGCCTTCCATTGAGCATGTGTCGAGGATCGAGCCTGTTCCTGAGTCATCGCCCCAGCAATCCTGGAGGCCGATGGGGAAGTATGGGCTGCCGTCGTCGAATACGAACCTGAACGGATTCGTCGGGTTCAGGCGAATAAATCCGCGATTCGGTCTTCGTCCTTTGATGCACGAGAAGGCGCCTTTGCCGGATGCCTTTTGGCCGTTTGCATTTGTGAACGTGAAGCTGTACGACCACTTGCCGAGCTCGCACGGCGCGAATCGGGCCTTCCAGATATTCTGCTTGTCGAATTCATAAGTTATCTGCCGGCGCTCCCCTGTTTTTTGTATATTGATTTTGGGGCCGGTGGAAGAGCCATAGTGAAAACCGCCCACCTTCATCGGCTTTCCCGATGGGGGCGTGAAAACTACGTCGATAGTAACATCGAGGAAGGGGTCGGCATATTCGTTCTCGTGCTCGAAGGTGATCTCGAATACTTCGTAGGCCGGTATAACGTCTGTGTTTTGTTCGTGGGCCACTTCAAGCTGAGGACTGCCGGCGTACAAAATTGCCGATGCCCACAGAAGCAGCGCGGCTGGTATCAGTAACTTGCTCAGATACATTGTTTGATCTCCGATTTGCGGGGGCTGCCGTTTATTGTTCGGCCTTTCGCGTGACGCCTTTTCCGAGGAGGGGCAGGACTTTGGCGGCCTGGTCGGGCCCGTAGTTGAAAATTGTAAAGCCGCCCGTATTGAGTCGGCGGGTAATATTTATCTGCTCGATCAGCTTACAGGTATCGGTCTCGTCGGGCCAGACGCTGAGGCCGATACCGGGATAGCATGGCACTTTGCCCGCCCAGGGAAGCTGCTGGCCGACCATGCGCTCGAACGCGCCGCTCGAAGCGGTATAGTCCATCGGACAGACAAAGTCGAGGTATCCCCGGTCGCACCAGAGCTTCCAGTCCTGGCCGATAGAGTCGCGGTCGCTCGGCCAGCTTCTAAAGACGGCGGCTGATATTTCTATGCCGGGCCTGATTCGCCTTGCCCTTTCAGCCACGGCGGCCACGACCGCGGTGATTTGCCCCCGCCTGAAATCGAGCCATTTGTCCCTGATGCCGTCGTTGTTCCGCACGTCACCGGGCCAGTTGCTGACGGCGCTGCCGAGGGCCTCTTCAAACCGCTGCCGACACCCGTTGCAAAAGCATTCATCCGCGTCCGGGTAACGGATGTAGTCGAAGTGCAGACCATCGACGTCATATTTGCGCGCCAATTCGAGCATGGATTCGATTTCGAGCGTTTGGTTGGCGGGGTGGGATGGGCACAGCCATCGGTCGTTGGGCGACAGGTCGTAATTCACCTGCGTTCTGCCCTGTGCCTTCATATCGGCTACAAAATTCTCATCGGTCGCCCAGCCCATATTGTAGTTGACCTTCCAAACGTGACATTCGACGCCGTACTTTTTGCAGGCCGCCAGGCACAGCTCGATCTGGTCGCCCTTTTCCGCGACCGTCTTCGACCTCGGCAGGACGTCGCTCTCGTAGAAGGCTGCGCCGGCCCAGAGCATATTGGGAAGGACGGCGGTAAAGCCATTCTCAGCAAGCACATTTATTGCCTGGTCCCACGTCATTCCGGATACTCCGAAGGCGCTATGGCACCAGAAGGCGCGGTGTTCGACGGACAGGGGCTTTTGAGCTAAGCAATACGCATCGATCATAGACCGGCGTGCCTCTTGCGAGGCGAAAATGGCCTGCGAGAACTTGCTTTGCGAGACCAAGTCCGTCGCTCGGCTTCGATGCCCCTGCGCTTGGGCCAGGGCCGCGAGGGCCTCTTCGCCGCCGGATGCGAGCTGTCTTATGCCCCGCTCGGCTGAGTCGAAATCATTGTATGGTCCGAGCCGGGCGATCTGCTCAATGCTGCTTTGAGCCGCGTCGCGCCAAAGCTGCGGCGAGAGGCTGCCAACCATAGACAGGAGCAGTTGCAGTTTGTTGCCAGGGTCGTCGGCGAGCAGGACGTGCGTGAGAAAGATGCAATTATCGCTGACCAGCAGTGCAGGCTGGTCGGTGGATTGCCCCTCGTTGTCGTGCCACAAGGCGGCGATCCGGCTTCGCCCTTCGATGGGCAGCGCCTGCTGTATATTCCAGGATGCCTGCTGCGTTGTCTGCGGGATTTCTTCGAGGCCGAGGCCCGAAGGACGAATGGATGCGAACCAGCCGGCGTGTTTCTGCCGAACGTGCGGGCCCTTCCGGATGCCCACTATCTCTTCCAGAAGATCGGGCAGGGTATAACAGGCGATCAGCTTGCCGCCGGAGCGAAGAAACGAGGCGAGGGCCTTTGCGGTTTCGTCGGGCATCTTCGGATTGTAGGGCAGGACGACGAGCTTGGCGGCCTCAAGCCTGTCGGCTCTGATGTCCCGCTCGCTTGCCACGATATAAGGCAGGCCGGCTCGGTGGAGAAAGTCTGCGATTATATCGGCGTATTGTGCGGCCGCTCTTGCCTCGGCGGGGTCCGAGTCGCCTCGCACGATAACGATCTTCGCGTTCGCCCCGTACAGGCCTAGGGCGGTTATATAGAACTCGGCGTCTCTATCCTGGCCTCGCCACGCCGAGATGCGGATAGCATCGACTTCGCCCCATCCCGATGGCTGGCCTTCGGTGCGCATCGCGCTCTTATCGATCCTGACGGCGCTCCAGCCGGTTGAGGCCGGCGCGTCAAAGCCGCCCGCGTACCACCCCTGCCCGCTGCGAAAGTAGAAGCTGAAATGCGATACCGGCGAGGCATCGGGGCAGTAAAACAGGAACTGCACGCCCTTGCACATGGTAAGGTCGAGTCTCATCTGGCGGTCCCAGGAGGCCCGCTCAATCCTGGTATCCTTGAAATTGCACGGCATTCGAAGGGCCTTTGCCCCGCCGATTTCGACTAAGGAGACCTCTTCGCCGCCGGCCATCGGCTGCCACGCCTTTTGGGCGGCCTTCTCTGAGTACGCCAGCGAGTCAACTAAGGCATAGCCGGTCTTTGGAACCACCGGCGGCGATTGTGATATAGCCAGCGGCGAAGCAACACAAAAAATAACGGAAATGATTGCTGAACGACCGTACATCTTATGCTCCTGAAAAAGCCGATTGCTTGACGCTCATCATTATATGCCGCCCTTGCGGTATTTGCCAGCGGCAATTCCGACAGGCCCAATACGTTCGCCGGCACCGACCAAGCGAGAATTGTATGTTGCTAAGTTCCTTGTGTGTATAGACTTACACTTAAACATCGAATGGATGCGGCATAAGTATCGCACGAACTTCGCAGACGCTTGCGGACTTGCAGCTGGAGGCGACGCGAATTTGGGCTTTGGGTGGGAGACTCCTCGTTTATGGCCGCGTCCCAAGTTGCCGATATGACCTGTCGGACGACCGAAAATCGCCCGATTATTCTGATTGTCTGACCAGAACTACATTGACAGAACCGCAGTATATATGATAGAATACCGTTGTAAGTGTTTGCCCAAGTCTCTGTTCCACGTGGCCGGCGCAGGTTGGGATGGAACCGAGGAATTGTGGCTTTAGGAAGATGTATTAGGAGAAAGAAGATGCTCAGACCGAGGGATGCCTTCGTGTGCGCAATTGTGCTGTTCTCATTTCTTGCATGCTCCGTTTATGGAGTCTGTCCTCTTGGCGACGTTCATCAGGATGCGGATTGCCAGGTCAACTGGTTGGACCTGCGTGATTTCGCCGAGCAGTGGCTCAATGAGGGCTGCTCTGCGCCCGCGTGCAGGGCTGACCTGGACGGAGTCCCGGGGGTAACTGCGAAAGACTTCGCCCGCTTGGCCGATAACTGGATGGCTGAGGGGATACCGCTGGTCATCAACGAGTTCATGGCCGACAACGCCGGGACGATTGAGGACCCCGAGGAGAGCGGCGAATTCCCCGACTGGTTCGAGATATACAACTATGGAAACGACGATATCGACATCGGCGGGATGTACGTCAAGGACGACACGACCTGGTGGCGGATACCGACCGGCTATCCTCTGCAGACCACCGTGAAGCCTCGCCGGTATCTGCTGCTGTGGGCCGACAACGACCCTGAGCAAGGGCCCCTCCACGTTGACTTCGCCCTGGGCAGGGGCAGCGACCAGATCGGCATATACGATGCGCTAAGGAACCCCATAGACGTTGTCAGTTTCACAAATCAGATTGAAGACAGGTCCCGCGGCCGGCTGCCGGACGGCAGCTCCAACTGGATCACCTTTGAGATAGGCAGCGCCACTCCCGGAGCGACCAACAGAGGCAAGCCGGTCAAGGTTGTCATCAACGAGATTATGTACCATCCGGGACACGCGATAAATACGCCTGAGAATATCGGCGAGGAATATATCGAGCTGTATAACAACGGTGAGGAGCCTATAGGGTTGCTCGGCTGGCGATTCACAAACGGCGTTGACTACACCGTTACCGACGACGTTATACTCGGCGTGGGCGGTTATTACGTAATCGCAGCCAATGTGGATGCGTTCAGGGTCAAGTACCCGACCGTAACAAACGTTGTTGGGGGCTGGGTGGGGCGCCTGAGCAACTCCGGCGAGACGGTCGAGCTTGTTGACAATGCCGGCGTTCTCGTTGACAAGCTGCAATATGCCGACGAGGGCGATTGGGCGGTGCGGGAGCTTGGTCCTCTGGAGGAAAACAACCAGCGCGGCTGGCTATGGTCTGAACAGACCGACGGCGGGGGCAGGTCACTGGAGTTGATGAATGCGGCGTTACCAAACGAGTATGGACAGAACTGGGCGGCCTCCCCAACTAACGGCGGAACGCCCGGAGCATCGAACACGATAAAGGACAGCGACATCGCGCCCTTCATTCTCGATGTTGAACATTCTCCGATTATACCTGGGCCGAATGATGCTGTTACGGTGAGGGCCCAAATACTGGATGAGCTGACCAGCGGCGTCTCGGCAAGGCTGCACTACCGCATTGACCGTTCGGTGTATCAAGGCGTGAGCGTTTATCCGCACTATAACGCCGGCGACTACAATAATATTGCGATGTTTGACGACGGGGCGCACGGCGATGATGCCGCAGGCGACGGTCTGTACGGCGCGCAGATACCTGCTTACGCAAATGGCGCAATTGTCGAGTTCTTCGTTGAAGCCGGAGATGCCGCTGCGAATACTCGCACGTGGCCGGCCCCGAGCATGATTGGCACAACGCCCGAGCAGGTGACCAATGCCTTGTATCAGGTGGACGGCGCCTTTGACGCCGGCTTCTGGACGCCGGGAGACCAGCCGATTTACTACGTCATTATGACTGAGATGGAGCGAGCCAGACTGGAGGATATCAGGGATCACACCACTTTGGAAGGACCTGACTCTCAGATGAATGCAACTTTTATCAGTGTGGATGGTGTGGATATGAAGTTGCGTTACAACCTTGGCATTCGCAACCGCGGCCACGGCACGCGAAGCGATAACCCGATGAACTATCACGTCAATTTCCCACACGATAGGCCCTGGAAGAATGTAACCGCAATCAATCTAATTACAAACTATTCGTGGGTGTGGGTGCCCGGTGGCGCGGTTTTCAAGATGGCAGGAATAGCACAACCCGATAGTTTCGGTGTCCAGGTCAGGGTGAACGGCCAGAACCTTGCCCCAATCAATATGACCCGCACCCAGGGCTCATACGCCCACCTTGAGGTCGTCAATAGCGATTGGGCCGAAAACCACTTCCCTGACGACCCTGCCGGCAACGCCTATAAATGTATGCGTGCATCTGACACCAATCCGGCAGATTTACGGTATCAGGGGCAGAACCCCACTAACTATCGCGATAAATACTCCAAGGAAACCAATTCTGCAGAGGAGAATTGGTCTGACCTCTTTCAGTTGACTTATGCTCTGTCCACTAACACCCCTGACAGCAACTATGTTGAAGAGGTCAGCCGCAATGTCAACGTAGAGGAGTGGCTGCGATTTTTTGCGGTTAATAACCTGGTAAACAACAGGGAGAATTCAATAGGCACCGGCAGCAGCAATGTTACCTACCCCACCCGTTCAGGGGACGAGTATTTTTTGTATTCTGGGATTGAAGACCCGTGGTTCCTGCTGATTGGGCATGATTTGGAGTGTATGTTCGGGCAGGGTGATGAAACGGCCCAGAGCCTCCTGACCGCCGGAATATTCCGCGCTACAACAATTCCGGCGATAAACCGGTTTCTCAAGCACCCCCAGTTTGTGCCGCATTATTACTGGCACTTAAAGAACCTCGCTGAGACAATTTTTTCAGCCGAACAGTTTGACCCACTTATAGACAACATTCTTGGCAATTGGGTCCCCGCGGACAGGATAGCCTCGATGAAGAGTTCCATTGCGGACTACAACGCATACATCGTTTCGGTAATCCCCCTGACCATCACGGTAACCAGTGCTCCGACCCCGTTGAACGGTTACTATCATACGACCTCTAACTTAGCCTCGCTCGCCGGCCAAGCCAATGCCGTCAACACCCGCCGGGTGACTGTCAATGGCTTGCCTGCCGTTTGGACGGCCTGGCAGGCCACATGGTCCATCAGCAATGTTAGTCTCTTGCCCGGCATCAATCGCGTGGTCATCCAGACCTTTGACGCTAATGACGAAGAGGTTGACCGTTACGGCGTCGATATCTGGCGCGACACCGGTTCTATGACTACCAAAGCCGGCGGCACTCTCAGTGCCGATGAGGTCTGGACCGCTGCCGCTGGTCCATATCACGTCACCGGCAACATTACAATCCCCGCCGGCCGGACCCTGAGCATTGAGCCCGGCGCTACCGTCTTTCTGGATAGCAACTGCGGCTTTATCGTCTATGGCCGTCTCGCAGCACAGGGCACGGAATACCGGCGTATTCGCTTTACCCGTGTGCCCGGCGCCACCACGCAATGGGCCGGATTCCAGCTCCCCAATACCAAGCAAGACAACATCATTGCATTCGCAGACCTTGAATTCGGCGGCTACCGTTCCCACTGGATTACCACCGGCAACAATAGCGGCAGCGCTGTCGGTCCCACGGCTCGATTAACGGTCGATCACGCAACGTTCAGCGGCTCCGACACGCAATACTTCAGTATCTGGGACCCCCAGATCATCATCCGTAACAGCGTCTTTGCCGACCTCGACAGCCATTATATGTGCATGGCCGAACGCATGCCGGCCGACGGCTGGTTCATCATCGAGAGCAACATCTTCGGCCATACACACGGCGACACTGACGTATTTCATCTTAACTCTGTCAGCGTCAAGGGCGGCCCGGTGGCTGAGATTATCAACAATGTCTTCACCGGCGGCGGCGATGACCTCATTGATGACAACGAAACCGACTCACACATCGAAGGTAATCTCTTCATGCACGCCAACGTCGGCAACAGCGGCCGCAGCGCTTCGGCAGCCGTCACCACCGGCCCCGGCGGCGGAAGCGCCAGCGCTAACAACCTTGAATCACAGCACCTCACTGTCGTGCGGAACATCTTCTATCACAATGACTATGGCGTCCTCTGCAAGACCGGTGCTTACGCCCAGATTTACAACAATGTGTTTATCCAGAACGCCGGCGCTATCCTTCTTAATGAATTCGTAGGCAGCAATCCCAACCAGCCCGGTCGTGCCGCCTATGTCGAAAGCTGCATCTTCTGGAACAATGGCCCGGAGGTTGGCGGCACCCCCTCCGACAATGGTACTGGCACGTTCGTTAATCCCGAAAATACCCAGCTCCGCGTCAATAACTCCATTATCAAGAGCCAGTTCCTGAATCTGGGCGCGGGCAACATAAACGCCGATCCGCTCCTGGTGGATGCGGACCGTGAACTTTACGTGGATATGACCCTGCCGCGCTTCAGCACCGGCTTTCCCGGCTTTGCCGACGGCGGCTACCTTCTCGAAGGCATGGTTCCTGATGTGCATTTACGGCCCGAATCAGCCGCCCGCGGCACCGGCTTCAACAACGTGGATATGGGTCCGTACGTCCCGACAACAGCTTCCATAGGCGGCGTTCCCGCCTCGCCCACGTGGATAACCAATGCCTCGCTCATTGTTGGCGGCACCGATATCGATGGGTACAAGTATCGCGTCGCCGGACCGGGTTTTGACAACACCTGGAGCGTCGAAATGGCCCGCATGATGCCTGTCACGGCTCTTACCCGTAGCGGCTT
>Ga0315277_10011054_pt1 | contig 11390 bp, 11 predicted proteins | sample YL17G05_15_MG_FD_203695 | JGI IMG/M metagenome (GOLD analysis project Ga0315277, IMG submission 203695) | Sediment microbial communities from Yellowstone Lake, YNP, Wyoming, USA - YL17G05_15 | ecosystem: Environmental > Aquatic > Freshwater > Lake > Sediment | place: USA: Wyoming | collected...
GGGAAAACAGCGACAGCAGAGGGAGTCCAGAACACGACGTCACATCGGGCTGAGCAAGTTCGACCTCGATGTGCCCGCATTCATGAGGAGGAAACAAGGAGATGCTTGACCTGAGAGCGTTGCTCGAGCTGGCAATAACGAAAGATGCGTCTGATTTGCACCTGAAGGTAGGTTCGCCACCGTACCTGAGAATAGATGGCGAACTCATACCGCAACTCGATTACAGGCTCACCGACGATCAGACTGAAGCGTTCCTGAACGAGATTCTGAACGAAAGGCAAAAGGCGATATTCGCCCAGAGAAACGAGATAGACCTTGCGTATAGCGTCAAGGGGTTGGGACGGTTCAGGACGAACGTGTTTCGGCAGAGAGGTTCCGTCGGGATCGTCATGAGACGGATCAAATCGAACATCCCGAACTTTGAGGAGTTGAACCTGCCTGACATCCTGAAGCGGATCGCTGAACTTCGAAGAGGGTTCGTGCTGGTCACGGGCACTACCGGCAGCGGTAAGTCCACAACGCTCGCCGCGATGACAGAGTACATTAACGAGCGCAGGCGCGTCCACATCGTGACGCTCGAAGACCCGATCGAGTACCTCCACACCGACAAGAAGGCAATAATCAACCAGCGCGAAGTCACCATTGATACGCGATCATTCAAGACCGCTCTGAAAACCGTGATGAGGGAAGACCCTGACGTCATTTTGATCGGCGAGATGCGCGATATCGAGACGTTCCAGGCGGCTATATCGGCTTCAGAGACTGGTCACCTTGTATTCAGCACGTTACACACTTCTGATGCGATGCAGACCATAGACCGGATCATAGACCTCTTTCCGCCCAACCAGCATGATCAGGTGCGATCGCAACTGAGCTTGAACCTGAAAGCGGTGATATGCCAGAGGTTGCTGCCGAAAGCGGATGGAAAGGGACGAGTGCCTGCCGTGGAAGTGATGCTGTTGAACCCCGGAATCAGAAAGCTCATCAAAGAGAACCGGATCGCCCAAATACCTGCCGCCATTCAAGCCGGTCGGCAGGAAAGTATGCAGACGTTTAACGATTCGCTCAAGTATCTTGTGCAAAAAAAGCTCGTCACAGAGGAGGAAGCTATGCTCGCTTCCGACCATCCAGAAGAGCTCGCCATGAACCTGCAAGGAGTCTATCTCGACCAGAGCCGCGGGGCTATCATGACGAGGCGCTAGAGGCTCCTCGGAATGAGACGATCACGTTATCGGGGACGAGAATCATTGCTCCGTGCTGAGACCGGTACTATCGTCAAGTCGGGTGCACCCCTGCGCGTGTGTCTCATCTTCCCGAACACCTACAACGTTGCCATGTCGAATCTGGGGTTCCAGACGATCTATCGCGAGCTCAATAGCCGTCCGGACACATGGTGCGAGCGCGGTTTCCTTGACCCGGCGCTGGGGTTTGAATCGTTCGAGAGCCAGACGCCGTTCCGCGAATTCGACGTTCTCGCATTCTCCGTCTCATTTGAGTTAGACCTTCTTGGTCTAGCGACAGTCCTCGTCGAATCCGGGTTGCCCTTGCTGGCAGCAGAGAGAAACGGGTTCCATCCTCTTGTCGTGCTGGGCGGCGTCTGCGCGACGTCAAACCCAGAACCTGTGGCCGATTTCGTTGACGTTGTCGTGATAGGAGAGGGCGAGAATGCGGTACATGATCTCGCAGACGAAACGTTACGGCATGGAACGCAAAATAGAGACGTCCTGTTCAGGGATCTCGCTGCTGTTCCCGGTTTCTATGTTCCGAGCTTTGAACCTGCTGTGCCCGACGGCAACGGAACAGCTCAAAGCAGTGAAACGAAACGGCAGAGACGGGAAGGCGCTCGGAGGTCTAGAGAGGATGCTGTCGCACCTGCGTTCTCTCAAATAGTAACTCCAAACGCCGAGTTCGCGAACACATTTCTCGTTGAGGTTTCGCGAGGGTGCGCTCGGTCGTGCCGATTCTGTCTTGCCAGAAAGCTCTATCCGTACCGCGTCTGGCGTTGTGACACAATCCAGGGCATCATCGAGAAGTTCTGTCCTGAAACGGCGAAAGTCGGGCTTGTGGGTGCGGCTGTATCCGACCATCCTGAGATTGACGACATTGCATCATGGCTCGTCGGAAAAGGGAAAAGGCTATCAATCGCGTCGTTGCGCGTTGACTCGACGTCTGAAGCGCTTCTCCGCGCTCTTGCTGCAAGCGGGCAAAGAACGGTCACGTTTGCACCGGAGGCAGGTACGGAGCGTCTGGGCACGATGATCGGGAAGGCGATACCTCAGGAAGTCTTGATGGAAAAGATTGAACTGGCGCTGGCCGCGGGAATCAAGAGCATCCGGCTATATTTTATGGTGGGGCTGCCATCAGAACAGGACGAGGACATTGACGGGATCGTAACGCTCGTCAAGAGCGTACACAACCTCACGTCAAACCGGGCACGCGGACACGCCAGACTTTCGGTTACTATCAGCCCGTTCGTCCCGAAACCGCTTACACCTTTGGAGCGAACGCCCATGGTGCGATCGGATGTTTTGAAGCGACGGATCAGCACCATTGAGTCCGGTCTGTCTTCATACCCGGAAATAGATGTCAGGCACGACAGCCTTCGTTTGACCGCGCTTCAAGGTATCCTGTCGCGGGGCGACCGCACGCTCGGACGTTTCATCCAGCTAATGACCCGGGAGAAGATGAGTTTCAAACGGGCATCCTCAGCGGCGGAGGTAGACCCGGACTTTTACCTTTATCGCGAACGTGGTCCGAATGAGTCGCTTCCATGGGAGATATCGCGAACATGATTTGGCGAGGCAGAAACTGCTCGATGGCACGCGCGCTTCAACGCCTCACCGAGATTCGACCTCGCAATTCGGGATTGACAAACCGCGTAAGACAAGAGCATGATTACGCGCAAATCCTTTTGGGTCGGATTTGGGAACTTCTGCGGTCTGCAATGAGAAAGGAGCAAGTATGGAAGACATTAGAATAGGTATTGTGGGATGCGGTGGGATGGCGTACACCCACACGATTGGCATTGCCCAACACGGCAGGGCGCGAGTTACCGCAATTGCGGAACCGAAAGAGGCAAATAGAGAACGCTTCCTGAAGTTTGGGCTTCCCGGATGGATAGAACACAGCATGGCTACCGACGATAGTCTGCGGAAAGCTGTCAAAACAATAAGGAGCGCCGGCGGGAAGTACGCCGTTTACACGAATTACAAACGCATGGTAGAACGTGAACCGCTCGACGCGGTGCTTATTTTGACCCCTCACACGCTTCATTACAGACAGATTCTCGACGCGCTCGACGCAGGACTTCACGTTCTCGTTGAAAAGCCGATGGCGTGCACCACACGGGATGCAGAAGACATCGTGAAAGCTGCTCGCAAGAGCCGCAAGGTTGTCGGCGTTGCTTACCAACGTCACGTGACTCCCATTTACATATACCTGAGAGAGACTGTTCGATCAGGCAAGATCGGAAAGGTCGAACACATCCTGTTCAACCTATGCCAGAGTTGGTACCAGTTCACCAAGGGGACGTGGCGACGAAGCCCAAAATACGCAGGCGGCGGCGAACTCATGGACAGCGGCAGCCATATCGTTGATGCGATGCTGTGGGTGACCGGACTGAAACCGAAACGCGTTTTTGGCAAGATGATCTATTTCGATGCGCGGGTTGACATCAACTCAGCGGTTATCGTCGAGTTCGCCAACGGCGCTATGGGACAGATCAACATAATCGGCAAAACGCCGATACCGTTTGGGGAAGAGTTGATACTTACAGGCTCCAACGGGGCGCTTCACTGGAAGTGGGATACCCTGGAATACTACGATGCCAACGGGAAGAAATCTCCGGCTGAGATACCGTCGTACCCGCAGATGACGCCCGTGGGCAATTTCTTAGACGCAATAGAGGGCAAAGCGCAGATTGCAGCTCCGCCAGAGTGCGGTCTTGGGGTGGTCAGGGTAACCGAGGCTGCGTTCAAATCCTCAAAGCTCGGACGATACGTCAACCTCTAAGACGAAACCCGAAAAAGACCACAGAGGAGGTGCTAGCTCATGAAACTTGGCGTGCTCATCCCGTACGAAAAAAAGTGCGTTGACATGTTAGCCCGGATCGGGTTCAACGGTGTTGAACTCTCCGCGCAACAAGGTTCAGAAGCCGACGCAGCGTACCTGAAAAAAGATGCGCGGCGGGTGCTGGACGCGTTCGAGTCACGCGAAATCACCGTTACGGCGTTAGGGTGTTACGTCAACCACCTCGACCCGGACGAAACACAACGACAACAAACCGCTGACTACATGAAGAAGGTGTTCGAGGCTGCCGAAGCGCTCGGCGTCAGCGTCGTGTGCACCTTTGCAGGCAGAGTGCCGGACAAAAGTGTTGAGGACAACATCCCGATATTCAAGAAGGTATTCTCGAAGTACGTGAAGATGGCTGAGGACAAAGGGATTAAGATCGCTATCGAGAACTGCCCGATGATGCACGGGTTTCCGTTTCGCGGGATCAATGTAGCGTTCATGCCTCACGTTTGGGAGATGATGTTTGATGCGGTTCCATCGGACAACCTCGGTCTGGAGATGGACCCGTCTCATCTCGCATGGCTCCAGATAGATTACGTCAAAGCTGTGCGCGCGTTCGGCAAGAAGATATTTCACGTTCACGCGAAAGACACGGAGATAGATTACGAGAAGTTGCATACGAACGGCATCTATTCGAGCGAATGGGCGCGGTTCCGCATTCCGGGAATGGGTGACATCAATTGGGATAAGTTCTTTTCTGCTTTGGTCGAGACCGGGTTCGACGGCGGTGTCGCCATAGAACATGAGGATCCGGTGCTCGCAGGCAAACGCACTGAAGAGGGTCTCCATCGCGGCTACCTGTACCTGTCCAGGTTCTTTATCATGTAAGACGCTATATATGATGTCGTTCTTTCATGTACACATGCTGAGAGAGTATAAGGATTCATGGACGCTCGGCTTGAAACAGCTAGAATCACAAAAAAGAATACGTCCGCATGGGGTGATAAATCAGTCCCTCAGGATGAAGCGACAAACTTGACTCCTTCGATCGGCGCAGCAAGGCAGGGAATTCTGGTGAGCGTTGCTCTTCCGGGCGGCAAGGCGACGGAAATCGGGTGAGTATTTGCTTGACGAATTAGTGAGAACGGGATAATATAGTACTAGGTTTGGGAAATCGAAGAGAGCCTTTTCTTTTGCTGTCTTCTGAGGGGGAGGAAGATCGCTTGATTGGATCGGCGGAGGATCGGTCAGTCAACAATTCAGATGAGGACGAAGGCTTTGTGGCAATAGAACTTTGCAGGTAGGGGTAGGGCACCATGACCGTACAGACAAGACCAGAGGTTTCGGAACTGGGTGCACGAGCACCAAGAGCTTCGGTATCTCACGGGATCAAGGTTAAGCGCGGACAACTCAATGCCGTTCAGCAGGGATTCTACGGCACAGGTCCGGCTCCTTTTGGATACCGACGGAGCAGGGACGGGAAACGCACCCTTATCGTGGACGAAAAAGAGTCAGAGATCGTCAGACGCATTTTTCTGGAGTACCTCGGGACAAAAAGCACGGGCAAAGTCGTTAACGCACTGAACTCCGAAGGTATACGAACCCGCAAGGGGAAACGGTGGTCGCGTCAAGGTGTTTCCATCGTGCTCACAAACCGCACGTACCGTGGACGCGTCCGATACGGTGATCTCGATATTCACGGACAACACGAACCGATAGTCGAAGCATCTCTTTTCTACAAGGCGAACGCACTGAAACGGAGAAGAAGCCGCGGACGAAGGCGAACAGACTGACCGAGAGAGCTGGCATTGGTACGTTTCGGACACGGTAGTTGTGCCTCGAGCGAAACAGGTAGTGCGGACGCTCAAGGAAACGAGCGGTTGTGATGCGGGAAGACTCTGATGGCGAAAAAATCCCCGAATGAACGAGCGCTTCTCTATTTGAAATCGCGATTGTGGGTTGAGGGGTGCGTCCACATCGCGTCCAGCCAAGGGGTGCTCGATTATGCGAACGATCGCGACTGCAATTTCATCCCCCTGACCGACGTGACGGTATTTGGCAATTCGGAAGCTGACACCGTGACGGTAGATTTTCTCGCCGTCAATGTCGAAGAGATACGGTTCATGACGACCTACATCGGCGAAAGCGATCCTGTATTCAGAGAGCGTATCGCCGAAATGCTCTCGCGTCATAAAGAATCGTCGCCCGAGGAATCATGGAAATCGGCAGCGCGCGATCTCGTTACGTGGTTAGGGGACGAGGTCGTGGGACGACTGAACACCTGTGTCGCATTGTTGGGTAATGGCAGGAGCGACGATAGAATTACCGGTGTGAAGCTCGTCGTCAACCAACTCGTAACCGAAATAACTGAACGGACAGCTCTGTTCGGCACCGAGGAGGAGGGAGAACAACCGCCGGAGACCGACCAGCCCGAACCGCCGGAAGAATCCTCTCGCGAAGGGTCAGAGCGATAGACGCGTTTCGGTCTACCACCGCAGATGGTTTTCCTGACCGAGGAGTTCCTTAAACCGTCCCGTCACAATGAGCTCTTTATTCTTTTGCCTTTCCTCAACGCGTGCGCGGAGCTTTTCGAGTTCCGCCTCGATAGCTTTAACCTTTTCTCTATATCCTTTAGTTTTGAGATCAAAGAGTTCGTCGAGTACCGTGTTCAACCTCGACTCGAGCTGTGCTCGTTCAGCTCCTTTCTTTGCCAGCACGTACCGCTGCCTGATGTCAAAGCTTTCCTGCTCCAGTTCAAGAGCATGTTTGCGGTCTTGGTCTGTGTACGCGTAACCCTCGAACAAGGGAACGGCACTCAGCGGAAGCCGTTCGCGGAATCCAACCAAGGGAAGATCCGGCTCAAGGCGCAAATACGGTGCGCCCTTGTAAGTTCCGGGCAGCACATCCATCTGACCGGAGCCGCTCATATAGATCTCTTTAATCTGGTTTAGACCGCTGCTCTTATCCGTTTGAGTAATCTCGATTCTTCCGGGACGGTCACGCATGAGCTCGCGCGCCTTCTGGACAAGGGCTGCAAGTTCCTTGCTCATTGTGTTGCCGGCGATCACGATGCGACCATCCTCCTTCGAAACGCTGTATCCAGCGTTTTTCAGCGGTTCGGCAATCGTTCCGATACCGGTCACAAGTTCCTTGCCGTCCACGACAACCGTCACGTTCGCGGCTTGCTTCGCCTGACCGGCAGTTTTCTGCACGGTCGGTGACGGTGTTGCCCGCTGCGCCCCGACGGTCACTGCTGCCGTGACCAGAGCCACGAGTGTCGCCATAACGATACCTGAAATATTGCGCATCATGATCCTGATCCTCCTGATATGTTCTCGTACACTATTGAAGTTCCCGTTCCAACGCGAAAACGGCGTGCGCAACCGATTGTACATGTCTGTCAAGAAGCGGTGCCATGTCGCCCGCCATCTGATGTTCCATATAGAGAGCGTCAGCTTCGAGGCTTGCTAGATGCGCGTCGAATGATCCCGGAGAAGGCGTCTCGCCCGGACCCGCATCTGTGTATTCGCGGGGCACCGTCGGCGGCGCCAGAGTATCGCTCCAGACGGTTCGTGGAATCGGTTCGTTTGGTACAACCGCACTGCGCCAGCCAACCTTGACAACAAGACCAGACGCAACAAGCGCGACGACCGCGAACACCGCTGCTGCGACACCAATCCGCGGACCATACCATTTGTGGTTCCACAACACGCCGTACTGGTGGAGCGTGCGATCTTTGACAGCGATATCCGCAGCATGCTGAACTATGTCAATTGCACGCTGAGACGGCGTGAGAACCTGTCGTTGCGCCGTACGGTCAACTACTGCTCGCATTTGCTCGAATTCTCGTTGGCAGGATGCACACTGCTGAAGATGCTGTTCGAGCCGATGCTTCGTTTTGTCCGCGATCTCACCGTACAGGTGAAGCACGATCAACTGTTGATATTTATGGCATCTCAATGTAACACCCTCTCTTCTTCAAGTTCTGCCCGAAGCTTGTGAAGCGCGTAGTGCATTCTGGCTAGAACGGTACCAATAGGGCACCGCTGAATCCGCGCGATCTCCTTGAAGGGAATGCCTGCGTACTCGCGGAGCAAAAACACCTCTTTTTGAGGCGCAGGTAACTTCTGGATGGCTTTCTCAATCCAATCCCGTTTCTCACGAATAGCGGCGGCATCTCGAGGACTTGGTTTGCCATCGGGCAGCTCCGGAACCGTTTGACCCGATTCAATCTCTCCTGAATAGGTCGTCTCTAACCTCAAGGGAACGCCTCTCACCATCAAACTTCGTACTCTGTCACGCGCCAGGTTTCGTGCAATTCGATAGATCCAGGGACGAAATCTGCCTCGTGCGCGGTACCGAGGTAACGCTGCAATCACCCTCAAGAAGGTCTCTTGAAATAGATCCTCAGCGTCCTCTTTGTAGCTCACCATCGAACATAAGTAGGCGAACAGACCCGACTTATGCCGCTGCACAAGCTCATTAAACGCGCTCACATCTCCCGCGAGATAGGTAGCTATCAATGTGTCGTCGCGATCAGCGTCCATCTGATCTTTTCCATAAATATACAACGTTACCGGCGGCAGTATATTGTATGATGTGGCGGGTCATTTTTCAAAGTTGATGAAGACCTTCTTTTGGTTGACTTACAGCGCACCTGTTGTTAGACTGCCGCGAGGTGACGAAGTGACATGAAAGTTGCGGTTGTTGAGTTCAAGAATTACCCGCGATCCGTCGAGGAAGCGCTTGACGCGGTCGGTGCTGCCGACATACTGCGCGATCAAAAGAAGGTCATCCTTAAACCAAACGTGATCAATGATTCGCCGCCGCCCATCACGACACCAGTAGCGTGTGTTGAAGCTGTTCTCCACTATTGCCGCTCACACTCTGATGCGGAGATTGCTATCGCAGAAGGATGTGGCGGTCTCAACACTCATGAGGCGTTCCGCAAGCTCGGCTACACTGATCTGGCACACCGCATGGGTGCGAGACTTATAGATCTTGACAGCGAAGATACGGTCACACTCAAGAATCCCGCTTTTGAGTATCTTCCCGAATTCCATATGCCGAAATGTCTTACGGACTGTTTTCTCATCTCGATACCGGTGCTCAAAGCGCACTCTATGGCGAAAGTTACTCTGAGCCTGAAGAACATGATAGGCGTGGCACCCGCACGGTACTATTGCGCCAGCGCATACAGGAAATCTAAACTGCACGGCAGGAACAATCGCGAGCTTCACCGATACATCATCGAGTTGAACCGGTATCGGAAACCGGATCTGAGCCTGCTGGACGCCACGATAGGAATGGCTGAGGCTCACCTGTGGGGTAAACGGTGCGACCCGCCTGTTAACAAGATCCTTGCGAGCCTCGATCCTGTTGCTCTAGATGCTGCCGGCGCAGAACTTCTCGGTTTCGATTGGCAGAAGATAGACCATATCAATCTTGCAGACGGCGTGCTCGGAGAGGTTGACCAGCCCGGGTAGGGTGCAGCAAGCAGCGCACCTATACGCCTATCGCGCGACCGGAGCGTCGAACCTGACAGTATTGTTCAGGTCATATATCTCTTTGACGGTGTCGTCCGGATCAACCGTAACGATAAGACGGTGCGTTCTGGCGATGCTTGGTTGCCATTTTATCGAGACCGTAGCGACCTTCGGTTCGAGATCGTTCGGCGCATCGAGAGTGTCAATGGTCTGTTCGCCAAGCCGTTCTGTTCCTTCCATCAGAGCGATAACCACTTTGTTCGCGGGTGCAGACCCTATGTTGTGAATGGCAACGCGTACAGAAGCCTCCTGTCCAGCACGCGGGTCAGGAGGCTCAACCGCTACATCCGCCTGGGTCAGCGCCAGATCGGGATGGAGGGCAGAGACAGATTCGGCTTTGCTTGTTTGAGAGATCTCGATAAGCGTTTGCTTCCGGGAGGGAACGTTCACATCCAGTGCGGTTCCTTTCTGAACTACCTGCATCGTTTTCTCGGTGGCATTCCCGTCGAATTCGCCATTCCCATCGACGTCGGGACCGATGCGTACCTGGTATTGACCGGGTTCCAACCGCCACAGCCGCATCATAACGCTCCGGTCAGCAGGTTCAAAGTTGTACACGAGAACTTTAATCAACCGCGACCGAGCGTTCAGCACGAGAACAGCAAAGTTGCGTGTCGTGTTGGACCAGCTAACAGCATGGTACGGATATTCAGTACCGAGCCCAGCGCTACCGGTGTACATGGACAGAAGCTCATCTGCTCCGCGAACGGAAACCCGGTCCGTAAACTTCGCCTCTGTTGTAAGCAACGGGAAATTGTACTTTGTGCTGTTAGCGGAATCCTGACACGCCTCGACGAGCACCGATTTATCCCCTGTAAGCAGGAGGTAATCGTCAAACCGGGTGCTATGCGTAAGAGTCCGGAGCGCAGAGCCATATTGAGCGAACCCCGTCTCATTGAGCAGCTTCGCCGCCCACGGTAGACTCCCTTCTTGAGGTTTCTCAACCGGATTCTTCGAGAAATCGCGCGCGATTTCCAGTCCTTTTTCGATCGGATACACGAACTGAAAATCGCCGGTAAGATCGTACAGAGCGAGGAACTGGTCGTACATCGGACCCGCACCTCCGGCCTCCCAGTTGTAATAGTCCCAGGATAGGTTGGGATGATACCAGCTATTCGAATAACCGCCTATAGCGTCGGTAGCAAAAGACACTGCAGCAGGGACTATTCCTTCTGGTTTACCTCCGTCGGTTCGTCTTGTATCTTCAACCCACGCTTTGCCCCAGTCTGACATGAGCTTGATTAGGTTCGGATTATTATTGTACCAGCACAACCATCGCCCGGGTTTAACGGCGCGAGCGTTCATGGGAACGTCAACGGCATACGGCGGTCGATCAACGTATCGTGTCGCGGAAAACCATGCCGACTTGAAGTGAAGATGCCCGCGCGAGTTCACGCCAGCCCAGACGTCCCGCATACATTTCATCGTTGCCATGCACCGTTCGACATAGACAGGGTTACCGTAGTCAACTCCGATCATGATCGGTTGCGTATCGCTCGTTGGTTCGGCGCTATGCTCGACATCGGCAATCTGAGCAGAATAGCCTTTCTCTATGATACCGGAGTTCCAGATACCTTCCGCGAGCCTGCGCATTCCTTCACGAGCACGCGCCTCATCAACCGCAAATACCGCTACCGGCCACCATCGGAGCATTTCGCAATCGTCGCTATACCCGCCGCCAAGCTCGCCGTTTATATTTTGAATTCCGACCCAGTAATCTATGACCTCCAACAATCTGGCAAGCGCTTCTCTTTGAGCGACCGCCCACGATGGCGCCCCTTCAATACCTTGAGAATAGTCTGTGGTGTGCGGAATCTTCTTGCCCCGATA
>Ga0315277_10011055_pt1 | contig 11388 bp, 8 predicted proteins | sample YL17G05_15_MG_FD_203695 | JGI IMG/M metagenome (GOLD analysis project Ga0315277, IMG submission 203695) | Sediment microbial communities from Yellowstone Lake, YNP, Wyoming, USA - YL17G05_15 | ecosystem: Environmental > Aquatic > Freshwater > Lake > Sediment | place: USA: Wyoming | collected...
AATCGAGATAATCGGTTAAGCCGCTCGCCGCGTCAGCGAATCCTTCCGCTTGGCGCATCCTGATATCCCGTGGCGTCGCATCATCGGGTTGCGGAACATGTTGGTTCACGAATATGGTGAAGTGCGCCAGGAAGTCATGCACAGCATCGCCACCGTCCACGTTCCCGAGCTGATCGATCTGCTCACCCCGCTTGTGCCCGAACCGCCGACGGAACCCGAAGACAATGCGGAGAACCGGACATGACTCTTGTGAATCTTCCCTTCTCGAGATTCTATGAGCGGTGAATCGCAGTCGGCCAATACGCCAGCACAGGACAGTTGCGAGAACGCGGGAAGCGGAAACAGTCGCCTTGATCGGCGGCATGCATCCCTAGTCGTCGAACAGGAATACCCTATTGTCGAAATCGATCGTCCAGCGGTAATGCCTGAGGAAATGGTGTGAGATAATCCCGTAGGTTTTGTATCCTGCGTAAGTCAGGAGAGTTCCTTCGACACCTTGTTGATACGTCGCCTTCTGACCGGTTCTAATGAGATTCCCCACGCTTACCTTGTCTATGTCCACGTATCCCGACCTGACGGCGCCGCCGAGACCCTCCCCTTCTTCGAACTCCGTCGGCTTCGCGATGCCCAGGTCGGCCAGTGCCGCGCCGGTCAGGACAAGAGAAGCCCCGTGCGTATCGGCAAGACCACTATCAAAATACATCAAGACGGGGCTCTTTCCATTGATCCGGCACTGGGCGTACATGGCGTGAATGCCGTCGATGATAAAGGGAATCCTTACCTTTGCCTTCGTATTCGCGATTGCTGCTTTGTTCTGCTCGTTTCGTATCCTCAGAATCAGCTCACCGTTTGGGTAGTCCAAGGTGGGTAGAAACTGCATCAGGAGCTCGGTTCCAAGTATTCCGTTGATCTCCACCCCGAAATCCTTGGAGAACCTCCTTGTCTCTGCTAGCATTACCGGAACGTCACGGACCTTGATTTCGCCCAAGGTTACGGCCTCGACCACCGCAAACGAGACAGGCGCCTCTTTTCCCCCTGCGGCGCCTTGCACCGTTTGTTGTGCAATAGGTTTTATTCCGTTTTCCTTGGCATGCTCGGAATCAATGATCAACTGCACTGCCCCCGTGTCAACAAGCACGAATATTTTTCGCGAGTTTACTTCGATAGGTATCACAGGTAACAAAGCCGCTTTGTTGAACGGCACGACTGTTCTGTCGACTGGGGAGTCGATGCTATAGGGGGGATGCTCTGCGAGATATGCCACTTGCTCGATGTTCAACAGGTTGACAGGCCCCGTTTCCTTGAGTGCCTTCAACGCATTGGAGTAGTCCTTCTGTAGGTAGCAGGCACAAGCCGTGTAAGCCAACATGGGCTTCTTTTTCGACGGGTCGAGATCGGCCACCTTACGGAAGTATGGAATGGCCTTCTGAAATTCCCCCTCAAAAAAGCGGATGGACCCCAGCCGGTGGAGAATCTCGGCGTTGTCCGGAGATGATTGTGAAAGCGTTTCATATCGTTCTTGCGCCTCCTTGAAATAGCCCTGCGTAAAGAGGTCGTCCGCGGCCTTCTTCTCAGCGTCCACAGGGGCTTCTCCAAGCGACCATACGCCGAATCCGAACAACACAATAACGGTCATTCGACAGCAGATCATAACGCCCTCCGAGATGGGATGTCGCGCATCCGGTTTGTCCCCGATGAGACCGCGCAGCAAAGATTCTTCTCGACCTCCTCGCTGGCGCCCAAGCAGGCGTGATTCAGAGGATGCCTCCGTCTCGTCTTGTCTCAATTACACCTGCGCGCACGAATTATTCGGTCCCTTTCACATATGAACAGGGCGTCCATGTCTTTCCCCCGGCGGCTTCTTGGACGGGTCTGGGAGGCGCTGCGGGCTAAGGCGTTGAACCGGCCGCAAACGTGCTTCGCCCATGGGTCCGGGCAGATACGGCGGCGCTTTACCCAGCTTTCGAGAGTGGGCGCGGAAGCACGCGCTCGCCGGCAGTCATCCCGTCAGCGGGAGGTTTACGCAGAAGGTGCTGCCCTTTCCGGGGACGCTCTGGACGGATACGTGGCCTTGGTGCATTTCCACGAGCTTCTTAACGAGACTCAAGCCGAGGCCGGTTCCCGGGACATGCACGGCATACTCATTCTTCACGCGGTAGAATTCGTCGAACACCCGTTCTTTCTCTTCGGCGGTCATACCGATGCCCGTGTCGCGGACAGACACTTTCAGGAAAACGCCGTTGCACTCCACGCTAAGGTACACCTGTCCCCCATCCGGCGTGTACTTGATCGCGTTATCCACGAGATTTGCAAACACCATCATCATGGACTCCCGGTCGGCAAGGACACGAACCTTGTCCGCGTCCGGGGCGCGGGCCATTTCCAGCGTGATATGCTTGTCCTGCGCTTTCTCCTTGTATGAATCAAGCACCGCAGAGACCACTTCGGAGATATTCAGCGCGGAACGTTTGATCGTAAACCTGCCCGTCTCCATGGCCGTCAGACTGAGTAAATCGGAGACCATTGTGCGCAGCGCATCGATACGCAGCAGGCAGCGGTCGAGGATATGGCGTTCCTTTTGCGCATCTCCCGCTACGGTTCCGTCGAGAATCAGGCTGAGTTGGCTGACCACCGCTGCCAGGGGGCTTTTCAGTTCGTGCGCCACCATCGAGATGAACATGGACTTGGCGATGTCGAGCTTTTTCAGCGCGGTGATGTCGCGCAGGACTACAACGGCGCCCGTCACCAGGCCGTTGGGTTCGAGCACGGGGCTGGCATTGACCATGTACGTGCTCTTGTCGAGCGCGAGCTCCCGCGAGGCGATTACCGGGCCGGAATCCGTGCACAGGGTTTCCTCGATGAGCGACTCGAGTTCCGGGCATTTCAACGTGTTCATCGGCGCGGACAGCGGCAACCCGGCGCATCGCGGCATCATGCGCGTCATCGCGGCATTTCGGAGCACCATCTGCCTGTCTCGGTTGATGACAAGGACCCCATCCGTCATACAGCCGATAATCGTGCTGCTTTTGGAACGCTCCAGGGCCACCTCGAGCAGCCGGCTTTCCCGTTCTTCCCGGAGCCGTCTGGCTTCGATAGTGAGCGCGCGCCGCTCCAAACCCTGCCGAATCGGCAGAAGCAGTTCGTCTGGCGTAAAGGGCTTCGGAATATACCCGTAGGCGCCTTTTCGTGTCGCTTCCACGGCGGTGTCGATGGCCGCGTAGGCGGTGATCACGAAGATAACGACATCCTCGTCGAGTTTCCGGAGATGATCGATCAGTTCCATGCCGCCCATGAGGGGCATGTTCAGATCAACGAGGACAATGGCGAAATCGCCCCGATCCTTGAATAACTCGAGACCGGCCACGCCGTCCGCGGCCGTTTCGACGGAGTATCCTTCCGGCGCGAGCACCTTGCGGCACCCCTCGCGCATACCTAGCTCGTCGTCCACTACGAGAACCCGGATGCTTTCGCCGTTCACGTTGCGTTCCCCGTGTTCGTCGCCCGTCTTTCCCGATTGAGCAACTCCTGAACCTTCATCCGCAGCGCCTTTACGTCGACCGGCTTGCAGAAGAATGCGTCCACATGCATCGCCGCGAGGTCCTCCCCAGTCCGAGGCCGGAAGTCAAAACCGCGTCGGCTCTCGGCCGCCGTTACGATGATAATCGGGACATGACAGAGGTTCCCGGCTTCTTTCGTTCGTCGAGCGAAGGAGAATCCCGCGTCCAGAGACTCCATCATCAGGTCCGTGATAATAAGGTCCGGGGGCGCGTCTGTGATGCTCGCCAGGGCATTTTCCGCGTCCGAGAAACAGACGACTTCATGCCCGGCTGCCTCCAATACGATTCGCACCCAGTCCAAAAAGTCAACGTCATCGTCGACCGCTAGAATCCTTGCTTTGTTCCCGGTCATACCGACTCGCTCCGTTCTTCCGCGCTTTCCGACTGGACATCCGGCGCCCGGCCAACGGGTGGTTCGGCTCCTTCCTGGCCCACGGGAAGCGACACCCGAAACGTCGTTCCCTTGCCGATCTCGCTTTCCGCTCGGATATCGCCTGAATGCATCTTCACTATACCATAGGCGATGGCAAGCCCAAGGCCGGTTCCTTGGCCGATCCCTTTCGTCGTAAAGAAGGGAGTAAACAGCTTCGATAGGTTCTCTTGAGAAATCCCGCTGCCGTTGTCCGTCACTTCGATCACCACATGGTTGTCCGCTGTTCGGAGCCACGTACGCATAGAAACCTCCCCATCCGGCTTTTCAGTGGCGTCAATGCCGTTGCCGACGAGGTTGATCAGCATCTGCTTGATCTGATCTCCGTCAATCATCATGGTCGGGAGGGCGCCGTCAACGTGCGTGATAAGCCGCACTGCCTTCCTTTCGGCCCGCGGCAGCATCACCGTTCTTATCTCATCGATCATAGCCGCCAGGTCCGTGGGCGCTTTCGATACGCGGGACTGGCGCGCGAAGTCCAGAAGCCCCCGCACGATCTTCTTGCACCGGGACGCCTCGTTGACGATCATCTCCAGGTCGCCCCGGATCGGATTGTCCCCTTGTAGGTGACGCAGCAGCATATGTGAGTATATCAATACAGTGCCTAGGGGGTTATTGATTTCGTGGGCCACGCCCGCGGACAGTTGTCCCATCGAGGCCAGGCGTTCCGTTTGAACCAAACGTTGATGCGTGGATTCCAGTTCCTCACTCGACGCCTGAAGCTGCCGGCACGTCGCCTCGAGTTCATCCACGAGGAACGGGAGGCACATACTCGCCTCCGCAAGCCCCTGGCAGACGGCGATTGCCTTTTCACGACATGTGGGATAACCGCACGCGCCGCAATTCAGTTGGTCTTCCGGCGCAAACTTGCGCATCTCGTGCAAGGCGCTCGCGATTTCCTCTTCGGATGGACGCGGCAGCACCAGGTTCTGCGGCGTGAAACTCCGTTCGAGGGAGAGGTCGCGGAACTCCGCAAGGCCCCTCTGGAACTCTTCCGCGGTAACCTTCCCTCGCTGTTCGTTGACGTACTTCGCGAGTCTTTCTCTCCGCGCGTACAACCCCAACTCGTTCAGCATGCGCGGTCCGTTGATGCAGCCTTCACAGAAAAGCACGTCGAAGAATCGGGCTTCGGTGAGACCTGTCGCCAGCTCCTGAATCGCGATTAGCGCGCGGTCCTTGCCCTCCGCGGTGACGATGTCGTCATCCAACACGTCGGCAATGACGCCCGACGTCTTGAGCAATCCGCCGGAAAGCGGAAAAGAGCCGCCCAGCAGACTCCGGGACCCGTCGAAGTCGCTCTCAGGCTCCGCAGCCGCCACGATGCCGGCCGCCTCCATCAAGCACACACATTCGCGGAACGTCAGTACGGCGTCCACTTGACCGGCGACCGAAGGGTCGCTGATCTCGTTCTTCTTCGCAATGCACGGCCCAATGAACACGACCAAGACGTTCTCGCCGTGCCGGCGCCGGATGGCCCGCGCCGTGGCGATCATGGGCGAAACGATGGGGGCCAACGCCCCGCGTAAGTCCGGCATGTATTTCTCGACATACGCTACCAGCGCAGGACACGGCGTCGCAATCACGGGGCCTGCGGCCATCTCTTTGCAGCGCGCGAACAGCTTGGCATATTCACGGGCCACCAGTTCCGCGCCGAACGCGACGCTCCAGACTTCCTCGAATCCGAGGCGGCGGACCGCGCTGATTACCTTCCCGGGGGCCACCGTGTCGAATGCCGCCGGAAACGAGGGGGCGAGGCACGCAAACACGCGTTTCCCGTCCCGCAGCATCTCAGAAACCTCTTCCGTGCCATCCTGAATCCGTTTGGCGTTCTGCGTGCAGACTTTAACGCAATTGCCGCACGCAATACAGCGTTCCTCGATGACCAGGGCCTGGCCGTGCTCGACCTTGATGGCCTTGGCGGGGCAGTCGCGCACGCAGGCGTAACAGCGCCGGCACTTCTCAGGTATGGTGGAGACAATGCCCATCGTCAAACCACCGACCTTTCGTGGTAATGGGTGTGCAACAGGTGATGCGACTTCTCGCTCAGCGGATGCCCGAGAAACTCCGCATATATCCGCTTGATATCCGGGTTTTCATGAGACTTGCGCAGTTGCTTGCCTTCGTCCTCCTTGTAGATGGCGGCAATACGTGCTTGGCGGACGGCATTGGTCGTCATACGCGGTTGACCGCCGCCGCCGATGCAGCCGCCGGGGCAGGTCATAATCTCGATGAAATGGTACTGGGCCTTGCCGGAACGTATCCGCTCGATCACTGCGCGCGCATTCCCAAGGCCGTGCGCCACGGCCACCTTCAGCGTCGCGCCCTTGAGAAACGCCCATTCGGGTACCGTATTCTCGACCGTGATCGCCGCTTCCTTTATCCCTTCGAGACCAACGACCGGCGTGACGTGGAGGTTCTTGAACGGCAAGGGGTTTCCGGTGACGATCTCGTAGACTGTCCGCAGCGCGGCCTCCATCACGCCGCCTGTGTTCGCAAAGATGTCGGCGGCGCCCGATGACAACCCGATGGGCGAATCCATTACGTCGTCGGGCAAACCGGCAAAGTCAATGCCGGCTTGCTTGATCATACGGCCCAGTTCGCGCGTGGTCAGCACGACGTCCACGTCGCGGACGCCGCTGCCGTTCATCTCCGGACGTTGCGCCTCGAACTTTTTCGCGGTGCACGGCATCACGGATACCACAAACATCTCCTCGGGACGTTTGCCGATCTTCTGTGCATAGTAAGTCTTGGCAATAGCGCCGAACATCTGCTGGGGCGATTTGCACGTTGAGACGTTCGGCAGCATATCCGGGTAGAAGTATTCGATGAACTTGATCCATCCCGGCGAACAACTGGTGAACATGGGCAGTGCGACGTTCTCCTTGTCCACCAGCACCGCCTTCAACCGCGTCAACAGTTCCGTGCCTTCCTCCATAATGGTGAGGTCTGCGGTGAAATTCGTGTCGAACACGGCGTCGAAACCCAGACGCCGCAACGCGGACACCATCTTCCCCGTGACGAGGGTCCCTGGCTCATAGCCGAAACACTCACCCAGGGCTGCGCGAATGGCCGGTGCGGTCTGCACGACCACACACCGGTTGGGGTCGTCGAGCGCGGCCCATACCTCGGCAATCTGGTCCCGTTCGGTGATGGCCCCGACGGGGCATACCGCGCCGCATTGGCCGCACTGCACGCAGACAATATCGTCCAGGTTGTTGCAGAACGCCGGGCCCATCACCGTCTCAAAGCCGCGGTTCTGAGGGAAAATGCCGCCGACGCCTTGAACTTCCCCGCACACCGTGACGCAACGGCGGCACAATATGCATTTGGCCGCGTCGCGGACCAGCGCAGGCGTGCTCTCGTCGATCAACTGGCGGCTTTTCTCGCCGGGATAGGTCACCTCGCGGATACCCAACTGCCGCGCCACGGCTTGAAGCTCGCAGTCATCATTGCGCACGCAGGTCTGGCATTCGCCAACGTGATCGGACAACAGTAGCTCCACCACAGTCCGGCGGCCGTTGCGTACGCGCAGGGTGTTGGTGTGGACCTTCATCCCCTCTGCAACCGGCATGACGCACGAAGACACCAACGTCTTGGCGCCTTCGACTTCCACCAGGCACACGCGGCACGCGCCAATGGCCTGCACGTCCTTCAAGTAGCACAGCGTGGGAATGTTCCTGCCGACGGACCGGGCGGCCTCGAGAATGGTCGTTTCCGGAGCGACAGAGACCTGTTCACCATCAATGCTCAACGTAATTGTACTCATCGTTTGTCCTTTCCACCTTCCTGAATCCCAGCAGGGACTACCCCGGCGCTCCGTTTCGCCGCGGCAACGGCAAACGCGGGATGCGTGCCGAAACGGAACTCCATGGCCTGGTCATAGCTGCAATGCGGGCAGTCATAGTCATTGGGACACAACTTGCTCGAAACGATGCCCATCAGCATGTAGCGGCATTTGCGTTCCGTGGCCACGCGCTTGCGGAGCCGGGCCGCCGTCTGGGCCTCCATCTGGACGCTCCCGGTCGGGCACACATACGTGCATGCCCCGCAGGCCACACACGTTTCGGACGGGAAGTCAAAGGGGGTGCCAACCTCGCGCGACACGCCCCGTCCCCTGAACGCGATAGCTTCGGGGCCCATCAACGCCGCGCAGGCCCGGACACACAGCCCGCACAGAACGCAGTCCTCATCCTTCGGCGAGAAAGGCGTGTCATGAACACCCCAGTCTGCGGCCAACCTGCGGATGGCCGGGACGTTCGGGCAACGCGCCAACAGCAACTGGAAAAGGAGCTTGCGTCCCTGGGTAACCGCCGGCGTGTCGGTCCGGACCACCAAGCCCTCTCTTGCGGGCAGGCAACAGGAAGCCTGAAGGGTTGTTCGAGCGCCGTCGGTAATCTCGACAGTGCAAAGCCGGCACGCGCCATAGGGTTCGATGCCCTCGTGGTGACACAGCGTGGGGATCCGAATGCCGGCCCGTTGCGCGGCCTCGAGCACGGTCATTCCGGGTTCGGCATGAACCGTCTGCCCATCAATGGCAAGAGTCGTCATGGTTCTTACTCCTTTACTATCGCATCGTACTTGCAGACTTCATAGCACAAGGCGCATTTGATGCACCGGGCTTCGTCAATGGTGTGCGGTTTCTTGCGTTCGCCCTTGATGGCGCCTTGCGGGCACACCTTGCCGCACAACATGCAGCCCGTGCATTTCTCAGGGTCGATCCGAAAATGGATCAGATCCCGGCAGACGGCCCCCGGACACCGCTTGTCGCGGATATGCGCCTCATATTCATCGCGGAAATACCGGATCGTGGACAGCAACGGATTCGGGGCCGTCGTGCCCAAAGCGCACAGAGCGAATCCCTTCATCATTTGCGCAGTGGCCTCGAGGGTATCGAGGTCGCCATCCTTTCCCTTGCCACGACAGATGCGTTCGAGGATCTCGAGCGCGCGGTCAATCCCTTCGCGGCAGGGGGCGCACTTGCCGCACGATTCTTCCTTGAGGAAATCAAGGAAGTACCGGGCAACATCGACCATGCAGGTGTCCTCGTCCATTACAATCATGCCGCCCGATCCCATAATCGCGCCGGCCTTCGTCAGGCTTTCGTAATCGACGGGGAGGTCGAGCAGTTGTTCGGGGATGCAGCCGCCGGAGGGGCCGCCGGTCTGAATGGCCTTGAATTTTTTGCCGTCCGGAATGCCGCCGCCGATATCGTAGACAATCTCGCGCAAGGTCAGCCCCATCGGGACCTCGATAAGCCCCGTGTTGTTGATCTTGCCGACGATCGAGAAGACCTTGGTGCCTTTGCTGGTTTCGGTTCCCACACTGCGGAATGCGTCCGCGCCATGCGCGATGATCCAGGGGACGTCGGCCCACGTCTCGACGTTGTTGATATTGGTCGGCTTGCCCCACAGGCCTTTCTCGGCGGGATACGGGGGCCGCTGTTTGGGTTCGCCGGGCCTGCCTTCGATGGACGCGATCAGGGCGGTTTCCTCGCCGCAAACAAACGCGCCGCCACCCCGGATCAACCGGACGTCGAAAGAGAATCCCTTGCCCATGATATTCCCGCCCAGCAAGCCGTGGGCGCGCGCTTGCGCGATGGCGTTGAGGAGGTTCTCGACGGCGTGCGGATACTCATCGCGCACATAGATGAAGCCTTGTTGGGCGCCGATGGCAAAAGCGCCCAGCGTCATACCCTCGAGCACGGCAAAGGGATCGCCCTCGAGAAGACTTCTATCCATGTAAGCGCCTGGGTCGCCTTCATCGGCATTGCACACGATGTACTTCGGGCTTCCCGATGCCTTGCGCGTGAGTTGCCACTTCCGGCCGGTGGGAAACCCGGCCCCGCCGCGGCCGCGAAGGCCGGAGTGCTCGACTTCCGCGATGACGGCGTCTGGGGTCATCGCGGTGAAGGTTTTCCACAACGTGAAGTAGCCTCCCGTGGCGATGTACTCGGCGAGACTTTCGGGGTCGATACGGCCGCAACGGCTCAGCGCAATCTTCTCCTGCTTCGCATAAAACGGGATGTCCTCCAGACGGGGAACGCCTCTTAGACCCGTTTTCGCAGCACCCTCCTTGTCTTCGCCGTCGATGGTGCAGAACACGTCTTCCTTGTTGATCTTGCCGCTGATAATGCTCGCGGCAATGTCCGCCGCCTTCTCGGCGGTGACTTGTTTGTAGAGCAGGCGGGGTTTACCCGGTTGGAACACCTCGATGATCGGCTCCATTTGACAGAAGCCGAGGCAGCCGGTCTTGGTGATCATCACATCCGGCGCGCCCTTGCCCAATTCCTCAGTCAAAACGTCAAATACGGCTTTCGCGCCGCTGGCCAACCCGCAGGTGGCCATGCCGACGGTTACTTTCCGGGCGCCCGGCGCCAACGCGCGAAGGCCGTCTTCCTTCCAACGTTCCAAATCTTCGATACTTGCTATCTGGCTCGGTACATCCATACATCAATCCCTTTCAACTCGGTTGAGGATCGTCTAGGTGCTCGGTTTACTGAAACCGCGTCAGTATCTGGGCAAGCTTGTCCTGCCGGACCCGTGCATAGGTCTCGTCATTCACCCGAACGACCGGCCCCAGGCTGCAGCAGCCCACGCAGCGAACGGTCTCCAGCGTGAATCGCCGGTCCAACGTCGTGCCGCCCGCCCTAACGCCAAGAAGTCGCTCGAACCGGTCCAGGACGGCTTGCCCGCCGCGCACGTGGCAGGCGGTGCCAAGACACACACAGACCTTGTGGCGGCCGGTCGGCGTCAATGAAAACGACCGGTAGAACGTGGCCAACGCGTACAAACGCGATAGCGGGAGATCGAGTTTTTCCGACAGGCGCGTCAGCGTCTTGCGGGGCAGATAACCCTCCCGGCGTTGCACTTCCTGAAGAATGCCGACTAGGGCTGAGCTGTCCCCGCCATACTGTTCGACGACCTTGTCGATTTGAGCTGTATCCATTTGCATATCCTCCTGAATCGCTAAGGCCCGCGCCTAGTCCAAGTCACAATGCAGGCAACGTCTTGCCTCGCAAACCGCCAACATTTCGGAAAACGTGATATCCGCTTCGCGGAAGTCGTGCGCCCGTTCACTCGAGGGACGGAACGCTTCTTGGGGCCGCTTGAAGTTCTCGAGTGCTTCACCCGCATCCGCGAACTCAACCCGGCGCCGCGGCCTCGCCAGCCGGTAAGGATCGCGCTGTTCCAGGCCCCGGAGATAACGGTGAATCGTAACCGCCGCTTTCTGTCCCGCGGCGATCGACTCGATGACGGTCGCGCCGCCGGTCGTCACCTCGCCGGCCCCAAAAACGCCGGGCTCGCTGGTCGCCAGGCTAACGGGATCGGTGGCCAGCAGATTCCACGGGGTGCGCTGCAGATCGGGGCCGCCCGCCAACACCGTGAGGTCGGGCTCTTGGGC
>Ga0315277_10011056_pt1 | contig 11388 bp, 4 predicted proteins | sample YL17G05_15_MG_FD_203695 | JGI IMG/M metagenome (GOLD analysis project Ga0315277, IMG submission 203695) | Sediment microbial communities from Yellowstone Lake, YNP, Wyoming, USA - YL17G05_15 | ecosystem: Environmental > Aquatic > Freshwater > Lake > Sediment | place: USA: Wyoming | collected...
GAAACCAGCAAGGATGAGCAAAGGATCTCCCATTCTACCGAAACATATAAAGAAAAATCAAGGGAAAGAGAGATCAGCATGCATGCGCATGTTTTTGGCATATGAAATCGATTTTCGAATATTAAATAAACTTTATATGGAAATATGAGGAAATGATATGTGTATTCATACAGTTAATCCCTATAGAAGATCGATCGAGATTGATCGTATGCATGAGCAACCGCTTCCTTTGATCAAGATCGCGGAGCGTGCGATCCGCGAGGCAGCGGAGCGGGGTGGCGAATGCCTGGCTAAAGCGTGTGATGGGCTCCGGATCAAGGTGAAATGGCGATGCATTCGGGGGCACACGTGGTCCATGACCCCAGCGGAGCTGTTCAACGGGCACTGGTGCCCGATGTGCGCGGGCAAGCCACACGTGAGTGGTCGATCATCCGCGTGTAAAGGGAATCCTGTCAGCATGAATGAATTGCAAGCAATCGCCCGCCACCGTGGAGGTAAATGCTTGAACTCGATTTACACGGGTCCTTCCCAGAAATTATCGTGGCAATGCAAGGATGGTCACCAGTGGCAAGCAGCGGTCAGGAGTGTCGTGTATCACGGCACGTGGTGTCCTACATGCGCGCGACGCGCGAAGCTGCTCACCATGGCTGACTTGCAAGAAATCGCGCGTGCCCGCGGGGGTGAATGCCTCAATTGGAGCCGAGGTAGCGCCCACGAGCTCGCCACGTGGAAGTGCAAAGAAGGTCACGAATGGATGACCGAGGTACGCAACGTGATCCGCGGGTCGTGGTGCCCGACGTGCATGGCTCGCGCGAAGCTCAAACCCCGGGTCGCGCTTGACCAGCTTAAGGCGATGGCGCGAGCCCAAGGTGGCGCATGTCTATCCAACCAGTACGTGAATGCCTCGACCAAGCTTCGTTGGCGCTGCAAATACGGTCATGAATGGGATGCGATACCGCGTAGCATCATCCTGGGCTCCTGGTGCCGCGCATGCGCGCTACCTGACCGCGGGAAGCAGTCGAACCTGGACCGTGCCAGGACCATCGCAGCTGGGCGGGGCGGCAAGTGCTTGTCTACATGGTATCCCAAGCGCCATTACACGCTCGTCTGGCAATGCTCGGAAGGCCACGAGTGGCGAGCCTCGCTGCCCGACGTGGCTCGCGGCGCGTGGTGCCAGGTGTGTGCGGATAATGCCAATCGTATGACCATGCAGCAGCAAGAGGCATATGATGATCTGGCAGATTTTGCACGAACCCTGGATGGAAAACTTGTATCGCCCGCGTATGTCGATCACGAGACCCCCCTTGAATGGCGGTGCGAGCGTTATCACAAATTTACTGCTACCTCGGCGCAAGTGCGTGACGGACTGTGGTGCCCCACGTGTGACCCTGCTTCGTGGGAGAAGGTGCGCACGCCCGCGAGCGTGGAAGCGAGACGGTTCACAGGGAGAACCCACATTCTGCGGGGATACCCGAGCGGGTTCTCGAACGGCGGGAAGCCGGCGAGGCACGTGCTCGTGCACCAGATCGACGAGCGAAAAAGAGTCGTCGCGGAGCTGCTCGTGTCCCGCATCATCGCCATACTGCGCCGGAAGGAGATAATCCCGCTCTCGTCGCGCCAGCAGCGGGTGTTTGCTGCATACAAAGCTAGGGAATGCACCGCGCACGATGTCTTGTCCGCGATCTACCCGTCTGAAGACAAAGCAGGATTTCTCGAGGTAACCACGCCGAGCCGGAGACCCATGGGATGGGCCGCGATATCACTGCCGTCCCACCACGTCGCCCACGTCGATCTCGTGCTCGACGAGCCATACGCCACGGGAGACCTCGCCACGACGATCTGGACCTATCTTGCCAATCTATCGCGGTTTTTCTTGTTCGACGGGGAGCACGCGGACACGGAAGTTACCAAAGCATACATCGGCAACAACACGCCGCTTGTTATCAAGCGATTCATCGAGCGCGCTGGTATCGTCAAGCCGGGGGAATCACTTAAAGTTCCCGTTAAAAAACAAACACCAGTGAATGAAGAGCATGTAGCCAAGGCGGATTTAAATGATGGAGCGAAGAATGGTGACGAGAATGGCGAAAGCGAAGGAAAGAGCACGTAGGATGACGATGATAATGAGAATAACATTCAAGACGAGTGAGAAACCATGAGCGCGACGGATGAAGAACGCCAACCCGGAGATGCTCCTGACAATCCAATCGAGCTGGCATTCGTCGCGTTCGGGAATGAGCTCGATGGGTGCAATTTCACCCAAAAAAAGACCAACCCCGATTGGCCCTGGTTTCTTGACGTGTTGAAGCAGTCCGGCTTCGAGGAAAGCAGCATTCATTACTTCATTAGAGAGCTGTTTATGGAAGGCAAAGTCCTGGAGGGGCAGCAAGGGGCCAAGCACACGTTCCTGATGGAGAACATCGCGCATTACGATCAAGATTTCAATGTCGTGCCGCTGGAAACCCGTGCAAAATGGGTTCTTCGCTTTCCACCTGGCAGCAAAGAAGCGGATCGCACCACGGTATTCTATCGAACCCCCACCGGGAAGTCCGAGCGCTACCAGCTCTGCATGGTCGTCAAGCAAAAGGAATGCCGACTGCTGTTCACGGACATGTATTTTAGCCCCGTCCAACCACAGCGCGTCCTGGAGCGAGCCGTGAAGGTCGCTTCGCTAGTCAGCAAGGGCCGGTATGGCGGTTACGCGATGACCGATACCCGTATCGATTTGTTGAAGGACCCCAAGTTCTTTCCTTCGTATGACCAAGTTTTAGCTGGGATCGTGCAAGACCATATGAAATACCTGGGAGTGCTCGTGAATAGCATCATGGCCAAGGATGAGCACGGGGTACGTGTACAGAAGGTTGAAAGGAAAGGGCACCTCCTGATCGTGTCTTGCATGCACGATCCCAAGATCATCGCCGAGATCCGCAAGATGGCGGGGCAAGATGTTTCCTTCGTGAAGGTCAAGAAAGTGAAAAACGGTATTCCTGAGCAGCTGCCGATGACCTGGGATCGAGATGCTATGCAAAAAAACGGTACCCGGCTTGATTTCGAGTACGTGCATGTCGGGAAGGTGAAGGAATTCCACGAAACGCGGGACGAAGGCAAGGTCGACGTGCTCGTTGGCATCAAGGACCAGGACACCTTCAACATAAAGGATTTTGCAGGGCATGGCATGCTCATCACGAATGTCTGGCTCGAGATTGCCCCGGCCATTGTCCAGCGATACGCATTGATGAGGTTGCTGTATTATGCGGGAGCCAACCCGAACTTGCCACGGTTCCTCGTTGATTCCAAGGCCGCAAGATGCCATGTCTCCGCTGGCGATATGACGAGGGATGACTTGCACGACCCGCGCGTCTGGGATGATGTCAACCAGCGACACGCGCTGCTCGGCATGCTCAAGGCTCGCGACTTGTATCTCGTGCTCGGCCCAGGTGGTGCCGGGAAAACGACGCTTATCGCGGAGGCGGTGTATCAATTCGTGAAGCGAGGCCAGACGGTACTCGTGCTTTCGCAGACGAACGTAGCCGTCGATAACGTGCTCCACGCCATAAAGTTCCGCCCGGGCGTGTTCCCGCTGCGGCGAGGCGAACCCGGGCGCGTGACCAAGGAAGGCCGACCCTTTCTCGAGCCCGTCGTGTATCAAAACTTCACAGATACTTTCTACAAGAACTTGGAAACCGTCCTTGCGACCACGCAGAACTCGGCAGCGAATGAGAAATTCATCACGGTCTTGCACAATGTAATCACTAACAAGGGGAAGCGTGCGCCGGAGCAAGAAAAGCGCGTAGCCCAATATTACAAGAGGGTTATCAACGTCATCGGGTGCACGTGTCATGTTGCAGGCAAGGACGGGGCTTTCGCGGATATCGGTTATGGCATGCGGGACGTTGATGTCGTGATCATTGATGAGGTCTCAAAAGCCACTTTTCCCGAGATCGTTGAAGGAGCCTTGCGCGGCAAGCTCGTCATCCTCGTCGGCGACCATTACCAACTCCCGCCTTTATTCAGGGAAATTCCGCATGACGAGCAAGACGAGAAAATGAAGGATTTGAACGATGAATTTGCCAAGCTATTCGAGGAATCCTATTTCAAGAAGCTGTTCGAGGCTGCGCCCGCGGAGATCAAGACCGCATTGATGACTAATTATCGAATGCATAGCATGATCATGCGCATCGTGAACCTCATGTATCCAGCGGAGTTCCAGCTCGTCTCGGGGATAAACGATGCTGATCGCCCGAATGCCGTTTTATACTACAAGAATAATCATCTTCTGCCCCGATGCCGCGATCATGGGATGAACGTGCAATGGATCGACACGTCCCGGTTCTTGCTAGCACTTTCGAGCGAATTGCTCCCGCCCGGCAAGCCACTGGAATCCGTGAAGCCCGGACCTGGTGGTTGGATCACGAACGAGGCTTACCAGCGGCCGGGTAGCCATTCATTCATCAATCTTTATGAACTCAAGGTTACACGCCACGTGCTTGATCAGCTCGTGCAAAAACTCGTGGCGAATCCGAAACAGAAGCAGAAAATCATGCTTATCTCGCTATATGCCGACCAAACCGAGGAATTGAAGACCGTCGTTGATGATATTCTCGGCAAATACCTCACCATAGATACAGCGCCAGAAATGGAGGATCTGGAGAATAAAACATTCACTAAGAAGGATGTCGAAGCGTTCACGATCGATGACGTGGTAGCAGGCACGGTCGACGCGTTCCAGGGCAAGGAAGCAGCCATCGTGATCTTGAACTTGACCACCACCGATCCATCATGGTTTGCAAAGGACAGGCACCGCATCACGGTTGCCTTGTCACGGGCGAGAAACACGCTCATCATCGTGGGATCGGCGTCAGAGTGGTCAAAGGCGTACATAGAAGTTCCGACGCACATCGTGCAAGAAAAGGGGGGAAAGCAAGTGGACCAGATTGATCGACAGCGAATATTCAAGGAAATCATCGGATTCATAGAAGACAACGGGGGAAAATTGAACGCCAATGACGTTCTCGGGTACACGATTAAGTAGCACGCAAGTTGCAATGCCTATCTTCGAGCATGTCGTGCTCGTCCAACTCATGGGACTCGAACCAGCGCAAGCATTCCACGATTACGTGCTGGAAAGTGCATCCATGGAATCTGGCATCCCCATCACGACATTATGCGAGCGGGTCCATGACGAGCAACACTTCCTCCAGCAAGTCGTGGATGAGCTCGAACAATCAGGGGCACTGACGATCGCGGAAGGAACGATCACGATAACTCCGTGGGGGTGGAGACTACACGAGAAGAGGATGATCGAGACTCAAGCCACCACCATCGTCGCTCACGCATATCAATGCGCTGTGAGCGGCAAATGGCTAGGTATCGAGATCGTGGATAGTGAGTCATTCGTCACGCATCTATCAAAAAAACAATGCGAGATACCGACATTGATTAATACTTCTTCAACCCCTCCTCGTGCTATCATCGAAAAATTAGATAAAAAGTATAGTAACGAGAAGTATCTCGTGAAAACAGCGATTATTGATGAAAAGAACACGACCACGTGTTATGCGATTGAATTGCTCCACGCGTATCTGGCTGGAAGCGGTATCGAATTTCGCATCGAAGGTAGGAACTATGCTCGGCAAGAAATTCAAGAAGATCTGGTCAAGATCTTGACCAAGATGGTGCTCGTCGATGGCTTGCTGCCAGCCGTGCTCGGTGACCTCGTGGGTTCGCCAGTTCGCGGGCTCGATCTCACGCTCGATAAATTAACCAGGTATCCAGGCATACAGATCATTCCTCGCCTCGAAATCATGGCAGCGCTAAGGGACTTGGCAGGAAAAAACGGCATCGTGATAGATCATGCCGACTTCGTCGGCACGCATGGTATCAAGGAGAATCCAGCGAGCTACATCACGACGACCGCGTCGCCGGATGCCAAATCCATCGTGGAATTTCCGGGAATCGATCAATTCGCGTTCCGGTTAACATGCAGGGCCAGCACGGCGCTACCAGACGGGATTCCCATGTTCGTGACGTGCGCCAACACGATGATCGTGCCGTTGGTTATCCATGATGTCATTGCGGGAAATAACATCAACGCGTTCATGCAATTTTCGGTGGATGACAAGCACCCGTGGCTCGACTCCGCGCGAAAGGTAATCGCGCCACTCATTCCCGATGCCGTGCAAACAAGGATACGTGCTAGCGCGCGGCTTTCAGCGATCGTGCCCGCGCTCATGCAATTCGTGACGGCAATCTCGCCTCTGTTGGAAAATGCTTGGGATTCCACGGTCTCCGCATTGCTCGGAAGCTTAGCGACGGAACCACGCTTCGCTTGGCCAGAAGCTCGCCTCCGTGATTGGTTACACATGGCTATCGACATGTATGGGAAAAAAGCCGAGGAACACGACGCGTTCAAGAACGCCCTCGAAGCGGCGATCGACCACATGAACGAGACTGGCGAGCGCATCGACCAAGATGCACGCATAATTGAAAATGCCCCGCGCGCGTTTCTCACCGCTATGATCGATCGCGCGAAATCACCAAATAAGTTCCCGGGCGCGCCACACGTGAAGCTGGAGATGATCCTCGGGATGATAGTCCAAGTCCTAAAAAATCCCCTGCTGGCACACGTCGCTGCTTCCGTTGACGTGAACGAGCTCGTCCCCGTACTCGAACGATTACATGTTATGGCATGCCCCGCCATTATTAACGACCGGACGATCGAATCGATTCGACTCATCGATAGCCATTACACCACGATCTGCAACACGATGACCCCTATCGCTGTTGCGCGTGCATCGTGGCGCGCGCACATCGCCGCGCTTATCAGCCGCCCGGGTTTCATGGACGGATCGAACGAAGCTTGCATCTTCGGTTGCGCCGCGATCGCCGTCATCATGCTTGCACCAGCGCCATCCGCCGTTCAATCCGAAATACCGCCTCCCATGCCTGCACGTCGCCCATTCCTCGCCGATTGCTGCCGAGTCATCGACAACGAATTGCAACGCACCGAAGCGCGGTCATTCCCGATCTTGCACGCACGGCTCCGCGACGAGAAGCGACAATTACTCGCGCTATGGGATTCTTCTAGCGCCCCGGCCAATGCAAGCGACGCGGAGATGCTGCGACATTCATGCAGCGATGATGCCCACGCATTGGCATTGATTCAAGCAAAGATTCCCGATGGCCAAGGAAAAAAACCTCGCCGTCCGGCATCTATCGGTATTTTTGGAATTAAGTCTCTGAAGGGCTTGCGGCTCGCGTGGATGCTCTCGGCGATCATCGTGGCCTTGGCAGTCACGGCAGTGGCCCTCGTGCTCCTCTTGCAACCTCATTTACAAGAAGCCATTCTCTACGCGAACATATTCATCTCGGCGGATTTGGAAGCCATGATCAAGTGGCTCTCCGTCATTATCACCACGATGTTCGTGATTCCCCTTTCCATTTCCGTTCTTCTAATTCTCTATCACGTCCGGTGTGATGACGAGCATCGCAAACGAATCTTGTACGCATCGGGCAGGAGTAACCAGTGGAAACTGGCCTCTACCACGCGCGCCGCCATCTTGCTCGGGAGCGCGGCGATATTCGTGATCATCATGGTGCAATTCGCCAATCTCCTTTTTTCGAGTATCCACACTTGGATGGAACCCATTGCTCCTGGCGGCACAGTCATCGCTGCGTGCTGTTTTGCATCGATAATCTTCCTCGCACCCGCGAAGCGCACCGAGCTCAAGCTGGAGCTATCGAAAGATGATGCGGGGCGTGCTCGATTTTCATCAATTTTATTGCTTGTAATCGGTGTTATCCTCGCCATCGTAGGGAGTCTTTTCCAAGCATCGCAATTTCAGAACCACCACGTGAAATCAAGGCTTTTATCGTTTATTCCTGCTCTTCTCGCGGGTAGCGTGACGGCCATCACCCTCGGTACTTCTGTCTTGCTCATCTTGTATGCCGTGCCCGGGATCCGGCGTAAACTTCACGTGAAGCGACCAGCGATATGGCGGGACATTGCTGCCACGATGCATCGTCGTCCCCGGTTCCTCGTGATCGGCATCGTGGTCCTAGTCGGCGCGAGTGCGGTGACTGGCCTTGTGCTGAATGCCAGCTTGCGCGCCGGGGCAACACTCGGAGCAAGGACAAGCACGGGGGGGGACGTGGCACTTGGTAACCCAGCATCGTTTCTTGGAAATGACCACATGATCTACACGACTGGTGAATTGGCCGCCATCATGGCAACCACGACCGTGGACAGTGCCGCGATCATCTCGAACGCGTGCCGGTATCGGATCGCCGTGGATTACGAAACGCAAAAGGCCAATTGGGCAAGCATCGGCGCGACCATCGATGGAGCAGGATGGAAAACCTTGCCGATTGGCATCGGCGGTGTCAAGATCGGTATCATCGATCCATCGGCATACCTTGCTGTCAATTCCGGCAGTTATTACAAGTTCTCGGCACCAGCCAGCGCGGGCTTGGACACCATCATGGCCTCGCTGAACACGCGCCGTTCTATCATTTTAAGCGACGAGCTACAACCAGTATTGCGGAAACAACCAGGCGACCGAGTTCGGCTCGTGCTCGATGGCGTCGCGATGGACGTGGAGATAGCCGCGTACGTCGACGTGATGCCGGGATTTCCGTGGACCATGGGATTGACCTCGGCGTTCGGGAGCGTGGCTTCCGACCAAGTCACCGGCTGCGGGATCATCTCGTGGGCAACGTATCTCGCGGCGACCAGCGCGGCATTTCACGGCGCCGATATCCTCTTGAAAAGCAAGTATTGGCAAGCCGGTTCATCGTACATCGACGGGATAAGTCCCGGTTATTATGGCACGGTCGGGTTCCCGGTGAACCGTACCGCCGTGGGGGCCGTTCTCGCCCCGTACCTTGCGAACGGTACCGTGCTCGATGTCGTGGACATGGTGAACGACCCATGGCCATGCTTGCTAGAGTTTTACAATAACCGGGCCCTTGATTTCGACCGGGTTAACGCGACAGCGAACCGCTGGAATCCGTGGAACGCGTCTCTCGTCGCCATCGATACAAGCAAGCCTGCATCCTTTTCAGGGGTGCGCATTGCCGCCGTGCATGGCGATGTCCCCGCATCCGCTCGAGGAAACATCGTGTCGGTGCTGGAATGGTGGCGCGAGAACCAACCTGATTTGCCGTGCATCGCGCCGTCGGTCGCCACAGCTTTCGCGCCTGACATCCAGACCGGGGATCCTCGCCTTCAAACCGTGTATCACCTGCAGCCGGGTGACTCCATCCATTGCTTGATTTATGGCCGCGAGGTCAGCTTTACCGTCGTAGCAACACTCGATGCCAACACTGCTCATGACTACGTGCAAGACGGGATCTGGCACCGGGGATCCCCGATGGTCTCGAATCCCGTGTCGCTGTCGTTTCACCCCTACCACCCAGGACTAATCAAGGCCAAGAACATCGAAGGGTTATCCGACGTGTTATCGCTTACGCAAGATGCCGTGATCATCGCGAAGGAAGACCACGCCACGGCCGTGCTCGGCAACATCGTGGCCGCCATCAATGCCACGCGCTTGATGAACACCACGGCTCCGCCATGGATCGTGGAGCAAAGTACCGATTACCTCACCACCAGCTTATGCAATGCAACCTTCAAGTTCGCGGCGAACCCGCTCGATTATGCCACGCTGTTCCGGCTGCAGCTCCCTGCCACTGCGAACGCCACGGACCTCGCCGCGCGCATCGGCCGCGCCCTCGCTCGATACCTCGCGACGCAAAACATGACTGCCATTGCACCGAGAGATGCTTTCTTCACCATGACCCGGTTTGACGAGGGACACGCGTGGCTTGGCTTGATCGCTGCAGGAAGAGGTCTTGCTCCATCGCAGATCATCACTGCTCTCGGCAATGCTCATGCGACTGCCGGGTTGCCGTTCCACGACGTGCAAGTCAAGGTTGCCGGGCTCGTCGCTCCGGCGATCGAGACCATCATGGCCGCGGCAGATATCACTTCTGTTATGTCTTGGGTGATTAGCATCACAAGCATGGTAGCAGCAACCGTTATGGCAACAGCCGCGACTTCCCGGCCATCAGCATTCATCGGAGCAGTGCTGCAGCAGCACCCGGTTCCTTCGATCAAGCGACGCTCGGTGCGGATCACGGCAAGCATCACCGGCATCGATGACATGCTCGGGGGCTTTATCGGTCTCTCTATTGGCTTCCTGACCGGCTTCTTGCTCGCGGGCATCTTGATCGGTTCATTACCCTTCATCCCAGCGTTCCCCGTGCTGTTCACGATGCCATGGGGAGAAATCGGTGCAGCATTTGGCGTCATGGTTGCCATCCTCGTTGCAATCGAGCTTAGTGCAGTTCGAGTGCGGCGACTAAAAATCACGCTTAAATACACGTCCAACTAACCATAAACGAAATGACATTTATGAACTAAGTCTAATGACCTACCATTTAACCGACGAAGTGATGATATGATAACAGACGAGCTGCTGAGGTCTTCACGCTTTTTTCTAACCATGACTCTCGTCAAGATGTGTACCCGTGAAAATTGACCATTCGTCGCAGCAAGACCTCCTTCCTCGGCTCCTTCGGGTCGCTCAACAAGACCGACGCGACCCAGCCCTCCTTCCCCAGCTCGCTCATGGCGGCGCCGATCGTCCCCTCCACCCGGCGCAAGCCCGCTTTGCCTTCGACTTCCACGACGTGCGCCGGCGAGCCTGTCGTGGTGTTGACTGGGGTGATGATGGCAACCTTGTACTCGAACACCTCGGGGGATGGCTTTATCCTCGATGATCGAGCTAGATCAGCTATTTGAGTCTCCCATTCATCGGCACTGTGCTTGATCGCTGCTTGCACGGTGCGCGTCGACGCGTTGTACCGCTCCGCGAGCACCGCGATGGTGCCTTCCCGCGCCTCGTGCGCCCGGGCGATGTCCCGGTACTTAATCAGCTTGTCGATCATGTTCTTCCTGGTCATCAATAGATGGTCATAACCTTGCAGTATAAAAATCCTTCGCATGACCCGGTCTTCCGGGATTTTTCTGCATCAAGTGACCATGTTGACCATCATATCGGTCATAATTGTTGGTCACAACTTTAGTAATCAAAGGCAGAGTCATATTCTATCCCACCATTATTATGACCATTCTAATATCAAGGTGGTCACACCATTCCGAGTTGGTTACACCACTTGCGCAACAAGTCAATTCTTGTCTAGGTTTCATCAATGCAGTGACAAATCCCGCCCGTCTGGAATGATGAATCGCGCGTGAAAATGCCGGGAATGATCCCAGTCTGCTCTTGATGGGAAATTCCCGGTGGAAAAGAAAGAAATAACGGTCACGCGAGCGTGAATCTTGCGGCATTCGCCCGAACCACGCGCCAATCGAGCAATTCCTTG
>Ga0315277_10011057_pt1 | contig 11387 bp, 13 predicted proteins | sample YL17G05_15_MG_FD_203695 | JGI IMG/M metagenome (GOLD analysis project Ga0315277, IMG submission 203695) | Sediment microbial communities from Yellowstone Lake, YNP, Wyoming, USA - YL17G05_15 | ecosystem: Environmental > Aquatic > Freshwater > Lake > Sediment | place: USA: Wyoming | collected...
GCTCGTATTGTACATCGATCAGTAACTGTTGTATGCTTGACAGCCAAGCAAAAGCAATTATCTTCTTTTAACTCCAATTGGGTACTGTGACTTGTTGTGCGTCCTCCAGGAAAGATTGAGATTTGCCCGATAGGTGTAGTACACCGACAAGATTCTGATGAGGACATCAATGACAGAAATCTAGTCTCGAAAATTATGATTGGCAAACAATATTCAGACGGTCTACTTGGTATTGAAGACTGGTCGCACCTATACATAATCTATTGGATGGACAGAATTTCAGATGAAAAGAAGACTCTTCTTTGTCCCGGAAACGAGCCAAGGCCTACTGTAGGGATTTTTGCCACTAGAGCTCCAATTCGCCCCAATCCTATAGGTCTGACTCTGGTAGAGCTTGTGAGGCGCGAAAAAGACGTACTCATCGTTAAAGGACTGGATGCACTTGACGGCACTCCTGTTCTAGACATTAAGCCCTATCCATATTGGGTAAAGGGACGTTGGATCATAGTCACTAAGTATAGGACACCTGCCTATTTTGGAAAAATCAACAAATAAATAGCGCGCATCTATGCGCATAGAACTCTATCTGATGGGCCAAATCACCAAACTTATAACACAGAACTTCCACTCGCCCCTGCCCGGGTGCAAGCGCAAATGTGAAACAAACATAATGTTGTGCTCTACCTCGACAGAGAATTGGTTGAAAAGACGCATAGTCTTGGCTTCAATTTGAGTAAGACCTTCGAAAACCACTTGAAACAGTTGTTTACGCAATTCTCAAAGGTCAATTCAGTGAACAACAATAGAAACAGTGAAAATGTTGATGTGGGTGGGCCGTACCGGACTTGAACCGGCGACCTTCTGCACGTCAAGCGACAAGAAATGCAGTGTGAAAAGCGCGTCGAACGAATACAGCAAAAGGACTGGGCCTTTTGGCTTTCCAATACGTGCAAGTGTGACGTTTTAATATAGGGCTTGTTGTCAAGTTTGAGTGGGCTGGGTCTGACATGGTGACTCTGATCGAGTGGGCGACTATTCTATCTGCCTTGGCAGGTATTGCTGCAACGATGTTTATTCTTCTTCAGTTGAGACATATGGACAAGCATAGAGACCTCGAGATTTCTATGAAGTTGTTTGATTGGGCGGAGACCGAGGGACTTCGCAAAGCCTTCAGGTGGGTTGAAAGAGAGTTCCAGTTTGAGGATTATGAAAAGTACAAGGCTGAAGTGAAAGAGGATTTCGAAGTCAGCGATTATCCCTACCGGGTCGAGGCCTTCTTTGAAGAGGTGGGGTTTCTCGTGAACAAAGGATTTGTAGACATTGACGTGATTGTTGACCGCCTGGGCGCGTACATAGTCACGAACTGGAACAAGCTCGAGCCTTGGATACTTGCTTCAAGGAAGGAAAGAGAGGACAAAACATTCGGTGAGCATTTCCAGAAACTATACGAGAAAACCGTTGCTTACATGAAAAAAAGCTGATAGAACTTGCTTGCGATAATGAGAGAATGCAAAACTGCATTTGCCTTCATGGCAATAAGTCATTTCATAGATCCTTGAGAATGGCGGAAAATGGCGCGTGTCGCCGAGCATTTTGAGTGTTTACTCTTTCTTGACTCCTGAGTCTTCGAATCTCTTCTCAACTGCTTTGGCAATCGCTTCTGGAATCTTTTTCTCAAAGGCCAATTCCTCAGCTTTGAGCAGACGTTTCAAAAACTTTTGACTCAACTTGCCCACTGTTGCGAACGCATCTGGGCCGCACCAGCGTAGGTCTTCGAGGTCCGTGTGCATTATATGCGCTGCGCCTCCGCCACGCGACAGCATGACGGAAGGAACGCCGTAGAAAGCGAGGGGCATGTGGTCTGAGCCGCCTAATCCCATTTCGTTGGTGATTTGGAGGGGTATCCCCAGCTCCTTAGCAGTGAAAGACAACAGCGACTTCAACTCTTCAGGCCCTAGAACCACAGCGTCCAGGTTTCCTAGGAGTATTCCATGAACATCATAGTCAAGACATAGCTTGAGATTTTTCGTGTTCTCCGTGTTCTTGGCATGATGGAAGGAACCGCGCAGTCCAAGTTCTTCAGACCCAAAGGCTGCGAGCCTCAATGTTCTGTTCATTTTCTCATGGGCGAAAATTCTGGCCAATTCAAGCACGACTGCTATTCCCGCAGCGTTGTCATGTGCTCCCATCACGCTTCTGACCGTGTCGTAGTGACCGCCCACAAGTATGTCCTCATCACCGAGACTTCCAGGCACTTCACCTATGATGTTTTGGCTTTTGGCAGTTATTCTCTCAACTTCTGTGACTATTTTGAGCCTTTTTGGACCTTTCAACAGGTTAAGCACGTCGTCGTGGGCAACCGAGACGGCAGGGATACTCTGCTTCTCAACGTACTCGGCTCTGATGGACCGGTAGCTCTTAGGTGCCAACGGAGTTCGAGTTGGATAAACTAGGGCCAGAGGTTTAGCGCTCAGCACTTTGTGAAAGTCTTTCATGTTGAGAGTGTACATGGTCAAGATGGCTATCTTGTTCTCGATTTTCCGTAAGGCTTCTGGCGAGGTTGATTCCAAAGCGACTACTTCGCCTTCAATGCCTTCTGGTGGAGTTGACAGGGAGTTTCCAACAGCTGCACAGTCGAGTCTTGAGCCATCCGGCAATGAAGCGTCTTCGTGCAGAATACGGCTTGTCTGAACTTTGAACTCTTCAGCTTTTACGTTCTCGAGTCCGAACTCTTCAAACCATTTCAGTATTTTTTCTGCTGCCTGAAACTCTGAATCAGTTCCTGACTCTCGGTTTCCGATGTCTTTGACTAGACTTTCCATGAAATGATATGCTGAACTAGCGTCAAAGGTCTTCATCTTTACTTCATCCTTCCTAAGTAGCTTGGATGTAACAGTTAATAAAGACGTGCCTATATCACACGCGCGCTTCAAGGGGAGACCTTTTATGAACCAAGTTTCCAGTAATTCGTGGGTGTCTGGGTGACGCGCGAATCCAAGTTGGATCGGAATACTATCGTTCGAACAGTTGTCGACAGCGTGAAACCTTTAGACTACGTTCATGCCCTTTGGGAAGGAGGCGCCGCAGCTTTCAGGCGGATTGACGAATGGTCAGACATTGATCTGTACCTGGTCGCGGATGACGACAAAAGTGATCAGGCGTTTCTGGCAGTCGAAAAAGCGCTGAGATCATTGTGTTCCATCACTCAGAAGTATAGGACTCCACAACTTCCATGGCCGGGAGTTACACAGGCTTTCTACAGGCTTGAACGTGCGGACAAGTATCTCCTGATCGACCTTGCCGTCCTGAAGCTCAGCAGTCCCGACAAGTTTCTGGAACCTGAAATCCACGGCAACAACGTGTTCCACTTCAACAAATCCGACAAGATCAAAAGCGTTCCATTGGACACGAAGGTGTTTGCCGAGAAACTGCATCACAGACTCAAAGAACTTCAGGCCCGCTTTGACATGTTCAACGTTTTCATACAGAAAGAAATCAACAGAGGCAACACTCTTGAGGCCTTTCACTTCTACTACAACTTCACGCTTGCCTTCCTCGTGGAGGCTCTGCGCATCAAACATGGTCCCCTTCATCATGATTTTAGACTACGCTACGTACACCACGAACTCCCACACGAGATAATCAAGAAACTTGAACACCTCTACTTTGTCAAAGACCTGAAAGACCTTCAAACAAAGTATCTTGAAGCAAATGAATGGTTCTTAAAGACAATGCCCGAAATCAGCATAACTGTGCAGCAGAACTAGTCGAAACAACTTTTACACAAAGCCGCCCCAGAACCTTGAAGAAGCACAGGTGGCCAAGTACTATCCAAACGCGTGCTCCAAATAATATTTGTAATAGTCGCTGTTGTTTTCAGCATTGTTTGAAGCGGTCTCTAGAATTTGGATTGTTGCAGAAAGTGTGGTCAAAAAAGCTTTGCGAAGTCCATCAGACAAGCGAAGTTTTTTGATAGGGCGCGCGTGCAGGCACTGCCTAATATATACGGCTCATATACTCAAAAATAAAAAGGGGGAGACTCGCCTTTTTCCAGTATCTTATCGTGGGGGCGGTAGTTGTTGTTGACTGACAGCTTCGGTTACCAGCTTTGACATGAGTTTGAAGTATGATGAGATTGCGCCGAGGATTACTACTGCTGCTCCGATGGCTATGATGATTACGCCTCCTACTACTCCGCCCATGTTAACGCCAGTGAGGTCAAATTGCTGAGTGTCCGCGTTGTACTTGATGTTGGCTGATGCTGCGATGGTCAGTCCTCCTGCAGCAGCTATGATCGCGCCGACGATCGCCCAGAGAATTATGAACACGACGAACCTTAAGCCGTAGCCGAAAGCCTTTCCCCAAGATATTTCAACCATTGTTTTATCCCTACCAGTGCTATTCAGGCTATACGTATAAAAAAGATTCCTAGGTGACGCCGCATAACTCGTGCGCGCCAGAGACTTAGGTTGCGTCCTCTGAATGATGTTTGTCATATCCCCAGGCACGTCACCATCCGTGAATGGAGCTGAAACAGAAGCCCAAATCACTTCACAAACGAATTAGGAAAAGGCATGCGCGCTACTTGGACAGTTGTCGAGTTTTGCGCGGCGTGAGGTAAATCTTTAATGCTCTGCGGGCAGGGTTGTTCTTGAGAGGTCGATGCCATGGGCGCGTTGAGGTTAGACGCGGAACGTCCTTTTAATTTGGAGGGTAGTCTGCGTTGTGGGCAGGTCTTCAGGTGGGAGTTACGGCGCGAGTTTTGGTATGGTGTCGTTGGTGGTAAGGTTTGGAAGGTGCGGCAGATTGGCGATGTGTTGGAGTATGAGAATGCGGAAGAGAAGAAAGTGCAAGAGTATTTCGGCCTGAAGGATGATTTGCCACAGATATTGGGAGAGATCGGGAAGGACGAATGCTCAAGAAGGGCGGTGAAAGCGTTCAGAGGGCTTCGCATATTGCGGCAGGACCCGTGGGAATGCTTGATATCGTACATCTGCGCGACCTGCAAGAGCATACCAGCCATCAAGCGAATGCTCGATGAGCTTTCGATGAAGTTCGGCGGGAAAATAATGTTCGAAGGGCAAGAGTTCTATGCGTTTCCAACTGCAGAAAAATTGGCGAAGGCTTCGATGAGCATGTTGACCGATTGCGGGTTGGGCTACCGCGCCAAGTACCTCAAAGAAACAGCGAAAATCGTGCATGAGAAGACTCTTGATTTTGGCAGACTCAGAGAAGCAGATTATGAAGAAGCAAGGAAGGAGCTCTTGAATTTGCCAGGGGTAGGGCCTAAGGTGGCGGACTGTGTTTTGCTTTTTTCTCTGGGAAAATCCGAAGCTTTTCCAGTAGATGTTTGGGTCAAGCGAGTGATACTCAGGCATTACGCAAAGCATTTCCCCGAAAAATTCATCATACGAATCACTGAGGAGAAATCGCCAAGCATTTCAGAATATTCGAGGCTGAGCCTTTTCGGCAGAACCTACTTCGGCAAACATGCAGGGTACGCTCAGGAATACCTGTACCATTATGAAAGAATGCTGCAGGAAAGGCGTAGGAACAAAACGCCTTTGACACTTCAGGACTGACTGTTCTCGACGCTGAAAACGTTTAAATCAACTTTGAAACAGCATATTAAGAGGCATAACTGAACATTGGGCCCGTAGCTCAGCCAGGTAGAGCGCCAGGCTCATAACCTGTTGGTCGGGCGTTCGAATCGCCCCGGGCCCACTTCACTTGAAAACACTTCCTCGGTGGAATTTTCGCTTTTCCTAACAGCATACACTTGGACCAGATTCGAGCCAAGCCGAAGATCGATGAACATTAGCGAGGGTTTCATGTGGAAGGTGACACGCGAATTAATCATATTGGAAGAACATTTTCATTTTTTGCTGCTCTGAGCAATCTGAAAAAAGGGTTTTGCGAAGGTGGCGTGCACCAGAAAACTCATTGCCGCTGGTCTTGACTGCGTTTACACGGCATCTGGTAGCACTATCCTGTTCGGAAAACCAAAAGGTGGGCATAGACTTGGAAAAATCATGGTGCGAATTCCAGGTTCTACGTTGCCAACTCGTAGGCTAAATCAAGCAGACCAAAGTCCAGTTTTTTCTCGTTTTCGCAAGATTTCTTCAGGTCAATGCTGGATATCTCGCCATTCTGAAGTCCAACAACTCTGTTGCCATGGGTCTGCAGGAGAATTTCGATGGCCTTATTCGCAAATAGACTTGCCAACAGACGGCTTCTTGCTGTTGGACTGCCTCCTCGCTGTGCGTAACCAAGAATGCTCAATCTCACTTCCTTGCCAGTTTCCCTTTCAATCTCCATCGCAAGTTTCCGCGTGTCACCGATGCCTTCTGCAGCAACGATGATCCCCGACTTCTTTCCTTTCGCACTGTTCTCCTTGATGACCTTGAACATCTTTTCCTTGTCAATCTTGACCTCTGGAACCAATATGACCTCTGCTCCAACAGTAATCCCGACTGTTGAGGCTAGGAAGCCTCTGGTCCGCCCCATCACTTCAACGATAAAGACCCTTTCAAGAGAAATCGCTGTGTCCCGGATCTTGTCAATCTCTACAACAGCCGTGTTCACAGCAGTATCAAACCCGATCGTTTCATCCGTTCCAAAAACGTCGTTGTCGATCGATGCTGGAATCGCAACAATCTGTGTTCCAGTCTCCTTGCTCAGTTCGTAAGCTCCGTTTATTGAGCCGTTGCCGCCGATAACCACGAGACCGTCAACGTCGTTTGCACCAAGAGTCTCGGCTGCCTTCCTAATCCCCTTAAGCGTCTTAAACTCGGGACATCTTGAAGTAAGCAGAATGGTCCCGCCCAACTGTATGATACCGCCCACGGAACGTGGAATCAAAGGCCTAAACGTGCCAGTTATCAGGCCTTCCCAGCCTTTCTCAAACCCCAAGAACTGAAGACCCTTTGCATGCCCAATCCGCACGACACCTCGAATCGCCGCGTTCATGCCCGGCGCATCCCCACCGCTCGTAACCACGCCAACAGTCTTCAAGAACACCACTCGCCCACAGCGTAACTTGTTCCCAACAACAACTAATAGAGCTTGCTGTGCGGCGGTACTGTTAAGTTAAGTTACCCAACGTGAAAAGCACAGCATCCTACAACAAACAAGTTAATAGGTTATTGCACTAATCTCCTCATTTAAGGATGCCGTATGACCATTTCCTACTTTAGACCCAGCACAATTTATTGCGGTGATTGTAAGGATGTTCTCGGCAAGTTTCCGAGCGAATCTGCCGATCTGATTTATGCTGATCCGCCCTTCTTTTCCAACAGACGCTACGAGATTATCTGGGGCGACGGTTACGAACTTAGAGCTTTTGAGGACAGATGGAAGGGCGGTCTGTCTTACTATGTTGGTTGGATGGTTGAAAGACTTACGCAATGTTATCGTGTTCTGAAAAAGACTGGCTCGATGTATCTTCACTGTGATTGGCATGCTTCGCATTACTTGAAGTATGAAATGGACAGGCTATTCGGTGAGACTAACTTCGTAAATGAGATTGTATGGAAAAGACAGGTCGCAAAGCACAGTGACGCGAAACAAGGAGCGAAGCATTATGGTAGAATACATGATGTCCTATTATTCTATGCCAAATCTGCAGATTACACTTGGAATCAGCAATACTTGCCTTTTACTGAAGAATCAAAGGATAAGTTCTATGGACGCATAGAGCCTGAAACAGGGAGAAGATACCAACTTACCGCCATAGACGGACCTGGTGGCGCAGCGAAGGGAAACCCAAGATACGAGTTTTTAGGGGTAACAAGATATTGGCGATATAGCGTGAAGCATATGGAACAACTGTATAAAGAAGGTCGAATCGTACAAACAAAGAGGGGAAACGTTCCCAGATACAAACGCTATCTAGACGAAATGAAAGGCGTTCCGCTTCAAGACTTGTGGGAAGACGTGAACCCTGTTTCAACTTCTAGAGAAAGTCTTGGTTTCCCCACGCAAAAGCCTGAGCTTCTGCTAGAACGTATCATCAAGACTTCTTCTAATACGATGGATGTTATTCTTGATCCTTTCTGTGGATGTGGTACGGCTATTGTGGTAGCGCACAAGCTTGGAAGGCAATGGGTGGGAATAGACGTTTCTCCAACAGCATGCAAGCTTATGGAAAAGAGGTTCAGGAAATTACACATATCACCCAGTGTTATGGGCATGCCAATGAGCGAGGAGGATCTACGAAAGCTGCCAGCTTTTGAGTTCCAAAATTGGGTCGTTCAGAGACTTTTTGGCAGAGTCTCAGCACGCAAAAGCTCGGACATGGGCATTGATGGTTTCACCTTCGAAGGCGATCCCATTCAGGTCAAACAATCTGATGACATAGGCAGAAACGTGGTTGACAATTTTGAGACGGCGATTAGGAGAAGAAACGCAAAGAAGGGAATAATCGTGGCCTTCAGCTTTGGCAAAGGAGCGTTTGGCGAGGTCGCGAGAGCGAGACTTCATGACAACATAGAGATAAGAGTAATGACGGTGAAGGAACTATTGCGCAATCAGAATCAAGATCAGCCATGACAAACAAGTTTACAGTATCGCCTATTTGATTTTCACTTTTCCAAAAGCCTAGGTAGCTATCATACGCGCCCTTTCAAGCAATTCGCGAGTAATCTCCGTTCTTTCGGAACAAACTGCGAATAGCTCATCATGTATTCGCGTATTACCCGCGTTCAGAAAATAAACGTGAGTCAATATATGTGCATGATTAGCTTCTTCCACAGCAGGAACAAAATCACTGTCCCCTGTGACAAGGATTGCCTCATTGATATTGTCTTTCCAGACCGCCCTTGTCAGGTCTACAGTCAAGAGATTATCTACTCTCTTTTGTTTGTGTTTCACGATCATAGTGTGACAATTTGGGCATTCTACTTCAGTTCGTCCCAGTTTGCCTGGTCTGAACCGTACTCTTGGATTATTATGTTCCATAGAATGGATAAATCTGTCAAAGTTAGCTTGCCTGATTCTCTCTCCCTCAGTAGGTGGGTTACCTTGGAACGGTGGGCAATCGTAATAGAACGTGAAGAGTCTCTGCATGCCTGACTCAGCACAAAGCATATCTGAGAACCTGCCAATGTTGACGTTATACACTCCCAGATTTTCTTTTACCTTGGCGAAATATCCGCCATCTATGAATACATCCGCTTTGTCAGGCAATCTTCAACCTCTAATACACACTAAAAAGCAAATCTGGATTTAAGGATTTTCACAACAAAAATACTACAAATGCCTATCGTCCACAGGTGAACGATAGCGATAACAAACAAGAGAAACGTGTGCAGCACAGTATTTAAGGTTTATGAAAAAGCCTTTAATATTACTGATAAGTGAACGCCATCAGTCCTTTTTCTTACGCCTAGGTTTTTGGCTTTTGCTCATTACTGCGAGGTTATCGCCCTCGTAAATAGCTTTGTTCTATGTATGATATTAGTTGTTTTGCCTATTTGATTTTCACTTTTTCCATGATTCGCTTCTCATATTCCGCTTGTGTCAAGATGCCCTTCTCCTCTAGCAACTCAACAAGGCTAGAAAGCATTGTATCGAGAAGGTCTATTTCCTCAGAAGGTTCTCGCTTAACTTTGCTTTTCTTCACGTTTTCCACCTTTAGCTAGATAACCTTGCGCAGACAACCAATTCATGATTATTGTGCGAAGAGTATCAGAACGGGTTTGTCCAACTCTGCCTATTAATTCATTGTCGAGGGTTTCAACTACTCCATCGGGGAGACTGACTAAGATTTTCTTCATTTACTTATCACCTTCAACTCTTCTTCTTCTTCCTCCTTTCCTTTCATTGCCCTAACAAGAAGCTCTGTTTCCTGTTTGGTTGCTTGATCTATCAAACCTCGCCAATTGCTAGGCACTCCCATCCTTGCAGCTTGCGCGGGAGTCTTACCACCTAGACTCTGGTGAGGTCTAACACAGTTATAGTGAACCGAGTAACCTTCCAGAAGCAATTTGGTAGACTCAAAAGATTTCAGTCCTCGCATTGGCTTTGTCCTGTTCTTTCAGTGTGCCATGCAACCTTTCGACTATATTGTTTGTTTCTCTTGCTCGTATTCCTACTCTTTGCACTAGCTCAGGTCTTGTGTCCTTTCGCATTGTCCAGAAAACATGGTTAAAGGCACTACTGTAAACGTGAGAACCGTCCACGAATACTGCTTTGGGTCTTACTTTGCTCTGGTCAAATCCTTTCTGGAAAATTGCGATTGTGTCTTCCATACTTCTTGTTCCTGAGATGTGAGAGGCTACCATGAATTTTGTGTCTTCGTCAATCATTTCCCAGAACCAAATACTCCGTCCCTTGCAACTCAGCATGGTTTCGTCTTCATGCCACAAGCCTGAAAGCTGAGGAACCTGAGTAACCATATATTCTTTTACAAGTCTTGAGTATTTCTTGATCCAGTTCAGAATTGTGACCTGCGAAACTTTTTCTCCGAATATTTGCTCTAGGTTTCTCTCTGCCTTTCGGAGTGATAGACCGTCATAGTAGAAGTTTAATGCTGCAACGACAATGTTTTTGTCGTTTCTCATTCTCGAAAACTTGCCGTTAGCTACGAAGATGTGACCGCAATCCTTGCACTTGTAAGTTTGCTTGTTGTGGCGTATGCCTTTCTTTGTCACGTTTTCGCTGTTGCAGTATTTGCAGTTCATGTCAGTTCACTTGGTATACTACAGTATACCATTTACCTATTTATAGCTTGTGGTATTCCACCAAGATACCATGTCTGGTTGAAATATGTTGCACATAGACATGCATAAACCTTATTAACAACCATGTTCAACATAGATGTTGAACATAATTAAACCAAGAACGGGAGAATATGGCATGAGTCTATCATTACCTCCATCAATGCGTACACAAGAAGAGGTTCTTTCCATGAGTCCGAAAGACCGAGACAAATATATGGAGCATGTAATTCTCGAAATACTCAGGCTTAACCCGCCAGGCGCAACAATACCCGAAATTGCTGATGCGACAGGGTTGTACAGAAACACGATAACCAAACATCTGAATCGGTTGGTAGCCATTCGAGAAGCTTACAAAATTGAAAGAGGGTCCGTATCAATTTATTATAAAAATGGAAAAGTAGTTCATGCTAGAAATCTTGAACACTCATTCGCAAATGACAAACGCTATAGTTTTTTTAGGCTCGTAAATGATGAGGAAAAATCTGTCTACATCCAAGAAAAAGAGACTAACAGTTGTGGAACGGTGAAAGTAAAAGGTGGAATAATCATCGAGGATGAAGACTTTCTTGAGTTCATGAAAGAACTGCAAAAATTCATGGTAGAGGTAGAGACAGGTGAATCAAACAAGCAAGTTGAAAGTTAGTCAAATCAATAGAGACCGATTCG
>Ga0315277_10011058_pt1 | contig 11387 bp, 3 predicted proteins | sample YL17G05_15_MG_FD_203695 | JGI IMG/M metagenome (GOLD analysis project Ga0315277, IMG submission 203695) | Sediment microbial communities from Yellowstone Lake, YNP, Wyoming, USA - YL17G05_15 | ecosystem: Environmental > Aquatic > Freshwater > Lake > Sediment | place: USA: Wyoming | collected...
TCACCGGAAGCCCCGTGAAGTTCACGGCGAGGGCTTCGGTGGGCGCAGCCGCGGCGATGAGCCTGAGTTCCGGGAACGAGCAGACCGGCTATGTCTCGACGGACCTGGCAGCGCCCTTCACGGTCACGATCGTCGATATTGCGGGCAACCCGGTTCCCGGTAGAGGGGTTCAGTTCGCCATCGATGGCATTCCGAGCGGTGCGCAGGGCCAGAGCTTGAGGGTCTTGAATTCGATCACAGATCAAAGCGGGCAGGCTTCAGCGGTGTTCACATTGGGTGACAAGATGGGCCGGTATACTGTCACCGCAGTGTCGAGCGGCCTGATGGGAAGCCCGGTAAGGTTCGCTGCCACAGCAACCGTTTTGCTGGGTGACGTCAACACCGATTGGGAGGTCGATATTGCAGATCTCACGAGCGTCATCGACCACATCCTGGCACGTGTCACGCTTGTCGGCAACGATTCCGCAAAGGCCGACATCAACCGGGATGGCAGGATCGACGTTGATGATGTGGTGGCCCTGCAGAACAATCTCCTGGCGATAGCCGGTGTTCCGGCGACATCCAACGTCGGCGCCTCGCCTGCGTTAGCAAGATTGAGCAGTTCATCGCTCTCCGTTGGCTCGGACACGACGATGGTTCGCTCCGAGTTTGTCCTCACGGCGGACGGTCTCCGGTTCAACATCACGAACAGCGTGCCGCTGAAAGGAATCGAGCTCATTGTCCGGTTCAAGAACCCCGTCAACCTACAATCGCTTGGCATTATCTTCCCGCGGGCGCGCGTTGATTCATTCTACCTTAACGCGGCCGGTCGCGACGTGCGCATCGCGGCCTACAATCTGATGAACAATCCGATCGCCGTTGGCGATGGCCCGATCTTCCGACTGCCGCTCAGGCTCTCCGCACTCGATGACATCGAAAGCAGCCGGCTGGTCGTCAGCACGGCGGATACGGTCGAGGTGATGGATCAGGCGGTGAGAACGACACCGAGAACGCGGTTGGTCGGAACGACGGAGATCCCGTCCACCTTCATTCTCTATCAGAACTATCCGAACCCGTTCAATCCTTCGACGAGGATCGAATTCGAGCTGCCGGATCGGCAGGGACGCGGAGCGAAGGTGCTGATCCAGGTGTTCGACCTTGTCGGCGAGAAGATCAAGACTATCGTCTCCGGATTCTATGCCGGCGGCCGGTATGGCGTCACGTGGGATGGAACAAATGATCGCGGGCAAAAGGTATCGTCCGGAACGTACTACTATCGGATGATCTCGGGCGACTACGTCAGCGGCAAGAAGATGATTCTGCTAAAGTAACCACCACTCGAACCTTCCGAAGGTCCTCCAGGTCCCTCTGAGACCTTCGGAAGGATTTCCGCCTGCATTTCGTTGATTCTCTAAACTCTTCTCCATACTTTGCGTCGGCATTGAGCGCTTACGTCATCTGCTGGTTTCGGCCACCCCTAGCGGCGGTTGGGCAATGCTGCAGGGCGAAAGCGACCGCCAACCAGACCATGACACTGATGCAATATCATGACCCCTGATGTGGCCCACAACGGGTGACTCCCACTCGATCCACCCCCCATAGTGCTGGAAATCCCTGAAACTCAGTTCAAATTATAGGATTTCCAATTCAGGATTGTAGGAACTGGCGATTGTGATCTGTATCACGCCACCGTCTCAATGGTATTGAGTATGATGCTGGCAGTGGCAACCAGACGGTGGGAACCTCGACGCTGGTTACAGCGAAACGGGTAGTTCTCAAACTCGGCGTGTCGGTTCTGAGCATCGCGCTCGTCCAGAGTGTAATGGCACAAGCGACGGCCTATCAGACTGTGACACTGGCTGTGAACGCAGACTATGAAGGAGCGGATGCGGGCCAGGCGGTTGGTTACTCATTCTCAGCGAACGCCTCAGCAGGTACGCTCGCGTCCACGACCAGGAGTGTCACCCTAAGTCTGACAAACCATTGCAATGCGGGGGATCCCGTCGCCTCCGTGCCGCTGAAGGGGTCGTCGAGGTGGGAGTGACGACCCCTTCGTGTTTTCCTTCCCGCCGATTCTTGAGATCCCCGATTGGAATTTGAACGATCTCGTTGACCAGTCCCATTCAATTGCCACAGAATTCCGTGCAAGGTTGAATTGGAGGAGAGGATGGAGTGCTCCGATGACGAGGGTGCGATGAGTCGCCTTTCGTACGGATGCACGCGGCCGGACGTCAACATGGACTTGTGTTTGGATCACTCATTTCGTCGTAAACGGTTATAGACCAACACGTTAGACTCCATCAAGACTCATGATTGGCCTTGATGAAATACCGGGTCTCCACCCCGATGTGGTCGCGGCGGGACGAGCGTGTGGTGGCGCTGAAGTCATCGAAAAAGTGCGTCAGCTCGAAGCAGATGGGGGAACGAGCATAGAGTGGCGTGCCGCGAGTGACTGGACGGTTGTCAGAGGAACTCCTAGCACGCCCCCCAGTGCACTTGACGATGTCGTGATAGGTGGGGCAGCAATCACGAACCAACCATCCATTACCAGTACCACAGGCGCAGTCACCATCAAGTCTCTCACGTTTGAAGTCGGCAACGGCGTGGCACTCACGCTTGTAGCAGGCGGCACGGGCTCGCTCACGACCACTAGCGGCCTCAACTGGCCAAACAGCGTTGCCCAGGCAGATGTCATGAACGTCAATGACAGGACCCTCACCGTTCAGGGTGTCAGCGGCAACACATTTGAAGGGTTGATAATCAATAACTCGAACGGAGTAACGCTCAGCGGCAATGGTGCAGACAACGAAAATCGCTGTCGGGACCGGCAACTAGGGAACGGACACCACGCGGATTCGATCCTGGCGAAACTCGACGACTCCGTAAAACTATTTCCGGCACTGGAGACTAACAATAACTCAAGGGGTCACCTCGGCTGTCTCATCTTCAAGCCTTTGATGCTCCTGAATCCGAGTGAGGAATCATTATGACCAACGATCAAGACACACGGCGGCGATCCTTGCCCTTCTACCTTGTCCTTTCCTTCATCGAAGGTGGTGCCGCCATGGCGGCCGAACTGCTGGGTGCAAGAATGATCGCACCGTTTTATGGCACAACACTGTTTGTCTGGTCATCTGTCATCGGTGTGACGTTGGCCGCTCTGGCGCTGGGATATTTCCTCGGCGGATACCTTGCTGATCGGTATACGCGAAACATGCTGTTGTTCTCTGTTCTTGCCGTCGGGTCCGTCCTCCTTGCACTTATGCCGAACCTTGCAAAATTTTCGCTTGAAGCTACGTCGGGCATGGGCATTCGAACAGGATCTCTGGTTTCCGCTCTGGTCTTTCTTCTTCCACCCCTGGTATGCCTGGGCATGAGTTCCCCCATCATCATACGTTTGGCATCGCGCGATTTGCAGCACACCGGAAGAACTGCTGGAACAGTCTATGCCGTCTCTACGGTCAGCGGAATCCTTGCAACGTTCCTCCTCGGATTCCATGTCATCCCTTTATGGGGAATAACGATGCCCGCCTACTATGCTGCCGTTCTGCTGGGTATTTTTCCCTTTGGCTATTTCATTAGAAGCAGAAGATTTGCCTTCGCGCTTGCAATGATTATTCTGTTTTCAATCCCCGCCTTGGCTTCGACGGTCGAAAACAAGAGCCAGAATCAATCGGAATGGAAGATCCTCTATAAGTCTGACGGCTTGCTCGGACAAGTCATCGTGGGAGACCTGCAACGAATGGAGAAGGATTCCCTGCACCACCAGAGAACGCTGTTTGTGAACAGACAGCCTCAAACGAACGTGAATGCCAAAAACGGTTTTTCATTGTGGCCGTACGTGCATGCAATGGCAGTAACCGCAAGCATGAGGCCACGGGGCTCAACAGCGCTTGTCTTAGGACTCGGAGGAGGAAGCGTCGTGGATGAGTTTCTCCGCCTTGGTTTCGAAGTGGATGCCTGTGAACTTGATGAGCGGATCGTGGATGTAGCAAAGACGTTTTTCAACCTCGACAAGAAGTGCAGGATCGTTGTGGATGATGCCCGGCATTATGTTCGAACGAGTCGTGAAAGGTACGACATCATTGTGTTCGATACATTTAGCGGCGAGCAGCCTCCTGCACACATACTCTCGGTCGAAAATTTTTCCGAAGTGAAACGGATACTCAATGGCGATGGACTCGTTATCATCAACTTTTCCGGTTTCATAACGGGTGAGGCAGGTCTTGCATCGCGTTCCATCATTCGCACCATGATCTCTTCAGGTTTTCACACAAAAGTCATCAGTACTCCGGGCACAGAGGAGAGTCGTAATCTTGTTTTCGTGGGTTCTGTAGCGCCGTTGGACTTTTCACGCATGACACGTGAACGACAGAATATCTGCTGCACGGTGCCGGTGCCCTTGCCCTGCATCGACGCCGGAGCGATAGACCTCAGCGATGCCCTTGTGTTAACAGATGACAAGCCGATTCTGGATATTCTGAGTCTGTCTGCGAATGAGTCATGGCGCAAATCGGTTGTGAAGGAGTCTTCAAAAGCGTTTCACGGTTATCAGCTGTTTTTCTAAGAGCGTCGTTCGTGAGTTTTGTCAAGAGGTTCATCTGAAGCAATTGCAATCAAGAGTGACGACAAACCTCTTCTCGATCGTATGAATATGAAAGCAAACAGCATCTGGCGCGAATCATACAACGGAGCCGACGCCCGGTTTTTCATAAGAACGGCATTCCGCTGTTTGACTGATCGGGCCACAAACAGTAATGAAGAAATGGCTGTAAAAGACCAATAGGTGGTTAGGATCAAAAGGTCTAGGCACATATTACCATTCAGGTACTACCTCCTTCTGGGGCTGGTTGGCATGCTGTTGGCTTTTGCGAATGATCTTTACGCAGGAGGTACCAACAATACTTGGGATGGTTCTGTTAGTACAAATTGGTCGACACCGGGTAACTGGTCTACAAATGCCGTACCTGTTACAGGAGTTGATAACATTATTATACCAACTGGCTTAGCTAGGTATCCTGTTCTTACTGCCAATTCGGCTTGCAGACTAATAACTTCAATGGGCACTGGTTCTTCCATTGGTGGGGCTTTTACGCTAACGCCAAGTGCGGCCACCTCCATTGCGGTTACTGGGAATGCAACCATTTCTTGTAATTTAGCAGGAACAGTTACCTATGCAATGACTAATGCAGGTTCTTCTGGAACATTAACCCTTTCCGGTAACAATACTTTCTCATCTACATTCACGGTAACATCAGGCACCTTAAAACTTGGTGCTGCGGGTGGTGGCACCAATACTCCGCTGGGCACCACGGCAGGAAGGACGATTGTTTCGGCCGGCGCGACACTGGATCTGAACGGGTTCACGCTGGGCACGGCGGAGGCGCTGACGCTCAATGGGACGGGAGTTGGCGGCACTGCCGGAGCGTTGACCAACAGCTCCGCGACGGCAGCGACCTATAGCGGACTCATCACGCTGGGCAGCGCCAGCAGTATTGAGGCGAACAGCGGAGACATGGTTCTTTCGGCTGCGGGGACGATCACCGGCGCTACCTTTGGGTTGACGCTGGGCGGCACGAACACAGCCAGCAGTCTGGCCGGCATCATTGGCACCACAACAGGCACCGTGACCAAGGTGGACGCCGGCACCTGGACGCTCTCGGGATTGAGTACCTACTCAGGTGCGACGACGGTAAGCGCCGGAACCTTGAAAGCCGGTGTTGCCACGACAGGCGCGAACGGAGCATTCGGAAATTCCTCTGCTGTATCCATGGCGAACGTTGCGGGCGCTACTCTCGACATAACAGGCTTCAACAACACAATCGCCTCCCTCTCCGGCGGCGGGGCGACTGGCGGCAACGTGACACTCGGCGCCAAGACCCTGACGCTCGACGGCTCTGGCTCGACCTCCTTTGCAGGTGCAATCTCCGGGACCGCCGCCGCCAATGTCATTAACTTGAGCCATTCCGGCTCGGGGACGCAAGCGCTGTCCGGCACGAATACCTACACCGGTAGGACCAGCCAGACGGCCGGTGTCCTACAGGCCGTCGGCAATGTGGACGCATTCGGTACTGGTATCATCTTGGTGAACGGTGGCACATTGCAGGTGCTTGACAACGGCACCGGCGACGACGGGACGATCACGTTCCCCAACGCTCTCACCATCAACTCGGGGGGGCTTAGCGGCACCATTGATGTGGGAAACAATGGCGCGAATACGGGAAACACAGTTCAATTCCCGACGCTCAACTTAGGAAACAGCACCCTAAATTTTACGGGTGCCAATGGGTATTCCGTCGCGATTACAGCTGTCACTCAGGGTGCCGGTGCCGCAGGAACCGGAAACCTGGTCCCAACTACGGCGAATCTGTCCATTGGCACCATGACCGCCAACCTTTTCGCCAAAACCGTGAATCTGGGTGGTACGGGTACAGGGAGCACGGTCACCGGTGTGATCTCAGACGGCACCGGATTGTCGATCGTAAAAAGCGGGACGGGCACATGGACCTTCTCCGCAGCGAACACCTACACCGGCGCGACGACCGTGAGCGCCGGGACGCTGCGGGTCAACGGCTCGCAGAGCGGCAGCGCGGTGAGCCTCAACGGCGGCACGCTGGGCGGCACCGGCACGGTAGGGACGATCACCTCCACGGCTTCGGGGGGGACCCTCTCGACGGGAAGTCCCGAGACGAACCCGGGCATTCTCAATAGCAGCAACTTGAATCTCTCCGCGGCGGGCACCCGGAGTCTCGCGGTGCAGCTCAACGGAACCACCGTTGGCACCGGCTACGACCAGCTCAACGTGACCGGCACGGTAAATCTGACGGACGCCAGCTTGAGCGGGACGGTGGGTTTCGCGCCGGCTATCGGCAACACGTTCACGATCATCAACAACGACGGCGCCGATGCGGTGACGGGGACCTTCGCGGGCTTGGCGGAAGGGGCGACGGTGGTTCTGAGCAGCCAGGATTTCACCGTCAGCTACATCGGGGGTACCGGCAACGATGTGGTCCTAACCCGTGCGGCGACCACCTTCACCTGGGACGGCGGCGGCGCGGACAACAACTGGACGACGGTGGCCAACTGGGTTGGGGATGTGGCGCCGGTGGCGGGCGACAGTTTGGTGTTTGACGCCACGGGCGTGGGCGCGCGCCCGTCGCCCAACAATGATTTCACGGCCGGCACCAGCTTTGGCACGATCACGGTCTCGGTCGGTGGCTACACGATTGGCGGCAGCTCGGTGAGTTTGAGCACGGGGCTCGTGGCCAGCAACGCCAGTGGCACGAGCACGGTCTCGCTGGTCGTGGGCGGCGCGGGGACCGTGACCAAGTCGGGCGCGGGCACGCTGACGCTCTCCGGGGCCAGCACTTATACGGGACTGACGACGGTCAGTGCTGGGACGTTGAAGCTGGGAGCGGCGGGCGATGCGGTCAATACTCCTCTGGGCACCACGGGCGCTGGAACGAGCGTCACCTCAGGCGCGACACTGGATCTGAACGGGTTCACATTGGGCACGGCGGAGGCGCTGACGCTCAATGGGACGGGAGTTGGCGGCACTGCCGGAGCGTTGACCAACAGCTCCGCGACGGCAGTGACCTATAGCGGACTCATCACGCTGGGCAGCGCCAGCAGTATTGTGGCGAGCGATGGAGACATGGTTCTTTCCAATGCGGGCACGATCACCGGCGCTACCTTTGGGTTGACGCTGGGCGGCACGAACACTGCCAGCAGTCTGGCCGGCATCATTGGCACTACATCCGGCACCGTGACCAAGGCGGGTACCGGCACGTGGACACTCTCCGGGTCGAGCACTTATACGGGACTGACGACGGTCAGCGCTGGGACGTTGAAGCTGGGAGCGGCGGGCGATGCGGCCAATACTCCGCTGGGCACCACGGGCGCTGGAACCGTTGTTTCCGCCACCGGTGCGGCGCTTGATCTCAACGGGTACAGCTTGGGAACAGACGAACCTTTGACGCTTAACGGAACGGGAATCGGTCTGGCCGGAGCCCTTGTGAACGGCGTCGCCAGCGATGTAATATACAGCGGACTCATCACGCTGGCAGGTAACGCAACAATCAAAGGGGGATCTGGAGCCATAAACATCACCAACGTAGGAACCATCACCGGCGCGGGATTCGATCTCACACTTGGCGGGGCCGTGGGTGGCAGTATTGCAAGCATCATCGGCACAGGCACGGGCGCAGTGAATAAGAATATGACCGGCACGTGGACGCTCTCCGGAGCGAACACTTATACGGGAGCGACCGCGGTCAATACAGGGACACTCAAACTTGGAGCATCGTCAACAGTCTCGACATCCGGTCCGCTCGGTACCACAGCAGGTGCAACTACGGTTGCTGGCGGCGCGACGCTTGATCTGAACGGGTATTCATTGTCAAGTGCAGCGACCGAGCCGCTTTCCTTGTCTGGAACCGGTGTTGGAGGCTTAGGTGCATTGACGAATAGCTCTGCAACAGCGTCAACCTATATCGGTGTGATAACATTTACAGCGGATGCCAGCATTGTAGGCGAAGGCGGTACGATAGCAATAACCGGAACACCTGCTTCTGGAACTACTGCAATCACATTGGGAGGCTCTGCAGGAGGGAGCATTTCAACTGTTATTGCAGGTGCCCGTACACTTACTAAGGAGGGCACCGGCACCTGGACGCTCTCGGGGGCCAACACCTACACCGGTCTAACGACCATCAGTGCAGGGACGTTGACGCTGGGAGCGGCGGGCGATGCGGCCAATACTCCGCTGGGCACCACGGGCGCTGGAACGAGCGTCACCTCAAGTGCGACACTGGATCTGAACGGGTTTACATTGGGCACGGCGGAAGCGCTGACGCTCAATGGGACGGGAGTTGGCGGCACTGCTGGAGCGTTGACCAACAGCTCGGCGACGGCAGCGACCTATAGCGGACTCATCACGCTGGGCAGTGCCAGCAGTATTGTGGCGAGCAGCGGAGACATGGTTCTTTCCAATGCGGGCACGATCACCGGCGCTACCTTTGGGTTGACGCTGGGCGGCACGAGCACAGCCAGCAGCCTGGCCGGCATCATTGGCACCACAACAGGCACCGTGACCAAGGAAGACGCCGGCACGTGGACGCTCTCTGGAGCGAGCACTTACACCGGAGCAACAACAGTAAACGGAGGCACGCTGAAAGCCGGGGTCGCAACACAGGCTTTTGGTTTGACTTCGGCCGTGACGCTTGCCAATACCTCTGGAGTAGTATTGGACATAACAGGCTTTGCTAATACAATCGGATCTTTGACTGGAGGAGGAGGCACAGGAGGTAATGTGACATTGGGAGCAGCTACTTTGACGATAGGTAGTGATGGTACAAGCCCAGCAGCCTATGCAGGAATAATAAGTGGAAGTGGTGCGATAACAAAAACTGGTGCAGGCACCCTGACGCTCTCCGGGGCAAACACCTACACCGGCGGCACAACGCTCAGCGCAGGCACGCTGAACATCAATAATTCGCAGGCACTTGGCACTGCTGCCGGCACGTTCACCATCAGTGGCGGAACGATCAACAACACCACGGCAGGGGCCATTACGACCGTGGACTATCCCCAGGCCTGGAATGGCGACTTCACCTTTACCGGCACGCAGAATCTGAACCTCGGTACGGGCGCTGTCACGGTGAGCGCCAATCGTCAGGTGACCGTCGGCGCAAATACGCTTACCGTTGGCGGTACAATCTCAGCGGGCACGGTCGAGCTCACAAAAGCCGGCGCCGGTACACTGAGTTTTGGCAGCAATAGCGTCACATTAAGCGGTCTCTCGATCAATGCCGGTACGCTCGTGTCAACCTCGGGTACGATGAGTCTCGCGGGAGCCTTCATCAACAGCGGCGCCTTTACGCATAATAGCGGTACGGTCACATTCAACGGTGGCAGTGCGCAGAGCATTACCGGCTCCACGACGTTCAACAACCTGACGATCGACAATAGTGCTGGCATCACGCTCAACAATGATGCGACCGTTTCAGCAACGCTGACCTTCACCAGCGGAAACATTACGACGGGTTCCAACAAAGTGATCATCAGCTCGACGGGCACGGTCTCACGCACGAGCGGATATGTCGCGGGGAACTTGCAGAAGAATGTTGCGACAGGTTCGAACGTCAGCCGCACGTTTGAGATTGGCAGCACCGCCAATTACGAGCCCATTGACATCACATTCGCAAGCGTCACGACGGGCGGTGATCTTGTCGCCACAGTTTCGCAGGCTGCAGGAGATCATCCTAACATCGGCACGTCGGGCATTGATTCCGTCAAGAGCGTCAACCGCTACTGGACGCTGACAAACAGCGGCATCGTCTTCACGACGTACGACGCAACGTTCAACTTTGTTGCTGGCGATGTAGATGCTGGGGCCAATACGGCGAATTTTGTCGTCAATGGGTACAGCGCCTCAGCATGGTTTTCCACGACAGCGGGGACACGGACCTCCACGAGCACACAAGCGACGGGGATCTCGGGCTTCGGCGATTTCGCAATCGGTGAACTTGGCATCATACTGTTCACGTGGGATCACGGCGCAGGCACGAGTAACTGGGGTGATCCCTTGAACTGGAACGCCGATAATGTGCCGACCTCGACAGACGATGTGTCACTCACGGGTGCGGACGTGATTGATGTGAACGTCAGCGCGAACTGCAAGAATATTACGTTGAACAATGCAGGCCTGACCTTGACGATCCTCTCCGGAAATTCTCTCACAGTCTCCGGGAACTTCACGCTCACCAACGGCACGTTGAATACGGAAGCAGCATTCCCGCCAGTCAGCGGAACGACCTCGATTACGGGAGGAACTGTTGGATACACCGGTTCCGCAACGCAGACGGTAGCGGCGGTGACCTACAATCACCTCACCTTCTCGAACGGAGGATCAAACGCAAAGACCGCGGCGGGTGACCTCGCAATCAATGGAACTGTCCTGATAAACTCCGGCGCGACGTTTGCGGGCTCGACGTTCGCTCACACGGTAGCCGGCGATTGGACGAACAACGGCGGCACCTTCACGCCGGGCAGCAGCACGGTGAGCTTCAACAGCACGACCGCAGCCCAGGCAATCAACGGCACGGCAGCAACTCAGACATTCAACAACGTCATCGTCAACAAATCCGGACAGACGTTGAGTATCGGCGGCAGCACGACCACGCTGGCCTTGAACGGAACAATGACACTGACGGCAGGCACTCTTGATGCGGGGACAGCATCAGCAATCAACCTTGCAGGCGACTGGACGAACAACGGCGGCACTTTCACGCCGGGCAGCAGCACGGTGACCTTCAACAGCACGACGGCAGCCCAGGCAATCAACGGCACGGCAGCAAGTCAGACGTTCAAGCATATCACGGTGAATAAGACCGGCCGAACCCTCAGTG
>Ga0315277_10011060_pt1 | contig 11386 bp, 16 predicted proteins | sample YL17G05_15_MG_FD_203695 | JGI IMG/M metagenome (GOLD analysis project Ga0315277, IMG submission 203695) | Sediment microbial communities from Yellowstone Lake, YNP, Wyoming, USA - YL17G05_15 | ecosystem: Environmental > Aquatic > Freshwater > Lake > Sediment | place: USA: Wyoming | collected...
TGCAGATATGTTGACTTCATCATGCATCCGAGCATTGGATGGATCTGGAATTAGCGCATCAATCGAAACTCGAGAAATTTCCATTTAAAACTCCAAGACTAAATTATTCAAAGTTTGACAGCTTTTTGGCGAGTCATGGACATCATTTTTGTGATCGCAGTCGCGATAGCATTGCGGCAATGGAATTTAAGCGAATCAAGAGACTCTTCGTTTTTCATTCTTGACGCCGTTCCAATAGAGATTTTCACTTTTGATTGTTTTGTTAGCCAAACAATTGCTAAGACTAGAATGCTTGTCTATTGCATAAACTTTTTTGAATCTATCATCGCTGACGTCATATTCAGATATGTAAACAGGAAAATCACGCGATGATGCCCAATCAAAAAAATCTTTATGGTTGAAACTTTTTTGATAATCGGCAGTCCCGATGTAAGGTATATCGCAATAAACAACTGAATTTGGCAGGATATTTATATTCCGATAATCATCTGAATAAAATGACAACCGCTCCAACTGCTCCAACTGCTGCAACTGCTGCAACCGCTCCAACTGCTCCAACTGCTGCAACTGCAGCAACTGCTGCAACCGCTCCAACTGCTGCAACTTCTGCAACCGCTGCAACCCTTTCTTCATTTTATTTGAAACGAAGATTACTTTTTGTCTCCAATAAAGTCGTTTTTGTTTTATGGTTTTGACGGATGATGGCCACTTATCAAAACCTAGAATGCTAATCGCAAACTCGTCAAACTCGCCGAATACCACGGCTTGATGCGCAGATCTTTTTTCTGCTTCGATATCACCAAACAAATAACCTTTTTGATTATTTCCAAAAGACCACACGCACCTAATATAAGCATCGCTATCTTTCTTTGCGAAAAAATCCTCACGCGAAACCCACGCTGGCTTAAACACATCGTAGTTAAACTCACTATTGATAGCCCTTTTGACCAGATCAACTACATCGCTTTTAATTTCGTTGTAATGAAAGTGATCATACTTGTGAGGGAAGCGTTTTAGCATGCAGTGAGTCATCGAAAAACCGCCGCCGAATAGATCATAGAAATGCTCGGCCTTCGGCAGCATCATGCAAAGGCTGGGAGCAATCTTAGCCTTGGAGCCCATGTAGGGAATGCCGTAATCACTCATAACTTGACCTTAAAACCTCTCTCGTTTAATTCCGAGAAGCGACTTGTCTTGATAGATGGACGCCTGCCCATTGATTGAATCGCTCTGGCTAATACTCTCACCCATGAAATCATAAACCTCACGCTTGATTCCAATCAGCCTTTTGGTTAAACCGACTTCAAGATTTCCTTCATGAGTTTTTAATTCCATTCCAATACAGTTTCTCAGTTTTTATTTTTTTTGTTTCTATTGGATTTAGTGATGCTATTTTTTCTATTTCGTATACGCACTTAAACCTGTCATCACTGATATTGTATTCTGAAATATAAACAGGGAAATTACGCGATGATGCCCAGTCGAAAAAATCTTTATGATTGAAACTGTTTTGGTAGTCCTTTGTCCCATCGTAAGGGATATCGCAATACACAACTGAGTTAGGTAGGATCTCGACCTTGCGGTAATCGCCTGAATAAAACGACAACTGCTGCAACCGCTCCAACTGCTGCAACCGCTCCAACTGCTGCAACCACTCCAACCGCTCCAACTGCTGCAACTGCTGCAACTGCTGCAACTGCTGCAACCGCTCCAACTGCTGCAACTGCTGCAACTTTCTTAGATTGTCTATTGATTGCAATTGACTAAGCTCTGACTGGCTCAAATATTTATGCAGAAAATCAGGTATTTTTGTAACCCTATAATGCTCTAATTTTTGTCTCAAATAAATTCTTTTTTGAGTAACAGACTGAGCAATCAAAGGCCATTTATTAAAGCATAATGTTTGCTCAGCCAATTCATCGAATTCGTTAAAGACAACGGCTTGGTGCATAGACTTTTTATATTCTTCTATGTCATCACCAAACAAATAGCATCGTTGGCTATTCCCGAAACTCCAAAGGCACCTGATATAAGCATCGCTATCTTTATTCGCAAAAAAATCCTCACGCGATACCCATGGCGGCTGAAATACATCGTAATTAAATTCACCTTTGATAGCACGCTTAACTAGATCGACTACATCGCTTTTGATTTCATTGTAATGAAAATATGAATACTTATGACTAAACCGCTTGAGCATGCAGTGCGTCATCGAAAAACCGCCGCCGAATAGATCATAGAAATGCTCGGCCTTCGGCAGCATCATGCAAAGGCTGGGAGCAATCTTAGCCTTGGAGCCCATGTAGGGAATGCCGAACTCACTCATAACTTGACCTTAAAACCTCTCTCGTTTAATTCCGAGAACAAGTCTTCCAAGGCTTCCATGCTTTCGCATTCGACTAGCAAAGTCAGTTTTTTATCTTTGGATTCCTTTTGAACATCTGGCGGAAGTTTAGGATTGAATTCTACTTCACTTAAAACACTTTCATCTTTGCCGCTTCTAATCCATTGCTTCGGATCAAAGCCAATGCTGGCAATGCCGAAACCTTCGCGCGATAGCCCAAGCAATTGCTTGCCAAGTATGTCTTTATTCCATGATCCGAGTTCCGCCGTTCTGTTATCAGAAAGAGCGTAAGCTATCGCTTCGGTGCCCGATAACTCCGAATAGACAACGTCCAGTTCCGTCCATCCCAAAGCCTTGGCAGCTTCCATCGTGCCGTTACCAGCGACGACTACATTGTTCTTGGTGATGACAATTGGCTTTTGCTGGCCGAACTTTGCCAGCGATCCCTTGATTGCAGCTATGTTGATTTCATCATGCATCCGAGCGTTGGATGGATCTGGAATAAGCGCATCAATCGAAACCCGAGAAATTTCCATTTAAAACTCCAAGACCATTTGCTGGGGATTTTTTAAGAAGGTGTTCAAACCATTTCCCCCAAGGATTTTTGATTTCGGCTGACGCTGAAACCGTAATCCATGACACCCAGATCATTGCGCAAAGACCATTTGGTAAACTGGCCAGTTAGAAAAATGGGATTGAACTAAAAAACTCTAAGAGAAGCATGGCAAAAAAACAAGCTATTTTAATCCATAGCATTATGACATAAGCCAGACTAACGAGCTAAAATAAAAAATAACTTTTGTTTGATTGACCGCACTGGAATTTTGCGGCTAGTAAAATGGTGAGCGAATTACCGTTGTTAACAAAAGAAAGTGATGTGTCTATGTTCTCTGACATCGGTCAATTTATCAAAATCAATGAATGCAATCTTTTTGTAACTTACAATACAATTTGTTTTAAAGACGCAGCAAGGATAATGGTCGAGCTAGGTGATTGGCGGATTGCATCAATCCGGGACATTGAAAAATATCAAAAGGAGATTCGAGAGATCTTAAATGATGAAACAGATAAATCAATGGATATGAACGTGTGGGTTTCCGATCTCATTGAACTGGAAACAGGTCCGCTCAATATCCCGAAATACTATAGCTGCGACATGAGACTTGGCAGCCCGAAAAATGGCAGCATAGCTTTGCATGAACAATGTTATATTGGCTTGTTTTTTTCTGGAGTGAAATGTGACTATGAAGAGCAAACGCTTCCTTTGTTTGATGATGATGATGAGACACCAGTTGGCCACGGCAATCTTGATTGGCTGATTAGTGTCCTACGACCGAAGTGAGGAAGTATTATGAGCCATCAAACTAGACTTCTAAAAAGAATATATAAGCAAAGAATCTATAGATTCGTTTTTCAAGTCATGTGCCTGACTGGACTGTCCACGCTGACATTAAGCAGATTTTCCATCCTGGAAACATTTGGCATAATCGTTTTGCTTATTTTTATTTTCATTCCCGATGCTATTTTAGACATCCTTATTTTGAAAACAAAGCTAAACCAATTTAATGCTATGCTGGATTTTTCCGAAGAGATGCAAAACGAAGTCAAGGCAGCACGGGAAGCCTATGAACTGCTTGGCAAGCGTATGGACTCCAATATCGAAACATCAAGCGACTCCATCAAAATTGAAATGATCAAAATGATAAGCATGGCCAAAAGCGACAACGTAGGCGCATGCGCTGCTGTGCGCGAAGCCAACATGGAGTTTGATTTTGTCATGCTCCTAAAAAGAAAATCACTGCCAATCGAAGAAATCCTATTGGCTTTTCATGAAGAGAAAAAACTATGATCTCTATTTATGTCAGCGAATTGATCGAGATGAATAGGCGCTTGCGTGAAATTAATAGATACATTTTTACTGATATCGTGTGGCTGCACGATGACGACTCTGAGTTTGAAATAACATCTGAAGCTAAAGATGAGTTCGATTTTGTAGGCTTGCCCAATAAGGACTTTCCAGAACTATTTTTGATGGATCAAATCAGACAAAACAAAATAGACAGGCCAAAGACTGGAGGCAGCTATCGCATCAAGCAAGGTGAATTCAAAGACCGCACCTGTGTTAATTTTGGAAACTATCTATTGGTGTCAGGACAATCATGGAAGGATGGAACCTCGCACGAATGCCTTACCTATTCCATGCGAAGAGAAAAAGACAATCTGCCATTCGACGATGATGTTTATGCTGTGACAATCAATGATCGAGAAGTATTAATCCATATATCTGAGTTCTATGATCTCAGCGAAGATGAAGAACCGAACGACTATTAAGGGATATGTTATGCTGTTTGAAGAGTGGTTTGAAGATGTTTTGATTTTAGCTAAAAAGAAAAAGTGCAAGATTGCAAAAAGAAATCCTGACTCTTATCGGGAATACTTTGAAGATAAGGATAGTCCTGAAAAGGTTGTGGAAATGGAATTGAGTTTTCAAAAAAAGACAACTACGCAAAAACAGTTTATAGGCGAACACCGTCTCGCGTAGTTATCTTGAAGAGATTTACCAAAGAGTTATTTTCCATCCTGCAACCTGAAAAGGCTCTATGTCCGCAACGTACTCATCCAAGTCCTCACACTTAGCTATGAGCTGCACTGTTTTGCGAGGGATAGACAACCACTTGGTTCCTGATTTATTCTTCGAGAGATTCGATAGAATAATAGTCTTTTCATTATCGCTAGGCTCTACGTTAAAGCCGTATTTTTCGAATACGGCCACGATCATTTTATACCTCTGGGTTTTTTGATTCATTCAATCACCTCTTTCATCCATCATTAAAAATAAATAGATAGCTATGGCGACTAAGATGCAAATCAATACTTGTGCGATCATAACTTTAAACTCCTTTTATTTTTTTGTACTGACTGGAGAAAAACTTGACTTGCTTAAATCAAAAGAAACCAACGTAACTTTGTCCTTCAAAATAGAATCAGTAAAAACTGGATTAGGTTTTGGTTGTGGAAACCTTATCTTAAACCGCCTATGCAAACTCATAACGCTATCTACATAGCGATAGTTTCTAAATTTACCGTTTGACAACTTTAAGGGATAACCTTGGTTATACGCCGAAATCATATTGAGATCTAACTCGAAGCGGTCTTTCAAATATGCCAAATATCTAACCCCATACTCCATGTTCATCTGGGCATTATAAAGATTTTGACATTTCCCAGAAAAACCCAAATATCGAGATGTAGAGCATTTTATTTGCATCAAGCCGTAGCTAACACGCTGCGCTTCCATTTCGGTTTCTAACGGAATATTATATTTCTTTGCAAAAAAATCAGGCTTATAAAGATAGCGATATCCATTCGAATATTCACGCGCGTCCAGCTTCCCGCCGGATTCCTGAAAAATGATTGCGGCGACGATAACTGGATCAATCTGATACTTTGATGCTTTTATAATAATGTCTTTATACAAGACATCTAATCTTGGAGGCAGATCAGCAAGAAGAGATTCAGCATAAAAAATCAATATGAATATTAAAAGGCGCACGATGATACTCCATTTTTAAAGGTAAAGTATTCCAGCAAGAATAATTCTCGCTTTTGATGTCTATCTAAAATATGAATGACTAAATACGCGCAGGCTTATCCATGACATTTTCCACAGTCAAATTTGTTTGGAAACGTGGCTCATGTAATCTGGAATAAGATAGGCAGGATTAACCGAAGATTTAATGAAGTGAACACCCTTGTCAACATACTCCTACATGTTTCTATTATAGCAAAACGACATGACAGATGTCTACACTAAAATATAATATTCTTTGTAGCCGGGATCATACCCAGCGTGCATTAGGTCATCCCTCTGAAATCGTTTCTGACAAAGCAGTAGCTGGATATGGATCGCTGTCACTCAATCAAATCATAAGATCGCGGACGCAGCCATGATACTAGATAGACTCCATCCGCTGTTTACTCCGCCTGATGATGAGCAGCCGCCATTGGTATGGACTCCAACAAGATCGCCAGAGCTGTTCAAAACCCCTGATCCAGAACTCCCACCCAGAGTATCAAGATTTGAATAGTTGATTCTACTAGCCGTGGAACTATTCGCCAATTTCCCGAATGCGATTACTTTTGGCTTTGTCTCAGGATGCTGAATGATAGCAAGCGTTGAACTAGGACGACCGAACCGAGTCGGCGCTACGCCAGGATTCGCTTCAAGACTAATCAGCGCGTAGTCTGGATTGTCTCTGCTTTCCAAAGTGATCCCCTGTATCGTTTTCTGAGGACCGTCTGGATTAGCTTCGTAATTAAATTTGACTTTCACTGTTTCACCTTTAACGACACAGTGACCAGCAGTTATGAATAGATTCGGCTTATTTCCGTGTTTGCCGATAAAAGTCCCGCTGCATCCTTTTAGTCTGCCGACCGCACCCTCTACGGTCTGCACCCACGTTAAAGGTCCCTTGTATTTATTAATCGGAATGAAGTCGCTAGTAGAGCCGCAGATAGAAAGCAGTTCACTGTCCTGATTATGTGAGCCGCAGGCTGCCAAATTACAAAAAAAAATAAAAATAAAATACCGTCGAAGTGTTTTCATCTCAAATATCTCCTTTGATATATATTATCTATTCATAATATATCATGATAAGGATTTGATATTATTTTATTTATTTTGTCTTATCGGTCCATCAGGAAATTGAACCATGGTCGGATCAATCAAATGAATCTGCTCGTCAACAATTTCCGTCATCATCTGCTGGATTTCAAACGATGAGCAATTCATCTTCATCAAAATCTGTGCGGTCACATAGTTCAGGACTGAAGCAAACTTCTCATTGAAGTGCTTATCCTTTTTGAATTTCTCGGTGATCGCAAAATCAATATGATGATCGGGCAGAACCCCGTAGGATTGCACCCGATCAGAGTAGATGTCTCGCATTGTCATATAGATAATATCAAAAGCTGAAATTTTCCTTCGCCGTCCCATCACTGTCTCCCAAGCACGGGAACCATGGCCTTTAGGCCGTGGAGGAGTGCTTGACTTATTGATATTTGTTGGCTAAGTTTCGCCTGAAAGGCGGCAAAATGATAGCGCGTAGAGTCAAACTTAAACTTAGTAAGATGCAAAAAAAGCATATCGACTCCGCCATGGTCGCGTCCGCGACACTTTATAATCACCTCCTTTCTATTAATTTTGAACTGATTGACTCGGCTGAGAAAAATCTTTCTAAAATCGACATGATCAATCGCGTCAGAGATTTGAAACTCGGACTGGATCTCGGTTCTGACATCATTGACCAAATCTGCGGAAGAGTTCATAAGTGCTTCAAAACGTGGCTTTGGTCTGACTCGATCAAACTTGATTTCTGGCTTCAGCACGGTGCCGACTATCGTCGGCCAATGGATGGTTTTCTTAAAAGTAAGAATAAAAAACTCTGGGGAAAGCCGCGATTTAAAAAAGCTGAAAAAGGCATCTCGCTGCAAATTGCGATCAGAAAAAGAGATCAATCTTTTATTCGAGTCAATGGCAGATACACTTCGATCACGCTTCCTAAACTTGGCGCAGTTAAAGGCTTTAACGACAGGCAGGCGCTTGTCGGTGACATCAAAATGGTTTCGATTAACAAAGACGCTTGCAGCGATTACTGGGCAAGCATTGTATGCGATGGAAATCTGAACGTCATCGAATTCGCGCCGAGAGCGATAGCAATCGGTGTTGATCTCGGCCTTAAACATACGATGACTGCTGCAAACGATGCGGAAACGATCAAGCCTGAGTCTGACCGCTTTTTGAATGCACAGATAAAAAATGTCCAACAGGCTTCCAAAACGCGCAAACGTGATTTGCCGTTCATTCACAGAAAGATTGCGCGAAGGCGCAAACATTCCCACCATGTCATGGCTAAACAACTCTGCCTCGCTGCGCGATTTATACATGTTGGACACCTGAATTCTCGCTTCCTTTTCGCTGGCAGACTAGCGCGTAGCGCCAGCGATGCAGCTCATGCACAATTTCTTTCCATACTTTCCCGCAAAGCCGAAAATGCTGGCGCGAAAATGTTCTTGATAAATGAAGCCTACACCACGCAAACCTGCTATCGCTGCAAAAGAAGGCAAAAGATGAGTCTCGCGGAACGCGAGTATCACTGCCCTTGCGGATATCAGAACTGTCGTGACGTGAACGCTGCATTAAATATCCTTGAAAAAGGCGAGAAACAGCGCCTTGGGTTTCTTACTCAAAGCCCTGGTCTTTAGACCAGGGTTGTTTACATAACCTCTGCAGACTTTGGTGTGTGTCTATGTCCGACAGATGCTACTTTTAGTGGCTTCATCCAGTTTGGATTTGAACATCACTTTGTTATCCGATGCTCGAATATACTTCACGACCACAGACTGACTTTCCGTATCGACATCAAGACGAACCCAGGTTGGAGTGTTTGGGGGAAGAACCCATTTGGCACTAATCTGCACGCCATCGTTAGCTTTGTAGTTTTTGGTTTCGGGAGGACGTGTCTCCTGAACGGCACCAGACACAATCAAAGGCATCTCATCGGCGCAGTAGAATGCCGCAATATGATCGTGTCCGACCAGCACTGCAGAAATTTTACTGCTATAGCGGTGCATCAAACTGCGAGCGGCATTTTGGAATTGGGCTTTCTCTTCCCAATTATGAAAGCTCGTCACGGTATAGCTGGGATGATGCCACACTAAAAAAGTAATTGACGCTTCTTTCTGCAGCTCGCCTTCCAACCATTTCATTTGATTGGAGACGTTTTTAGTATTGTCACTGTTTAGCACCAGGAAGCGCAGTCCGCCTTGGTACTCTTTGCTATAGTATTCTCTTGGCATATCGAAGAAATTGATTTCATTCTGATAACCGTTGTTATGATTGCCAATCGCTACGACACTAAAATCAAAGTCCGACCAGCTTTTCCAGACATTTTCATAAGTGCCACTATACAAATTATCGCCAGGAAGAACGAGATTTCGTACTCCAGAGCGCCGAATAGAATCCCGAACGATCTTAGATCCATTCGTAATTCTTCCAGCATCGCCTATTACTGCAAAGGACTGGGCATTGAGTTGATCGAGTTGAAAAGAAAAAAGAAGCCAAACACCAACAAAGACTTTACTCATGATGAGACTCCAAAAAAAGTGACGTACTTCTTATAGCTTTCTTGAACTCGAGTTCAAGAAAAATAGCATCCGTTTCAAAACGCCGATTGGGGATGGATTGACTATCTTTTCGTAGCAGTCAGGGCATACAAACAATATGAAAGTATTGGACCTGAAATTTTGAGTCAGCGACAAGTCGATATCAAACCAACTCGATGGACAGCTTTTGCCTTCGGCCTTCTTTTGACAGTCGTCGCATGTAACATAGTTGGCCATAATGATCCGCTCCTAAAAACCTATGCAAACCTTGGTATCCATAAACGCATAGCTTTATTCAAACAGCATCAAACCCCTCATTAACCTGCAATCAAAGAAGGTCCCTCGAGCAGCAGAATGGAATTGATTGTCGGCCAATCGGCACGCTCCATAGCTCCGGGCAATAGCACAACAACTTTGGATCTGATCATCCTGATCTCTGCGACTTTTTGTGCATGGATGTAATCCTTTTTACTATACCCTTTTTTCATAAGCCAGTTGATAAACTCAACGGTCCCCTTGGAAATTACTGGAATTTTTTCTGCTGCAATAGGTCTCATTTTTTTTACCTCCCCTGAAGGGGAGGTTTGCCACGCTTCAGGAATGATCATAAATTCAATAAACGATTTTATAGCGATCGCTTCAGCTTGCCCTGTACTGACTTGGGATTACGAACCACCTTACGCGAAGCCATGAGGATAGGCGAGCGCATCCGGTATAGGCTCTTAAGCGATGCCATGACCAACTGCGACAATTCCTTTTCATCCTCGATCGGCTGGCCTGATTGTTCCTCGTAGGCTTTGGCAGTTACGACTGCGATAGCCGTCAGGATCTCTTCGGCTACGTCAGGAGCCAATTCCTTGAGCTGGCCACGGTCGAACAGTTCCGCGATTTGCGAGCGGCCTTTGAGAAAAGTCTTTTTTGCTTCGCTGAGATTAAAACCAGACATACGCTTTCCTTCATTCAGATTTGACATTTGAGACTTTGATGAAAACTTAAAAGGCGATTCGTAGTAAAACTTAAAATTCTTTTCAGGATTTTTTTTGCTTAAACACAGTTTCCAAACCAGACCAGCTTCCTCTTCCGGCGACAACTTCATTTTTTGGACTATGGTTTTAACCACGCCAGCCATAGTGCTGCCGCCATGCGAAGCTAAACCTATAACTTTTTTATAAGCTAGTCTCAGCTTCGGAAATTGATCTGGCCTATTAGCCATATCTTTTATTTTAGATGTAAGTTCCATTTAAAACCCTTCTGAAATGCAAGCATGTAAATCCACTTGACGGAATAATTCTCGATTGATTCTATCAAACTCCTGATCGAAATCGACTTCACAACTGAAATAGAATAGAGCACCAAGGTTCATCGAAGGATGCCACACAGGGCAAACGATGGAAGCCCAACTATCTGATACGTCCTCCGGCAGCCAGCCGCTCTTATGAGAGTGTGGATGCTCATCGGCAACATTAACCAAATGATCACCCAGCGGCGTAAAAAGGATTTGCCTGCTTGAAATTTGCTTCATTCGAGTCAAAAGACGATAGCCTTCATTTTTTAAAAGATGCTCAATTCCATCCAGACAAAATGAAACATCAAATCTTCCATTAAAAATTGGATGAGGACTAAGCACGCTCGCGTAAACGAATTCGCCCTCTGAAAAATGCTGCGGCATAGAATCAACAAAAACTTTCCTCTTGAATTTCATTAGCTTTGTAACGGGAGCGACATCGCAGCAAAGATCAATAAAAGAATTCCGCCGACAGTCCTGTCCAATCAGAATATCAAGGATGCGCTTGAACTTGTCAAAATCACCATGACAGTTGAGATGGATACTCTTCACTGTTTGACTCCATGGAATGCGATCCCGCCTGCGCCAATGAT